>Ga0315280_10010258_pt1 | contig 11796 bp, 10 predicted proteins | sample YL17G06_40_MG_FD_203697 | JGI IMG/M metagenome (GOLD analysis project Ga0315280, IMG submission 203697) | Sediment microbial communities from Yellowstone Lake, YNP, Wyoming, USA - YL17G06_40 | ecosystem: Environmental > Aquatic > Freshwater > Lake > Sediment | place: USA: Wyoming | collected... | reverse complement strand
TGCATAGTTGCAGATTCTTTTGATAAGTTCGTTATTCACTACGAAGTGTTGGTCTTTATAGATTGACATTTTTATATTTAGTATATCTCTGACATACGCTAAATACATGGACTTTAAGGATACTTATTCAAAAATAGCAGAAATGCTCGGCTTGAACAGAGAGAAAGACATGGAGGCAGCTAATGTTCTAGATGGACTAATCGAAGAATCAGATTTGAGTCAGTTGAATAAGCTGATAAAAAATAAGAATGTAATCGTCTTTGGCTGTGGACCTTCTCTAAAAAAAGATATATTGAACATTAAAGCAAAGAAGATTCATCAGAAATGTACTTTGATAGCGGCAGACGGTTCGATAAAAGCACTGCTCGAAGAGGATATAATTCCACAAATAAATGTTACTGACCTGGATGGTGACGTAGAGTCTATCATAAGTGCAAATGAAAGTGGCACAATAACATTAGTTCACGCCCATTCTGATAATATTGATTTAATGATAGAGATAGTTCCAAAACTTAAAAAAGTAATAGGAACAACACAAGTAAAGCCATTGGGAAAATTACATAATTTTGGCGGTTTTACTGACGGCGATCGCTGCGTGTTTTTAGCAGATCATTTTAAGGCTGGATTGATAATATTGGCTGGAATGGATTTTGGAGCATCAATTGGAAAATATTCTGGAAAATATAAAAAAGAATTTAAGTTAAAAAAATTGGAAATTGGTAAAAAATTGATTGAGGAGTTTGCAAGAGTATCTGATACAACAGTTATAAATGTAACATCTGCTGGAGAGAATATAAAAAATGTTCCTAGAATTTCTATAAAAGACCTTGATGTTATTGCTTAATTTTTCCTACGGCTTATTCTCTTCTTCTAAAGCCTTGATCTCTTTCTTTTCCAGCTCAAGTTCACTTATTATGATATCCACCTCCTGCTCGAGTAGTTTCATCTCTTTTTCATGTAAGGTGCGTTCGCTTATTGGAATAATAAGATGGGCTCCATGGGCTGAAACTTTGTCTCTTATGTGCTGGATAAAATGGAGCGTCTGTTCATATCCGTTGTGAGCTATAAGATAAGATATTCCATCAAGCAGTATTATGCAGTCATCAGCTTTATTTATAAAATCACTAATCATAATTGAAAGTTCACTAAAACTGTAAGGTGATACTGACCGATGGTCTGTTTTTGATTGTGTTAGCCATAATATGGGTGTCTTTTCTAGTCCATACTCTGCTCTGACTTTTTCAGGATATATTCTTGTTATGCAGAGACCTTGAGCACCTTGAGTAATTTTATCCATGAACATTTCAAAACTTTTAATTGGCTTTTCTTCTTTTATCATATAACTGAAGCCTGGCTCAAATTTATACCTCTGAGTAGTGCCTACAAATGCTTCTTTTACTGGAGTTATCTTTAAAAGATGCAATCTCATTGCATTTGCTATGTCTTTTTCTGTTACTATCCCTACAAGACGGTTGTCATCAACTACGGGTAATTTTTTTATATTGTTCTCAGCCAACAACTCACTAGCGTCTATTATAGACAGCTCTGAGCTACTGGTTATTACGGGAGTGCTCATTATCTGTCCAACAGTGACGGTCTTTAGGTCTAATCCCTTACCAATAGCTTTCCTAAGCAAATCACGCTCTGTTATTATCCCGATTATATTATCATTCTCCATAACAACAAGCGAGCCTATATTTTTTTCAGCCATTATTTCTGCAGCTTTAGAAACATATTTATCCTTTGTTATGGTCACTACATCCCTAACCATTATTTCCTTTAAGGTTAGTAAATCTTTATTGTTTTGTTCTGACAATTTATACCTCTCATAGGGGGTATATTACAATATTACTGCAAATTTAAATAGTCCCTTAAACTGGGGTATTTAAAAGGCCATGCATATTAATTTATAAAATCAGGTGTCTCGAGTGGAAAAAATAAAAACAGGTATTGAAGGGCTTGACAACATTTTGGGGGGAGGAATCCCAAAAGGACATTGTGTTCTGCTGGCAGGAAGCTGTGGTACAGGAAAGACAATACTGTGTGAACAATTTTTGTTCCATGGTGCTAAAAAATTCAATGAAAAGGGCGTTCATATAGCTCTTGGTGAACCGAAAGAAACGCTCATAAATAACATGGAAGGTTTTAATTTCTTTGACACAAAACTGATAGATTCTGGAATGATAAAAATTGTTGATATGAACCAAGACACGAGATTGAAGGGTGTAGGAATGCAAAATACTCAGGGCCTTATAAGTTTAATAAGAGAGATAATCCAGAACAATAACGCTAAAAGAGTTGTTATAGATTCTATAACGGCTATAGGCGAAGGTATAAATGATGAAAGAAAGATAAGGGACTTCGTATTTGAATTAGGATTTCAGTTGAGATACTTGGGCTGTACTACGATAATGACCTCTGAGATACCACCACAGACATTTTTATATTCAGTGTTTGGAGTAGAAGAATTTATAGCAGATGGTGTAATTCTAATAACAGAATTTGAACGTAAGGGTGATTTGATAAGAGCACTACAAGTTATCAAGATGAGGGGTGTAAATCATTCAAGGAATAAACACGTACTTAAAATAATTGAGGACGGAATAAATCTTGTACCGATGTTCAAGGCAGAATCAGAATAGCTATTTTATTCTGGCAGATAAAGATGAAGATTAATGAAAATAAACCCCCGACTGAGAGATGGTCAGAATACTTATCTGAAGGCGAAAAGATAATTTCTGAGTATGATATGGGACGTAGTATTATCCTTGTAACGAATCAAAGAGTCATATCATTGAAAAAATTTCCAAAATCATTTGTTGAAGTCAAATATGAGGACATACGATCATTGGAGCATTTAACACAAATAGCCTGGTCAAGATTCATAAATGCTCTGGTATTTCTTGCAATAGGATATTATATCTACAATCTATCAAAACATAAGGACCTATCAATAACACTTGGGGATATATTCAAGAACTATTTTCCAGAACTCTATGGAATTTTTCCGTTTAAAGAATTAATTATACTTGGAATAGCTACACTATTTATTTTGAGCATATATCACTTCCTGACATTTTTAATGTCTATACAAGGTTATTTGATCATATCAAGAAAAGACAGAGCCCCAATAAAGATAGGCACTGCATTCACTCAGAATGTAAGAGACCTTATAAGGGCCATAGAGAAAAGAATCACTGAACGGGAAATTGAAGTAAGGCCTGCGCTAGAGGTATTAAAACAAAAACAGGAAATACACGAAGAGGTCAGGATTAGTGGAGATGAGCTTGAGAAGATATCTTTAAGAATAGAGGAAGAAATCAAAACCTTAGGAGAAACCCCAATACTGCTCATATCAACAAAATCTGAAAATCATATTCAGGCAATTATCGCTACCTTAAGTTTTATCATTAACAAGAAGAATAGCAATGGAATTTATATATCTGTCAATAGGCCATATATGGATATCTTAAGAATTTTGACAGAGAATAACATAAATCTAGAAAATATAGTATTTATAGACTGTGTATCACACTCCACAGGAAGAATACCCAAAAAGGCTGAGAATGCTGTTTTTATTGAAAATCCATCCTCTCTAGAAGAAATTGGAATGTACACTGATAAATTGCTCGTCAGACTAAAACCACCAACATTTATCCTCCTTGATTCGCTGTCAAGCCTGCTTATATACAATACTCAAAAATCAGTGAAGGAATTTGTCCATTTCATTATAAACAGAATGCGTGTTGAGAATATTGGCGGTATCATACTGGCAGAGCAAAAAAAGGAAGCTGATGACATAGTAAGAACACTGATACCTATGTGTGATAGAGAGATTACTATTTAATCCATATGACGATAAGGCTAGAATAACAAATCTCATAACAATCTGGCACCGTCAGCAACTTTATATCTGCTGAAGTCCCAACCTTCGTTTAAAAGATTGCTCTCGACTTCTTTGGAATCCTCTTTCAGACAGAATATATAAACTCCATTTCCGCCAGCTACGTTCCAATAAAGCGATAATCCTGAATTTCTCAGTTCCTCGACAAAGTTGCAGAGTTCTTTCATTTGAGACTTTATTACTCGCATTCCGATAGTTGCTACCATGGTATGGAACATTTTTGCGTCGTTTTCCATGAGTTCAAGAACTCCTAGGATATTATTTTTGGCTAGATTTATCTTTAGCATTTCAATTTTTGTTTTAACAATTTTTTCCCTAAGTGGATAATTGGGATGGGTTACAACAGACTTATGCAATTGATCTGCTGAGAATCTCTGGCCCTGAAAATTAATAGCTAGTATTGATAACCTACTATTTAATTCATTAGGTGTAGCGATTTGGATTGCCCTTGGGTTTTTTGGATTTTCTACTATGTATTCAGTCAGACCACCATAAAGACTTCTAAAAGCTGTTTCTGAACCATAACGAGCTATATTAAGTAGTTCCTCTTTTTTTAGGTTCAAATCAAGAAGTTTATTTAATCCGATTATCAAAGCAACTGCTCCAGAATCAGAACTTCCAGTTAGTATATTGTAATTGTTTGATTCTATTTTAAGTCCGATATTTTTTTTAGACTTTTTTAGCATTATTTCTGCGATTTTTAGCATACCTCTACCACGAGCTTTATCAATGGGCTTTCCGTTCACAAGGAAGGATAATTTTTCTGAAATCCCAACAGTTGTTTCTGTCCTTGCCGTTTCATTGATATCTGTAAGAGCCATTCCAATGGAATTATGAATTGAAATTCTCTCCTCAAATGGTTCTCTTATACCCTCTGCGAAGATTACCGGAATTCCTGGAAAGGCTATTGCCTTAACTTTTTCTCTCATTTTTTGATTATTTATCCTACTGTGCTAAATATATAGGGTTATTATGAGGGCTATAATCTTTGATTTGGATGGTACGCTAATTGATTTATTTGAAGAACACTTAAAAGCATTCCAGAATGTGATAAAGAATAATTTTAATTTGAATTTTACAAGAGAGGATCTTAAAGAATATTATGGATTACCGAGTAATGAAATTCTTAGTAGATTCTTTTCAAAGAATAATATAAAAGTAACGGATTATAAATATCTGATAGACGAAAAGAGAAAAGAATTTAAGAAGCTAGTATCTGAAAGAGTTAATGTTCTTCCAGGTGCAATAGAATTGTTGAATAGTGCCAAGAGCAAAAATATTAAGCTTGGATTGGCCACGGGTAATGATAACACAACTACTGAGATAATTATAAAATCCGCTCGATTAGATAAATATTTTGATGTTATTGTTACACGAGACGATGTTAAAAAAGGAAAGCCCAATCCCGATATTTTTTTAAAAGTTGCTGAAAAATTAAACGTTAATCCAAAAGAATGTATTGCTATTGAGGATTCGATCTATGGCATTGAATCCGGAAAAAATGCAGGGATGTTTACAATAGCTGTTCTAACAGGAACTCAGTCTTATGAGGAGATACTGGAAAAAAAGCCAGATTTGATAGTAAATACTCTAAAGGAGCTTGACTTTGGGGATTTATTAGAATAGGGTAGAAATATTTCTTACAGAATGGATGTTTGGGAAAAATTAAAAGAAAAGGCAGCAATGATTGAGCCCTTAATGAGAAATTACGCTGATTTTGGAAATGATAGCATAAAGCAGATGGTACTCCATCCAATAGTGGCTGGCGGTAAAAGAGTCAGACCATGTATGGTATTGTTGGCCTGTGAGGCAGTTGGTGGGAATATAGAAAAGATTTTACCTGCGGCAGTATCGGTAGAATTATTGCACACATTCACATTAGTTCATGACGATATAATGGATCATGACCTAAAGAGGAGGGGTAAGCCGACAGTACATGCAATATGGGGCGAAGAATTGGGAATTGTCGTTGGCGACACGCTTTATTCATCAGCTTTCAAAGCACTTACTGATATCAGAAAATCAGGTATAGATTCAGATACCATACTAGATGCACTCGAAGTCCTTGTTTGGGCTAATTCCAAAATTCAGGAAGGACAGATAATGGACATGCTCTTTGAAAAAAGAAATGATGTCAAAGAAGATGAATACATGGACATGATACAGAAAAAAACGGGAGTTCTTATAGAGGCATCTCTTGAAATTGGTGCTATTTTAGGCAACGGTAGTGAAGATGAAATTAATGGATTGGGCAGATTTGGTAGATACATAGGAATGGCATTTCAAATTCAGGACGATATTCTTGGTCTTGTTGGAGATGAAAAAGCAGTAGGTAAGCCAATTGGTTCTGACATAACAGAAGGAAAGAAAAGTCTTATTGTCATACATTCATTAAATAATTTAAAGGGGATTGAGAAAGAAAAATTATTAAAGTTACTTGGAAATAAGGATATTGGTGATAAGGAACTTAAAATTGCCAAGGATATGCTCATAAAGAGCGGTTCAGTAGAATTTGCAAAAACCGCAGTGAAAAAATTATGCGAGGATGCGAAGAAAGAATTGAATGTTATAAGAGATAGTGATGCAAAAAACACTTTGTTAGAATTGGCAGATTTCATGATCGAGAGAAAATTTTAAGAAAAAAGTTCCAAGGAGAGGGGGATCAGGAGGAACTTAAAAGAATCTTTTACCAATAAACTTTTAAGAAAAGTTTGATCACAAGCTTTTACTAAAAGGTTGAGGTTCGCCAAAAGATTTTCGCCAGCCTTTTCCTAAAAGGCTGTGGGGGAACCTACACTTTCCTTTCAAACTTCTACCAAAAAGTTTGATCAAAAGTTTTTATGAACTTTTTCCTAAAAAGTTCAAATGGCGGTAAGAATGAAAATAAAATCAAGAAAATTAGAGCATTTGAGCATCTGTATAGAAAAGGACGTAGAAGCTGGAAACACAGGATTTGACAGAGTACAGTTAATTCATAAAGCTTTGCCAGAGATTGACTTTGATAAAATCGACATGAGTATAAATTTCTTGGGCAAGAAACTGGAGTATCCGATAATAATTGAGGGTATGACCGGTGGCGTTACAGGAACTGAAAAAATTAATAAGGACATAGCTCAAGTAGCTGAAGAATTTGGAATTGGTTTTGGCATTGGAAGTCAAAGAGCTGCTATTGAGGACTCTGATGTTGAATATACTTATAAAGTCAGAGATGTAGCTCCAAGTATATTATTGATAGCTAACCTGGGGGCAGTTCAATTGAACTATGGCTATGGGATTAAAGAATGTAACCTGGCGATAAAAATGATTGATGCAGATGCATTAGCGTTACATTTAAATCCATTGCAGGAAGTTATACAACCAGAAGGAAATAAAAATTTTTCAAATCTGGCAAAGAAGATAAATTTTATCAAAAAAAATCTAAAGAAACCCCTGATTGTCAAATGTGATGGCTCCGGAATTTCCTATGAAATCGCAAAAAAATTAAAAGTGGATGCGATTGACGTTAGTGGAACTGGTGGAACATCATGGAGCTTAGTTGAAAGTTTTAGAGGTGATGGCAACAATAGAAAGTGTGGAAAAATCTTTGCAGATTGGGGAATTTCGACTGTTGATTCGATAAAAGAAATTTCAAAGCTTAATGTTAAAATTATCGGTTCTGGTGGAATCAGGACAGGTATAGATACTGCAAAATCAATAGCATTAGGGGCTGATTGTGTTGGAATTGCCCTTCCAATTTTGAGATCTTGGGCAAAAAATGGAAAAAATGGAGTTAGAGAGTATATTGAGCAACTCGTAATGGAGTTAAAAATAGCGATGTTCCTAACTGGATCCAAAACGGTAAAAGAACTTAGGGGAAAAATTAGGGGATGATTTTTCTATTAGAAGATCTAATCCTAGAGATCCTATCTTTAATACTACGGACGTTCAATTTGCTCTTTATTCTTGACTGAACAATTTTTGATTTTGATTTTATCTTTTGGATTTCACTATCTCTGGCTATTTTTAAAAGGGTAGTGGCATCCTTTATAGCTGGGGTGAATTTGAATTTACTCTTGCCTTTTTCTCTTTTTAAATAGTGAACAGCTATCTCTATAATATTGCCATTAATTTCTTTGATCCTCTCCAGTAATTCTACCTGGATGGAAAAATACTTTGTTCTCAGGTTGTTTAGAACTTTTTTAACTATTGTTGAGCGATAAGCCCTGAAACCAGATGAGCAGTCCTCTACATTCAGTCTTAAAGCAGTCCTAACGATACTATTTCCTATCCTGGTCGAAAAGAATCGATGTTTAGCTAGGTCTACTTTCGATTCTTTTAAAAATCTGGAACCAACTACAACATCAGCATTCTCTTTGATTAATGTATAAACGAGTAATGGAATCTCTTCTGGTAAATGGTTTTCAGCGTCCATAGTGACTATTATACTACCATGGGCTCTTCTGATACCGTCTGTTAGCGCATTAGCGAAACCTTCTTCAGATTGTCTAAAAAATATTATATGGTCGTATCTCTCTCTAAGTTGTTTTATAATTTCATGAGTATTATCAATGCTACCCCCATCTGCAATGATAATTTCCTTTTCAAATTCTTTTAAAATGAAAAATATTTTTGGTATAAGTGTTTTTATATTTTCCGCTTCATTCAGCGTTGGAATTACTATTGAAATCATATTTTATCCTTTGGCATCTTTAGCTTATCGATATCTTTCTGTGCTTTTTCTATCAACTTTAAAAATCTTACTTTTATTTCCCAGACAAGTTCATAGGGCAATGGTCTTCCACTACCTTTAGTCTTTTTGCAAATCGGCTTAATAGTTTTGCCTGTTCCTATTGAGAGTAACATGCGTCTTTTTATACGTCTCTGGCCTCGTATATAGATTCCAGCAATTAGCAGAATGAATCCAATCGCAATAACCCATGCAATTGGACTTTTTATATACTCTTTTTCACTCTCTAATCGCTCAGATGATTTTTTAATTATTTCCTCTGCTTTTATAACTCCTTCTGATATACCACTACTATTGTAAATGTCTCTTGCCTTAGTTGCATACTCCAGAGCACTTCTGAAATCTGTCGCGGTGTAATATCTTTCGGCATCTCCATAAAGAGATTCTGCCTCAGCAATGGTCAATGATTTATTGTATAGGATTTCAGATAAAGAAATGCCGGTAGAGTAATTTATTTTTGTATACATCTCTTTAGCTTTTGCAGCAAGTTCAGATGAATTATCAAATTTACTGAGGTTGTAATATCCCTCGGCCTCGGAGTAATATAAATCGGCCTCAATTCTTGTCATTAGATATTCTACTTTGCTAATACCCCCTGAGTTATTGATTATAGAATATATATTCCTCGCGTTTTTAAGATTGTTAATTATTGTAGTAGAGTAACCTTGACTATAATAGGCATTCAATGCATCTATGTAAAACTTCTCAGCTATTGCATGCTGTGCTGATTTATTTAAAAAATTATCTACGTTGGCAATTCCCTTAGTATAGTTAATCCTAACATACACAGTTCTTGCTGCTTTGGCTAGAGAAGATGCATTCTCAAATAGATTTAAATCATAGTAGTACTCAGCCTCCAAGAAATATGTGTCTGCCCTGATTCTTTCTAACAATATGTTGCTCTTCGATATTCCTAGAGTATAACCGACCCAGGAGTATATGTTTACAGCCTTTGAGAGTAGATCACTAGCATTGCTGAAAACACCAAGATTATAGAATTTCTCAGCTTCTGTATAATAACTATCTGCCTCAAGGCGCTTTAACAGATGATTGACTTTAATAATGCCATTTGAGTTGTTAATTTCTTGATATATATCCAAGGCTTTTTTTGCATATTCTTCAGTATTTGAAATGTTACTTTTGTTATACGATGATTCTGCTAGTGCATAATATCTGTCGGCATCGTATCTTTTATGACCAATCCAACTACCGAATACATAAACATAGCCATCGTCTGATCCTACAGTTATATCCAATGCACCAATACCCCCCAAATCTGATAAAGCTGGCGAGGATTCAATAGATCCGTTTGTCTCATAAATCCATTTGGCGATTCCGCGATAGTCAATAACATATAGTCTATTGTCATTTGATCCAAACACTATGTCAGGAATACCATCGCTATCCAGATCACCTATCGCTGGTGATGAGGTGATGGGTTTATTTGTAGAATATCGCTTTAATTTTTCTCCACTTGATGTATTTATAATATAAAGCATATGGTCACTTGAGCCAATCACGACATCCATTTTTCCATCTCTATCTAAATCTGCTATAGCTGGAGAAGAAATTACTTCGTAATTAGTAGTGTAGTTCCAATTCAATGATAACCTTGTATAGGGTAACCCTTCCCTAGTACATCCGCTCGGTGTACACCTCCTGAATCTTTCTGCTCCAGTATATGCTACAATTTGAACTGAATATATCCTATTATCTGTAGAGCCAAATATTATGTTATTCCCATATATTGCTGGAGAAGAGATTATATCACCATCTGCCAGATACATCCATACCTTGTATGGTGGGCTTGTCATTACATAGAGTATATTTTCATCTGAACCGATTATAATCTCTTTTGAACCATCACCATTTATATCAGCTACTGCCGCAGATGATCTAATGCCTTCAGCTGTTTCATATTCCCACTTTTTTTCTCCATATGCGTTTAAAACATATATCTTACCATCGTCAGATCCAAAAATTATTTCTGGTTCAGGAGTATCGTCCAAATTAACTATAGTTGGTGAAGATTCAATAGACCCATTTGTTTTGAATTTCCAAATAAGGCTTCCATTATTATTTAAAGTGTAAAGGTAGCCATCATCAGACCCGAATACTATTTCAGGAACTCCATCAAGGTCTATGTCCATAATAGCTGGTGAAGAACGTATTTTGCCGTAAGTTGTAAAATTCCATAGCAATGTTCCTTTATCGCTGAAAACGTACAATCTTGAATCATCAGACCCTATTACTACCTCTAAAAGGCTGTCATTATTGATATCTACAACCGCTGGCGATGATCTAACGCTAGCTCCTGTTTTGTACTTCCATAGTAGTACAAAATCGCTAACATTTATATTTGATACCGTACTTGTATAGGCATTATGTTTTAAATCATATCTGAACATTGGCCATTCTCCAGACCCTACTACAACTTCTGATATTAAAATAAATGTTAAAATTAAAAGTAAGTGTCTTTTTATCATTTTGTCACTATTAATTCATTATGCATAGTAAGACAGCCTTTTAAGAAAAGGCTGCGAAAATAAATTGTCCTTTAATTCATTATGTATAGTAAGGTATAATATTATAAGAAACTTTTGCTGAAAATCAACCTTTTCGGTAAAAGGTTGGTAAGATATAATATTATAAGATGATACGCCATCGAAAAAGAGGACAGGCCACCATTGAGCTTATAACGACAATTGGATTTATTCTGTTAATACTCATAATCGTAATTCTGCTAGTTATAAATAAATCCAATGAGAATAGTGAGATTAAGACATTCCTTGATGCAAAAAGAATTGCTAACAGCGTTGCTGATAATATAAACACAATAAGTTCTCAGGGCATAGGATACTATCGCTATTTCAGTATACCTGAGCATATATATGGAGGCTATGAGTACAACATAACGACGTATGAAAATATTATAGAAATCTCATGGAATGATAAAGTATGGTCAACCCAGGTAATAACATCTAATGCTACAATACTACTATTAAAAAAAGGCGAGTATAAACAGAACTGCGTGATAAGCACCAAGGATAAAGTCTATATTCGGAATTCATGCGACAAGATAAAAATTTTAGCATATAGGTCAAATAGAGCAACAGATGCTCGGGATCCTTTAATTCTTGACAATATATCAAATTATTGTAATATT
>Ga0315280_10010257_pt1 | contig 11797 bp, 11 predicted proteins | sample YL17G06_40_MG_FD_203697 | JGI IMG/M metagenome (GOLD analysis project Ga0315280, IMG submission 203697) | Sediment microbial communities from Yellowstone Lake, YNP, Wyoming, USA - YL17G06_40 | ecosystem: Environmental > Aquatic > Freshwater > Lake > Sediment | place: USA: Wyoming | collected... | reverse complement strand
CCTTACCCCCGAAATGTAGTGGAAAAATCAGCCCTCAAAAAAACGTAACTCCCACAAAATCAACCACTCTCATTTTTCAACTGCGGAAGTTGGGCTAGTGAAGGAATCGTCGGCGAGAGACAACACGAACGCCGCCACCACAACGCTCTGGAGCACCGGCGAGGCCGCCGGCGTTCCAAAAACTACTGCACTTCGGAGAACCTGGTTTTCGGAGCACCGCAAACCGGGCAGATTCCCGGCGCTTCGCCCAGCACCGTGTTGCCGCAAACGCCGCACACATAGATCGCCTTCGTCGGAAGATCCTTGCCCGTATTCAGCGTATTCAAGGCACCCGTGTACAGGCCGTGGTGAATCATCTCGACGGCCAGGGCGCGCCGAAAAGTGTCCACCGCGTCTTCTTTCTTCTCCTTTTCGGCCTCGGCGAGAAACTTCGGATACATCTCCTTGAATTCATAGCCCTCGCCTTCGATGGCCACCCTGAGGTTGTCAGTCGTCTTCTTCACGCCGCCCATGACATTGAAATGCGACAGGGCATGAACGGTTTCGGCCTGAGCGGCGGCCCGAAACAGTTTCGCGATCTGAGGGAATCCTTCCTCGTCGGCCTTCCTGGCAAAGGCCAGATACTTGCGGTTCGCCTGACTCTCTCCGGCGAACGCGGCTTGCAGGTTCTCAGCTGTTCCCATCGTGGGCCCTCCTCTATGGATTTTGCGGGATGAGTGAAGGACGAAGCGCCCTTCCACGGCGCACCATGCGGCCCTCCCGTCTTGCTTCCAGTTGCGATCTGGCGAGACTCGCCTTTTTCGAGCGTCCAAGACTGCCGACAACACCAAAAAGATGCCCCCGCTCGCCGGCGGTTTCAAATCGTTTTTGCTGTAAAAAGCTCCAAGAGCGTGTCTCAAAAGTGCACCCTTTTTCCACTAGAATCCCCGAGAACCTGGAGTTTTAAGACACGCTCTTAGACACGCTGTTAGAGTCTCTAACAGCACCTAAAATAGAGACTTAACCACAGAGAACGCGGAGCAACGCAGAGAAAAACTCTCGCATCAATTCTGTCTCTTGAAGCCTCTCCGCGTTTTTCCGCGCCCTCTGCGGTTCATTTTTTTAGAGCCTTTAAAATCAAAAACGCGAGTTCCGGTGGAAGGGATGGAGGATGGTGCTTTGGCGTCGCCGGAAAATCACTGGCTGGCGGTGTCGTCGTCGGGGGGAACGTTGGCGGCCTCGGCCTCCTGCGCTTCGGCCTCTTGCTCGAGATCCTGGAGACGCTTGATCTTGCGCCCCTTTCGGTCGCGCATCTCGATCACTTCGCGGATTTCGTCCACGCTCACCGTGTGGAGCTTCTCCTCGCGATCCATGATCTGGAACATCTGGCGCAAAACGTTGCGATCCACCACCAGGCCCTCGAGATTGGCGGTTTTCACCAGGGCGCCGACGGGCGGCATTCCCTGGGCCATCTCGACGTAGGTGTTTTCCTCATAGGCCAGGCAACACATCAAACGCCCACACGCGCCCGAGAGTTTCGACGGCGCCAGGGCGATGTCCTGGTTTTTGGCCATGCGGATCGAGATCGGTTTGAATTCGCGAAAATAGCCGGCGCAGCAAAGCCGTTCGCCGCACACGCCATAGCCGTCAATGATCTTGGCTTCGTCGCGGACCCCGATTTGCCAGAGTTCGATGCGCGCCCGAAGCGTGGCGGCCAGGTCACGAACCAACGCGCGGAAATCCACCCGTTTGTCGGCCGTGAAGTGAAACACGACCTTGTTGTGGGCCTCGTCAATTTCGACCGTGGAGACCTTCATCGGCAACCCGTGCTCGGCCACCTTCTGCTTGCAGATGATGATGGCGTCGCGCTCGCGCGTGCGTCGCTGGCGCCACTTGGCGATCTCTTCTTCCGTCGCCAGGCGAATGACCCGCGGATAGTGCGCACACTGCTCGCTGGAGGGACAGGGATGCGTGCGGATGGAAGCAAGAAAGCCCACCGCTTCCGTTTCGTCGCGGGGAACCACGCAAAAGCCGCCCTCGGCCACCTCGAGCTCGCCCAGGAGGTAGAACCGCGGCATCTGTTCTTCGCCAAATTTGATTGCGGCCACCCGGGCCATCGGCCACGTCTCCTTGCTCCAAATGAGCCTAGGGCGGTCTGCGATGGGTGTCAATGAATTATCCGACGTTCCCCTTACTCGTGGAAAGCCGCGACAGATTGCTCGACTTCGGCCAGCGCCGTGCAGATCATGAGGGCCTGTTTGAGCGGCCTGGAGCCGGGATGCCCGCGCAGATAGTGGGTCGCGTGCTTTCGGAATTCGATCACCCCGCGCGGCTCGGCTCGATAGCGCACCATCAAGCGCGCGTGTTCGAGAAGCATCTCGAGCCGCTCGTGGATGGTGGGCGGTGGCGGTGGCTCGGCGAGACGGCCGTCCGCGGACAACCAGGCCAGCGCATCGCGCCAGAGCCACGGATTGCCCACCGCCTGGCGTCCGATCATGACGGCGTCGCAGCCGGTCTCGTGGTGCATTCGCCAGGCGTCCTCGCCCGAGCGAATGTCGCCGTTGCCGATGACCGGGATGCCGACCGCCTCCTTGACCGCCGCAATCACGCGCCAGTCGGCGGCGCCTTTGAATTGCTGGCGGCCGGTGCGGGCGTGGACGGCAAGGGCATCGGCGCCTTCGGCTTCGACGATTCGCGCGAGTTCGACCGCCGGAGCGGTGGTTTCGTCCCAGCCGGCGCGGATCTTCGCCGTCACGGGGATCGAAACCGCGCGGCGCATCGCGGCAACCAACCGTGCAATCTGCTCGGGATATTTCAGAAGCGCCGCCCCGCCCTCGTGTTGGACGACGCGCCGTGCCGGACACCCAAGGTTGAGGTCAACGACCTGCGCACCGAGGGCTTCGACCCGGCGCGCCGCTTCGGCCATCGCCTCGGGTCGCGAACCGAACAGTTGGACCGCCACGGGTGGGGCCTCCCCTTCGATGTCAATGAGCGCACGAGTCTTGGCGTCACCGCGCGCCAGCCCCTCGGCGCTGACGATCGGCACCGTCACCAATTGGCAGCCCATGCGGCGCGCGATCTCCCGCCACGCGCGGTCGCTGTACCCGCTCATCGGAGCAGGCAGGACCGGGACCAGCTCGCCCAGAGCGCTCAAATGCCACGACGCCACAACCGAACCTCCACGACGATTCGGGAGCATAAGAGGCGATGAAGCAGAACAAGGCAACAAAAAGGAGGCGAGAGGCAGGAGGTCAGAGGCAGGAGGTGAGAGGCGGGAAGCAAGAAGTCGGACCGATCCGCATGTCACGTCATGTTTCCGCTGTTTGATTTCGCACACCTTTTTTCATTAGGCCCTGAACAGGGCCAAGCCAGCCCGCATTTCCGATTGCCCGCTCCAATTCGTGCTGAGGAAGGCGGACTAAAAGCCGCCGGAGGCCCGTTTGGTTTCGCTCGCCTCTGACCTCTTGCCTCTAACCTCTTGCCTCTCACTTCTTGCCTCTTGCTTCCGGCCTCTCACCTCTCACTTCCCGCCGCTTGCCTCCCATTGGGGAGTCGGCGATTTTCGTGGACAGAACGCCCCGGATTTCCCATACGCTTGGCTGTGCGCGTCGCCGCGGACCGACGCGCCGCAACGAGGAAATCTAAGGGAGTCAGAAAAAATGATCTACCGCAGAGATCGCAGAGAAGCGCGGAGAAAAGCATCCTGGTGAATACCGCCTTTCGGACGGCCTCTGCGTTCCTCTCTGCTCTCTGCGGTTCATTCTTCTAGAGGTTCTAAATCGTTTTTCGAGGGATCGCCCAACCGATGGCCGTGCTAAGAGACTTGCTGGCAACCATGCGGCCACGCCAGTGGATCAAGAATCTGCTGGTGTTCGCGGGGATTTTTTACGCCGGCAAATTGCGCGATTTTGATGCCCTGCTCAAAGTCACCGGCGCCTTCCTTCTCTTCTGCGCGCTGTCGGGCGTCATCTATATCGTCAACGACATCTTCGACCTCGAGCAGGACCGCCATCATCCCACGAAGCAGCTGCGCCCGATTGCCGCGGGCCGCCTGTCGCTGCCCATCGCCTGGAGTTTCGCCGGCGTCGTGGGTTTGCTCGCCCTGGTTCTGTCGTTCTTCATTTCCGTGCGCTTTGGGGGCTGTGCCCTGGTGTATGTGACCCTGACGGGCGCCTATTCGCTGGGGCTCAAACACGTCGTGATTCTCGACCTCCTGATCCTGGCCATCGGGTTTGTCCTCCGCGCCTATGCCGGAACCCAGGCCATCCAGGTCGAGACCACTCCCTGGTTTCTCTCCTGCATCCTGTTTCTCGCCCTGTTCATCACCATCTGCAAACGCCGGCACGAGCTGCTTCTGCTGAACGACCGGGCCTACCACCACCGGGCGGTGCTGCGCGAGTACTCCACGGCCTTTCTCGATCAGATGGTCTCGGCCTCGACGTCCGCCGCGCTGCTCTCCTATGCCCTGTGGGCCGTCATGCAGCCCAAGCCGGAGTTCCATGGGATGATCCTCACGGTCCCGTTCGTGGTGTACGGGATCTTTCGCTATCTCTACCTGGTCTATCATCGCAGCGAAGGGGGCGCACCCGAAGTGATGTTCTTGACCGACCGCTCGCTGCTGATCAACATTCTGCTGTGGATTCTCGCGGTGATGATCCTGATTTATCAGCACGATCTGGTGAAGTGGCTGCCGCTGGCACGATAAGAGGGAATCGAAAGGAGTCTCGCGAGGGCTTCCCATGTCGGAGACCACCCAATGGATCGTGAAGCGCGTGGGCCTGCTCGCGCTGCTGGTCTGCCTGGGGGCTGCGGAAGAAGCGCCGGACCTGCCGGCGTCTCGTTCGTGGGTGATGGAGAACATTCTCAGCGTCGTGATCTTTGGGGTCATCGCCCTGGGGATCGGCGGCTGGAGCATTGGAATCATGCGCCACCGAATCGCTCAACAGCGGGCCGACGAGGAGCAGGCGGCGAAGTTGCTGGAAGCCCGGGTGCTCGGCCTTTTGGCGGCCCGTAAAGGGAATGCCCCGGGTGAATCGGTGACGGGAGAGCGCGCGGCAGAGGATGCCCTGTCCATGAGCCTGCCGTCGAGCTCGAAGGCGGGCGTCGAACCCGTTGCGGCGGCAGGAGCGGGACCGCAGGAGCTCGCTTCGGCGGTCGAAGACATTCTCAACAAGCTGCGCGCGGGAGGTCTTTTCGCCGGACTCGAAGGGTCGCTCTATCTGAGCGACGGGCAGTCGGAAGGCAAAATCATCCGCCTGACCAACGGCAGCATGGCGATGGTTCTGCCCCACGTCGAATCGGCGGAGTTTCTGGCTCGCCAACTCAAGCGGTTCGACCTCTGCATCATGGTCCTGGGGGGCGGCCAGGCCTGCGTTGTCAGCCGGCTGAGGGATTTCATTGCCGGCCATTTTTCGCTGTGAGGCCCGCGAGGTGAAGGGATGAGTCAAACGTGCTCCTTTTGCGGCCGGGGCGAAAGTGAGGTCTCGGCGTTTTTTCGCCCTTCCGACCAGGTGAAGACGTTCGAGGGCGCCGCGCTGTGTATCTGCGACCGCTGCATCGAAGCCTGCCACAAGCGTCTTTCCGCCAAACCGGAGTACGCGGTCGAGCGGCCCGATAAACACCTGTTCCGCGAGTGGCTGACCGAGAGCGTGACCGAAACCCTCATCCGCGCCGTGCTGGACCTCAAGTATCGCGACACGCTGGTGTCGGCCTTTGCGGAACGGGCGCAGCTGGCGAAAGTGGACCCGAGCACGCCGCCCGAGCCGGTCGCCCTTCAACTGTTGCCGGCCGACTTTGAGCGGCAGAATCGGATCCTCCCCTGGCGGATCGAAGGGGATCATCTCATCGTGGCTTTCTACAACCCGCTTCATCTTTTGGACATTTACGACAAGATCGTTCGCACGGCGGGCATGCCGATCCGCCCCGCCCTGCTCGGCCGCGAGGATCTGCTGGCCGCCATGGACCGGTATGTGGGCTCCGGCGCGTGAAGGGCACGCGGCTTCGCCGGACATTCAGGGCAGGTTTTCCAGCCCGCCCTCGGACAAGATTGGGACACACGACACGTCACCCTGCCGTTGACAACGCCCCAGGGGCTGTCTATCTTTGGGGGTCTAAACACCAATGCAAAAGCCGGCCCACGGAATCCGGCAGAACCACAAACCATTTGGGCTTGCCGGCCGGTCTTTCGGAGAAACAACACGAGGAGGGTGCCTGGCGATCCCGACGTGCCCGCGTCGGGAGTTGGAGCGCAGAACCAACCTCAACGGCGCCAGAGTTTCGATCGGAAAGGGCGCGAAAGGCAATGAAGACTCGTCTGATGGGGCTCTCGATCCTTGCGGTCTGCTTTGGAGTATTCGGGGCCACCACGTGGGGAGCCGGGCTGCCCAGCGCGGTTCCCACCAGCGGCTCACTGGGCAACACCGCCAACGAACTGCTGAGCGGCAAATGGATGGTCATTGAGGGGCCGATCAAAGAGCAGGGGTGTTCTTTCGACGGGACCATCGAGGGAGCTTGTGGAAACGCCGACTTCCGCGACTATCTGCACCGGCTGTACCGCGTCAATTTCGAGCCCCGAGGCAGGCCCATCAGTCCCGCTGTCCCCTGGGGCGAGTTTGGGTATCGGTTTGATCCGAACGGCGTGCTGACCCTGACGCGCCCGGACCAGCCGGACATGCGGTGGTTTCTCAAGTTCAAAGACGAACGCCCGCGCAGCGTGGGGAACGAAGCGACACGCCTGATGCCCTACGTCTGCGTGTTCTACGACCCCGAGGGACGACGCGCCTTCGAGCTGTTTCGCAAAGGCGAGGAAATCGCCACGCTGGCGATGTCCGCCTCCGCCGCTTACCGTCACGCGATCTTTGTCCCGTTCAACGATCCGCTGTCAGGGGGGTGGGTGGTTCTGCCGGGCCGACCGGTCGAAAACGGGCAACTGGAATTCCGATTCGGCGAGGTGGTGCCGGCGGAGGCTACACGGTTGGTCGTCCACGTGGACAACTCGGTGGAAATGGCCCAGGGAAACGCGACGCTCCGCTTTCGCTTGCGTCAGTACGACCCGACCCATTGGGAGATCATGTCGTTGCCCGACGCCCCCTGCACGACGGGAACCATCGTGCTGGAGGAGGCCACCCGGCGGTTGCTCGGTCCGAACCTGCTGGTCACGCAGTGGCAGGTGGGGGGAGCGACGATGGTCGGTGTGCTGCGGACCGAAGGCGGCACGCGCCCACCCGGTGTTCCCATGATCCGGCTCCAGGGCAGTGCGTCGCTGAAGCTCGAGGCGTTTCGTCGGCCGACGGCCTCGCCGGCGCCCTGAGTACAGGTAGTCGGAAAAATGAGGAGAGGGACTCATGAAGATCACATACGATGCCGAAGTAGACGCCTTATATATCCCGCTTCGCGAAATCGGCCCTGGGCAAGCCGAGAACCGTGATTTGGGCGATGGAATTGTGGCGGACTTCAACCCCGACGGTCACTACCGAACTTATGAATCAGAGGGCTAAATGAAACCACTGATCGTCGAGCCACGCGAGCACGTTTTCGAGACGATTCTCGGCCAGGAGAAGGCCAAGCGCCTCCTGCGCTCGATGATCGCCGCCGACCGCCTGCCCAAGGCGCTGCTCCTCCACGGGCGGCCCGGCGTGGGCAAAAAGAGCATGGCCTATGCGCTGGCCAAGCTGGTCAACTGCTTCCCCGAAGGCGAACGCGCCGACTGCCGGCTGCCCGCTTGCCGCAAGATCACACGCGGGGTGTTTCTCGACCTGATCGAAATTGCCCCCAGCGGCGCGGGCGGACAGATTCGCGTCGAATCGGCCCACGAAGCCGAGGCGCGCCTGGCCACCTCGCCCATCGAGGGTCGGCGCAAGGTGTTGCTCATCCTCGATGCCCACCGCCTGAACGTCGCCACGGCCAACGCTCTCCTCAAGACGATCGAAGAGCCGCCGCGGTACGCCCTCGTGGTCCTGGTCACCGATCGGCCGGGAATGCTGGTGCCGACGATCCGGTCGCGCTGCTCGCCGATTCGCGGCGCCGAGATCGAAAGCGAGGTGCTGGCCGACTGGCTGCTCGAGCGGGTCCCGGAGTTGGAGGGCGATCGCGATCGGGCGCGGTTCGCCTCGCTGCTCGCGGAAGGGCGGCCCGGACAAGCCCTGGCGCTGATCGCCATGGGCCTGCTGAAAAACCGCACCGAAACCCTCCAGGCGCTCGTGGAGTTCCACCGCGAGGGCTATCGCGCGTTCATGAAGACCGCCTGGCAGCTCGCCGAAGGGCAGGGCAGCCTGGGCGGCGCGCTCGCGATGCTCTTTGCCTGGTATCGCGACCTGCTGGTCAGCCGCATCGCACCCGACGACAACGGCCTGCTTCTGAACAAGGACCAGGCCGACGCCTTGCGCTCGCTGGCCGCCAAAGCCCCGCTCAACGGTCTGGTGGAAGCCCTCGACCGCATCGCCCGCCGATTCGATCTCGCCGACCGCATCGCCATGCCGCAGGTGGTGCTCGAAAGCCTGCTGGTGGAAGTCGGCATCGCCACCCGCGCGTGAGAAACCCGTGGAGCGTCGAGCGTGGAGCGAAAAAAAAGAGCGCGCGAATTTGTATCCTCTCCCTTCACAGGCCGACAGCCCGCGCCACTTCGCTTTTCGCAACCCCCCCAGACCAGGCTCCGGCGATTTCCCTTGCGCTGGTAAGGTGAATTCGATAAACGAGATTTCACGGAAGAGGCACTGATCAACAGGCGAAAGAGGAGATAAGGCGCAGCCTGGGGATGGTCCAGGCCCAACCGCGTGGCCGTCTTTCCGTAATTGATCGGTATCCACTGCCCTTGTCGGGCGCACAAAGGGGTGACGAAAATGAAGCACTTACGGAGAATCGTGGGACTGAGCCTTTGGCTGGGATTGATTTCCTTGTTTTCCGCCGGCCTGTTTGCCGAAACGATCCGTCTCACCGATGGCAAGACCATCGAAGGGAAAATCGTCTCGTCAACCCCCAGCAGAGTGACGATTCGAACAACCGGCGGTGTGGAATTCACCTTGCCCCGGGCGCGGGTGGTCGTGCCGGTCGCCGATTGGCTCAAAGAGGCCAAGGAGGCACTCGGCAAGAAAGACTACGCAAGAGCGGCCGACCTGGCAGGCCAGGTAGCGGCGTGGGACCCCACCAATCAGGAAGCCCGCGCCATTCTGGACGACTGCGAGAAACCCCTGCAAGAAGCCCTTGAGGCTCAGAAGAAAGCCGAGGCCGAAGCCCGGGCCAAGGCCGAAGCCGAGCAGAAAGCCAAGGCCGATGCCGAGGCCGCCGCAGCCAAAGCCAAGGCCGAGACCGAGAAGGCCGCAGCCAAAGCCAAGGCCGAGACCGAGCGCCCCGTCCCTGGGCCTTCCCGGTCTCCGGTCGCCTTGTTGCCGGCGGGCTATTCCGTCCTGGGCCATATCAACGTGCCGCTTCTCCTGAAGAATCCGATGGTGCAGGCCGGGATGATGTCGCTGGGGGCGGGCCCCGCGGACCCCGAGACGGCAAAGGCACTTGCCCTGCTCAACAAGATCGAGCGGGTCGTTTTGGCATTCTACACTTTTCCCGAGGAGCACTCCTACACCGGCCCCGGGTCGAGCAAGGTCACATGCAATCCGGGACTTGGCGCAGTGGTTTTTGCCCAGGGAAAATTCACGGCCGCCGAGGCCAAGGAATTCCTTGCGACCGCGCTCTCGGAGGGGGCCGCTCCGGCGGCGCCCGGCGGCGGGTGGGACGGCCCCGTGAAGAAAGGCTCCAGAGGAGCGGCTATCGTGGCTCGCGACGGAGAGGCGGGCGCGGTTTTTCTTTCCGATGTTCTCCTGCAGCGCGCGGTCAAGACCCTGTCGGGTCAGGCCGAAGCTTCCGCGCCCGCGCTTTCCTCGTCGCTTGCGTTGCCCGCGACACTGGATTCACCCGTATGGGTGGGGTTTGATGTCACGCCCGACCCAAAATCCAAGGGAGAAAAGATTGTGTTTTCTTCCGGAGGCGCCGCACCCGGCCAGGGAGAAATGAGTATACCGTGGCCCGTGGACACCGTTGGCGAATTGCCTCGACGGGTCTTTGGAACCCTCCAACTGACCGGCACGTTCGACCTGGCCTGCGATATGACCAGCCAGTTCGCCTCGGCAGCCGCGGCCGAAAAAACGGCGGCCGATTGGAACAAGAATCTGGCGGAAGTGAAAGTGCCGGCCATGCCGGGGGCGCCCCAGACCAGCCCCATCGCCGAGCGCTTCAAGGCCTCGACCCAGGGCGACAGCCTGATGATTCGCGGCAGACTGGCCTTGCCCGAAATCATGATGCTCGCCCAACAATTCGGCCCCGGCGCAATGATGCCTCCCGGGACGCCCGCCCCGCCGAAGCAGGCTCCGATCATGAAACCCGGTGGGACTGTGCCGCCGGCTGGGCCGCTGAAGACGGGGCCTGCGGGACCCGGTGGCCCAGGCGGGGCGCCGCAACCGATCCCCAGGAATCCATAACCAGTCCAAACCGTTGAGCAGCCGGACAAAGCGGCCACGGCACGCACGGCCATCGGAATCCTCGCCGGATTTCGGGAATCGCTACGAAACTCGTGATGCCCCGGAAAACGGATCTGCTTCGAGTCGGTCAAGGCAATTTCGTATCTTGTCGCGGAGCCCCAAACTGTCCGGCTCTCAGGAAACGCACCACCGCCCGTTTGACCCGCTGGTCGTTCATGATGAAGGTGTGGATCCGCGGCACGAGCAGAAAATCCCGCATGCCGTCGAGATGCGTTTCCTCGACGAGGACCACCCCGTCGTCGTCGCCGGGCAGCAGCGGCGAATAACCGCGGCCGTCGCCTCGCCCGCCGGCGATCACCCCAAACTCGCACCAGGGCTCCGGCAGTGTCGCGAAAAACTCGTCCCTGGTCAACTGCTCGCCGGCCGGTCCCGCAAAAATCCGAAACGGCGACCGCGCAGACAGGTGCTTGGAAATGTACGATCCCCGGTTGGGGGGCGCGATCATCACCAGCCGGCCGATTCGCGGGTCGCGATGGTCGCGCAGATAGCACCGCACGACGATCCCGCCCAGGCTGTGGGTGACAAAGTGAATCTTGCGCGCATGGGTGAGCCGCTCGATGAGACGCGCCAGCTGAGCGCCGTCCGCCTCGATCGGGACGCGGGCGCTGGGATAGCCCACCGCCACGACCTCGTAGCCTTGCCTGAGGAGGAACTTCTCCAATTGTCTGGACGAACGGCGCGTGCGAAACAGGCCATGCAGAACGATGACCACCTCGTCGCTTCGAGGCCGAAGGATTTGCGGCTTCACCAGCGAGCGGAAGGCGGCGTCGCATTCCTCGTAGGTTCCCCACGCGCGCCGAAAACACCAGGGGTCGAGAAGGCGATAGTAGCCAAAGATGGCGCTGCGCTGGATTCGCCAGCCGCAGTAGACCATCTCGTCGCCCCAAAACTGATATCCACCCAGCGTGGGAAAGCGGAGATTGAAACGGCGACGCGGTGGGTCTGAGTTTCTCAGCCGCCGATCCAGAAGTTCCTCGCAATACTGGCGACTCCCCCATCCCAGCCGCACGTTTGCTGGATCAAGAAGCCGACAGTAACCAAACAGCCGATGGCGCTGGATGCGATAGCCCGCCGCTTGACGGACGTCCGCCCAGCTCGGCGACTGCGCGCGAACCGGCAAAGCCACATTGGGACCATGCCACTTCATGCCGGCCACCGCATTGGTTGGTTTGAGATTACCGCCCTGAACACCATAGGTAAGAATCGGGAATGAGAGAAGAATGACGCCTACCGCACAACGCCTGCTTCGACATTTCATCATTCATCGTTCAGCGTTCATCGTTCATGGTTCT
>Ga0315280_10010256_pt1 | contig 11797 bp, 10 predicted proteins | sample YL17G06_40_MG_FD_203697 | JGI IMG/M metagenome (GOLD analysis project Ga0315280, IMG submission 203697) | Sediment microbial communities from Yellowstone Lake, YNP, Wyoming, USA - YL17G06_40 | ecosystem: Environmental > Aquatic > Freshwater > Lake > Sediment | place: USA: Wyoming | collected... | reverse complement strand
ACGAGCGCCGCGAGATAAGCGCCGGCCACGCCTCTGGCGAAGTTCCGGGCATGGATCATTCCGGCCCGTCCGGTTCCGATGATGCAGACCCCAACTTTTTCTTCAGGCATCTAAAGTCCTCGATAAAAGAAGAAATAGAGGTATAAATAGAAAGATAATAAAGATTTCCTCGCTAAATGTCAACAGAAAATAATAAGAAATGCTAAAATCCAACAAAACCGTTAGACGCTGAAGACAGTCCGGCCCTTGAGCAGGGTCCTTTTCACCTCGAAGGCATCGTCGAGCAGAACGATGTCGGCCCACTTGCCTGGCTTGAGGCTGCCGGTTTCGTGGTCGATGCCCAGAGCCGTGGCCGGGTTGATGCTGCCCCAGCGGACGGCCTCATGGACGGGCAGCCCGGTGTACTCGCGCAGGCGCCGCAAGCCCACGTTCATGGTCACCGCGCTTCCGGTGAGGTTGCCGTGGATCTTGGGGTCCTTGTCGATCATACGCAGCACGCCCTTCTCCACGTACACCTGCCGGCCGTCCTTATGCGTCAGGACCGTCCCCTCCGGCATGCCCGTGCCCACCAGGGAGTCGGTGACGATCACCTTCTTGTTCCACGGCTTCACCCTGTCGATGAAGCTCCAAAAGGGGATCGGCACGTGCACCGGACATCCGTTCAACTCGATGCTCACCGCATCGTTACCCAGCACCGCGGTCTCGACGCCAGGCATCATGACCAGCGCTTCTTTCGGGTTTTCCTTGTAGCCGTTGATCGCATCGTAGAGGTGGGTCACGTGGCGGGCTCCGGCCAGGATCACCCGTTCGGTCTCCTCGAAGCTGGCCTCGCTGTGCCCGATCGCGGGCAGGATGCCCCGGAAGGCCAGCTGCTCGGTCAGCCAAACGGCTCCCGGCAGCTCGGGAGCGAAGGTCACCACCCGGATGACGTCCCCCACTTCCCCGAGCAGGCGGTCCACGTCCTTTTTTTCCGGAACGCGCAGGTACTCCAGGGCATGCCCGCCCCGCTGCCGCGGAAACAGCCAAGGACCCTCGATGTGCGCCCCGTGGAGCAGCTGGCCGTACTCCCTGTCCTCCATGGCCCGGCGCATCTGCTTTACCTGGCCGATGATCTGCTCCCAAGGATTGGAAAGGGTCGCCCCGCACACCCGGGTTACGCCGAAGCCGGCGTAGGCGGCCAACCCGCGGACCATGCCCTCCGCATCGCTCTGCATGAAGTCCGTGTCCTTGATGCCGTGGGTGTGCATATCGATGAACCCCGGCGAAACCAGCAGGCCGCGGGCATCGATCCTTTCCTCCGCCTCCACTGCATTCCAGTCGCCGCCGATGGACACGATCTTCCCGTCCTGGATCAAAATGTAGCCGCTGGCGAGGTAATGCGTCTCGGCGATGATTCTGCCGTTATATATTAGGGTTTCTCTACCCATATGTTGCTCCGTGCTTCAGTTGACCTCCGGCTCCAGGGGGCCGGCCAGCGGTCTGACGAAGAACAGCTTTCCGGGCAGCTGCGGCATCACCGAAGAGGGAATCCACATGTCGGGGCCGTACTTGAGGGTGACCCAGAGGTTCATGCCCTGGTAGATCATATCGCGCACGGGCAGGTAGCCGTCAACCCCGCCGATCGCATAGTCAGCCTTCATGTAGAGGCCCGGGCCGATGGTGTTGGCGCGGGCCGGTACCAGGGTGATGCGGCTCTTGAAGCTGGTGATCGAGTTCTGGATGATCGTCAGGGGGTGCAGCTTGGCCGCGATGCGGTGCGTCGGCTTCAGCCACTCCTCCATGCTGGGGTAGTCCTCGGCGAAATGCGGCTCCCAGAAGGCGACATGGAAGCACCAGCCGATTCCGTAGATCAGGATGAACTTGGCGCCCCTGGCGCGCAGCTCCCCGATCCGGTCGGCATAGGCGGGCAGCTCCTCCCTGGTGGCGAAGTGCCGCTGCTTGGGGGGCGCGGTGAACTCGCCCAGCCGGCCGTAGAAGGCTTTTTCCATGGCGTTGCGGAAGGCCCCGGGGTTGGAGGGCGGCAGGGTGTTGCCCTCCGCGTCGGACCACTCGTCCATGTTGAAGCCGTGCAGGTGCCTGCAGTCCACGTTCCAGCGCTTCAGGAATTCCGCCGCCCAGCGGTACATGCCCATGGGGCCGGCCGACAGGATCAGGATGCACTGCCGCCCCTCGTCCTTGGCCAGCTTGACCTGCCAGGCTATCTCGTGCCCCATCAGGGTGTTGAAGTCCTCCAGCGTTTCCCCGCACACGGGCTGGAAGTCCTTGTGCCACCACTTCTCCCGCTTGTAAACCTCCTCCGGTTTCCTGCTACAGCACCAATCGATGCGCTTCAGGTCCCAGGCGGCCGGGAAGAAGCCCTCGAAGTTCGAGCCCTTAAAGGTGTTCAGCAGATCGATACGTTGCATGTTCCCTCCCTCCAGCTCTATTCTCGCGCGCTGGTGAGCGATCCGACCGTTACGGCGGCTATGATGATGAGCCCTATGACCACATCCCTCGCGTACGGATTGATGTTCATGATGACCAGCGCATTGCTAACCAGGCCGATGAGCAGGACTCCAAGGAATATGTTCAGAGCGTTGCCTCTGCCGCCGGCGAGGGCCACGCCGCCGACGATCACGGATGCCAGAGCGTCCAGGGCGTAGGCGTCCCCGGTGGTCGCCAAGGCAGACCCGTTGCGGGAGATCAGGATCAGAGCGGCTAGGGCATTGCATAAGCCAACGACGATGTAAGCGGTGATAGTCACCCGGGTGGTCTTGATCCCGGACACGTAGGCCGCCTGTTTGTTCCCGCCTATGGCGTACAGGAAGCGCCCATACCGGAAATACTTGAGAACGATGAAGGCGATGACCAGCACGCCTGCGAAGAACATGATCGAGACCGGCAAGGTATCCATGATCCGGCCCCGGCCCATCCACTCGAACTTGCCGAACAGCATGTACGACGCCCCTTTGCAGGTCAGGAGCGCCGCACCTTTGTATACGCTCAAGAAACCCAAGGTGATAATGAAGGAGGTGGCCTTTGACTTGACCACCGTGATCCCATTGAGCAGACCGAGCAGGGCGCCGACGGCGAAAGTGACGACGATGGTCAGGGGGATCGCCAGCTGCATTCGCCAGGCGGATACGTTTCCCTCGGGCAAGCCCAGCATTCTCTGGATGATCATGGCCAGGATCACGCCCATCCAGGAGATCTGGGAGCCGACGGAGATGTCGATATGCCCCGCCACCAGCAGCATGCCGATCCCTGCGGCCACGATGCCCAGTATGGCGATCTGCTGGAATATGTTGAGGATGTTCGTGATCCTCAGAAACCTGGGGTTCACGACCGAGGTCACGATGACGAGCACGACGATGAGGATGAGGAGCACCATGGCCTGGGTGAGCCAGCTCTTCCTTTTTCCTTCAACTGCTAGGGCTTTGGTTTCCATGTTGTCTATTCCTTTTCACCGACGCCCATGGCATGGCGCAGAATATTCTCTTCGGTTATTTGCGTACCCTCCAGAATGGCGATCAACCGGCCATCACGCATCACGGCGACCCGATCGCAGACGGCGGTCAGCTCCGGATTATCCGAGGAAATCATGATGATGACCTTGCCCTCCTTGGCCAGGTTCTCCATCATCCGATAGATCTCGGCCTTGGCTCCCACGTCAACACCGACGGTCGGTTCGTCGAAAATCAGCGCCTCGGCTCCCGCGTACAGCCATTTGGCCAGCACCACCTTCTGCTGGTTGCCGCCGCTCAGGTTGATCACCATCTGAGCGATCGAAGGGGTCTTGATGTCCAGCTGTTTGGACATATCGCCGGTCTCGCCGCGCTCCCGCGCCAGGTTCATGGTCAGCCCCGGGCTCATGGCCAGGCGCACCAAACTGATATTCTCGTAGATCGGACGTACCAGTATCAGGCCGCTGCCCTTGCGGTCCTCCGTCAGGTAGCCGATGCCCTTCTGGATGGCATCGCCGGGATCGCGCGGCGTGATGTCCTGGCCCCGGTACGAAATCCTCCCTGAGTCCTTGGGGTCCAGCCCGAAGATCATCCGAGCCAGCTCCGTGCGTCCGGCTCCGACCAGGCCGCCGATGCCGAAGATTTCGCCTTTGCGCACGGAGAAGGAGACGTGCTCCACCACCCCCTTCCGGTGGAAGTCGACCACCTGGAAAGCCTCCCGGCCATCGCCCTGAACCGCGCTCGCCTGCCGCGTATACAGCGAGGTCGAGGACCGCCCGATCATCTCCCGGACGACGTCGTTCATGCTGACCGATTTGATCTCGTGGGTGCCGACTTTTTTCCCGTCCTTGAAAACCAACACTCGGTCGCAGACCTCGAAGATCTCTCCCAGGTTGTGGGAGATATAGATGACGCTCAGGCCTTTCTTGGTGTTGCGGCGGATGAGTTCGAAGAGGAGAGTTTTGCCGTGCTCGTCCAGGGAGGCGGTCGGCTCATCCAGGATCAGCAGCTTGGCCTGGCGCGAGCAGGCTTTGGCGATGCTGACCAGCTTCTTTTCGATGAACGTCAGGTCCTTGACCTTACGGCCCGGCTTGATGTCTACCCCGAGCTCCTGGAACAGACGGCTCGCCGCTTCGAGGCACCTGGAATAATCCACGAAGCCGAAGCCGCTGCGAGGCAGATTGTATAGAAAGATGTTCTCCGCCACGGAAAGCTCTTCTACCAGCTGGTTCTCCTGGTGCACGGTCAGAATGCCCAGCTCGATGGACCTGGCAGGATCCAGATGGGCAAATGTCTTTCTTTCGAAGACGATCCGGCCTGAATCCGGCCGCAGCGAGCCGGCGATGATCTCGATGAAGGTGGACTTGCCGGCTCCATTCTGGCCTACCAGCGCCTGGACTTCGCCGTAGCGCAAGTCGAAGTCCACGCCATCGAGAGCCTGAACCCCGGGGTAGCTCTTGCTGAGTTGGACGGTTTCCAGGATGTTCTGTGCCGCGCTCATGGCAACGCAGTGAAAGCCGAAAGGGGTCTCAAGAAACGGTTCCCTCGAGACCCCCGCTCGTCATTTCAGTCTAGGACTCACTTGCCCTTCAACTCGGGCTTGTATTTGCCGGTCTTCACGAACTCGTCCACCACGGGAAACCAGCTCGGGTCCATACCCCAGGGGATCAGCTTCTGCTGCCAGTCTTTCCTGCTGGTCCAGACGATCGGCGAGTAGCTCTTGGTCTGGTAGGGCTTCTTGTCGAGGTAGGCGATGATGTTGGAGGCGCAGATCATGCCGTGCAGGCCCGGGGACAGGCTCAGGGCGAAATCCAGATCCCCGTCCTTGAAGTTCTCGACGTCCATGGGTCCGCCGTTGACCGTAACGATGGTGACCGACTTCCGGTCGACCCGCTCCTCCTTGATAGCCTGAATGATGCCTTCGGTGATCTCCTGGCAGGCTCCGATGGCCACATTGAACTTGACGCCGGACTGAATAATGGACTTCATCAGGGGCAGGGTCACTTCGGTGGCGTAGTTGCCGTACTGCACATCGGTGGCCAGCTTGATGCCCTTGATCTTGTTGATCTCGTCCTTGAAGCCCTCGATGCCCTGCATGACCGGCGGTGTGCCGGCGAAACCCTGGACCCAGACCACGGACAGGTCACCCTTGAGGTCCTTTCGCAGGCCGCGGGCCACGGTGCGGTAGATCTCAAACCAGTTGAAATCCACATCCGCGAACGGCTTGCCTTTCCCCTCGGCGATGCCGCTCTCGGTGATCTGGATGGGGATCCTGGCCTCGTTGGCCAGGCGGCAGGAGTACTCGGCCGCGGCCGGACTGACCGAGGTGACGTTGATCGCGTCCACCCCCATGGTGATCAGGTTCTGGACGGCCTTCAGCTCATCGTCGGCCTTGTAGTTGTTGTACTGGAAGACCAGCTTCACGTTGTGCCGATCGGCTGCCAGCTGGAAGCCATTGTGGAAGGCGGTGAACCAGCCGATCTCGTACGGGATGACCACGCCTACGACGTACTTCGGGGCCGCAAACGCGGGCGAAGCGAGCAGCGCGAAGAGCAGCAACACAGCGAGCGCAAACACTCTCTTTTTCACGATGCAAACCTCCTTGTGATCTTGTGCGCCTTCTCCGCAAAGGAGAGGCGATTGATGCCGCTCAGGCGGCAAGGGCATTCTATAGTGGACAGATAGCGTTTGTCAATGATCAGAAACATCAACATTCTATCTCAATATGCTTATATTTCGTATTTTTTGTTCGGATTTGACACCCTTAAAAGGGGGTGCTATAGTAACCGCACCTTCAGGGATAGGAGGATTTCCTTAATCTATGAGCGTTTTTTTCAAACACCTGTTCGAGCCGATCAGGATCGGGCCCGTGGAGATCCCCAATCGCATCTGCCATGTTCCAACCGACATCAGCTCCTCGCACATCGATGGCTCGGTCAGCGACCGCGACATCCATCACCACACGCTGCTGGCCAAGGGCGGCACAGGCTTTATCGTGGTCGGCGCCACCTCCCCGGACGGCAAGACAGGCCGCTCCACGGTCACAAATCTGGTCATCGACAACGACAACTACATCCCCGGCTTCGCCCGCTTGGCTGCGGCCATTCACCGTTATGGGGCCAAGTGCGCCGTGCAGCTGCAGCATCCAGGCCGGCAAGCCGCGCTGCCTCGCGACGGCAAGCTCGCCTCCAACGACGCAGCGCTCAGCCTGCCCTGGTCCCAGAGCCACGCGATCGCTTACGCCGCCGCTGACGAGAAGAAGAAAACCGTCCACGTGCTCACCACCGACGAGATCCTCGAGCTGATCGATCTGTTCTCGGAGGCGGCCTGGCGGATCCAGCAGGCCGGCTTCGATGCCGTGGAGTTGCACGCCGCGCACGGCTACCTGATCTCCCAGTTCATGAGCCCCCTGCTCAACAAGCGCAGCGACCGCTTCGGCGGCAGCTTCGAGAACCGGATTCGCTTGCCCCTGGCCATCGTAGACTCGATCCAACGCAAGTGCGGGCGTGACTTCCCGGTCATCATCCGATACTCAGCCGATGAGTGGGTTCCCGGCGCGCGCGAGCTGCCGGAGTCCATCGAGATGGCCCGGGTGTTCGAACGCGCCGGGGTGGCCGCCCTGGATCTGAGCCAATGCATCCAGGAAAGCCCGGGCGCCGGCTTCGACCCCATGTATTACCCCGAAGGCTGGACCATCTACGCCTCCGAGGCCATGAAGAAGGCCGGCATCCGCGTTCCGCTCATCAACAGCCACTCCCTGCGCAACCCCGAGTTCTGCGAGCAGGTTCTGGCCGAGGGCAAGACCGATATGGTCGGTTTGGCCCGCCAGCTGCTGGCCGACCCCTTCTGGCCGGTGAAAGCCAAGTACGGCAAGGTGCGGGCCATCCGACGCTGCATCTCCTGCCTGGAAGGATGCTGGCAGGAGTCCATGATGGCCAAGAAGGAAATCTCCTGTTCGATCAATCCGGCCTGCGGCAACCGTGATCTGGAGATCTTGAAGAAGACCGATAAGCCGCTGCGCGTAGCTGTGGTCGGCGGAGGCCCGGCGGGCCTGGAGGCCGCACGTGTGGCCGCGGAGCGCGGGCACAAAGTCACGATTTTCGAGAAAACCGCCGAGCTAGGAGGAGCGATCTTGGGCTGCTGCATGGCCCCCGGCAAGGACGAGAAGATGAAATGGTACGCGGACTGGCTGCGCTATCAGATCGCTGACCTGGGCATCCCAGTGAAGCTGCGCACCTCGCCGGGGGCGAAGGACCTAGCGGGGTACGAGGTGGTCATCAATGCCACAGGCGCCAGCTCATACGTGCCAGAGGTGCATGGCGACAAAGCGGCAGTGATCCCCTTCGAAGAGGTCATGGCCTGCCCGAAGGTCACCTGCGAGTTTCACCCCAAGGACGGCCGCAAGCCGCGGAAGCTGGAGGGCACGAAGATCATCGTTTGGGGCGACCACTACGCCGCGACCGACACCGTAACCTATCTGGCCTCGATCGGCAAAGACGTAACGGTGGTCACGGACCGGAAGGAGTTCGCCGCGGGGGTGGAAGTGATCCACATGTACGTGCTGCGCAAGCGCTTCCAGCAGAGCGACGCCGAAGCCCTCTCCTCCAAACCGTTCAAATACCCGGTGAAGGTGATCGAGAACTCCACCATCGACGAGATCCGCGAGGGCCAGGTGGTGCTGGTGGACAAGAACTTCGTCAAAACCGCGGTGAGCTGCGATCATGTGGTCACCTGCTGGACCCGGCCCAACACCTCGCTGCTGCGCGAGCTGAAAGCGGCGGGGATCCCGGTGCTCAACATCGGCGATTCGGTCAGCCCCCGCAACCTGCACGCTGCCGTTCGCGAGGGGGCCGAGGCCGGGCGGGTTTTGGAGGCCAGCCGCTTCGTCAATCCCAACGATGCACTGATCGATGAGCTGCCCCTGGACGTGGCGGGGCAGCTCACGCGGTAAGGAGGAAGGCGCCATGAAGAAGTATAGGGTGCTCGTCGTCGGCATAGGCGACATGGGCGGGGCCCACGCCCGCGGCTACGCGGCCTTGCCGGGATACCAGATCGCGGGTTTCGTGGTGGCCAAGAACGTGGAACGGGCCAAGAAGCTGGCCGCGGAGCTCAATGCCGAGGTGCCCGTCTTCACCGACTATTACCGGGCGATGAAGGAAATAAAGCCGGAGGTGGTGTCCATCAACACCTACGTGGACACCCACGCCTCCTTCTCCATCTTTGCCATGCGCCAAGGCTGCCACGTGTTCATGGAGAAACCCATCGCCAAGACCGTGGCCGAGGCTGAGGAGGTCGAGCGGGTGTTCAAGGAAACCGGGCGCAAGCTGGTGATCGGCTACATCCTGCGCGTGCACCCGGCCTGGATGAAGTTCATCGAGCTGGCCCGCACCCTTGGCAAACCGCTGATCATGCGCATGAACTTGAACCAGCAGAGCTTCGGCAGGGAATGGGCACTGCACAAGACCTTCATCGCCAACATGCCGCCCCTGGTGGACTGCGGCGTGCACTACGTGGACGTGATGTGCCAGATGACGCGGGCCAAACCCAAGCTCGTGCAGGGCATCGCGGCCCGGGTGTCGGACGAAGTGGAGCGCGACAAGCACAACTACGGCATGCTCCAGGTCGTGTTCGATGACGATTCGGTGGGCTGGTACGAGGTGGGCTGGGGGCCGATGATGAGCCGTAGCGCCTTCTTCGTCAAGGACGTGATCGGCCCCAATGGCTCCGTGAGCATCGACAAGGACATCACCCGCGTGGACCCCTCGGACGTGTCCAAGCATACCGTGGTGGACAGCATCATCCTGCACTCCAGCCAGGCCGGCCCGGACGGGTATGCGGCCGAGAAAGACCAGATCATCAAGATCCCCGATGAACCCGACCACAACGAGCTGTGCAAGCGGGAGCAGGAGGTACTGTACAAGGCCATCACCGAAGATACGGACCTGACCGACCACGTAGCCGACGCGGTGAACAGCCTCAAGATCTGCTTCGCGGCAGTGGAATCCTACCAGACCCAGAGGGTCGTGCACCTGGCGTGACGCCGCGAGAACACTTCTTCCGCCTGCTGAGGGGGGAGCCCGTGGACCGGGCTCCCTTTTTTCCGGACATCACCACCTGGTACCAGGCCACCCGGCTGGGAGTAGGCACGGAACAGCCATATCTGCCTGGGCAGTTCATTCCCAACGACAGCCCGATCCACCACCGGGACAGCCTGCTCCAGGGCCGTCTCGCTCGTTTCAAATTCGCTGATTTCTACCAGGAGTTCGGCTGGGGGCTGCCGGCCCATATATACGACTGGTTCGAAGAGCGCTACACGGGAGGCGTTGAAAAGCTCATCACCACCGAGGCCCGCCATCGCACCGTGACCTGGCGCACGCCGCTCGGCGAGCTCGTGCGCACCTACAAGCTGGATGCAGAAGGCAGTTGGTCGGAATACGGCCACATGGTGCGGGAATTGGGCCAGCTGGACATCGTGCGCACGATTGTGGAGAACACCCAGTTCGTTCCGCGATATGAGCGAGTGGAGCGCTTCCTTCGGGAGACCGAGGGCTTCGGGGTCTGCGACGTAGTGCTGTTCCGTTCGCCCTTCGGCAAGCTGATCCACGAGTACCTCGGCTTCGAAGCGGCGGCATACGCTTTGTACGATCATGAACCGCAGATCCTCGACTTCCTGGCCTTCCAGGAACACTACGACCTGAAACTAACTGAGCTAGCCGCCCGCAGCCCCAGCGGCATTGCCATCCTTTCAGACCACGCGGACGAGAACTTGATCTCACCTCCGTGGTATCGCCGGTTCTGCATCCCCTACTATCAAAAGGCCTGCAGCATCATTCACAGCGCGGGCAAGTTCGCATCCACCCACCTGGATGGCAACTTCAAAGGTTTTCTGTCCTTTATCGGCGACACCGGCTTCGACTTGCTGGATGGCTGCACCCCTGCGCCCATGTTCAACTATGAAGTCGAGGAGCTGGCAGCCGCCCTTCGGGGCGGGATGCGCTGTTACTGCGGTGTGCCTGCGAGCTTGTTCACTATCGGGCTGCCCACGGAGCAAATCACCGCATTCGGCAAGCGTATCGTGCGCGCTTTCGGCGGCCGAGTCATCGTAAACGTCGGCGACATCCTTCCACCGACTGGGGATATCGAGCAGGTGATCGCCCTGGGCGAGCGGGTTCGCGCTACCCCTGCGACCTCGCGACCTCGATGAACGCCAGCATGTTCTCCAGGGGCACATCCCCTTCCACGTCGTGCGCGGGGGCGAAGAGGTAACCTCCGGCGCCTCCGGCTTCCAGCAGCCGCCGGGTTTCCAGGCGCACATCCTCCGGCCTCCCGTACGGCAGGGTCCGCTGGGTTGAAAGCCCTTCGAAGAAGGACAGGCGCCCCCGGTAGGCCGCCAGCAGTCCGAACACGTCCATCACCTCGGGCTGGAATGGGTTGAAGCCGTCCAGGCCGATGGCGATCAGCTCGTCGAACAGCTCATCCACGTCGCCGCAGGAATGGAGCATGACGAACCGTCCCGCGCGCTTGACCTCCCCGAACATCCGCGCGAGCGGCGGCCGGATGAACTCCCTCCACAGCCGGGGGCCCATCTGCAGCCCATGCTGCTGCCCCCAATCGTCCCCGAACAGCACCGCGTCGATGTCGTAGCGCATCGCCTCCCGGATCTGCGCCACGTTGTAATCGGCGATCGACTCCAGCAGCTCCCGGGCGAACCGCGGGTGGTCCAGCAGGTCAACGTACATGTTCTGCAGGCCGCGCAGGGTCCAGGCCCGCTCCCACAGCGAGAAGCCGATCTCGAACACCCGGAAGCGGTCTCCGTACCGGGCCAGTTTGGCGGGCAGGTCGGCGAAGACGCGCGGCTCCAGGGGATCCGGGAACCGATAGCCCCGCAGGCTGGGTTCCGCCAGCACGCTGCCTGAAACGTTGCCGATGTCTTTATCGATGCTCCGATCCCAGGCCACGCCGAAGACGTCCCGCACCCGGTTCGGTCCCGCCGGCTCGAAGTAGCCCATCTCGCTGCCAAGCCGCAAGAGGTGATCCCCCAGAGCCTCCTTCAACGCCTGCGGCTCGGTGATCCCGTAATGCACGCCGAGCCGTTCCCTGGCTTCCACGGTGAAGCCGAAGGACCAGGGCACATAGGGGGGCCGCCGGTGCTCGAGCGCGCAGCGCACGACTTCACGCCTGGTCATGACCGCTCGATTCTACACCGGCCGGCGCCAAGTAAGCCAGCCGCTCTATTTTTGAAGCTGGAAACTCAAGTAGACCCGCTCACCGATCCGAGGCTGGCCTCGCGAAAGGGAAGGGCCGTTCAGTCCGGTAAAGTTCTTGAAAAACGGTTTCAATAGGCCGGGCACATG
>Ga0315280_10010255_pt1 | contig 11797 bp, 9 predicted proteins | sample YL17G06_40_MG_FD_203697 | JGI IMG/M metagenome (GOLD analysis project Ga0315280, IMG submission 203697) | Sediment microbial communities from Yellowstone Lake, YNP, Wyoming, USA - YL17G06_40 | ecosystem: Environmental > Aquatic > Freshwater > Lake > Sediment | place: USA: Wyoming | collected... | reverse complement strand
ATGAAGAACGCCGGGAGCACCTGGACGGCCCAATATGCCCTGATCCCGCCCTTCGCCGGGCAGAAGCAGTCCGGCCTGATCATCACCGACTCCGTAGCCATGTTCAAGGGCGCCAAGAACCTCAAGGCGGCCGGCAAGTTCCTCGACTTCTGGTACCAGGACCAGTATAAGGCCAAGTTCGACGAGCTGATCGGCTTCCCGCCGGTGACCATGTCCGCGGCCAAGCTGCCGCAGTTCCAGTCCCCCCTGTACAAGACTCTGGGCCAGGCAGCTTTGAGCGCCAAGGGCTGGCCGCTGATCAAGGAGATGAACGAGCTGAACGACACGGTCTGGGATGCCAACGTCAAGGCTTTCCTCGGCCAGATGACCCCGAAGGAGGCTCTGGACGAGGCGGCGGCCAAGATCGACGAAGCGCGCGGTATGTAATCGCTCTCAACTTCCGGGAAGCCCTCCAGGCTTCCCGGATTTTTCTCTAGCAGGAGCTCTGGTGGCGGAATTAGCGGAATCGATAGTGCCCCTGAGGCAGCGCCTGTGGAACTCCGAGGCGCGGCTGGCCTACCTCCTGCTCGCGCCGGCGGTCGTCGTGCTGCTGGCCTTCATGTTCTACCCGATCGTCTACGTATTCCTGATCGCCTTCTCGAAAACCAACCGCATCTCCCAGCTCAAGGGTTTCGTCGGCTTCAAGAATTTCATCAGTCTCTTTAAGGACAAGGAGTTCTGGCAGATCACGGCTCGCTCGCTGTACTGGACGGTAATCGCCGTGGCGGTGAAGACGCTTCTGGGCATGATCATCGCCCTGCTGCTGAACGTGAAGTTCGCCGGGCGCCGGATCGCCCGCATGCTGTTCATCATCCCCTGGGCCTCCGCCGTGCCGATCAGCGCGATCCTCTGGCGCTGGGTGTACCACCCGGACTACGGCCTTTTGAACGCCACCCTGAAGGCCGGCCACGTCTGGAGCCATCCCCCGGTCTGGCTGGGATATCCGCTTCCGGCCTTCATCGCCTGCATCTGGGTGGACATCTGGATCGGCATCCCCTTCATGGCCCTGGTGTTCCTGGCCGGGATGCAGGCCATCTCCGAAGACCAGTACGAGTCGGCCTATCTGGACGGGGTGAGCTGGTGGCAGAAGTTCTTCTATATCACCCTGCCGGGGATCCGGCACCTAGTGCTGATCGCCACGCTGCTTTCCTGCCTTTGGACTTTCAACGACTTCAACGTCATCTTCATCCTGACGCGGGGAGGTCCGGCCGGCGCCACCGATATCCTGATCACCAAGCTGTACCTCAGCGCCTTCGAGTTCCAGAAGTTCAGCCCGGCCTCGGCCATGGCCGTGGTCACCTTCTTCATCCTGACCGCCTTGAGCGTCCTGTACGCCCGCATCTATTTCCGCCAGGAGCAGACGTAATGAAGTGGAGGAATAGGGGCAAACCCTTCGCCGTCATCCTGACCATCCTCCTGCTCCTGTTCCTGCTGTTCCCGTTCTTCGTGATGCTGTCCACGATGTTGAAGAGCGCCCAGGAGGTGTATCAGACGCCGCCTGCCTGGCTGCCAAAGAAGCCGCAATTCGTAAACTTGGTCCGGCTTTGGAAGGAGTTCGATTTCGGAGTCTTCTTCAAGAGCAGCCTGATCATCGCTTTCGGCACCACCATCCTCAACACCCTGGTCACGGTGCCCGCGGCTTACGCGGTAGCCAGGCTGCGCTTCATCGGGCGCAAGGCGATCCTGTACCTGTTTCTGGTGATCCAGATGTTCTCCCCGCTCATCGTGCTCATCTCGCTGTTCAAGACCATGGCCGCCCTGAAGCTCCTCGACACCTACCTCGGCCTGGTGCTGGCCAACACCGTGTTCACGATCGCTTTCACCATCTGGATGATGAACGGCTACTTCCGCTCGATCCCGATGGAGATCGAGGAGGCGGCGTTGATCGACGGCTGCACCCGGGTGCAGACCATCACCCGGATCATGATTCCGATTGCCGTGCCCGGGCTGGTGACCACGATGATCTATTCGTTCATCGCCGCCTGGAACGAGTTCCTCTTCGGCCTGACCTTCATCCAGTCCAGGCAAAGGATGCCGTTGGTGCTTTCCCTGTACAACTTCGTGGGGCGCTGGACCACGCAGTGGGAGCTGCTGAACGCCGCCGCCTTCGTGGCCCTGATCCCGGTGCTGGTCCTGTTCTACATCATCGAAAGACGCCTGGTGGCCGGCCTGGCCGGCGGGGCCATCAAGGCCTAGCCCTACAGCAGCTCCGCGGCCAGCTCGGCCAGGGGGCTCCGCTCGGAGCGCTCCAGGATCACGTGCCCGAACATCTCCTGCCCCTTGAAGGCCTCCACCAGGTAGGTGAGGCCGTTGGAGTTGGAGTCCAGGTAGGGGCTGTCGATCTGGTAGGGGTCGCCGGTGAGCACCACCTTGGTGCCGGTGCCCGCCCGGCTGACGATCGTCTTCACCTCGTGCGGCGACAGGTTCTGGGCTTCATCGATGATGATGTACTGGTTGGGCAGCGAGCGACCCCGGATGAATGTCAGGGCCTCGATCTCGATCAGCCGCCGGCTGATGAGCTGCTCGACGGTCATGTCGTGCAGTTTCTTGTCCGCGCTCAGGATGTATTCCAGGTTGTCGAACACCGGCTGCATCCAGTTGGAAAGCTTCTCGCTCTTGGCCCCGGGCAGGTAGCCGATGTCGCGCCCCATGGGGATGACCGGCCGGGCGACCAGGACCCGGGAGAAGCGCTCCTCGGTGAGCGCCTTCTTCAGGCCCGCGGCCAGGGCCAGCAGGGTCTTGCCCGTCCCGGCCTTGCCCACCAGGGTCACCAGGGACACCTCGTCGTCCAGCAGCAGATCGAAGGCCATCTGCTGCTGGATGTTCAGGGGCTGGATGCCGCTCACCAGGGCGGCATCCTCGACCAGCTCCAGGCGCCCTTCCCGGGCGTCGAACCGGGCCAGCGCCGAGTCCGTTCCCTTGGCCTCCCTCAGCACGACGAACTCGTTGGCCGCCAGCCGGGTGTGCGAGGGAACGAACCCGTCGGCCCGTAGCGCATTGAGGGTTTCCTGGGAGGCATCCAGCTCCACGAACCCGCGGTACAGGGTCTGGATGTTGACCTTCTGCTTCTCGTAGTCCACCGCCTTGATGCCCAGCGCCGTGGCCTTGAGCCGGGCGCTGATGTCCTTGGAGACGAAGAACACCCTTCGGCCGGCCCGCTGCAGGCTGTAGGCGGTGAGCAGGATCTTGTTGTCGCTCTTGGATCCTTCCAGGTCCGCCGGCAGCTCCTCCGGAACCCCGCGCTGCCCGAGCTCCACGCGCACCAGGCAGCCGTTCTCCAGCTTGACGCCCTCCTGCAGGTTTCCATGGCGGCTGATCTCATCCAGCAGCCGGATGATCTCCCGGGCGTTGCGCCCCCTTTCGTCCCGGTCCTTCTTGAGGTTGTCCAGCTCCTCCAGGACCCAGACCGGGATCACGACCTCGTTGTCCCTGAAGGAGAAGATCGCCTCCGGGCGATGGATGAAGACGTTGGTGTCGATTACGAAGGTTTTTACCGGCTCGCTCACCTGCAGGCTCCCGCTTCACGATGGGGACTATTTATAGTATAAGGGCATATGCGCATCGGATTCTACCAGTTCGCGCCCAGCTTCGGCCGGCCGGAGGAGAACGCCCGGGCCGTGGCCGAGGCCCTGCGGGCGAGCGGGGCCGACCTGCTCGTGGCCCCGGAGCTGGCCACCTCCGGCTACGTGTTCGCCAGCCGCGAGGAGAGCGCCGCGCTGGCCGAGCCGGTCCCGGGCCCCTCGACGGAGCTGCTCGCCGCCTCCTGCCGCCAGACCGGAGGCAGGGTGGTGATCGGCCTGCCCGAGCGCGGCGAGGACGCCTACTACAACAGCGCGGTCCTGGTCGGACCCGCCGGAGTGGAAGGGATCTACCGCAAGGCGCACCTGTTCGGCGAGGAGAAGCTGCACTTCGCCCCCGGGCGCACGGGCTTCCCCGTGTTCGCGATCGATATACGGGGCCAGGCGGTGCGCCTGGGGCTGCTGGTCTGTTTCGACCATTTCTTCCCCGAGGCGGCCCGCAGCCTGGCTTTAGCCGGGGCCCAGATCATCTGCCACCCCTCCAACCTGGTGCTGCCCGAGTACGGGCAGCTTTCCACCCGGGTGCGCTCGTTCGAAAACCGGGTCTTCTGGGTGCTGGCCAACCGCTACGGCAGCGAGGGTCGGAGCGCCCGATCCCTCAGCTTCACCGGCTCAAGCCAGATCACCGCCCCGGACGGGCGGGTCCTGGCCCGCGGACCGGAGTCCGGGGACTGCGTGGAAGTGGTGGAGGTGGACCCGGCCCAGGCCGACAGCAAGCGGCTGACGGCGCGCAACGACCTGTGGGCCGACCGCAGGCCCGAGCTCTACCGGCTGTAGGAAGGAACGACACATGCCGGAGATGGTGCTGTTGGGAAACGAGGCGGCGGCCATGGGCGCGGCCCATGCCGGCCTCTGGGCGGCCTACGGCTACCCGGGTACGCCCTCCTCGGAGATCATCGGCTTTCTGCAGAACGACCCGCGGGCGGCCGGCGGAAGGGGCGGCGGGCGCACCCAGTACATCGCCTCCTGGTGCGCCAACGAGAAGACCGCCTACGAGGCGGCGGTCGGGGTGTCCATGGTCGGCCGCAGAGCCCTGGTGACCATGAAGCACGTGGGGCTGAACGTGGCCGCCGATCCGTTCATCAACTCCGCCCTGCTGAACATCCACGGCGGGCTGGTGCTGGCGGTGGCCGACGACCCGGGCATGCACTCCTCGCAGAACGAGCAAGACAGCCGCTTTTTCGCCGACTACGCCCGCATCATCTGCCTGGAGCCGCGCAATCAGGCCGAGGCTTACGCCATGACCCGCGAGGCCTTCGACCTGTCCGAAGCGCTGCACATCCCGGTCATGGTGCGCCTGGTGACGCGCCTGTCCCATTCGCGGGCGGTGGTGCGGGTCGGTGAGGCACGGGAGCCCGGGCCCCTGTCCAAGTCCGCGGACCCCAACGGCTGGATCCTGCTGCCGGCCATTGCCCGCCGGCGTTGGGACGCCCTGCTGGCTGCCCAGCCACGGTTCCGGGAATTGTCCGAAAGCTCGCCGTACAACATGCTCGCCCTCAATTCAGGCTACCGGGAGTTGGGGGTGATCACCACCGGTCTGGGGCGAAATTACTATGAAGAAAACCTGGAGGAGCTGGAACGGAAGCTGGGGGCCCGGCCCTCGCACCTGCACATCGGCTTCTATCCCCTCCCGGTGGCCAAGCTGCGCCTCCTGGCCTCGAAGGTGAAGCGCCTGGTGGTGATCGAGGAGGGCTACCCCCTGGTGGAGCGCGCCCTGCGGGGCATCCTGCCATTACCGATATTGATAGATGGAAAGGAGAACGGGGCCCTGCCGGCTTCCGGAGAGCTGACTCCTGACAATGTTCGGCCCGCCCTGGGCCTGCCGGAGCGGCGCAGCGTGGCCTTCGAAGGGCCGAGGCTGGCCGGAAGGCCCCCGCAGCTCTGCGCCGGCTGCCCGCACCGGGACGCCTTCGACGCCCTGAACCAGGCCCTGGCTTCGTACGGGCAGAAGATCGTGACCTCCGACATCGGCTGCTACACCCTCGGCTTCCTGCCGCCTTACCAGGCGGTGGAGACCTGCATGTGCATGGGCGCCTCGATCGGCATGGCCCGCGGGGCGGCCGAGGCCGGTTTCCATCCGGTGGTGGCCACCATCGGGGATTCCACCTTCCTGCACTCCGGCCTGACCGGGCTGGCCGACGCCGTAGCCGCCAAGGCCAACCTGACCTTGCTCATCCTGGACAACAGCACCACGGCCATGACCGGCGGGCAGCCCACGCTGCTGGCCTCTTCCCAGCTTCCGGAGCTGATCCGCGGGCTCGGCGTGGAGCCAGCCCACATCCGGCTCATCAACCCGCTGCGGAAGTTCACCGAGCAAAACGCGAAAATCATACATGAAGAAATCGAATACCGCGGTGTGTCGGTGGTCATCGCCCGGCGGGAGTGCATCCAGATCCGCAAAAACCGCAGGCGGCGGGAGGCCGCGGAATGAAATACGACGTGCTCCTGGCCGGGGTGGGCGGGCAAGGGGTGCTCTCCGTGGCCGCGATCATCGCCACCGGGGCCATGAAGGCCGGCCTCCAGGTGCGCCAGTCCGAGGTGCACGGCATGGCCCAGCGTGGAGGCGCGGTACAGGCCCACCTGCGGTTGGCCGACCGGGAGATCGCCAGCGACCTGATCCCCCAGGGCGGCGCCCAGATGATCCTGGCCATGGAGCCCCTGGAGAGCCTGCGCTACCTGGGCTACCTGGGCCCCGATGGGGTGCTGATCAGCTCCGCCGACCCGCTGGTCAACATCCCGGACTATCCCGAGCTGGAAGGCCTGCTGGCCGCGATCCGCCGGCTGCCCCGCCACCTCCTGGTCGAGGCCACCGCGCTGGCCGGGGGCTCGACCAGGGCCGCCAACATGGTCTTAGTCGGGGCCGCCGCCCCCTACCTGCCGGTCAGCCGCGAGGTTCTCGAGAATTCCATCCGGGAGTTGTTCGCCGGCAAGGGGGAAGGCGTGGTGGCCGCCAATCTCAAGGCTTTTGCCGCCGGCCTCCAGGCCGGCGGCGCCGAAGCCCGGGCCGGCTGAAGCGAGGAGGATGCCGTGAGCGGCCGCATTACACCCGCCTGGGCGCGCAACGTCGAAACCGTGCTCGCCCGGGCGCACGCGGAGGGGCGAGGCCAGCTATACGAGCACGAGGTCTACGAGATCCTGGCGGAGCTCGGGCTGCCCACCCCCCGGCACGTCTTCGTGCGCGATGCCAGGGACGTGAGCCACGCCACCCTTTCGCTGTTCGGCACCGAACGCATCGTGGTCAAGGTCGTGTCCCCCGAGGTGGCCCACAAGCAGAAGCTCGGCGGAGTGCGCGTGGTCTACAAGGACCTGGACTTCGTGCGCTGGTCGGTCGAGGAGATGCTGGAGCTGTTCAGCGGCCGGGACCGGGTGGTGGCCGGGGCGCTGCTGGCGGAGCACGTGAGCTACTCCAAGGACCTGGGCAACGAGATCCTGCTCGGCTTCCGGGAGAGCGACGCCTTCGGCCCGGTGATCAGCTTCAGCAAGGGCGGTACGGACGCGGAGCACTTCGCCAAGCATTTCTCCCCGCCCAACCTGATGCTCCTGCCGATCGACCGGGAGTGGGCCGGGGCGCTTCAGGCCTCGACCCACATCCAGAAGAAGTACCAGGAGGAGGGGCGCGAAAGCTGCATCGATAAAATCGTCGATGCCGAGATCAAGCTCAGCGACCTGGCCGTGCGGTTCTCCGGCTTCTTCCAGCCCGAGGGGGCGGGCCGTTTCGTGCTCACCGAGTTCGAGATCAACCCCTTCGTCTTCGCCGAGGACGGGACCTTCATCGCCCTGGACGGGTATGCCACCTTCCGGGAGCGCCCGAGCGACCCGCCGGACCTGTCCCTGAAGCCCAAGGAGAGCCTGCGCCCCCTGTTCGAGCCTTCCGGGGTGGCCGTGGTCGGGGTGAGCGCCACGGATGCGGGCAAGCCCGGCAACATCATCCTCAAGAACCTGCTGAGCCTGGGCCGGCAGGACGTGTACGGCGTCAACCTCAAGGGCGGCAGCGTGCGCCTGGCGGACAGGAGCCTGCCGCTGTATACCGCGGTTTCCAAGATCCCCGCGCCCATCGATCTGGCCATCGTCACGGTGCCGGCCGAGGCCACGGTGCCCGTGGTCGAGGATTGCGCCGCCAAGGGGGTCAAGGCCCTCCTGCTGATCCCCGGCGGCTTCAGCGAGGTCGCCAAGAACCAAGAGGCCGAGCGGCGGATCCTCGAAATATGCCGGAGGGCCGGCATCCGTCTGGTGGGCCCCAACTGCCTGGGCGTGCTCTACGCCGGGGACGGCGGGCACCGGGGGATCAACACCTTCTTCATCCCCGAGGAGAAGTTCAAGATCAACCTGGAAAAGGAACGCAACGTAGCCATCCTCAGCCAAAGCGGGGCCATGGGGGTCATGGAGATCTACAACCTGCGCAATGCCATCTCCCCCAAGGTGATCGTCAGCTACGGCAACCAGCTGGACGTGGACCCGTCGGACCTGGTGCGGTACTTCGAGGAGGACCCGATGGTGGACGTCATCGGGCTGTACATCGAGGGGTTCAAGCCCGGGGCCGGGCGCAAGTTCTTCGAGGTGACCTCCCGTTGCCGCAAGCCGGTGGTGGTCTACAAGGCGGGGCGCACCGAGGCGGGCCGCAAGGCCACCCAGTCGCACACCGCCTCGATCGCGGGGGAGTACGAGGTGGCCAAGGCGGCCATGAAGCAGGCCGGGCTGATCGTGGCCCACTCGATGATCGACCACGGGGACTTCATCAAGACCTTCGCCCTGCTGCACGAGTTCCCCGTCTCCGGACGGCGGGTGGCGGTGATCGCCAACGCCGGCTACGAAAAGACCTACGCCGCCGACAACCTCGGCGAGCTGGAGCTGGCCGAGCTGGATTCAGAAACCGTGGAGAAGCTGAAAGGCATCATCCCTCCGTTCGTGGCCCCGGACCCGCTGCTGGACCTGACGGCCATGATCTCCGACGAGGAGTTCGAGCGCTGCATCGATGTGATGCTCGCCTCGCCGCGCGTGGACGCCCTGTGCATCTCCATCGTGCCCCAGGCCCAGGTGCTGCACACCACCGACCAGGAGATCGAGCACTACGAGCGCAACATCGCCGCCCGGATCGTAGCCACCGTGCACAAGCACAAGAAGCCGACGGTGGTCTCGGTGAACGTGGTCTCGGGGGCCGATGCGGTCTACAACCGCTTCGGCCAGGTCATGGACTCCGGCGGGGTACCCACCTACCTGACGGCGGAGCGGGCCATGGTCTGCCTCAACGAGTTCATCCGCTACCGGCTGATCAAGGAGCGGCACGTGATCAGCGAATGGCTGCGGTGATCACTCCCGCCTGAGGACCTGCATGGCGCTCAAGCTGGAGCTTGGGGGTTGCCGGCCAGGGAGCGCAGCCGGTGCTCGAGGTAGCGGCTCATGGCCGCCAGGGCGGCCCCTTGCGACTCCTGGTACGGGTCGTAATCGGCGAAAACGGTGCGGTAATCGGCGAGCATCTCCGGCAGCACGCGTCGGTGGATGACCTGCTCCACGGGTTCCTCGAAGAACTCCCGAAACATAGACCCCCTGCCGCTGATGATCAGCCGCTGGGGGTTGAACATCTTGATCAGCATGGCGCAGGAATGGCCGAGAAACCCTCCGATCTCCAGCAGGGTCGTCCGCGTGAAACGGTCCCCGGCGCGGGCCGCCTCCAGGATCGCCTCCAGGTTCAGCTCACCGGGTTCCCTCTGTAGGCTGGAGCTGACCCCCTCGGCCAGGCGGTCCTTGAATACCCGCTGGATGCCCGTAGCGGAGACCATGGTTTCCAGGCAGCCGACGGCATTGCAGCTGCAGCGGTAGGCGTTGTCGGGATGCTCGATATGGCCGATCTCCCCGGCCAGGCCGTGGTGACCCAAATAGAGCTTGCGGTCGATGACGATGCCCGCGCCCATGCCCAGGCCCAGGTAGACTAGCACGAAGCTGCGGCAGCGCCGGCCTAGACCCTGGCGCAGCTCCAGCAGGGCCAGGCAGCGGGCCACATCATCGATGAACACCGGCAAACCGAGCCGTTCGCTGAGCAGGCTCACCACCGGCACGTTGCTGATGCCGGTGAGCTGCAGGCCCAGGAGCCAGGAGCCCTTGCGGGTGTCCACCATGCCCGGCAGCGCCAGCCCCAGGGCGACCGGGGGACGGCCGACCGGAAGCTCCGTGCGCCGGATACGTTCCAGCTCCTCGACCAGCCGGTCGAGGAGCGCCTGGGCGTGGCTGGCCGGGTCCTCCGGGAGCTCCAGCGGGCAGTCACGGCGCAGGATGACACGCCTTGCGCCGTTAAGGGCCACGATCTGAAAGCGGTCGCCCTGGGCGAGGGAAACACCGAGCGCGCAGGCCAGCTCCGGGCGGACCTGGTACAGGACCGAAGGACGACCGTTTCGGTTTCGGGCCTTGCCAGCCTGCTCGATATATCCCTGCCGGCTGAGAGTTTTGAGTATTGAAGACACCTTGACCAGGCTGAGCCGGGTCCGGCGGGCGATGCGGGCGCGGGTCGGGTTCTCGCCGATAAAAATGGCGTGGAGTACCCTCATCTCGTTCTTCTTCAACCGCTGCATTAAGCTAACTTTAGTCGAAACTAGGCCTTAATATAAGCATAAATCTTTTTAATTAAAATAAAATTGTCCGTTAATTTTCTTGACTAAGTTCCTTTGCTCAGATAGACTTAAATAAATCAACGAAACCTGGAGGAAGGCATGCCCGGTCCCGGCTACTATTGGATAGGCACAGAGGAAGAGCAGGAGCTGCTGAGCCTGATCCGCGCCCGATACCTGTTCCGCTACGGCGACCCGCAAGACCCCGCTTTTCAGCACCGGGTCAAGACATTGGAAGAGGAGGTGGCCCGCGAGTTCGGGGTGAAATACGCGCTGGCCGTGTCCTCGGGCACCGCGGCCTTGATCACGGCCATGTCAGCGGCCGGAATGGGCCCGGGCGACGAGGTGATCGTGCCTGGCTACACCTTCATCGCATCGTTGTCTTCAGTCATATTCTGCAATGCGGTTCCGGTGCTGGCCGAAGTGGACGAGAGCCTGACCCTGGACCCCGCCGACGTGGAGGCCAGGATCACCCCTTACACCCGGGCCATCCTGGCCGTGCACATGATCGGCAATCCCTGCGACCTGGACCGCCTGGCCGCGATAGCCAAGAAGCACAAGCTGCTGCTGATCGAGGACGCAGCCCAGGCCTTCGGCGGCTCCTACCACGGCAAGCGCCTGGGCACGATCGGCCGCATCGGCGCCTTCTCCTTCAACATCTTCAAGACCATCAACGCCGGCGACGGCGGCATGGTGGTCACCGACGACGCCGAGCTGTATGAAAAGGCCTTCGGCTACCACGACCAGGGGCACCTGCCGCTGCGCATGGGCGTGGAGGTCGGCAAGCGCTCCTCGATCGGCCAGAACTTCAGAATGACCGAGCTGACCGCGGCGGTGCTGCTGGCCCAGCTCCGCAAGCTGGACGCGATCCTCGAGCGGCTGGCCGCGTTGAAGGCCCGTTTCAAGAAGCAGATCCAAGGCCTGAAGGGCCTGGAGTTTCGGCGGCTCAACGACCCGCAGGGGGAGTGCCACAGCCTGCTCACCGTGTTCCTGCCCGACCGCAAGAGCGCCGATGCGGTGGCCGGGAAGCTGGACACCACCACGGTGGCCCATTCCGGCTGGCACGTGTACAACAACATGGAAAACATCCTGGGCATGAAGACCATCAACCCGAAGAACAACCCGCTCAAGCACCCCCTGTACAAGGGCAAGGCGGAATACCGCAAGGGCATGCTGCCGCGCACCGACGCGCTGCTGGAGCGGGCCATCAACATCTCGGTCGGGGTGGTGGACCGCGGCCTGGGCTCGGCCTTCGGCATCAATCCGGAAAGCAGCGACGCGGAGGTGGACCGGCAGGCCGAGACCTTCCGCAAGACCGTCGAGCAGGTGGTCGGGTAGCCATGATCAACGTCGGGCTGATCGGAACGGGCTACATCGGGCCAATCCATCTGAACGCCTTGGCCCGGATCGGCGGGGTCAAGGTCAGGAGGGTGGCCGACGTGAACGGCGAGCTGGCTCGGAAAGCGGCGGCCGACTACAACATCGAAAGTTGGGGCACGGACTGGCGCGAGGTGGTGCTTGACCCCGCCATCGACGTGATCCACAACTGCACTCCAAACAAGCACCACTTCCAGATCAACA
>Ga0315280_10010254_pt1 | contig 11798 bp, 9 predicted proteins | sample YL17G06_40_MG_FD_203697 | JGI IMG/M metagenome (GOLD analysis project Ga0315280, IMG submission 203697) | Sediment microbial communities from Yellowstone Lake, YNP, Wyoming, USA - YL17G06_40 | ecosystem: Environmental > Aquatic > Freshwater > Lake > Sediment | place: USA: Wyoming | collected... | reverse complement strand
TGTCTTTGAGGGGAGGCAGTTCAATCGCGTCGTGCTTTTCAAACTCGAGCTGCTGGTCGGCGATGGCAAATACTCTTTCGGCGGCGGCGTTGGCCTCCTGGATTTTGTTCCATATATCGCTTGTTTTCCGTACTGACTCTGCTGATGCGCCCAGCAGAATCAACAGCGTGATGAATTCGGGGCTGTCCATCCGGCCCTGGGTGACCCAGTGCGCGCCGACTATCAATGCTGCCGAGCCGGCAATCATTCCGAGAACCTCCAGCGAGGGCATAGTGGCGGCATCAACCCTGGATATTTTCAGCAGTTGCTTTAACAATTTTCGGTTTATGACCCGGAAGGCGTTACTTTCGTATTGCTGCTGATTATAGACTTTGACGACTTTAAGGCCCGCCATTGTCTCCTGGAGTTTTGCGAGCATTTCTGAGCCGGCCATGAGCTGTTTTCTTGTGGCCCGTTTCATTTTTCTGCCGAAGGATGCTACCAGGACAATTGTGAGAGGGGCACCAAACAGGAATATGAGCGTCAGTTGCCAGTTCAGCAGCATCGCGCAGGTTAACACAAACAGCGCGATGAGCGGCTCGCGAAGGGCTTTGCCAAACATTACTTTAATCGCGCTGCTTATTGTGCCGGTATCACGGATGATTCTGCTGATACTGTCGCTTGGACGTTCATTTGCGAAGAAGGCCAGCGGCATATTCATAACATGTCTGAAGATATCCTCCCGCAGACGGTTTATTCCGACGTGCACTATTTTTTCAGCAAGGTAATCCTGGGAGAACTTTGCTATGCAGCGGATTATCGTAACTATAACCATCGCCAGTATAATAAAGATGATTGCTTTTATCTTGTTTTCAGCGGTTTGTCCCCGCGGCAAAAGGCCAACGAGCCGTTGTGCGCGTTCGACGAGCGCCATTCTGACCGTCCACTTGATTCGGTCTGTGGCGCTGGTATTTGCACTTCCGGCATCAGGTTGGATGGTATTAAGTGTCAATGTTTTGTATTCCAGCGTGTGGCCTTTGCCGAGACGTTTTATCTGCACTGTGACTTGGTTTGGGGTGGTTGTGGCCATTTCTGCGAGGAGGCGCGGATAGGGTATTTGAGGGGTCTGGTCGGTAGTCAGGAGATTGCCTGCTCCGAGAATTCTATCGGCAGGTCGAATCCCTGCTGTTTCAGCGAGACCATTTTTCTCGACGCTGGTTACAAGAAGATAGTATGCAATATCCTTATTGTCACTGTCGGCAAAATCTGTAGTTTCGGGGACATAAAACTCAAGACCGTAACGCCACTGGCATTCTTTTCTGTCAATCCAGCCGTGCAGTCCCTCCTGGCCCATCATCACCTTCAGCAGTGGTATAATCGTCATAAAACTCAGTGACAAAAGAACGCCGATGACTATTGCGCTGAGGACGACGACAATAATACGGGGCCATTGCGGCCAGATATATTTGAATATTCGCCTAAAAGCTTTCATTGTGCAAATGTCTGTATTTTGCTACAGCGTTTGGTCTGTTTTTTATTTGGACGCTATCAGCCACCAGTTACGGCTCAAGCACAGTAACAAAATTGGTCTCGCCGGTCAAGTCCAAAGACTTGACGGCAAAAAACATTTCTGTTAGCGTAGCGGTTTTTAGGGGGCAATTAGATGGAAATCGACCGTCTTATTTTAGGCGCGTATGAGACAAACTGTTATGTCCTGCTCAGTAGCAGAGCGGCTAAAGACTGTGTAGTTATTGACCCCGGTCTTGGAGCCGGCCAGTTGCTGGACTTTATCGAGGGGCATAAATTGAATCCGGTTGCGGTGGTTCTCACTCACGGTCACATAGACCATATCGGGGCCGTAGCTGAATTGCGTGATAATTATCCTGACATAAAGGTGTATATCCATAAACTCGATGCCAAGATGTTAGAGGATACGCACAGCAATCTGTCCGCTATGATGGGCGAAGCATTCAGCGCTAAGGCGGCGGATTTTACTTTAGAGGATGGCAGTGTGGTCGAAAAGGCCGGCATACGGCTGCAAGTGCTTCATACGCCCGGTCATACGCCGGGCGGCATCTGCTTGTATTCAAAGAGCAAGGGGGTTGTCTTTACGGACGATACGCTGTTTACCGACTCAGTTGGACGAGCGGATTTTCCGGGCGGCAGTATGGAAGAGCTATTAAAAGGCATAAGGGAGAAGCTTTTTACCCTGCCTGGTGACACGATTGTGTATCCCGGCCATGGCCCATCGACAACAATAGCTCAGGAAAAAACACATAATCAATTTTTTCAATAATCCCCTTGTGTGTTTAGAGTTCAGACCGCCGGTTCAGAGACACATTTTGCCCCATAATGAAAAAGACCTTATGGTGTGGTCCTGCGTGTGGCAAGGTCAGTCCTATAAGATTTGGACGGGCGCTACGAGATTGTTGTGGAGGGGAAATGTAAGGAATTCCGGCTTTTGTCCGAAAAAGTTACTATTCGTTTTAGCCGATATTTTAACATAGCTATACTCTTAAAGAGATAACTTCATTTTCGGCGAGATTCTTCTGCGTGTCTCCTGGGGACCTGAGAGGGGAGGTGAGAAGAAAGATAAGCGGGGTGCCAGGCACGGGAAAAGAACAAGATGCTTTAAGCAGAGACACCTTGAACTGCTGATGCGGGAAATTGTATAGATGCAATCGTAGAATAATGTTGGTGGTCTTTTGAGGATTGGTCAGATGGGAGAGATTAATAGCAATCGCGTGCAAGATGTGGAGGCACTGAGGGAGAGCGAGGAGAAGTTCAGGAGTCTGGTGGAGACGTCGGCTGACTTGGTATTTCGGCTGGATAGAACGGGTATTATCGAATATATCAATCCGAAGGTGTACGAACTGTATGGTTATCAGGTCGATGAGTTGATCGGCAAGCACATGGGAGTGACGACCCCTGCTGAAGAGCTACCCAGGGCGATGGAAGCAATTAACAGAGTTTTGGCGGGAGAGTCGGTCTGGGATTTCGAAATAAATCAAAAGGATAAGGCAGGCCGAATAATCCCTATGGAAATTAACTCAATGCCCGTTAAAAAAGACGGCCAGATTGTGGGTATTCAGGGGATAATGCGAGATGTCACCAGGCGAAAGCAGATAGAGGAGGCGCTAAGGATAAAAAGTAGCGCTGTGGCATCGTCTATCAATGCGATTGCTATAGCTGACCTTGAGGGAAATCTAACATACGTAAACGATTCGTTTCTGAAGATGTGGGGATATGGTGATGTTAAGGAGGTACTCGGGAGACCTTCTGTGGAATTCTGGCAGGAAGGAAAGGAAGTTGAGACGATAATCGCGACGTTGCGGACCAGTGGGGGTTGGATGGGTGAGTGCCTCGCCAGACGGAAAGATAGCTCGACGTTTTACGCCCAGCTTTCGGCAAACATGGTTAAAGATGAGACCGGCAAGCCGATTTGTATGATGGGGTCATTCATAGATGTCAGCGAGCGCAAGCAGGCGTCAGAAGAGTTGAAGCGAGCAAAGGAGGAGGCGGAGGGTGCAAAAGTCGAGCTTGAGCAGCTCAACAGGCAGCTTGAAGTCGCGGTTAAGCAGGCCGATATGCTGGCCCAGAAATCGCTGGCGGCTGATTTAGCCAAAAGCGAATTTCTGGCTAATATCAGCCATGAAATCCGCACACCATTGAACGCCATTATAGGTTTTAGCCAGGTGCTGGCAGAGCAAGACCTGTCGGATGAACAGAGACATTATGCAGATATCATTCGAGAAAGCAGCGAGAACCTTCTGCAACTGATAGAGGACGTTCTTGATTTCTCGCGGATAGAGGTTGGCAAACTTGATATTCAGATTAGTGAGTACTCTTTGGGGTGCTTACTTGCCATTACCGAGTCTTTGATGCGGCCGGCGGCGATGGAAAAAGGGCTCAAGTTCGAAATTCTACAATGCGGAGAACTGCCTGCGCAAATACGCACCGACTCTGTTCGCCTGCGTCAATGTCTGATTAATCTTATAGGCAACTCTATTAAATTCACTGAAAAAGGACACGTGTATGTGAATGTCTGTGTGCAGGAGGTCGATGGCAAGCCGTACATCCGTTTTGATGTGGAGGATACGGGAATTGGCATCCCGCCTGAGGAGCAGAAGTTAATATTTGAAAGATTCGTGCAGGCAGATGAAACGAACAGGTGTAGATTTGGGGGGACAGGCCTGGGACTGGCTATTACCAGACGGCTGGCAAATCTTCTTGGTGGAGACGTTTGCGTAACCAGCGAAGCGGGTAAAGGCTCGGTGTTCACGCTTAGAATTCCGGCTGGGGTTGACATCAAATCCCAACCGCTATTAGACAGATACAACTTTGTGAACGAATTAAGCAAGCAGCAAAACTCTTGAGAGAAAGTCAAGTTCTGCGGCCAAGCCGATAAATCGCAAAGAATTGGTGGAATTGCTGAGTAGATATCTGGCTTCGGAGAACACAGCAAGGGTTGATGCAGTTGAATCAGTCAAATCTGATGCGGGGGAAGTTGGTTAGACGACGCCGTGGACTTTATCAATTCGAGTAATAAATGCGTTTCTACAGCAGGTGCGCCGGCTATCTGTCAAAAATGTGGGGATATACTCTAACAGAGCAAACTATTCGTTAGTGTAGTTTCTTCCTTCCATCGGTATAAAACGGAGGTTTTAACAGGTCTGGGAGAATCGGTGTAACCTTTTGCTTGCGCTGGGGGTATAATGTGGTGAGTGTTGCAACACAAAATCAGTGAAAAAGTAGACGAAAGGGCGAAAAAAGAAAATTGGATTCCTGCTCCCTCGACTTCGCTCGGGACAAGTTCCGTGGGAATGACAATATGGAAAGGGACTGAAATTATGAAAAAGTTAATGGTAGCGATGATAGTGAGTTTGTTGATAGCGGCTCCAGTATTTGCGGGGCCGCTGGTAAAAAGTCAGGTCAGCAGTACCGCCAACTGGGTGGTTCACGCAGACTACGAGCGGTTCTTTAGCAGCCAGGTCGGGCAGCTTATCCGAAAAGAGCTGGCGAGCCAGGGCATAGAGGAAAAGCTGGCGAATTTTGCCACGATATTTTCTTTCCATCCGCTCTATGATGTGTGTGACGTAACGATTTATGGCAATGGCCGGGAACAAACAAAAGCAGCAGTTCTGATTGACGGCAGGTTTGATAAGGAGAAACTGGAGGCGATTGTGCGGATGAATCCCCAGCACCAGGAGGTCCAGCATGGTGACATTGTGGTACATGGGTGGCTGCACGAAGAAAAAAAGGGCAGCGAAGTTGTGAAAAGCTTTATGATGTATGGCTGCGTATATCAGAATAAGATAGTAGTTATAAGTTCCGGGCTGGATACGGTAAAACAGGCGGTAGATGTTATGAAAGGTTCGGCGCAGGGTGCAACGGATAGTCAGTTTGGTGTGGCGGCGCTGGGAGCGCAGGGAGCATTCTTCCAGGCGGCGGCTACCGGTGTCAGTGACATTGCAGGGGAAGAGCAGAAGGCAGCCGTGCTCAAGCAAACCGATAAGCTTGGCCTGGCCATCGGGGAGAACGCGGGAAAATTTTATATCGATTTGGGTCTGATAACCAAGAATGAGGAAACAGCGCAGAGTATCAACAAAGTGCTGGAGGGTATTATTGCCTTTGCGACCCTGTCCGCTGAGCAGCAGCCGAAGCTGGCGGAATTGGCCCAGAAGGTGAAGTTATCCTGTGCACAGAACAACGTTGGGGTTCATTTTGAGTCAGACCCTGAATCAGTTTTCCAGTTTCTGAAAGAGCAATGGGAAAAGAAGAAGCAAGCGAGCACCCAGGTGCAGTAGAAAAAGACTATGACCCGCGGGGTGCGCTGCGGACATTAAGTGCTGAAGAGCTGGCCTTGCGGTCGCAGCAGGGCTGTCAGGAGAGTTTTGCGGAACTGGTGGAGCGCTATGGAGCGCGGCTCTACCAGTTCCTGCACAATAAGACAGACAATGTCCAGGATGCCGAAGACCTGGTTCAGGACACGGTTGTCAGGGCATACCGAAACATCCACCGGTATCGGGATTCGTGGAAGTTTTCGACCTGGCTTTTCACGATAGCGGCACGTTTGGCAAGCAGCCGTTACCGTAGTTTACAACGTCGGCAGACTATGGCAGAGGTTGAGTCTGCCCCGGCAGAGCGTCTTTGCCGGGTTGGGCCTGCGGATGCGGCAGCGCAGCAGGAAAAGCAGGAGGGCTTGTGGGCGGTGGCAAAGGGTTTGTCGAGGAATCAATACGAGGCACTGTGGCTAAGATATGCGGAAGATATGTCGATAAAAGAAATAGCTAAAGTTTTGCGAAAGACGCAGGTCAGTGTCAGGGTGCTGCTGTATCGGGCGAGGATGAATTTGGCGGAGCGGCTGCGAAATATGGCGGCTGAAGAAGAAGCAGTGGACCGGGCATCGCAAAATGAAAAATTACCTATTATGAAAATGGAAGGTGCATAATGTTCTGCTGGTTTTTCAGGTTGAGGATTTCCGGCGCTATGGATGGTGATGGTGCGCTGTCCCGAGCGGTGGAAAAACACATTCGTCACTGTGCAGATTGTCGAGAATTCTACGACAGGTGCGTATCGTTGGCTGATGGCTTAAAGGGTGGGGCGGCAATCTCGGATGACGAGATTTCCAGGCGATTAAGTGCTCGTATTCTGAGGGCTATCCCATACCCGCAGGTGAAGATGCAGAAAGTTGGCATCAGATTATGGCCTGCGGTGACAGCGGCGTGCCTGGCATTGATTGTGCTTGCGGGGGTTGTGTTTTTGACAAGGCACAACGATGGCCGGGTTCCTTTAAGAAATGACCAGGGGGCGCAGATTGGAGTCGTCGGAAATCTGGCGGGAGGGGATTTTGCAGGGGTGTGGTCGGGACTTGTTGAAAGGCCTCTTGAAGACGAGATGGAAAAGCTGCAAGAAGATACTGAGTCGGCGGTGCGGTTCCTGGTTACCTGCGTTGCAGTAGATGTTACCAGCGCTGGGGTAAATCAGCAGTCAGAATAGTCGGCCTGCAAGTTGTAATTGTCAGAAGTTATTGTAATATTCCGGCTTGCCGTCGTCACTGTCGTAGCCGGTCGAGTCCTGCAACTGTGCGTCGATTTTAATTCTTTCGATGTGCTCGGCCTTTTTTGTGATGCTGTCAACGGTAACGAGAATTCCATGCATTTTCAAATCGCCGGTCGCTACTTCAAATGGGAAAGGCATCTGCGTTCTGAAGGACTTTAAGACATTCTCAACTTTTCGGCCAAGCACCGAATCCTGTGCGCCGGTCATTCCTATATCGGTGATGTACGCGGTGCCTTTAGGGAGGATTTTCTCATCGGCGGTTACAACGTGGGTGTGAGTGCCGAAACATAAGCTGGCGCGGCCATCTAAATGGTAGCCCATCGCGAGCTTTTCGCTGGTGGCCTCGGCGTGGAAATCGACGACGATGATGTCGGCCTTATTCTGAAGCTGCGGCAGAATCTTATCAATACCATTGTAGGGGCAGTCTGCGGGCTTCATATAAATCCGGCCTATTAAGGAGACCACGGCCACGGTCGGTCCTTTACTGGTTTTGTAAATGGCGGTTCCTCTGCCGGCGGCCTGCTCGGATAGATTTGCGGGGCGGGCGATATTGTCGGCTGTTTCCAGAGTTGCGATTATCTCTCTTTTGCGGTAGGTATGGTCGCCTAATGTAATCAGGTTTACACCATACCGCAGTAGTTTCTCATAAATTTGCGGTGTCAGGCCGGAGCCGCCCGCGGCATTTTCTGCGTTGGCTATCACGCAATCAATACCGAGCTCTGTCACCAGCGACTTTAGCCGCTCAGCGACAATCCGCCTGCCGGGCCGACCTACTATGTCACCGATACAAAGAATGTTTATCTTCATAATCGTATTGCGTCGTGCGTCCCGTTAGAAAAACGAGCTTTCTAACGAGATGCGTATTGCGTATGTCGTACTACTCTTTATCGTTTGCGTAATGCGTATTACATCGGTTTTTACACAATACGATATACGATATACGCAATACGATATTATTTGGCATACTCGATACAGCGGACCTCGCGCAGCAGCGTCACCTGGATTTCGCCCGGATAGGTCATCTCGGCCTGAACTTTGTTGGCGATGTCGCGCGCAACTTTCATTGCCGCAGCATCGTCCACCTCGTTGGCGTTGACAATCACGCGGATTTCCCGGCCTGCCTGAATTGCATACGCATTTTCGACACCTTTGAAACTGTTGGCAATTTCCTCGAGTTGCTCCAGGCGCTTGATATATCTTTCGAGCGTTTCGCGTCTGGCACCGGGGCGGGAGGCACTAATTGCATCGGCGGCAGCAATCAGCGGCGTATAAGGGTTATCCGGGGGGACGTCACCGTGATGGCCTGCAACGGCGTTTAGAACGACAGGCGATTCGCTAAAGCGCTTGAGATAATTTGCGCCTATGGCAGGGTGGCTGCCTTCGACCTCGTGGTCGATGGCCTTGCCGATGTCGTGCAGTAGTCCGGCGCGTCTGGCTATTGAGCCATCCAGTCCGAGTTCGTCTGCCATAACCTGGGACAGGAAAGCAACTTCGACGCTGTGGCGAAGCACATTCTGGCCATAACTTGTCCTGAAGCTCAAAGCACCAATCAAGCTGAGCACTTTGTTGCTCAATCCTCTGACATTTGTCTCGACGGCGGCGTCTTTGCCGAGCTGCAAGAGCTTAAGGTTGACATCCTTTTTTGTCTGCGCGACAAGTTCCTCGATTCGAGATGGGTGGATTCGCCCATCCTGGATAAGCCGCTCCATCGAAAGGCGAGCAACCTCGCGTCTGACGGGGCTGAAGCCGCTTACAACAATCATTCCGGGGGTGTCATCGACAATAACATCTACGCCGGTAGCTTTTTCGAAGGCACGAATGTTGCGGCCTTCTCTGCCGATGATTCGGCCTTTCATATCGTCATTGGGGATGTCAACGGTTGAGACAGTTGCTTCACAGGTCTGCTCAGCGGCAAATCGCTGGATGGCGGCACTGATTATCTGGCGGCTTTTTTCATCGGCAGTTTCGGTAGCTTCATCAACCTTGCGTTGAATCAAAGCCGACATCTCATGCTCACACTCATCTTCGAGGCGTTTTAACAGTAGCTGCTTGGCCTCTTCAATGTCCATTGCGGTGATTTTGAGCAACTGATTCTTCTGCTGTGCCAGCAAGACGGAAAGCTGCTTTTCCTTGAGGCCGATATTGTGCAACCTTTTGTCCACCTCCTCATGCTGCTGTTTTAGAGTATTTTCCCGCTGCTGGAGTAGCTCTGTTTGCCGGTCGAGTGCATCCTCACGTTTGGTTAATCTCATTTCGGTTTCGTGCAGTTCGGCACGAATTTTATTGGTCTCGGCTGTGAACTGCTCTTTTTTCTTGATGGCTTCGGTAGCGGCTTCAATTTGAGCCCCCTTAATTATGTTCTCGGCTTCCCTTTTTGCAACTTCGAGCTGTCGCTGGCGATCCTGCTGGAAGGTTTTAGCCCTTGTTCTGACAATTACCTGGTAAACAACAATGGTCAGGCAGATTCCCAGGATAAAGCAGAAAATGGAGGCCAAAACAGCGGGCACCGGAACTTCCATAAGTATTGCGTTCATATATTCCTACCTTTCCCTCACGTTTTACAATAGTCAAAAAACAGCGCTCAATGTGGCCCCCGAATGTTTCTGTCGGGGGGGGATTATACGGCAGGAAAGCTCCGAAGATATGGCTGTGAATTACGAAATCCTTTGTGCCAGCGCATAGAATCAGCTATCTAATGCCGAACCCCCGAATGTTTCTGTCGGGGGTGCAGTATTTTTGGCCCGCCGAAGACGGGTCTTTTCTTTTTCAAGCGCACGGCTGATTTTATGCTCAATAGCGACATTTCCTGATTTGTAAGCGAACGTTTTTCAACAGATTTCGTTTCACGCTAAATTCACTTTTCAGCTCCCGCCCCAGGCGGATCCAGCCCCCGAATGTTTCTGTCGGGGGCGGTTTTAGTTTCGCTCTACGACAGTCGCTAAAAGTGTCTTTGCAACTTAACTACCGTTGGAGAAAGCTCTTACGAGCTTTTCCCCCTTCCGCGTCCCTTTCACAAAGCAACAGCAAAGTACTAACAAAGATACGGGACGACCCACACTCTGGTTCATCGTCAATAAGTTGTAATATCATAATAGAATATTTTCGGGAGTCGGTCAAGAAAAAAATGGACAAAACTTTTCAGGATGGCCTATTTTTGAATCGGCTGCGGTTAGAAACAGTGCTTTTCGAGCAGATTAGACCATTTTCTGCGTATGTATGTGGTAGGGAGTGCGCTCTATTCAACCAGTATTAGGCCATAATAGTTAGGGCACTGGCGTGTTGTTCGGACCACCTCTATCGGAAAACCTGCTTTGCGAGCGGTAGAATAGACGTCGATTCCGCAGGCCTCCATTGATGGACGGGCCCGCTCCGGATGCCGACACCGCTTTTCTTCTACGGCACAGTGCTTGCAAAAATAGCAAGGACCGGCACCAAGACCGAAAGCCTTCCAGGCACCTCGCAAAAAAAATAGTTCGCTCAAGCTCGGCAACTATCGCTTTTACATCTGCATCCGGCTCGAAGTGTATCAAAACTGCCCGAGAGTAAGCATCCAGAACCTGGCGCATCTGTTGGGGCGTGGGTGTAAATGGTGGGCAGACCAGGCACTGGCCATAACAATCGCATCCGAACTGGCACTTCAAACGCACCCAGGCAGCGGTCTGGACATCCGAAGGAGAGATTATACAGGCGTCCCTGACACCTGATTTCTGCTTAACAATATCACACAACTCCCTGTCAGATAATTTGGCTGTGCTTTTTGAAACTTTGTGTTTAGAGTCCAATTCCCACCTACTCAGCATACCTTATGTAAATTTGGCGACTTTATAATAACATAACCGCTCCAAGAATTTTTGAAAAATTTTAATTTTTTTGTTGACATATAGCGATATAGTGTTATAGTTATGTATAACAGTATATAAATTTATTATGGAGGTGTTAATTATTTTTATACGGATAGAACCATCATCACCGGTGCCGATATACCGGCAGATTATCGACCAGATAAGGTATCAGATTGCCACCGGGGCACTGAAGGAAGGCGACCAGGTGCCGAGCGTTCGGCAATTAGCCGGCAAGATAGCGGTAAATCAAAATACCATACTAAAGGTCTATAACCAGCTTTGCACAGAGAAGGTGCTTAAGATTGAGCGTGGAAGCGGGACTTTTGTGACAGCAAACAGGCAGAGTATCCCGGTGGCGGAGCGGAAAAAGATAGTGGCAAAGTTACTTCGCGAGGCGGCGGTGCAGGCGATTCATTTAGATGTGGGACTTGAGCAGGCGAAAGAACAGCTTGAGAAGGAGTATGAGGCGATAAAGTTACTAAAGAATAAAACTGGAGCAAAGGATAATGAGTGAGCCGGTAATAAAAATAGAAGGGCTGCGTTTTTCCTACGGACGCAACGAGGTTTTGCGAGGTGTGGACTTAGAAGTGCCGGCAGGGTCGATATTCGGATTTTTAGGCCCTAACGGGTCAGGCAAAACAACGACAATCAAGGTTCTTCTGGGCCTGCTCAAGCCCGGTGCGGGAGTGTGCAGGATTGCCGGATTAGATTCGCAGAAGGACGTGATGACGGTTCGGCGGAGTGTCGGATATATGGCTGAGGACCAGCAGATGTTTGGCTGGATGCGAGTCGAGCAGATTGTCAGATGGGTGGGGAGTTTCTATCCGGGCTGGGATGAGAAATTTGTGCGGGAGTTGCTGGAATTTCTGGAACTGCCGTGTAAGAGCAGGGTAAAGAGCTTATCGAAGGGGCAGA
>Ga0315280_10010253_pt1 | contig 11799 bp, 13 predicted proteins | sample YL17G06_40_MG_FD_203697 | JGI IMG/M metagenome (GOLD analysis project Ga0315280, IMG submission 203697) | Sediment microbial communities from Yellowstone Lake, YNP, Wyoming, USA - YL17G06_40 | ecosystem: Environmental > Aquatic > Freshwater > Lake > Sediment | place: USA: Wyoming | collected... | reverse complement strand
AAATCACAGAGAGGATCGCTAATGTCGTGGAAAATTGGAAAGTTAAACCAGGTTTCAACATTGCTTTTCACTTCAAGTCGATGTGTTGAGGTACCTGAGACTTTCAGTGGACTTTCTTCGTTCCTTGGGTTAGACGAGGATCAACATCCTTCCAGTCCTTGTTTTTGCTTACAAAGTCTTTTCGTTCTTTCTCAGTCGTTGAAGTCTTATCAAAAGTACAGAAATCGTCACCGCACGCTGCGCAGTCTTTATGTATGAACTTTGATGCAGGATCTGCCGCCATGCTTTTCGCGGGATCAACGTAACAATAGAAACATCCCAAGTCCAACTCCCCATATTCGCGAAAGATATTGGCAAACACACAATCATACACCTTTCCATCTTTCCATCCTCCATTAACACCGTACTTTGGAAGATCTGGAAGGCCGCGCTTTATTCTCTCACCCACGCGTCTCCCATATTCCATGATGGATTTCAGAATCAACTCTTTCCCTTTCTCCTCACCCAGCTCATCAACCAAAATCCTAGAGAACGCCAAGTGAAGAAGGGCTGCTCTAGTAATCGCAATCTCAACTTGCTCTCTTGCTTCTTTGAGAGGAACAACTTCTTCCTTTTGGGCCACTCACCGTCACCTTTCACTTCTCTCTCGTGTGGAGAACACATATTTAAAAGACCTAGTGGACGAAGGACACGCATTCGAATGAAGACGCATTTTCTGAGTAGAAAATGATTGGGCCAGCAAGCAAGAGCAATTGGAAACCGAAGAGTGAAGTTGTAAGCTTGAATGTGTCGTGAGCACGCTGGAGATTCCGATCTGAAGTAAACACTTATAGTCCGGAGCAAAATGCAAACGGCAAAGAGCGTAATGACCTTGACTGTATATCGAGTTGAAGTAGATAGAAAGAAATGCATTGCATGCGGAACATGCTACTCCTCAGGATCAGTGTTATTCGAACCTGATGGAGCAGGTTACGCGAGAGTAGTAGGCGGGAAAACCGATGAGTTACGTTCCTTCAGGGTTTTCAATGACGAGAATATGGAGACAGCTAGTTCCACAGCAGGTTATTGTCCAGCCTCTGCAATAACCGTAACAGAGGGAGAGGACGCCAAAAGTAAGTAGTAAATGAGTTGGCCATCTGAAGAGAGTTATCCTAGTCACTCAAATCGGCGTTTCTCTAACCGCGTTGAGAAAATGTCCATTCCGCTTCGGCTTAACTCACAGGTCTTTTTGGTTCTCTAATAATGTAATACCGAAATTACGATCACTCTCCGTCCTTCAACAATTCATTTCTCAGATTACTATGAATCTCCAAGCAGTCTGCAAATCTTCAGAAATCTAAGGCTTATAGAAAGTTTAAAGAAGTAATGTCTCAAGGTCTTATGCCGATGAAGAATGAGCGAGACAATTACTCGAAGCAAATATGGTTCTGTGAAACTGCCGAAGCTTGAAGAGGGCAAAGAGTACAAGATCGGGGTCAGAGCGTTCTCCAAGAAAGATCTAGTGGATATGCCTGTGGATGTCCTGCGAGCTGTTCTTCGCGAGCGTACTCACCACACTGTCGAGGTATACATTTGGGATGCAGCAAATGGAGTCCCTCCGTCCGATTGGCTTGGTCCGCCTCCAGCTCAGCTTGGCGATGAGACAAAGCCTCTCTTGGCTGCATGGGTGGAGCGAGGATTGCCAATAAAGAATCTACCTGATGTCGAATATGCAGTCGACATGTTATGGCTGTCTGATGAGATTAACGCGGGAAGAACCCCGCCCATAGATAGCAAGCGACCTGAACCATTTTCTCATGACGAGATGAAGACTGTTGAGAAGCTTATCAAGGAAAGGCGATCCATTCGACGTTTCAAGAACAAAGATGTTGAAGACTGGAAGATAATGAGAATACTGGAAGCAGGAGTCTGGGCTCCCGTGGGATGCAATACCCAAGCGCAGCGCTTCTTGGTTATCGATGATATGGCCGGATTGAAGCTTCTGAAAGGCGACATACCGCTTCACAAATGGCCCAACTCAGCCAAGATGATTGTTGTGTGTCAGGACGCAAGGGTATACAACCAATTGGGACTCGACAAATTCGTTCCGCAAAATATGTACATGGACGCTGCGACCTGCGCCGATCACATGTTGCTTATGGCACATGCACTAGGACTCGGTGGATGTTGGCTCACACACGCACCAGAGACGCAATCCCACATCCGCAAGATGTATGGTTTGCCAGACTACATAATACCTCAGCTACGTCTCCTAATAGGATACGCAGAAGACGCTCCAATAAAGTCTCAAAAGATGCCCGTACAGGATCCAATCCAGTCATGCATACTGCGGTACAGAACAGGCATAAACCGATCGAAGTATCCTGGAGTAGCAGAGAAACTCCAAAAGCAATAGCACTTGTCAAGGTGGACGAGAAATGGCAAAATGTGGTATATGTGGAAAGGAAGTATCTGAGCAGCCTAAAGTCACAGAGGACGGAAGATGCTCCGCCTGTAAGATGCAGCTGAGAAGATACTGGGATCTTCCAAAGGAAGAGACTTGGGGAAAGCCTCTGGCTCGTATGTAATCAGACGGTTAAGGGCCAGAACTTCCCTTTTCTTTACACTAGGTCAATCGTCACGCGTTGGTCCACAAAGGTTTTGAATTGAGCAGACTATTGTGCGATTGGTAATTCCGAAACCGGAGACATCACGATGAGTTCCAAAGCATCTTTGCTGGATTGCATTGGTAACACTTCTATGTTGAAGCTGGATGTTGAGTTTCAGGACAGGACATACTCTCTTCATGCAAAACCAGAGTTTATGAATCCAAGCGGAAGCATCAAAGATCGTATAGCGAAATACATCATCGAGCAAGCTGAGAAGAGAGGATTTCTCAAACGTGGGTACACGATAGTTGAAGCTACAAGCGGTAACACCGGCATAGCGTTGTCTATGGTCGCAGCCGCAAAAGGCTACAAGATGCTCGTAGTAATGCCCGAACATATGACGGGAGAACGGATCAAGATTATGACCAATCTAGGTGCAGACCTGTGCTTGACACCAAAAGATGAAGGTTTTGAGGGAGCTGTCGAGAAGGCCGACAAGATCGCGAAGAGTGATGAGCGGTATTTTCTTGCAAATCAGTTCAAGAACCCTGACAATATCATGGCTCATTATCATACAACAGGGAAGGAGATACTTCATCAGATTGAAGGCAACATAGACGCGTTCATTGCAGGTGTTGGTACAGGAGGCACCCTAATGGGTGTCGGGAAGGCTTTGAGGGAAAGAAACCCAAGAGTACAACTTGTAGCAGTCGAGCCAGAGGAAGCCTCAGTCCTCAGCGGACGGAAAGCCATCAAGGATCACAAAATCGCGGGAATCGGAGATGGCTTTGTACCAGAAATTGTGGACAAAAACATGATCGACATGGTCGTCACGATTAAGAGTGATGACGCGGTTGCAATGGCCAGAAGAATGTCGCGAGAACGCGGCCTTATGGTGGGCGTGTCATCCGGAGCAAACATATTGGCTTCAATCGAAGTCATGAAAAAGATTGGTCAAGACAAGACGACTGTGACAGTACTCGCAGACAGGACAGAACGGTACTTCAGCACAGATCTATATGCGCCCATGGCAGGCATCAAAATGAGACAGTGCTCCAAGCATTGTGAGTGTCCCTTTTGAGATCGTCTGATGAAGAAACGTGGCGACTATGTTTTCGGCTCCTTGAAAAGTCAACGTAGATTCGATTCATCGATTTAGAACATAGAGCTACTATCGCAACTCCGTGACTGATTCCTTTCTTCGTGACACTGGGTAATATTCCATGATCATCTAACGCCTTCCGTAATGGTTCGTACGAATCCTCATTAATCGCATCATCCAATCTTCTCCAGAGCCAAGGTGTAGCGTATGAGCAGTGCAGGAATTGAACTACCAGCTGGGTGGGAAGGAAAAGAAGAGATAACCACTGAGACTAGGAAATTGGCAAAACAGCTTGCCATGGTCTATTACCATTTTGCGAAATCGATTGTGGAGGAAATGGGTGAGACCAAAGGAACAAAATTCGTGAAGAAAGTGTTGAAGAACATAGCCATCGAACGAGGGCAGGCCATGAGAGCCGAGGCTGAGAGAATGAATTTGCCTTTCACTCAAGAGAGCATGCGGAAGGTGAACGATCTTCCAAAATACACATTTCCGGCTCAGGGCCATGAAGGCGAGGTTTGCTGTCCGTATGCAGATTTCTGGAAGGACAAGGGTGTGTTCGGGCAGAAACTTGGATTGCTTTGGTGTAACATAATTGACCCATGGAAAGTGAGAGCTTTCGTTGGTCCCACATACAAGCTCTGGAAGTACGGTAAGAACCTGAATCTGAAAGACAACTTCTGTGGCGAAGCTGTCCCGCTTACTGAGCAAGAAGCAGAAAAACAAGAAAGAATGTAGCGGGGAGGTCCCCCATTTCGCCTTCTGATCTAGAAGAACAGCTGGCATTCATGAATCTCGAGGAGATTGCATGATCGATCAAACCTGAGAAGAGTTGAAGAATCTCCTCCAAAGAACTCTGAAAATTGGGAAGGTTTAGTCATACCCTCTACTAGATCATTTGACTTTGAATTCTTCTAGTCTTCAGGAATTCCCGACTTGGTGCGATTTGTCAATTTGTGGCTGAGAATAGGGCTACATTAGGCCCAGCATTCTGGGTATGAAGTATACCACTCTCTCTAGGACGTCCATGAACACTGCGAGTCGACCTAGGAATGATGCGGCGAATCCAGCTCCGATAGCACCCATCAACACGTATTGTCCGATCTTCATCATGGTTGAAAGCAGAGGATTCATTGCTGATCCCGCTGGTTCCTTTCCCCTTACCGTGAAGAGGAAGTAAGTCATTGAAGCTATCACGAAGAACACGATAATCACCGAGTTGAATCCTGCAAGATTAGGCGTCAGACTGATAGACATTGTAGATATCATTTGGTCTATTAAGCTGGCTTTGAGCATACCCATTATTTGGAGACCTAATCCGGCTCCAACAAGCAACGCAAGAGGGTATCTGTAGACCCAAAAGTACTGCCGTTTCAATCGGCCAAAGAGAAGTAAACCCATAGCGAGAGGTAGTATCAATGAAATGTTTCCCGCTGCTATTGCTGGAAACGTCGATGACGTTAAGTATCCAACTACCATGACTAAGCCGTGACCGATGCCGAGGCCCACATACGTGGCTTGGACGAATTTGAATAACACGTTTTCTTTTATCAGGTAGGTGTAGCACATTATTATGAAGAGAACTGTTACGGTTTCTCCTAGCATTGTGGCGTAATCCATTTCTTTTTCACCTTATTGCTTCGGACGTTTCTCCCTCATCATTTCAACGTTGGCAACGACTATGAGTGCAACGTAGAGTAGACTGACGGATGACATGACATCTGTTCTTCTTAGTCCTGGACCGGGGCTTCCAATTAGGGCTTCGTACTCTGCTCCTCCTCTTACGCCGTTGGTCATGCCAATGACTGAGCCTGCTCTCCAGTAGGGAATTAGCATTGGGTATGTTATGCTGATTGTATATGCTCCTACGGGGATATGGTGTGGTATCATCCATTGGCGGACTGCCCATTCCTCGTTTCCACCTGCGCTTGCCATCACTAGTATTACTGCGAAGTCCTCTGCTTTGTTGATGTTCTTCATTAGGGGTATCTGGTCAATGGGAGTGCCATAGGAATCAGATTTGAAAACGCCTCTGATATTCGTTCCAAGTGCAGCTGTTGTGGCTTCTGAACCAGCGACGTACGGAAGGAACACGTGATCTTTGCCATATACTCGATTGCCCATTTTCACATACTTCATTTCTCCAGATAGCAACATGGGTCCGTCCGCGGTGGTGTGCCAAAGAACTATGTTCAATGGGCGCCGAAAGAGGTGTATTAGACCTGCCCGTGTTGCAGCTTGTGCATCAGGGTACATGCCTGCGTATGCTGCAAATTCAATTGCTACATTACTTCCAGATGGCAACTTCTCGATGTACTCATAAAGGTCCTGAGTTTGTTTAGTCACTATGACTGGTAATCCAATTGGGTACAGCATTGGTATTGTAGCCGATAGAAGAACCAGTAGATAGATGATTTTTCTGTATCCGATCTTTTGTAGTGTTGCCGTTTTTCTCACTCTCCCAGTATCTTTTCTCTTCCGGTCAGTATCTTGATGAGCAGTGATATTGCGCCTATCATAGCGCCTATCATTATGGCTCGTGATCCGCTTAGGTTTACGACATCAAGAACCCAGCTTCCAATATCTTGGAATCCGCTCCAGATTGAGGCGCCTACGGGCGCGTTTCGCATGAGCACTAGTACTCCTGAGATGAGCAGTACCACTGCATACTTGTTGTTAGCTCTGTAGGCTCGGTATGAAGCAGTTGCCATGAAGAAGATTATGAGTGTGTAGACTGTCTGCCAAGATGGCAACAAGATGTAATTGTATATCCAGCTGTAGATGTTGCTCTTAATTCCAAGTGTAGTTCCAATAATGAAGAGGATCACTGCGAGAACAACTGTCCAAATCTGCATGAATCGATCAACTTTGTCAGATTTCTCACGTCTAGCCAGTGTTATGGATCTTTGCATCAACGCAAGTGAACCGACGACTATGGCGATGTTCGTGATGATTATTGCCCAATCTACGGTGAGGGTCTTGAACGCCGATTCGAGAGTGGAACCTCCAAAGAAGTAACTGCTGAATACAATTAAGACAACTATCCACATCACTAGTATGGGCAGCTCTTTTCCTTTTAGTGTCTTGGACATTCCTGTCACCTACATTCTCAATGCTTGGATTAGCACATTGCTGCCGAGGGCCGTCAATACGGTTCCTAAGATGATTATTGCCAGAGCTATCCATTTGTTCATATCTTGACCTAGTAGGCTTCCAAGTTGGAATGGTTCTTGACTGCAAAATGCTCCAGCCGCGAAGACCTCTTCACCTATAAGGAAAAAGTCGCAGCCAATCGCCATGTCTGGTATTCGGAGCATGCGGTAAGCTCCACCTATGTTAATTGCACCAGCGTCTTTCGCTGCCTCTAGCGTTATCAAGTTCTCCGCTTGAAAGAATCCTATCTGAACATTTGCAGCAATTTTCTCCTCTTTCACTAGTTGCATTACGGCGCTGCAATACGCCATCTGTTGGTCTGAAAGATATCGGACGGTGTCCACACTGAACTTGTCTGCTTTTCCCGCTGCAACATAGGCCTCTCTGGTAATGGCCTCCGCCATTGGGAAAAGAGTTGGTGATGGAGTGCTCACTATGAATTTGGCGTCCTTTTGAGCTGCCAGTTTCGAAGTGTAACCGAGAACTGAGAGCATCGCCATGTGGGTAACTCCTTCTGTGCTGACGTCACCGATCCCGGTTTGGAACAGCATGGGCTTACCCATCTCGACACAACGCCCAACAGCTTCCTCCAGAGCTTTGATCGCAGCTGGTTGACGTATGTGTGGAATTTTCTTCTGAACAACGCTTCTGTAGATTCCGTAGATCACCAGAAGACTGTAAACCAAGAGGAATAGCAGTTGAGAAATTCTACCGGAAACTATGACACTCATATTCAATTCTCCTAATGGAACTCTGGTCGTTCTCCTCAAGTTACGATGATTTCAGCTACTACATTATGTGTGCATAAAAGACTTGCCATATGGTTGGAGTGAGGATCTACTATGGTGTTTATTTGCTGCGTTGACGACGTAAGCGACTGCAATTAACTGCAAACAACTGCAGGAACAATGTGGATTTGTCTATTCAGTCACGTATTTTCGATATCGAGCGTTCTGTCGAGTCTATTTGAAGCGTGATCTGAAGTGTCAGGATTTGAGCTTGGAAAGCAGGATAACATCCAGTTGAACAGTCAGTCACTCTTCTAGAGATATGTTTCAACAAAATCGGCGAACGAGAGATCCTTTGAGACAACTGAATCGAAGGACTGAGAAATCCTGTCTCGGGTTATTTCGAGTCTGAGGTATTTTCTCCCAGTCAATTTGTAAGGCACGGGAGACAGATGGCTTATGTTCAAGAATTGTGTCGCCTCATTGGTCTGTAATTTTCCTCCTTGTTTATGCACATGGCCGAAGAGGTGGATGTCTGGCTTGTAGAAATCCGCGAATTTCTTGATGACATGTGAGCCTAGGCGTCTCGGACTTCGAGACATCCTTTTTGCCTCGCTTGTCTTTTCTTCCTTGGGTGCTGAGATAAGCGGTAGGAGTTCCTCGCTGACTTCTTCCACAACCAGCATCTCACGCATAGTTATCGGGGTCGAATAGTCGGCGATGCCGTATGGCGGTGAGTGGGTGACTAGGATAATATAATCCGGTGCTGGAGGAAGAGATGCTTTTTCAAGGGCAATCTTGAGGTCAACTATTATTCCTTGTTCAATTATCCCCTCATCCCATACGTAGGAAGTGCGCTCATTCTTGCGAAGACTCTGTCTTGGTGCACCACCGAAGCCGATGAATCCAAGCCTTACTCCTCCAATTTCAACCGAGAAACTGGATCTGTCAAGACTGATGACATTGTCGAAGCCTCCGTGCAGGTCCTTGTCGTCTGTGTCCCCTGGGATAAAGAGGACATAAGCTGAATGGTCTCTGAGAATAGAAAAAACCTCGTTGGCGTCCTTCTCATAGGTTGCGGAGCTCAGTTTGTTTGCGACGTCACCAGCAATTATGATAATCCTGTCTTCACAGAGCTTGTTGTCAAGTCTAGAAGCAAGCTCCCCGACTATTTTCGAGTCGCCGTAGATGTCAGATATGGCTATCAATTCCATGCTGTTCTGTCCTCCTTGAAAGGGCACGTTTCAACTCATCTACGAGCTGCGAGACCAACGACTGTTCGAATCCTTTGTATGCTAGAAATGTCACTTCGCCACCTCTGATTCTTCCGATCGCTTGCTGAAGTCTCTCGATGCTGAGCGGTGGATTGTACACGATTACGACATCCGCCTCAGGTATGTCCGTGCCGGCCTTGAAAATCGGAGTCGCAACAAGTATCCTGCCAGTCCGCTTGAAACTCTCAAGTTTGTTGTATTGCTCTTCGTCATCATCCTTACCTGTTACAACAACGAGGTCCCTGATCTTCAACGAGAGTTGGCTTGAAAGATACTCGCCGATGAGTTCTGCGGTAGCGACGTACTGGGTGTAAATGAAGATCTTGGATTCTCTAGCCGCATACTTCATTGATGGTCTCTGAAGTTGCTGTCGGACTAATTGCGCAAGTCTCTCCAGTTTTCTATCTTCGCATGACAGCCATTTCGACACATCTATCTGTGAAGCAAGTATGCTACGCGTAAGTTCCTCTCTGTTGGAATAGAGAAACCACCTCTCAAGGTGCCTCATCAAAATGTACTTTGAAATGAGGGTCTGGATCTGTTCTGTCTCGTCTGGAGTGACATGGTAGATTGTCTTCAGTCGCTCGATTACGCTTGGGTTCAGTAAGGTCTCCAGATTCTCCTTGTATCCTTCTATGCCGTACTTCTTGAGCAACCTGGTAACATTGACTCGGGTTCTCCTGTAATGGTCGTCGAGAACCTGAGCAAAATTGTCGACCAACGAGTCGTCGATGAGTATGGGATCTGGGATATCATACCTCAGTTCGGTTAGACCCGCCTCTTTGAGATCCTCTCTGATGAGGACAGAATCCTTGCCAAACTTCCGGATCATCTGCACAAGTTTCTGTTGTTTCACATTGAATGGCAGCAGGAATACTTTCGGGAGCTTCCATTTCTCCAATCCCCTCAGGAATGTGGACATTCGAAAGCCTTCGATGAAGTCTCTCGCAAGGACAATGTCGGCAGCTTCGTCGACGATAACCATGTCAAACTCGTTTTCGTTGAAGTACTCCTTCCTGATGTAGTTGCGAAACGACTGCACGGTCATTGCTATTCCACTTGCACCAGAATGCTTCAGCCATCCTCGTATTCCTTCGATGGTTTGTCTTGAGAGCGTGGGGTTCTTCATGAGCCGCAAACCGTAGAACATGCTCTCCGCTTTGTCGACCCATTGATTGACCAGATTTCGGCCTGGCAGCAGTACGAGGACTTTCTTGACCGAGTTGTTATTCACCAAGTCGGAGAGAACTGCCAGCGCAATAATTCTTCATCCCAAGATGATCGTCGCCGATGAGCCTGTCTCTATGCTAGATGTCTCCATCAGAGCTGGGATCTTGCAGTTGATTCGGAGACTTCGACACGAATTGAAGATAGCCTCCATCTTCATTACTCACGACTTATCTGTGGCTCGCTACTTGTGTGATCGCATCGGGGTAATGTACCTCGGAAAGATCCTAGAACACGGTCCGGCCGAGAACATCATCACAGGGCCCATGCACCCATATACGAAATGCCTTATCAGGGTTGTGCCAGTTGCAGACCCGTCATCGAAGCGATACTTGTATGCCTTGGCAGGAGAAGTTCCAGATGCAGCAAATCCTCCTCCTGGGTGTAGGTTCCATCCAAGATGCGGTCAGGCGATGGAGATCTGCCGTAAAGAGGAGCCGGCTCTTATCGAAGTCGGTCGGGAACACCAAGTAGCATGCCATCTCATCGAAAGAAAATGGTGAGAGAGCTGGCAAACCAAGAAATGTATAGCCGGAAGGGCAATCAATGAAGGTCCGGGTCAATCACAAGAGACGGTTAGAAAGAATTCGACAATACTTGAACGAGAATGATCTGAAAGCGTTGGCAGTGTTCCAGCACTACAACGTCATCTACGTGTCCGGCCTCATAGTGGATGTTGCATTCGGAGAGAGACCCTATGTCGCCGTCATTCCCGCTGACGGAGACCCATATATGATACTCTGTGAGTTGTCCACTTATTATTCCAAGATGGCCATCGAGAAAGGTCTTTGCTGGATAAATGATCTGATTTTCTACGCCGAACATCCAAGAGTTAGCAAGAGGCTTCACACCGTTAAGGAGTGGAATCACCTGTTCTGTGAATCTCTCTCAGAACGAGGGCTCAAAGGCGCAATCGGGGTTGACAGGATGTCATTGGCAACATCCGTCGTTACTGAGACGGAAGCCTTGAAGTTTGTGGACTCTTCTGAGTTTATGAGACAAATTCGAAGCATCAAATCAGAAGATGAACTAGACGTATTAAGGAAATGTGGAGAAGTCTCCAATATTGGAAATGAGAAGTTTGCTGAAGTGCTTGCTCAAGGCAAATATCATCATCATATTGAGCTCGAGGTCATGAAGGCTCTATGGGATAATGCAATAGAAAAATACGGCGCGGACAACTATGTGAAAGTGACCGCAATAATAAACTGTTCAGGCCCATACGTTTTAGCACCCCACGGTGCTCCAGGTAACCTTGGTAGAAAGCTACGAACAGGCGATATTGCCATAACCTCTTCTGACGTAAGCATAAACGGGTATTCAAATGAAAATGAAAGAACTTGGTTCATAGGCGAGCCTACAGAAAACCAAGTAAAAGCTTTCACGGTGCTGAGAAAAGCTAACACTGCCTGCATAGAAGCAGCTGTTGTTGGTAACAGACTGGCTGACATCGATGCTGCAGCGCAGAGGGTTATTGAGGATGCGAGATACGGAGAGTACATTTTGCACAGGACAGGACATGGGAAGGGCATGGGCGACGTGTCAGATGGTCACGAGTATCCGTATGACATGCCATTCAACCTAGAACCTCTCAAGCCCGGCATGGTCTTGTCAGCCGAGCCAGGAATATACATACCCGGCGTCGGCGGATTCAGGTTTTCGGACAACATCATAATAACGCGGCGAAAGGCGGAACAAATAACAAGTGAAAAATACAAGGATTTGGA
>Ga0315280_10010252_pt1 | contig 11800 bp, 1 predicted proteins | sample YL17G06_40_MG_FD_203697 | JGI IMG/M metagenome (GOLD analysis project Ga0315280, IMG submission 203697) | Sediment microbial communities from Yellowstone Lake, YNP, Wyoming, USA - YL17G06_40 | ecosystem: Environmental > Aquatic > Freshwater > Lake > Sediment | place: USA: Wyoming | collected... | reverse complement strand
CGTCTCTGCCTCACCATCCCTGCCGCTACGAGGATCTAAAAATCTTAAAGGGAATCGTGCAGCTATCCGGGCAAATACTCTGCGGTCCTCCATTTTAACTTTCCTTTCTCCGTGGCTTAAATAGTCTAACACAAAATCTAAATTTATCAATAAGTTTGTAAAGGACTTTTCTATCATGATTAGTCGCGTCGTTTAAGCCATAATATCCGTGCTAACCCCATCAATTCTGCCCTTTCCAAACGCACGCCTACACGATACTTTTCAGCGCCTGATAAGGATTCTGACCAGACCACCTCTGCACGGGTATAGAAAGGGTCATGTTTGTCCGGTATGTTAAGCCACAACTCTAACGGTGTCTTTGCAAGTATACTTTTGCCGGTAACAAATCCTACGCCATTAGCACTGAAATCCACCGTCTCTGCCTCACCATCCCTGCCGCTACGAGGATCTAAAAATCTTAAAGGGAATCGTGCAGCTATCCGGGCAAATACTCTGCGGTCCTCCATTTTAACTTTCCTTTCTCCGTGGCTGCCTTCATTTAGAAATGTATTTTAACACAAGCCCTAAATTTATACAATAAATTTACCTAAAATTTTTCTATTAGTGATAAAATTTTAAACCAATATTTTTAATAAGGCTGCGCATCTCGCGCGTTTTCGTTTTCCTCGCTTCTATACCCGGCTTCCTCAATGGACCTGCTAATGTCATCGTCCTCCGGCTCGCCCCTTGTTACGAAATTCTCACCTTCGAGTTCATCCAGCGCCGCACGCAGGCCGTCTTTTAACGGCGATTCCTGAGTAACCACATAGAATTCGTTAAAATATGCCGACTTCCCTTCCTTCTTTAAAATAAACACCAGCCGCCAAAGCTGCCTGATATGACTTTCATCTATTACTGCAATGGCATTGTTTTTGCAGGCACTTATAAAATTAGAGGTAAATAATTTCGCGTTCTCTCTGTCAAGGCCATAACTGCTAAAGGCAAAATATCCTCCCGGTTTCAGCTTATCGATAAGATTCTGGTATAATTTAAAACACCCAAACAATTCTTTATCCCTTAGTATCCAATGCAGCGCATCTACGGAAACGATAAGGTCTAATGAATCATCCTTGACATAGCCGATGAAATCGTAAGCGTCGGCAATAACAATATCAATCCAGCGGCCGCTATAGCACAAACTGCTTTCGCTGTCAATTCCCAGGGGCATTTCCCGGATTTCCAATGCCTGAGCTAAAGCCAATGTTGATTTTCCGTCACTAGAGCCTAAGTCAAGCGTTCTGCTGTCCGCTGAAAAACTGATTCCCCTATTCTTCAAAGCCGTATAAATATCCTTATATCCTTCTCCCAGATAAATTCCAGTAGTCCGGTTGACGGGCAAAAAGACTTGCTTGGAGTTTATAAACTCTAAACCGGCGGGAGTCAAAATAGAAGCAAGCCTGGATTGTTTCAGTCCGCCATGGCCGCCGTCGGTTAGGAAGAAACGGTTTTGAGTAAGCGGACAGGTATGGGATAAAACCTTTTCCGGCTCTGAAGCAATAGCCCTCATTCTACTGCAGGGGACTCTGGAATCGTCGTCTTCCGTATCCTTTAATACCCCCTCTTTCAATAGCGGATTTAATTCACAGAGATGATGAAAAAGCGCCAAAGCGTACTCATAATCTCCCAGGTTGGTATACGCTAAAATCTTAACCATCCACGCAGGTTCATAATTGGCATCAAGCCAGTAGGTTATCTGGTGCGCCCAGAAAATCGCCTCTTCATTTCTATCTAATGCAAGGCATATCATCGCTTTTATGTTTAAAGCATATTTAAACCAAGGGTCAAGCCTGAGCGCCTCTTCTACGGCATTGAGGGCATTTTTCGCTTGAGACAGTTCAAGATATACATGAGCGAGGTTATTCCAGGCACAAATATCGTCCGGCTTAAGCCTCAAAACTTTCTTATAGAGAGCAACGGCTTCATACAGAGACCGGGTATCAAATAGAGTCACCGTATCATAGAAAGGTTCAATATCTTTATCCCCATTCTTAAAGCTTAAGAATCTGGCCTTGTTAAACAGTAACTCCGCGTTATCGGGCTCCTGAGCCAGGGCTATATCTATAAAACGGAGGGCTTGCGTTAATCCGCTTTCTTCGAATATAAATTCAGCAAAGTCAACCCATTCCTGAATATCTATTCTGAAGGCAGTGAGGGAAATTTCTAACAGTTCAACCGGCGTTTTTTCATCCGGGGTGGAGACTTTTATCTTCCTGATTAATCCGTTCTGGACACGGAAAGTTATAATCAGGGTTTTATCCCGGAGAATCACTATATCGTTCAGAAACTCGGACCTGAATTCTTCCGCTTCTGAAGGATATCCTTCTATATACCCAAACATCTTCTCATTATCCGAACGTGCCAGCAATACCGCCTCTTTTCTTATGTTTAAAGAAATCCTCCGTGCGTCCGCTACAAGCTCAGGTATCCTCCTCAGACGAGAGGCGATAATCCCCCGGTTGATAATCCGGTTTTCTGTCTTTTCCAAATCGCTGATTTTTTCTATGGCATCATAAACTATAAACACCTCCGTAAGGATATCCCTGACGATGTCTGTCATTTTATCCCAGGCCTCTTCTTGAACAATCCCCTCAAAATTTACTTCCCCTGCCAGCACAAGGCCGTCAAAAAACACCCTCTGGTCTTTGATATATTTGTCGCATAACAGGACAAATGCCCTTTCCGAGAAATCACTATTGTTGTTAACAAGACTTATAATAAACAGCAGACTGACTGTAAAGGCATCAATTTCTTTTATCGGTGTATCTTCCAGGGCTTCCAAGGCTTGGAAAATTTCCGATTCATTCTTTATACCCCGGTCGAATAATTCTATATTTACGGAGTCAAATATATTCCCGCCGTCAAAATTGTCTGCGTCATTGTCTTCTGTTGTTATGCCGCTGATTATATCCGCCAGAATTTCCCTTAGAAACAGGTTGTCTTCGGCCGCCTCTTCAGCAAATTCAAGCAAGAATTCACGCATCTTTTTAAATTCCTCTAAAAGCTGAGGAATTGAGCGAAATGTTTCACATATGGGAACCAAAGACCTGAAGGCAGTGCTTACCATGCACTCCCGATGATTCGAATCATGGACATTTGCCGCTATAAATTGGGCATCCCCTGTTAACACGTCTCGGAAATTTTCTGCTCTTTGGAAAAAGCCGGCTTGAAGTTTTTGGCTTCCGGTGGGTTCGGCGCTGAGTTTATACAATAGGCGACAGACAACTGATACCGACTCTAAAACAGCGGCTCGGTCAATAGTCCAGGAAGAGCCGAGTAGCCCGCTTAAAACCGCCATAATGGCATCTGCCTCTTCTATTCCTTCAGGAGCCTCCGATTTATAAAGCGCTATGGCCTTATCACCGCCTTGCTCACACAGGTTTGATTCGTGAAAACCCCGCTCTTTCAACTGCTCAATGAAATCTTCTATGTCTTCTTCCTTTCTTGTGGCTGCAGCACGCTCCAATACCTGCGGCAATAATAATTCCCCTATTCTGCCTTCGGTTTTTGTGCGCACATCCGGTATTTCTCTATCCACTTGCAATATAATTGCCCTTTGACGGTATTCTTCTTTCCGCACCTGCCGCACTGCCTTATCGTAGCCTTCCAGCAAAATCTCCTCTCCCCTTAAATCTCTAAGCACAATGGGCAATTCCTTGGCCCGGACTTCTGAAATATGCTTATTCATCTTAACCAGCAAGGTTTCTCTTTTTTCGGTTGACCACAGCTCTCGCAAGTCAACGGGGACGCCAACTATGACTCTACTCACCCCAGCGTTCATAAGCATTTTTATCGGCCGGCTCATGGGTGTAATTACGCTGAATCGCCGCAGCCGGCATGGAACAAAGGTCAATCTCCTCACCACATCATAAATCACCTTTCCGCTCTCCCGGCTGGATAACCGTCTTTCCTGGGTGTCTTCTGTAAGCTCATAGACAACCGGCTCCTCAAAGCTCTGTTTGCCGCCGTCGCTATCATGAAACTCAGCTTCTTTACCAATTAATGATGCGGCTCTCTTCTCTCTTATCATTACCCATAAAACAACTGATAGCTTCCCAATAATGCTAATAACAAACAGAAAGTATATTGTATATTTTACTCCAATAGAAAAAAGTATCCTGTATATTACGAGGCTCCCAACAACGACAGGAATGAATATTTTGAGAATCAATGGTATATGCGCCGCCTTATCCGGGCCTCCATCAGCAACAAAATCAACTAACAAAAGTCCGCCATCTGCGATTATCTGTGGTCCAAAACCGCTGCTATCTGCGTCACTAACAACGCCGCCGTCGCGCAGCGAAGTGCTACCTTCGGGATCGTCTCCAATTTTCTTTATCAGTCTGCCTGCCTCTTTTCTATATCCTCCGTCTTTAGGATATTCTCCGACAGATTCGAGTCCTGCGAGCGGGAATATCGGCACAATCTCGACAGGGATATCCTTGAACTTATCCAATGCCTGCTGCATTTCAGGACGGATTACGGCATACTTATCCAGCAACTCTTTTGCTCTGGTTTTGTCAGCCTCGGCCTGAAGTGTGAGAATTTCTCCTGTCAATTTACCAACCGACTCTTTCATCCTCTCAATATTGACATAGAACTTGCCTGTTGCGGAATTATACCCGATTGCCCCTTCATCCATCAGGTAATTGAACTGCAGGGCAATGCTTTTACCGTGCGCTTCATTAAGCCCGGAGCGGACAAAGCGGAATACATTAGCGAGAAAGGTGGTATACATTGGCCGCTCCATGGATTTATCAAGCACACCCTTATCAATAAGATATTGGATGGCCCAGAGCCCGGCAATACCCGCCTTTGCCTCTTCAAGCGCCCAATGAAGCTCCTGCAAAATCATCCGAACAGTGGTTGACTTTCCGGCGAAGGTGATGTTATGAGGGCCAAGCCCGTGTATCAACTCGTGGGCGAGGACATGCATAAAGAATGCCTCGAATAATACCCCCGGTTGCTGTTTTTCGTCAAGGACAACACGGCTGATCGGCAGTAAAATCTGCTTAAACTTCGCCTCCTGCACATTTTTCAACATCACCCGCTTACTGCCTTTCTCCTTGATTAGTTTCTCATCATTGGGCAGATTGAATGCGAACGCCTGAAACCCCTTTGTATCGCCGCCAGCAATCACTTCATCGGCGATTACAATTGGCATAGCCGCACCGAGCTTGGGATTCCGGTATTGCGGATTCATCGGGAGATTATCTTCAAGCTCCTGAAGATACCGGCTTAATTCTGCCAGCCTTCTAGATTCTTCCTCATTCCGCAGTGTCACAAATGCCTCGTATGTCGCCTTACGTTCATACAGTCCATCCTTATAAGTTTCGTATGGCCCAATCGTTACATCAATCGGGGCATCAAGTTCCATCCAGGCCACATCGGAATCGGAATAATCGTTGCTCAAGAATGCGTTAGCGCGTTCCAGAAGGAAATTTTTCAACGACTCATTTTCTGTTAATTCGGCAGCCTCGCGTAATAGTGCGGCGGCGCGCTGCAACTCAAGGGCATATTCTATATTGTAGGGGACGATTTTCAACTTGCCATTTTCATCGCGCCTGATTAGCGTGAAGAACCCCTTTGCCTGCTCCTGGTCTTCCGGTGAGAGCCCCTGGAGCCAGGTCTCAAATTCATCTTTTGTCATATCTTCCGGATAAAAATTCGCTCCGGGCGGGGGACTCGGAGGAACCCCTTCGATGAATGCTGTATCGTTATCGAAGCATGACCATGGTACGCCGTGAATCATGAAATATTGCAGCCGTAGTTTTCCTAATTCAGTTTTATCGCTTCCAAGTTTTTCCAGGAACGCGCGATTTCCACTCCAGGCTTGCTGAAGAAGAAATATCTCATCCATCACTCTTCCCGCTTCTATCAGCTTGGCGAGCGCCCGGCGGTCCCCCTGAAAGAGCTTTGTTATATCTGCAGTAATGATTGTTGGCGCAAACCGGGCAATTTGGCGCTTCAACCCGGCTGAGCTGACAAAGTGATTACATTGGGACACCCCGAGGCCGCCGTCAAAATCAGAACCGTCCCTATTTATTTCCCTGCCGCCGTCGCGTCTGTGCTTGAGAGGAGACTGAGAGCTCAAAGATGAGGAAACCTTCCCGTTTCCCCACTCATAAATCAGCTTTATTAGTTCTTCTTTCGTCTGGTTATCTGCTAAAATATTAATAATGTATTTATAAGACAGGAGAAGATAAACGGAAATATAAGAAAATCGAGGGCGAATGAATACTTCCTGGCTAAACACGGTTGTTTTGTCAATGATCTCAGATATGAAACCCGTACAAATTGCAAGCTTAATAGTTTCTAGTTGCATCTTTATCACCATACTCTGGATACTAGAAGACGGATATCGCGGAAGTGTTTTAATTATTTCACTATCTAATCTTAAACCCGGGCTATTTTCTTCTAGTAGGGATAAGGCTAATTCCAACGCCAGGGTATATTCATCAATAAAGGCATCATCTGCTGAGCTGTATCGTCCGTTTTTTGTTCTCACTTTCCCGGACATAAGAAAGTCTTCTCCGGAAATATCTATCATTAATTTTACCGATTTAAACGCTTCCTCCAAAGCGTATTCCACTGCTTTATTAAACTTTATCAGTTGTTCAAGCTGTAGCCCTCCGGACACCATCATTCCATCCATTTTATCTATTTCTGATAAGATATAATCCAAGTAATCAATTACCGCTCTGTATGACAATTCGATATTATCGCTATTTAGATTCTTACGAATGCCACGCATTTTACTTTCCGGCACTTTTGGTAACCAATAATCAAGTGGGAACTCATGATGCTGTAATAAATAATAAAACAGCTTCCCTTCGGTAACCGTTTTGATTCTAGCGCCTACGCTCTTTTCTAAATATCCGGATATTTTTTTGTCAAGACCCGGGATAGAATCACACAATAAAGAAATCAGCTTGCTTATTACATAATCTTCTTTTTTAAGAATACCAACAAAAATCATCTCTAAAGATGTGCGCGTGCTCCCGCCGTCAAAAGCAGAGGCGGCTTTACTTTTTGAAGGCACAATCTGAATGTCTGGTCCGCTCTCCATTTGAATGTCATTTAAGACTTGACTTATCGTATTACCTATTGTATATTTATTTCTAGAGGTGATAGAAATGAGACTGAAAATCATACTTGAAAAAGGCCAAGATGGATATATTGTTGCGCATGTTCCTTCGCTGCCTGGATGCCATAGCCAAGGTAAAACCGAAAAGGAAGCTATTAGGAATATCAAAGAAGCAATATTATTATATTTAGAGCCAAATCCCAAAGATATTATCCATAATGCATCCCACAAAGTTTTAAGCCTTGCGATATGAACCCCCCCTTGCTTTCTGGCAATGAGATTATCCACGCTTTCGTGCGAGCAGGGTATCTTAAAGTTGGACAACGAGGTAGCCACGTAAAACTTTTTAATCCCACCACACAAATTACCTTGATTATTCCAAACCATAGAGAAGTTGACCGCTGGACTCTTAAAAGCATCCTGAAAGATGCGAAACTGTCGGTCGGGGATTTCCTCAAACTCCTTAAAAGTATGTAATCCTATTCCTTCGCCTCTCACGCTGTTAGGCATTAATAGCGTCCCCTCTAATAATTCGATAAAAAAGACAAATAAGTATTCACCGCGTGCTCCCCATGCAATTACGGCATAAAAATTCGCTCCGGGCAAGGGAACAGAGGGAACGCCTTCGATGAATGCCATATCGTTGTCGAAACGTGACCATGGTGCGCCGTGAATCATGAAATATTGCAGCCGCAGTTTTCCTAATCCAGTTTTATCGCTTCCAAGTTTTTCCAGGAGCGCGCGATTTCCGCTCCAGGCTTGTTGAAAAAGAAATATCTCATCCATCACTCTTCCCGCTTCTATCAGCTTGGCGAGCGCCCGGCGGTCCCCCTGAAAGAGCTTTGTTATATCTGCAGTAATGATTGTTGGCGCAAACCGGGCAATTTGGCGCTTTAACTCAGGGAAACTGGTGAGGCGATTCCCTCGGGACTCTTCGAGTCCGCCGTCGGTTAGAAAGAAACGATCTTGCTTGCCTTGCCTGCCGCCGTCACGTTCCGCGAATTCTTGATTATCCTGAGGATAATATATATCTTTCTTCGGGGGCTTAACAGCCACCAGCGTAAAAGGCGGGACCATTTCAATAATCTCGTTTTCGGTTTTTATAATCAGCTTATTTTCCAGCAACCACTCCATTGCCTGCCAATCCGTATGCCCGTATGCATAGATACGGAAAACACTGAATCCGGCTTTGCACAATAATCTGCCGATAAGAGTCCCCGAAATTATCTCATTTAATAACTGCTGCGCACCTCCTGAAACAGCTATTTTGTCTATGGATACATTCTGCAATTGCCCTCTAAACTTTATTTTTTTATCGAAATAGCAATACCCGCCGAGATATTGCCTTGTTTGTTCATTCACAAGTTGATGAAATACAATACCTGTATGGACAGGGACAGATTCTCCTACAAGTTCGATGATTTTAGCCCCTATCTTCTGATCTCGCAGGTCGATCTTTCTCTGCAAGCCGGCGAATTCAACCTCGCTTAAGTTTATGTTGATAAACAGAGCGTTTTCTAAACCATCGCGTTTAATAAAAGAACATACCTCATCTGAAATATCTATATTTTCTACCTTACTTTTAAGGTATATTGATATATATGGGCCGCTGGCTTCAGATTTTAGAATCAATTCCGTTCCATTTTTTAGCTTAATTATTTTACCGTCAATATTACGCGCGACGTCTCCGATATTAACCACGGGTTGTTCATCGGAATAAAGCGCTTCTGCTAGAAATTCGCCTAATTTCATTGGCCCGGAAAATGAAGGCATTTTTACTTTTTCCTTCTTCCCCGCTCCACCGTCTTCACTGCCCCATTCCAACGTTTTCTTGGACGGCGAGTTGATATCAAGACCGGCTGTTATCCCATCTTCTTCCTTGCCGCGGAAAAATAGGGAGCCTCCGTAGGCCACGGTAAAGACGTGCATAAGCTCTCCCAGATTATCGCCGGGAAGCTCATAATCAATCATGCCAAACACGGCATTACCGCTCAAGATTAAATCAAACACGACCTCCCTGCTGTCGCGATTCTCAAATAATCCCGCAATGCCGCTGGCGGGAGTATTTCTTACGAACAGGCAAAGCTGCTGCGAAGGATTGCGGCTCCTCCCGTTATAAAAAATGATTATCTTAGAATCACTCTTTATGGAAATTTCTGCTTGAGTAATATTTTTCAATAACGGTATTGACGCGGGGACAAAAAAGAACTGTTCTATCAAATAAATCGCAGCCGGTGTGCTCATGCTTAAGCCGGCAACCTCTTTGGCTGTCAAACTTGCCTTGTTATTCTTAAGGGAATCGTAGAATGATATCCCGTCATTGCTCTTCTGCTTTAACAATAAGCGAAGGGACTCAAGAAATAAAACCTTTCCTAATCCCTTATTTCTCATACCCTCATCTTCTATATGAAGAAATTTGATTTCGGCTTGGTTGGTATCAGCTTCATAAATAAATAGCTCGTATCCGATTTTTTCAACAGAAACTCCTTCGTTAAAAATAAATAACTCCATATCAAAACATTTCTTATTTAAGCGGGCCAGCTCTTTCGTCTCTATGAGAAATGTCGTTTCCGGTAAAACACGCGACTTTACCTTTGCCAAGACCCGGTGAATAAAGCGTTTTTCCCCTTCGGCAGCCATAGATTCAGGTTCGCTTGATTCGTTCAAGATAGCGATATACGGCACAAAGAGAGTTCTCCTTGGCCGTTCCGTATTTATCAGTTGAGGTTTCCCCTGAACGGTGTTCGCGATAAACTCATCAATATCTTCATTCCTGCCGCCGTCGCGCAGCTCTTTCCACAACATAATTACCGGTTTTCCGGCTTGCTCATCTACCAGCGCAATCCCATCATTATTGGAAACAAACCAACGCCGGCTGCCATTATGGGGATAATCATAAAGTCCGGCTGGAAACGGATACACCGTATCCTCTGCCAAGCCGCAAACACCGGCAACAAATTTCCGCATTGCAGGCAACTCCTGTCCATACTTATAAATAACATGCCTGCTCACTGAAAATGCCGCTTTTTCTACTTGCAACCCTGCTAATTCCCTAACTGCCAGCCTCAGCCCAATAAAAGTCTTACTGGGAAGAGTATGAATAAACACACTGGCTTGTTTATCCTCCCAGTTACCTCTTAAAGCAAAGAAACTGCAGCCGCCAAAAGGAATCAGCGCACCCACTATAGAATTCAAGCCTGTATCTATTGCCAGCATTTCATCTGTTTTCAATAATAATGCTTCGCTTATCTCAGCGTTGAACCACCCTGCTATTATATCCTGTTTCTGAAAAAATATTCTCCCGTCTGCTCTATTGTCAAGAAGATATCTATATTCTCCCTTGCGCAGGGGCCGGCTTAAAAATACCCACGAATCCGCGAAATAATCTTTGAACAGCCGCTCTAACCTCTCTCTTTTCCCTCCGTCAAACCCTCTATTGCCCGACGCGGAGATGAAACGGGTTAAGCCTGCACTGGCTCCGCCATCCAGGCTCTCACTTTTGAGAACATCCTTGTAATCTTGAATAACCTTTCCTTTCATATTTGTATCTAATATCTCTGTAATTGCTTTTCGCAGCGGGCTGTTCTCAAAGTTTTCCATAGCTAATAATCCCTGAAGAGTTTGTGCAAAATAGCTTCTGTCTTGCGGCGTAAAAAGTTCATCTTCGAAAATAAGACGCAATAAGACAGAGGCGTTTTTAAATAAATCCTCTTGTTCTTCGCTGGTAAGCGATTCAAACAACTCATTATTAATCCTCATAAACGCCCGCAGGTGTTCCTCGGATAATCTCGCGCCCTTGTCTTCTTTTAGCAGAAGTGCGACAACCGTTTTTATAGCGAATCTCGCGGGATAATATTCAGTCAATATTCTTGGCGGGCCGAACTTAAAAAGCGCTTTATAAACTTCCGGCGGGAATCCAACTACCAGACTTTGGGCCGGATGAACGGATGACAATACTATAAAAAGCTCCTCTTTTATTAATCTCTTCTTAAAAATCGCTTCAAATAGAGGGACTCCGCTGCGTATATCCAGCCGGATATCCCGAATAAACCCACTGTTTTCAATACACCTCACATCCGAGCTATCTCTTTCTAACTCGCTAAACGGAATAATAAGTAAAATAATGCCGTAGATACTTAACGACAAATCAAAACACCGTATAAAATACATCCCGATTATTATCTCTATAAATGTAGGCGTAAAATTGCCTATGAAATCCTTTATAAAACTGGTGGGATAGGCTGCATAGTTTGCTGTCTCTAAATCACGCCTCTTAGATTCAAATATCTCCGGTAAGAAACGCTGTAAGATATCTCCGCCTATGTAATACGGTAAAACTATCCCCCCCACAGGTTCTTTCATCGCCATAGCAGTATATCTATGAATCAATTCATGCACGATTGTTTGGGCCGTTATAAACGGTACGGAGAATAATATAACGAGGCCAAACGATTCTACTAAGTTTAAGCCCAAAATCCTGCCGGGCTGAACAACAGGAATAAACCCGGTCACTACATAGCTAAAAACCATGAAAATAACCACTATCAATATCACGCATATCCTAGTGATCAATTTCTCATTTCTCGTTAATTCTACGCTTGTCTGACCGCCATCGCAGCCTTCGTTTACACACACACCCTTGTCCGCCACGGGGATGGAGCCGGTCCCGCCGCCAGA
>Ga0315280_10010251_pt1 | contig 11801 bp, 10 predicted proteins | sample YL17G06_40_MG_FD_203697 | JGI IMG/M metagenome (GOLD analysis project Ga0315280, IMG submission 203697) | Sediment microbial communities from Yellowstone Lake, YNP, Wyoming, USA - YL17G06_40 | ecosystem: Environmental > Aquatic > Freshwater > Lake > Sediment | place: USA: Wyoming | collected... | reverse complement strand
TTGCCCGAGTACCCCAATAGCATCTCGGACATAGCCCTCAGAATGACGGGCAATATTTTCTAAAACACCTTTTTCAACTTTAACCTTTTCTTCATTAACAATTTTTTCTAAAAGTTTGGTAATATCATCAATCTTTACTTTTTTAAAATCAAATCTCTGGCAACGAGAAATAATCGTCTCAGGTAATTTATGAATTTCGGTAGTGCATAAAATAAAGATGGCATGTTTTGGCGGTTCTTCTAAAGTCTTTAAAAGCGCATTGAATGCTTCAATCGTCAGCATGTGCGCTTCATCAATAATAAAAACTTTATAATGACAAACTGTTGGTGGATATTTTACGTGCTCTCGTAGTTCCCGAATCTCATTAATTCCCCGATTAGAAGCAGCATCAATTTCAATCAAATCAAAAGATCGCCCTTCTTGGATAGCCTGGCAAATTTCACACTGACAACAGGGTTCACTATTTTTTCGATTAGTACAATTAATAGATTTAGCAAAAATTCTGGCAATGGTGGTTTTACCAATTCCCCGTGGCCCTGAAAAAAGATAAGCTTGGGCAATCTTGCCACTCTCAATCTCATTTTGGAGAGTAATTTTGATGTGATTCTGATCAACCACTTCACTGAAGCTTTTTGGCCGATATTTATTGTATAAAGCTTTGGACATAGTAATTTTTCTAAGTTTTAGATTACCTTATATATAAAAAATTGGCAATATGATAAACGGATAGCCCACGGTTTAAAACCGTGGGCTATCCGTTAAAATTATTTAGATTCATTAATTTTAATAATTGTTTCTTTTTTAATGATATTTTCTACCGCTGCCCATTGACTTGGTAAATCTCTGGGGACAAGAATCACTACTTCATCACCTTCTTCAGCTTTAAAATATGTTAAACTCGCTTTAATAACTTTATATTTCTTACCTTCCGCCATTACCATCAATTCATCATCCTCATTAATTACTACCCCGATTTTTCTCTCTCGCTCAATCGGACCAATCTGTTTAAAAACAAAATTCCCGTATTTATCAATTTTTAATTTTAAAATATCACCTTCAATCAATTTGGATTTAGAAGCATAATTTGCTGGGACTGAATATTGCTTGCCGTCAGCCCCAATCATCAACTGACCATTAAAAACACCTTCAATGATAATTTCTTCGCCAATTACTTTTTGCTCTAAATCTTTATCCTTCAAAAGTTTTTTATTCCCCTCGATGTCTTTCTTTACTTCTTCGCTAGATTCTGTTGATAAGGCTGTTAAAAGTTTTTTAACTTTGTCGGTCTCTTCTTCTAGATGGGCAATAATTTTTTTTAATTCTTTGTATTTTTTTTCATTAATCATTTATTTTTCTTTTATTTTTATCTTTTTTCAACAATAAAATTGCGCTTTTTTGTTACTTTTTAAAATATTTTTATTTATACTATCATTTTAAATTAAAAAGTATTTTTTGTCAAATATTTATGGTTAGCCCACGGTTTAAAACCGTGGGCTAACCAGTTAGTAAAAATTCTTGAACACTAAAATTGTTCAATTAAATTTCGTTATTTCTAACTATTTTTAAACGTTGATTTATTTCCGATTCAACGAGATTTCGTTCCCGTCCATATTTCAACCGAGAGAGTTCTTTTATCTTTTCTTTTATTGATGAGTCACCCACTGGTGGTGGAAAACATTTCATTAAAAATGCCTTACTTGCTGTATTATCAATTAATAATCTTACATAAGCATGGTATTTTTCTATATTCATTAAATCAAACTCATTGACGACTGGTGCTAATTGCTTTGCTAAAATTTCCGCATCATCTACACCAATCCGAAAACAAACAATGGTCCCGATGTTGCCGAAAATTGCATCACGGATTGAGGTATCGTTTCCTCTAATTAATTGTCCAATATACTGATGAGCTAATATTAAATTCAATCGATATTTTCTCGCTTCAGAAAGAATCACGGAAATGGTATCGGTAATAAAATTCTGAAATTCATCAATATATAAATAAAAATCTCGCCGCTGTTCTTGCGGCAAATCTGCTCGGCTTAAGGAAGCCATTAAAATTTTGCCTACTAATACCATTCCTAGAAGATAGGCGTTTATATCTCCTAATTTTCCTTTACTAAGATTGATCAAGAAAATCTTTCTTTCGTCCATGATTTGTCGAAAATTGAAAGCACTCTTTTGTTGCCCAATAATCGGCCGCATAATGTCATTGGAAACGAATTGGGTTAATTTTGAAGTAATATATGGGACTAAATTGGCCAAAGCTGCTTCCCCACCAGCTTTTTGTGCTTCCTTAGTCCAAAAATCATAAACAATTGGATTTTGACATTTTGACAGTTTATAATTTCTAAATTCACTATCGGCTAAAACCTTTGGAATCTCCATTAAAGTTGAACCGGAATCAGGATCTTCCATAACCAAAAGCATGGCATTGCGCATATATTGTTCAAACATCGGTCCACCCGTCTGTTTTAAATCATAAAGTTTATCAAAGATCTTAATCATTTCATTAATAACAAAAGTTTTTTGCTCAGGATACTTTGGATCATATTCTAAAAGATTGATGCCCATCGGCCGCTCGGTATCAGCTGGATTAAAATAAATTACCTCATCAGCTTTTGCCGCCGGAATACTTCCTAAACAATCGGCAATTAGATCACCATGGGGATCAATAACACAAACGCCTCGACCCTTCTGAATATCTTGGATGGCAAGATTACTAAGGAGGTTTGATTTACCAGTGCCAGTCATCCCAATTAAATAAAGATGACGTCGCCGATCTGCCTCTTTTAAACGGACGGTTATTTCCTCACCCCGATAAATACTTTGCCCTAAAATTAAACCTTCTGTTGGCATATTGACTGGTGGTGGTGTCCGTTTGGCGGTTAACCAACGAATATTCGGCGTTTCTGTCGAAGGTAGTGGTAAATGGTAAATACTAGCTAATTCCTCGGTATTTAAAATCAATCTGTAACGAATATTAAAATTTCGATAAATAAAATCTTCTATTAATCGTTGCTGATTAGCTGGAATAATCCAGTTAAAGCTATTGCCATACTGATAAATATTAAATTGGGTAAAAGCATTAACAATGTTTTCCAGTAAAATTTTGGTTCTCGCTTTATCTTGAGCCGAGGTAAGAATTCGAAGATTAACTTCCAAGCCAGCCTTACTAACCTTCTCTTCAATTCCTTTTATCATCTCTTCTTCCAACGGCGAAAGATGATAAATTTTCTCTGGCTGCACTTTAGTTAAATCACCTTGCTTTTTGGTGGTTTTAAAAAAATCCCAAAAAAAATAAAAGAATTTTGATAAAATGCTAATCAGTCCAGCTGCTTGCAATGCTTCCTTAAGTTTTTTCCCTTGTTGCATTTCTGAAGCCATTTTATGGCCTTTTTGCCGCCAACCTGAATGACTACTTCTTGCAATTACTTGGATTGCCGCTCCTTCTCCCTGGCCAATTTTACTTAAAACATTAGTTAAAGCATTTAAAGGATCGCTTTCACATTTTTTATAAGTTTTTATTGGAAAAATATATTCCCGAGAAAAACGTAAATAACTGCCTAAGACAATGCCTTGGGGGGTAAACAAATTATAATCTTCTACTTCTTCTAAATTGGCCTGGGGATATACTGAATGCAACTGATTTTCAAAATATTGTTTTAACCTCTGGGGAAAAGCAATATAAAAAGAAATTAAACCATGGTGAGCAACAATTTCTAAGGAAAAATTATCCTGCCGCCCTCTTAACCATGTTTTCGGTCCTTTTTCTGATTTAAGACCGCCTAATAAGCTATACAAAGTTTCAGCGATACCAATATCTTCCTGAATCGCTTGCAGATTTTTTTCAGCAGTGGCTTCTTTAGCTGCTTCCTTGGGAACAGTTACTAAAAAAATTGCTAAATCAGCTGAAGAAAGATAATTAAAACTCCTTACTAAAAATCCACGAATCATAAAAAAAACAGCCAAGAGCACGATGACAATAGTAAAAAAAATTAAACCCATTCCAAAGTACTGGCTGTTTATTAACTTATCTACCAAAGGATTATTACTACTAACACTTACAATAGCTAAGGATAAATTTATCATTATTTTTTTAGTTTTAAAATTTTATCACATTTAATTTTGGCTTCTTGCTCGAGAAAAAAACGATTTACTCCAGGTATTAATAATAACCAATCTCTAATTAGTTTAATAATTGCTTTTATTTTAACCTTGGCAGCATTTAATATTTTTTCAATTTTAGAAACGGTCTTTTCTCCTTCTTCTTTAAAAACTTTCTGCTGAGAGGGATTCATTTTCAAATATACTTCCGCCAATCCTTCTTCCATGATTTTTTCAATCTTTTGATAAGTAGGCGACTTTTGAATAATAATTTTCTCTCCCTCCTTTTTCGGGCGAGGTAAAATTTTTTTAACTAAATGGCGCTTTGGTCTCTCCGCCTCACCAATTTCCTCCATTACTGCTTCGCGCATTTCTTTTAATTCTTGAGGGGGAAGAGTTTCAATTTTTATTCCTTCCTCTACTTCAATTTTTGGTGTTGTTTCTTTACTGGGGATTTGTTCTTGATTTTGTTCAGGCATGTTATTTATTTAAATTAAGGATTGAGGATTTATGATTAGAAATTATTAACCCCTCTCCTTAATCCTTAATCCTTAGTTATTATTCTTGTTTAATTATAACATAAAAAGGAGGAAATTTACACCCTAGTTTTAAAATATTAAAATTTTTGTTATAATACAGCCAATGGAGGAAAAAATTCAACAAATAAAATTTAAAAATTTTACTTGGACAAATATTATCCAAGCCAAGGGTAAAGAAATTGAATATTTAAGAGAAAATTTTGATTTTCACCCCCTAGATTTAGAGGATTGTCTCTCCCCGGCCCAAAGACCGAAATTGGATGAATACACCCATTATCTTTTCATGATCTTAACTTTTCCTTTTTATGAGGTAAAAAATCGAGAAATTATTGCTTCGGAAATTGATTTTTTTATTGGACCAAATTATTTAGTTACCTTGACTGATGGACGGTTAACTTCTTTAATTAATCTTTTCCGCCAATGTCAGGTAAATGATTTTTTACGTGAAAAATATCTCTCCGGAGGAGTGATGCAACTTTTATATGAAATTTTAAATAAACTGCAAATTTATTGCTACCCGATGCTCGACCACATCAGTCATGATATTGATAAATTAGAAAAGGCGATCTTTTCTGGATATGAGAAAAAAATGGTTAAAGAAATATTGATTATCAAAAGAAATATTGTTAATTTCCGAAAAATCATGCAAGGTCATAAAAATGTTATTAAAAAATTAATTGGTAAAAGTAATAAATATTTTATTCCCCAAGAAAGTATTATTTATTTTACTAATATCATTGAACAAACTAAAGAAATTTGGGATATTCTTGAGAGTCAGAAAGAAACTATTGAAGCATTACATAATACTAATGAATCATTAATTTCTTTCCGACTTAATGATATAATAAAAATTCTAACGATTATTTCAGTTACTTTATTACCCATTACTCTGGTCGCTTCAATCTTTGGCATGAGCTTAACTTTTAGCATGCCCCTAATCAATCATCCTTATGGTTTCTGGATAGTCATCGAGATAATGATTATTATCATGCTGTTCTTGATTTTGTTTTTCAAAAAAAAGAAATGGCTCTAGTGATTTTTATGAAAAATAAATTATTTTTCTACAATACCCTGACGCGAAAAAAAGAAGAATTCAAGCCAATTGGCAAAATAGTCGGACTTTATACTTGCGGTCCGACTGTTTATAATTATGCCCACCTCGGCAATTTAAGAACCTATATTTTTGAAGATATTTTAAAAAGAACTTTGTTTTATAATGATTATCAAGTTAAACATGTGATGAATATAACGGATGTTGGACACCTCACCAATGACCGCGATATGGGTGAGGATAAAGTGGAAATGGAAGCAAAGAAAGAAAGTAAAACTGCCTGGGAAATAGCTAATTTCTACACCAAAGCTTTTAAAAATGATCTGAAAAAATTAAATATTTTAGAACCAAATACTTGGTGCAAGGCGACTGACAATATAAAGGAGCAGATTAATTTAATTAAAATCTTAGAAAAAAAAGGTTATACCTATAAAACTTCTGATGGAATTTATTTTAATACGGCAAAATTCAAGGATTATAACAAATTAAACCACCAGACTCTTAATCAATTAAAAGAAGGTGCGCGGATTGAAAAAAACCCAGAAAAGAAAAATCCCACGGATTTTGCCCTCTGGAAATTCTCACCAAAAGAGAAAAAAAGACAGATGGAGTGGGATTCACCGTGGGGCATTGGTTTTCCTGGTTGGCACATAGAATGCAGCGCCATGAGTTTAAAATATTTAAAGAATAATTTAGATATTCATTGTGGCGGGATTGATCTCATTAATATTCATCATACTAATGAAATCGCCCAGTCCGAAGCCGCCACTGGCAAAAAGTTTTTCAATTTTTGGGTGCATGGTGCATTCTTAAACATTAAGGGTGGCAAAAAGATGGCCAAAAGCGCGGAAAATTTTCTCACCCTTGATAATGCGTTAACTAAAAAAGGAATTAACCCCTTAGCTTTCCGTTATTCCACTCTTCAAGTTCATTATCGCAAGCCTATGGAATATACGGAAAAAGCTTTAAAAAACGCTCAAGGGGTTTTAAATAATCTTTATAATATTATTAGGGAATATGATAAACCTAAAATCGGTTGCGCCGAATTTGAACAGAAATTTAGCGAAGCCGTTAATGATGATTTGAACATGCCAAAAGCTTTGGCAGTAATGTGGAAATTAATTAAATCAAATTACCCTTCTTCGACTAAAAAACAATCACTTTTAGTGATGGATGAAGTATTGGGTTTAGGTTTAGCTAAAATCAAAAAAGAAAAATTAATTATCCCCTTGAAAGTTAAAAAATTACTTCAGGAAAGACAAAAAGCGCGGCAATTAAAAAACTGGGTAAGGGCTGATAAACTACGAGAACAAATTGAAGAACTTGATTATAAGGTTGAAGATACAAAAGAAGGACAGCGTTTAATTAAGAAGTAAGCTGCGGGGCAGCGCCGCCTGCGGCGGCGCTGCCCCGCAGCTTATATTATTTTTATGAAAAACTTCTGGCACAAACTCAATAAACCAATTCTCGCCCTTGCCCCGATGGCCGGCATTACCGACCTGCCTTTTCGTTTGCTTTGCAAATCATTTGGCGCAGATGTGGTTTATACCGAAATGACTTCGGCTGATGGCATTGCTTACCAAAGCAAGAAAACCCTGGCCATGTTAAATTTTTCAAAAGATGAACGGCCAGTAGTACTCCAGCTTTTTGGTAAAAATCCAGAGAATTTTGCGAAAGCTTTGCAAATAATAAAAACTTTGCCAAAAAACCGACAACCAGACGGCCTTGATCTTAATTTCGGCTGTCCGGCAAAAAAAGTGATCAGACACGGCGGTGGCGTCACCTTAATGAGGAATTTGCTGTTATGTTATGAAATTATTAAAACTGTTTGTGACAATTTCCCCTGGCCGGTTTCCGTAAAAATTCGTTCTTCAATTAATTCTTTGGATAAAAAATCAAAAATTACTGCTCTTGATTTTATTAAATCAATCAAGCAATTGCCAATTACCACAATTATGATTCATGGCCGACCCTTTGAAAATCCTTTTCAGGCTAGTATTGATTATGAAATGATAAAACAATGCAAAAATATCTTTCCAGGAATAATCATTGCCAATGGCGGTATTGATACTCCGGAAAAAGCCAAAGAGATGTTAGAAAAGACCAAGGCTGACGGAATTGGGCTAGCCCGCGGTCTTTATGGCAAGCCCTGGTTATTTAAACAAATTAAAAATTATTTAAAAACTGGAAAATACCAGGAATTAACCTGGTCGCAAATAAAAAAAGTGATTTTTAAACATGCTCAATTTAATTTTAAATATAAAGGTGACCATGGTATTATTGAGATGCGCAAGCACCTTTACTATTACACCAAAAATAGACCTAATGCCAAAGGCTTAAGAAAAAAATTAGTTCAAGTTGAGAATTTAGCTGAAATTAAGAAAATTTTTATTTATGAAATTAAAAAATAAAATTTTAATTTTAGGAATTTTGGCAACAATTTTTTACTTTTTTATGACGCTTATCCCTTATAGGTTAAATAGCATTGGCTTGCCTCGAATTGTAGCTTTTTTATTATTTATTAATTTTGGATTACAACTTATTTACTTACTTACTTGGAGACAAATCCTGAAACATCCTCTGGAAAAAAAATTAATTAAATTAATAATTTTTTTTACTATAATTTTCAGTCTGATTCTTATATTAATTCCTCCGATCGGTTCGAGAGATGTCTATAATTATATTTTACGAGCAAGAATTTTTACAGTTTACCACGAGAATCCATATTTACTGACCACCGAAAATTTCCCCGATGATATTTTCTTTTCTTTCTCGCCGCCACAGTGGAATTACCTTTCTATGCAATATGGCCCTCTGTGGTCAGTTATTTCTATTATTTTTAGCTTTTTGGCCAAAAATAATTTTTTCTGGAATGTATTCTTTTATAAAATTTTAGCACTTTTAACAAATTTTGGGATTATTTATTTTCTGAGTAAAATCCTAAAAAAAACTAGTCCTGCCTACGAATTAACAGGTATTTATCTTTATGCCTGGAACCCTTTAATTCTTTTTGAAACACTGAACAACGCTCATAATGATATTCTAATGGTCTTTTTTGTTATCGTCGCCATCTATCTTTTCATGCAAAAAAAATTTATATTTTCTATGATTATTTTATTTTCTTCAGTGCTGGTGAAATATATAACCATAATTTTATTGCCTATTTTTCTTATTTTAATAATTAAGGAAACTTGTTCGCTAAGGGAAAAAATAAAATTCTTGCTCAAAATAATGATAGTCTTTTCCTTAATCACCATTATCTTTTATTTTCCTTTCTGGGAAGGGCTAAAAACTTTCAATGGTCTTTTATTGCAGTCCCGGCTGGAGAACATTAAAAACCTTTCTTTGTTTACTTTTTTCATTTTTGGCGGATTATATGGTATAAAAAAATTTTTTTTCTGGTCTACAAAATTTATCCTGGATATCACTAGGATTATTGGGGGTGTAATATTTTTTATTTTATACTGCTGGCAATTAATCCATCTAAAAAAAACTTGTGCCAGAAATATCATCTATTATATTTTTTTAATTTTATCTTTTCTAACCTTAACCCTTGTCTTTCTCCAGCCCTGGTATTTTTTGTGGCTTTTACCTCTGGCAATATTAATTAACAACCCTTATATTACTTTATCCGTCTTTGCATTTACTTTTATTGGCTTAATAAGTTACACGCCTTTTGATATGAGCTTTTCAATGGCTCTCACTTTTATCATAATATTATTTTTGTCAATTATTTTTGGTAAAAGATATTTCTTAATTGATTTTTTTTCCAAAAAAATCAAATAGCGCTAAAGCAAAAAAAAATAGTTTTGGTTGAAAAACTAGCTGAAATTAAAAATATCCTAAAATAAAAAAAGGCGCATGATACAACAATCATGCGCCGTTGATTTTGGAGCAACTAATTGATCGCCTAATCAGTGAGTAGCGCCCAATTTTCCTTGGGTCGAATCGCCACTGAACCCTGGGCACAGAGCGGGCACTTATCCGCCTCCCAGGTTTTGATGTCCAGATGACGCAGATAGATAATCGGTGAACCTTGAAACTCGTACTGATCCGAGCGATGGATTAGCGTTGCCACTACTGGTGCGAAATTGATCGGGTAGGGATGGGCCTGACGGATGCCCTCACGAACCGCCTGGAGTGTTCCAGTAGTAGTAATCAACTCCTCTACCTGAAGGACAGATTCATCAGGCAGAATAGAGAACCTCTTCCATACCTGGGCCTTGTCCGGACCCTTTTCAGTAAAGTCATGCTTTGCAGCTAAATGCAGAGCAACGCTGTAGGAAAGCACAGCACCAGCGTGATCCGAACCCACGACCCAATTGATTTTGTGATGGTGTTCTGTAACTTTCTGCATTAACAGAGCGCCCATTAAATCACAAATTGGCGTATACTTTAGTGCTCGGAGCACATCAACAAAGCCGTCGCTGTGCTTACCAGAGGTAAGGAGGGCGTGGGGTTTACGTGGATCACCACCGTGGAGCCAGAGAGCATCAGCCAGTCTGAAAATATGATCAATTTCTGCATCACCTAACTTTAATGACCGGTAATCTTCCTCGGACTGGCGCAGTGAATCGTTCAGCAATCTAGTGAGGCCATCCACTATTTCGCTGAGTTTTCGACAAGCTAACAATTCTCCCATACTCAGTTCTCCTCTCTTATATCACTAGTTCAATTTCCTGGTTGATCAGTTTAGCCGCTTCAACTGGCGATCCGATTTCTTCTGGCGGATTGGTGATTGGCCGACCAATAACCACTAAATCTGCACCAGCTTGGATTGCCTCAATTGGGGTAGTGGTACGCTTCTGATCGCCAGCGACTGCCCAATCTGGACGGATACCCGGAGTAACGATCAAGAAATCATCACCACATTCTTTGCGGATCGGCTTGGCTTCCAAAGCAGAGGTAATTACGCCATCCATTCCCGAACTTTGAGCTAAGCGAGCTAGTCTTATGACCAAACCCTCTATCATCTCCTGACCGGCTTGTGGGTCATCATCCAGTGCCTCAATACCCATTTCTCTAAAATCAGGGTATTTGAGACTGGTTAAAACAGTCACGCCCAGCAGCAACGGTTTCTCAATCTCTCGTTGTTTTGCTGTTTCGCTGGCCGCGGCGACTGCTGCCTCCATCATTTTCCTTCCGCCCAGGCAATGGACATTAAGCATATCCACCTTGCCGCATTTGATAATCGCCCGGACTGCTCCGGCTACAGTGTTCGGAATGTCCATAAGTTTGGCATCATAAAAAATTTTGACGCCAAGCTCATTCAGTGCCCTAATGAGATTAGGTCCGCCCTCGGCGCTGATTAGTTCCAAACCGACTTTGAAAGCATACACATGATCGCGGAGCTTCTCAATTAATCCCAACGCTTGCGCAAATGATGGGACGTCCAACGCCACGATAATTTTGCTTTCTTTCATGACTCCTCCCCTACAATTTGTGGTTTTTATCTGTCTTATTTAGTATTTTAATGTTCTAGTGAATTATCTCTAAACTATCATATTATTTAAATAAATCAAGTGTTTAAATATAAAAGAAAAAGCCGCTGAAAACAGCGACTTATTTTTTAGGAAAATCTTTTTCTATCACCTTAATCCCAAGTTCTTTTAAATAATCAGCCACAGCTTCTTCGGCTTCTTCTTCACTTGTCTTCTTTTTTAGTTGTTTAATATCTGGTGAAACTTTTTTATCTTTTAAACCTTTAGTTGAACGAGATAATAATTTATCAACTTCACCCCGATTTTTAATTTGTAATTTTAAAATAAAGCCAATAAATATTATTATTATCAAACAACCACCCAAACAACTTATTTTTATTATGTCTAAGCCCAGAAATTCCATCTCATCCCTCCTTATTTCTAAGAACAATTATAAAAATTATAAATAAATTAATAAAAAAGCCAAGGAATTTTAACTTTTTTATTGTGAAATAAAATTAAAATTGGGTATTATTAAGGAAATGGAACAAGGTATAATGTAGGTATATTACGTAGTAATATACCTTAAGCATTAACCAGCCATTTCTATGTCAACTAAATTAGTTTGTATTTTGTCAGTTAAACAAATCAAGGCCCAGTTCAAGTTGTTAATTTTTAATGGCA
>Ga0315280_10010250_pt1 | contig 11801 bp, 16 predicted proteins | sample YL17G06_40_MG_FD_203697 | JGI IMG/M metagenome (GOLD analysis project Ga0315280, IMG submission 203697) | Sediment microbial communities from Yellowstone Lake, YNP, Wyoming, USA - YL17G06_40 | ecosystem: Environmental > Aquatic > Freshwater > Lake > Sediment | place: USA: Wyoming | collected... | reverse complement strand
TCTACGGCAGATTGAAACGGATACTCGCCTCGCCTATGCTTAACATACTTCCACTTTTTGACGTTCGGGAACAGAGAGCCAAAATAAGCCCAGACTGAAGCCCAGACTGAAGCCCAGACTGAAGGCCTGACTGAATCCCCGACTGAAGCCCAGACTGAAGCCCAGACTGAATCCCACTTTTTGAGCAGTAGCTTCTGTTCTTTGCCGATCATGGGTGGTTTGATTTTCAGGGGGTTTACAGGATTCGAAGCTTCACTGTACTTCCAACCAAACAGCTTGTCTAACTTGCCCTGAGGGATTTCTTTTATGATGAAGAGTTCTTTGAAGCCACTTTTCGTTTCATCGCCAATGACTGGGGTGCCTCGGACACGATAAACGCTGCATGGAATCTTGGCGCCCACAAAAACGTCATTCGGCTTATGACTCGCATGAATCACGGTGTTGCTACATAGTTCCGCATGCGTGTGCCAAATGTCAGGGTGCTCATTCTGCGCGTTCGGGCACAGGACTGTTTTTCCGATGGCCTCACGATAATTAATCGTTTTGGCAGTATAGAAATCGAAGCCATTTAGTCGAGCAGCTTTATAGAATAATCGTTGTTTTACCATCTACAAACTTCTCCCAAACTTTGTTCTTCTACTCCAAAAAGCGTGAGAGCTTCGCAAGTTCTGCGCCGGCTAGTTCTCGGCGTCCAGAGGGCAACTTTTCAATTCGGGCCTTGAAATGCTCGATCTCCGCCGTGAGATCTCCTGCTTCGACCTCCTGCAGCCGCTTCTCATGATCAGCAGAAACGTCAGTCAAGCCTCGGACCGCAATGGCGAGATCATGAACAATTTTAGTTTTCTTATCCATGCCCTGAGCCTCCTTGATTTGCGCCTCAAGTTCTTTGATTCTTTTTATTGCAAGACGCAGATGTTGATACATCATGAAGATAGGCGGAACCCCTAAGATGAATCCTAATGGAATGCCTAAAGTCCAAACAAGACTCCGAGCTACGTCCTCTACATTTTCATAACCGATAAACCAAGTTCCAGTAGCTCCCATGCCCTTGCCGTAGTAACCCTGAATCTTTACGCCATAGCTACCGAGCGCATTGTGAAAAGCATCGAAACTATAGACCCAGCCGACTACACCAACGAGCCCTAAGATCGCGGCTATTACGAGTACCCATGCTAGAAGATCTTGTCCATTCCTCCGAATAGCTTCAGTTGGGTTCAACATGGACCTAAGCCTCCTTCCCATAGCACAGGCCAAGAATCTGTTTGAACTGCGCTGCTACAATGTAGCCGCGATTCGTGAAGAAATCGCCGTTTGAATGAACATAGACAAGGTGACTTCTTTTCAAAAGGTACATGGCTGTTGGTCGGTCAACTTCTTGGACGGTTTTTCTGTCGCTTTTCAACCAAAACATTCTAGGGTCGTTCATGGTTTCACTTTCCATCCTAATTCCCCAAGTTTCGCTTCAATCAAATCTAACACTTCCGTCTTTGATTCTTCCGTCATGCTTTTGTAAGTGTACGTTAGAACCCTTATGCCCAAAGTTTCTAACGCCTCAACAATCTTTTCATCCTTATCACCGCGTTTCCTATGTGCTTCTTCACCATTCAACCGTAAAGCCAAAACGCCTTCTGGCAAGTACCACACGCGATCCCCAAACCTGAAAGGCAAAACTATAAACTCATTCTGAAGGCCCAAAGGAAGCTTACGTTGTTCAAGTCCTAAAGCGATTAAGTCTTCAAACTTGCTGATACCTAGATGCATACGCTCTTGTCGCTCCGTCTTACTGTGAATAGCCTTATCATAGCAGTTTGGACACAGGTCTTTACCATCAAAGTTTTTAGCGTTCATGATGCCAACACTACGCCCGCAGCCACCACAGATAATTAGGTTGCTGAGTTCTTCGTCAGAAACTTTCTTTTTACCTACAATTTTGGCTTGACCAGCAATATGCTCAAACTTTTCAGGATTAACGTTTGCCTCTTTCATGCAGTCAGGACAAAGGTTTAAGCGTTCATGCCAACTTGACACATTACTTCTGTTTGTCTTGCAGCCTTCACATATGGCAAGTTGTGTCGCTGTCTTTTTCTGTTCGGTTAACTGAGCAGAAACTCCTTCAGGATGCGTGATCTCATGAATTTCCCTGGCAGAAGGAACATCACCGGTTTTGTTAATCGTGTCAATGATTTTGTCTCGCTTATCTTCCGGAGTCGCAAGGATCTCGCGAGCTTGACCTTCCGTGAGCTCTCCATGCTTTATTACACGTGTAATACTTTCTGGAATCTGAAGCATTGAGAGATGCTGAGAAACCCATCCTTGCGTCTTACCTAACTTCTTTCCTAATTCTTCTTGTGTGTAGTTGAATTGTTTGATGAGAAAGTCAAGCATATGCGCTTTTTCTAGGTCCGAGAGGTCTCGGCGCTGAATGTTCTCAGTCAAATTGATTTCGTAAGCAGCTTGGTCAGAGAGTATTCTGATGTTTGCCGGAACCTTCTTCAACCCTGCTTTACGCGCGGCTTGGACTCTTCGCCAACCGTGAACGACTTCAAACTTGAGGTCACATGTGCCTCGCACAAGAATTGACACTAGGACTCCAGAGTGCTTGATGCTTTCGACAAACTCATCAAATTCAGGACCCTCAACAGAACTGCGACATTGATGAGGCAAGGGAACAAGTCTGTCAATGTCAAGCTCCGCAAACAGCACAGGAGCCTCACTCGATTGTTTCCTACTCATTCGGCTCCATCCCTAGGACCGCAACTGTTTTGGTCTTCTGCTGAATCCTTTCCTTCCAACGCAACGGATAGGTCACTTGGATTTTTCCTGTTTCTAAAGCATCACGCTTCATGTTTTATCCATCCCGTTCGGCGCGCGAACACTTACACGGAAACGTCTAGCAGTTCATGCAAAACGTGCCGAGCATCAGGAATTGATAGACCACATTTTGAAACTAGCCTTTCCGCAATGCGCACCAATTCGGTTCTAACCGTTTCCCTTTCAACAGACGAAATCTTAGCAGTCATGGTTTCGCCTTTCCTAAAACCCATTCATATGCAAACTTCACTCCCTCGTTGTAGCCTTTTAGATAGTCCTCTGTCCATCCCAAATCGTGAGCCATCATCTTCAGCATAGCAGGGTCACGAATTAGCCGTGCCATGTTGGAAGTGTGGGAAACTAAAGCACCACTGATCTCTTTTTTACTTTTCATGGTTTTGCCTTCTTCTTGAAGAGTTTGCGAAATTCTGGCCACTTACCAAGTTCAACTGTTAAATCGTCCACAGCCACCTTCGCTTCTTTAAGGCTAACATTCTCTTCAACTTGAACCACGCTTAAGCCTCCTTCGGCTTTATCGAGAGAACCTTAACATGCAAACCCCGCTCCAACTGCTCCACATACTCTTTTGCGCCCTTCTCATCAGTCACTATGCAGGCGGTTCTTCGCTTGGTCCGTCTGAAACGCGGAGTATCTGGACAGCCTTCATATCGAACACGCCAAACAGTTTTCAAAGAAACTTCACGATCAGGCTCAGCATCAACAATGATCGGAGACAACTTACGAACCAAAAGCCTAAGCCTCCTTGCCCAAAACGATTTTTGCCTTTTCTTCAGCTTCTCGGATCAGAAGGCGTATAAGTTCCGTGTTGTTTGTTAAACCTCGGTATTTCCGTAGTGTTGTGAAACCTTTGGCTTCTTGCCCCTCTAAATCGAGTCTTATGCAGATTTTTTCTTCCGTGATTATCACACTCCTACGCACTAATTCGCAGTTATCCGCACTTCTAGGTATTTAACATTTGCGCTCAGAAACAGCAAACAAAGTGTCGTGAAGTGCGTCAGAGTGATAGAGAGTTTTTACATAAGAATGTTATAGAACACAACTTAACTCAACTTTTAAATAATTGGGCGCACAAAATAGCACTTAACGTGAGGCACCGTGTCCGAGGGAGAGATAGAGAGAATACGACTAGACTTAGCTGGAGATGAGGCTCAGAAACTTCGTTGGGTAAAGAAAAATCGTGGTTTCACAATGAACACTGAACTGATTCGCATTCTCATCTATGAAGAATTTGAAAAGCGCGGAGGCAAGCTCCCAGAACCATTTGAAAAAATCAACTCTGACGAAAACGGTGTATTGCTACATGATAAGACGCTTAGAAAACCCGTTCACGTCACTTTCAGTCGAAAAGGCGTGAATTGCGACTATCATTTGACAGACGATTGCGAACACATTGTTTTCGCTTTAGGCATTCCTGAAGTTCAAGAAACAGTTCGAAAACGCAGAAAAGAAGGATGGAAACTTCCAGATGTTTAGCGTGCATTACAGAACATAAAATGAGTGTTAAAAAATGTGTCAGCAAACATCACCTTCAATACTAGGAAAAGGCTTTCTCGCTGTTGGAATGGTTCTCTTGATTTCGAGTTTCTTGTTTTTCTATTGGGCTAGTCGTGTCAATTGGGATTATGTGACAACTTGGAATGGCGAGGTGGATCTTGCCCATCCTTGGCATGTCCGAAACTATTCGCAATTCGGATATTTGTGCGAATACCCATCTCCTCTGCCTGCTGGTGGTGTTATTATGCAATCTAACGATGTTCTCACAGCAAGCTGTCCAGGATGGCCAGAAGTAAATATTAATGGAGAATTTATCATAGTGTTATGGCAGAGAGGACTGGCCAATGATATTGTATTAACTATCGCATATGATTCCATATACTATAAGAATGAACAACCAAATGTAATTCTGGTTTATGTTGTTCCTGCCGCTCAAGAAAGACAAAATGTAACGGTCCCAATTACAATGACTCTTAATCATTATGAAACTCCTCAATGGGCACTTTTTGGTGTTGGTGTAGTTCTCTCATCACTAGCTGTGATTCCGATTTTTAAATCTAAAAAGTAAACTCTGAGGCCTAGCTGATGGGTTTTAAAGAACACTATGATAAGCTACTCGGAAATATCACGATCCTGCCAACGTTTACCGTTGCAAAAACGTTTCAGAACGCGGTCAGCATGAATCCAGATGTGACAGTGTGGCTTGGAAAAGTCGGCTACCACACGAGACCAGACTACCTGCGAAACCTGTGCGTTTTTCTAAGTTGTGTAGGCATAACCGATCCGAGCGCGCTTCTTGATTTGAAATCACATGAAAACGTTAAGAAACGATTCTTCCCCGCTGAAAGGCTGGTTGAAACTTGGCAGGGTAAAGCGCACCTCGCAATGGTGAAAGCTCATGTTGAAAAGAAAGTTTTGGATGCTGTTCGCAGCTTCTTCAAATGGAACCGTGTATCGCTTATCCAAATCAAATGCAGTTATCGGCCTAAGCCTAAACCTGAAGTTTTGGATGATCAGCTTCGCACGTTCCGAGAAGCACTAAGTGCAACAGACACGGTTCTCTTTGACTTTCTAACAAGTGTCCCTTTAAGGGACGGCCAGTTTCAAACATGCCGGAACTGCGGAAGAGACTTTCATCCAAGATGGCAGAATATTCAAACATACCCAAAAATCGAAGCCTACAGCCCTTTCATTATTGGTCCTGAAAAGGGACATGAAAACAACAAGTACCCCGAAGGGTTGAAACAAGTTTGTTTCTTAACAGAAACCGCTGCCAAAGGTTTGAATGTGTTAAGAGCCTTGAAAGAGAAGCAAGTAGCGCGCGCGCTCCGATCGGACGAGTATATTTTTACTTATTCAAGAAACATGCCACTAATCAAGGGCCAAAAACACATCACACCAATAGGCAAGGTTGAGATACAGGGCATGTTTTGGAATGCGCAGCAAAAAACAGGACTCCACATCTACGCACACCTGCTAAGAGCATGGGTGAACACGCGACTAGGCACATGTGGCATAGACAAACAACTTCGAGACATCTACCTCGGTCACATGAGCGTTCAAAACCAGGAAGAAGGCTACATAATGCAGATGCTTCCGAAATGGCAGGAAGCACTTCGAAAGGCCCATGCGATAGAAAGTTTGGACTTGGTGCAGGGCATTGTTAGTCCGGCAGAGTTGCAGAATAAACTTACGCGGATTGATGAGCAGCAGAGAAAGATTGAGCGTTTAGAAAGCGACATTGAAACCTCACGACTTAGCAAGGAACAGCTAGACATGATTAGACTACTAACTCAAAAACTTAGAGAAGGCAAAATCAAAGTGGAAAAGTGAAAACTATTTGTGCCTGAGAAGATAAGCGAATGTTTCATTTGACAATTTTCATGTAACCCAATTTCATGTTATCATATAGAAGAAGACTATAGAAGAAAACCCCCATAAATCTTATAAATGGAGGGCAGAGCTAGTTAAAGTGTCTAGTGCATGAACTTTGAGTCAAAATCGAACAACATGCTTTACTAAAGTTGAATATAAGAAGAAAATATCAATAGCACTTATCGTGCTGGTAATGCTCAGCACCACTTTCTTGGTACAGGCCAAGGTTGACAGTGGCAAACGATACAGCCTCTCCCTCAATGCAAAACAGCATTTCAGCACAATCACTCTGACAGCTTGTCTTACGGTTACGGAAGAACGCCATGAAAGGGGACGCACGTTTTATGATAAAGAAGACGTTGCTGGAGCAACAATTCATTTCTACAGTTGCAACTCTAAAGGACATATTATCAAGGAACTTGGGAAGTGTACAACTAAGAAAGATGGCACAGCAACTTTCTCATGGTCGGCAACTCATAATGGTGATTATTGGTTTGTTGCCGAATATGTCTCAAACACTAACGAGAAATATGATAGTCACTCTTGACCGAGCAGTTCACGTTACGAACTGAATAGGAGAAGAGGAGAAAGGAGGAGGTGAGATAGAAATGATGAAGATGAACAGGAAATATGGAATAGTTGCCTTAGTCTTAATCGGCGTTTTATGTGCTGGCATCGTCTATGCTGCGTTCACGGTTACAAGCAATATTGCAGGTGTGACTGTAAACTATGTGATTGCACTCAATACAGCTGGATACCCATCGTTGAGCGCAACGCTTACAAATAATGGAGCGGGAGTTTACGGAGCTACAGTCTATTTCTGGTATACCTATGTTGGGATAGGACAACCAGCGCCACTAAGCACAGATCCTGGTTGGGTTCAGTTTGACTCTAAGACTACGGACGGAAGCGGTTTCGCTGGCGGTGTAACATTTAGCCCGCCAGTCAATGGATACGACTATTACTTCAAGGTAACATACGCTGTTCCATAAATTGTAAACAATGTTCCTCTCATTATCCCCTTTTTGGTGCGAAAGCTGAACTGTTTACGTCTGGGCAAACATGTCTGGGGAACAGCTTATCAGTTCATAAACAGTTCTATTCGTCCTTTAACCTCTAGTGAAAAAGCTTTTATTTCTGATAATTTCAATGATTTCTTGGTGTAATCATTGCCTAAACTTGCTAGACCAACCAAAACCGTTGACCTGCCAAACTTCGGCGTTAGAATCCTGGCGGAACGCTTTCACGTAAGCAGATTAAATGTTCGAGTTGATGAACCGTTTGGCGATTCGGAAGAAGATAAACTTTTGATTGAAAATTTGCGCCGGGGTAAAACAGTTCAGCCCTTCAAAGCTAGGCCGGAAAAGGGTGGCTACGGGGTTTACGTGGGACGCAGAAGATTCTTGGCAAAAATAAGTGTAGGCACTAAAGCGTTTGTGGTTGGGCAGGATGTGATAGTTGACAGCATAAGCGATGAGCAGGCTAGAGAAGACAGTTTAGTGGAGAACCTGACGATTCTAAGGGAAGAAATGAATCCGTTGTTGCGTGCTCAGAAAGTGCAGGACCTTATAGACTCCAATATGGCAGGGTTACGTGCAGAGGCTAGAAAACTTGGAATCGCTCCTAGCACGTTGAGTGAGTGGACTAAAATCTTAGAGTTACATGGACCAATGCAGGAAGCCGTGGGGAAGGGCAAAGTGTTCTATAAGGATGCTTTAACGTTGGCGAAGCTGAAGCCAGGCGAACTTCAGGAGGAACACTTGGCTGAAGTGTTGGAAACAGGGGGAAGAGATGCTTTTATGGCTGAGATGCAGAAGATTGAAACAGGCAAGGGCAAAAGAGGCAGACCTATCGGCAAATATGTAGGTGTGCATGTACTCTTCGAAGTGGCGCATGAAATGAAAGATTATGAGGATCTCGGTAAACTTGCAGCGGCAAAGAACATGACGATAGAAGAGTATGGTAAACAAGTTTGGAAGGAACACATCAAAAGTCTCCTATAATTGGCTGTTCGGCTGCCGAACACTAATGCTAAAGACAGCATCTATATGTTGAAATTGGAACACATAGTCATTACAGGTTGCCTAGCCAGCGAGAAACTAGAGCCAATATTCCTAGGAATATCATAACTTCAAAAACTGCCATGTCCGTATCTGCCCAATCCCGCAATTTACTATCGAATTCCTGAAGCCAACTACGAACATCCATTGTAATTGTCTCCTAATTTGTTGCGTTTCCAAGCCTTGCCATGCGTTGCCAAGCACCTGATTTCTCTCCAAGTTGGATGCCATTCTTTTCAACTTCATGGCGAATAGCTGATGAAATGAACTCTTGATGATTGAAATAAAGACCAGATTTAGACATGGCCTCATCTATGAGGTCCAATAAGTGTTTCTTGATAATGAGGTGCAGTTTCAGAGCAGGATTCTCGGCAGTTTGAATTTTGATGTTTCGGGCTTTTCCTTCAATAGTCAATTCTGTTATCAAGCGTTCTGTTAGAGCCTTGCTTCCAACAGGACACAGAAACAAACCACTTTTCGTTTGAACAAACTCATATTCTTCAGGATGTCCATGATACCTGAGAAAGCGTTCATCCCAATTATCCAGCTCAAGATAAAATTCTCCGTTTTTCTCCTTGATAGGACTTTTGATCACTCCAAGACAACCATGTTGAACTTCTCGACAACTAATAGGACACGGAACTGCTCGCGCTACCTCAGGCAAATCCAAACAATACTTGAGAACCTCACAGATCAGCGATGAAAATTCATCTCCACTTAAAGAGGCGGATATTCTCTTCTCTTCTCGCATAATTGAAATTACAAAGGATTCACGTTCTTTAACCTTGAGAATAAAAAGTTGAAAATCTTCAGCCTTCCAGAAAATGCTGTGTTTCAAGTCAAACTCTACATTACTCACTTCAAAACAACCTTCCAATTTCTTCCTTCAACTCATACGCCAAAAAGTTATCCATCATCCATTCCAAAAAAACAGGGTGAATTAAAACAGTTATGGAGTCTAACTGTTCATCGGGCAAATTGCCCGGATTACTAATTGCTTTGCCTACCCTTTGCAAATGCTCTTCCATTGTTTTTTCATCCATGTCCTTGCCTAGCATGTTAAGAATATGATTGACCATAGGCGAAAATGTTTTCTTGAAGTGTTCATCGAGTATTTTTTGTTTCTCAGCTAGACTCATCCTATCTACAGCATCTAGATTTTTCTTGTAAAAATCAAAAATGGCTTTTGCTTTTTCGCATTTATCTATGGCTTGTAATAAATTTGTGCCATACTTGAAGGGATACGTTCTACAAATTAGAGGTCTGATATTATATATTTTGCATTTTCCTTGAATATAAAATGGACAAGGAGAACGTAATTTCAGTTGGCCATCTAATGTAGTGAAGCAGTTTTTCTTTAACATCCTCTTATTTGTTATTTTCAAATAGTGTGATATTTTCGTCAATTCGTTATAGGTTATTGTCGCTGGTGCTATTTTACAGCACCATCCACATCTTGAGCATTTGAAATATTTGTTGGTTTTTAAGGCTAAAGCGATATTTGCATTCAGTGTTTCCTTTACCATTAAAAACAAAATCTCTTGTGGCGAAACAGCTTTCTCAACCATTTGCTACTCTCTCATTAATAGTCCAATCTCTTCCATACATTATAGGGGCATTGAAACCAACAATAAGAACCGCCTTTATACACGCAACCATTACACTCAGGTCGGTCAAATCTTCGAGTACTCATTCTTGGACCGCGCCTCTTTCTGTTGTTTTCTATGTGCTCTTTGTTTTTGTCGCCAATACTCGCGTACAGCTTCAGGGTTCTTAGGTTTCATAAATTAATAATTAAATGTCAATGACTTATAAGCTTTTGCTGTCAAGGAATTCCAAGCTGTTCGGCGCGCGAACACTATATTCTCACTCAGACCTCCGTAATCCTACTCAAAAGCCAGACCTATATGTTGAAGTTGGAGCAAACCTGAACCTTTTCTTTTTTAGTGCAGATTCTTGATTCTTTACATTCAACGCATTCTAAGCTGTCTCGAACCGATTGGGGTATTCGTATGCAGAAAAGTGGAGAGCATAAGGTAATCAATGTGAAGCCCACACATTTTCCATCTCGATATTTAGTGCAGGAAGCTCGTTCTTGTCTCCAGTCTTCAAGTTCCAGCATCTCCTGTGTCACGGTCATAGTGATCACTTCATGAGTTTTCGCCATGATTCTTTCGGACTTTCTTTAGTGTTTATGGCACTTGCAACGAGGGCGAAGATTATGATGAGGACAATCACAATTATGCCTATGCTTATTGGGCTTAATGCTGTGGAAAATTCCGGTACTACTTGCGGAGTTAAGTCTATCGCAAAGGTTTGACTGGGCAAAGTTGAATTGGTTACTTCTATTGAACCTGAATACAGCAACATTCCTTGTGAACTTATTGTGACTGGATAATTACCTTGGGTCAGGTTGAAATAGGCATATCCTGAAATGTCTGTCGTTACCACTTGGCCGCTGATGACCACTTGAACTCCTGCGACTGGATTCAAATATTTAGTCACAATAACCGTAACTGAATAGGTGATGGCTGGAGTCTGAGTTATGAAGGTAAATCCGCCTTGTTGAGTTTGAGTCCATGTGACTGTTTGTGGAATGTTTGTGAATGTTGTCATGTTATAGCTTAGGTCAGTAAAGCTTCCGATTGAATATGTTTTTGATCCTGATCCTGAAAGGCTGTCTGTTATACTGGATACGGCTTGAGTGATGTTCATGTAGACAGGAGCGTAATTCACGTTTATGGTCATGTTGTAGTTGGTCACTGTGCTGTTGTCGTAGAGTCTTGTGAGAGTCCACGTTATGACGATGCTGTTTCCAGCTTGAGGCGATTGGGATGTGAAGTAGAAAACGATGTTCACTTCGTCAAAAACGACTTCGGGATTAGCTGGGATTTGGCTGAAGACTGTTCCGTTATAGCTAGAGCCTGAAGCCGCATACGTGACTAATTCAATGTTTGAGTCTGTAGCTGTCCAATTACACCATCCGTTTGAAATTGAATAATTTGTGCCGTTTATCGTCAGACTTCCTGAAGTGACATCTGAGAGATTTTCACCGTATATGACTTGATAATTAAATTGAACTTCTTGGCCTATTCCTGTTCTAGTCGTGTTCTGAATAATTGAGGAAACTTCAATTACTATTGTTGAACCCCATGAGATTGTTAGAGTATTAGACGAAAAGGCTGTTAGGTTATAGGTAGTGTCGTTTGCAGCTAGAACCGTGAAGTTGTAGATTGTTCCGCCTGCTTCAGCATCCGTCCAGCTTGTCGAATAACTGTAGGCACTTCCATTTCTTCCAATTGTCACTCCGAGAGTTGTGACGTTTAATCCGTCAAAGGCATAGGTCGCCGTTGCATTCATATGGGCTGTACCGCCATTTGAAGGAGCTACGGTGTCAGTGTTGAGGGTTATGATTAGTTTATCCCAGGTGATACTCGTAGAATTGGAAGATTGATCTGAAAGGCTTGTAATGTTGTATATATCCCAATTGACTGAAGCAACGTATAAAGCTTGAAATTGAGGTGAAGATTTGGTCGTGTT
>Ga0315280_10010248_pt1 | contig 11803 bp, 9 predicted proteins | sample YL17G06_40_MG_FD_203697 | JGI IMG/M metagenome (GOLD analysis project Ga0315280, IMG submission 203697) | Sediment microbial communities from Yellowstone Lake, YNP, Wyoming, USA - YL17G06_40 | ecosystem: Environmental > Aquatic > Freshwater > Lake > Sediment | place: USA: Wyoming | collected... | reverse complement strand
GCCTTTTTTGCCGCCTGGTAAATATCTATCCCACAGGCGTCAGCGGAGAATCTGAGTTTACTTGGATGTTTACATTTGTTCGGATAGCTGCATTTTACACAAACATGGCAGGGAGACATACCGTAGGCGTATACGTCAAATCCCAGTTCAATGAGCTGTCGCTCAACTCGGAGAGTTAATTTGTTCATTTCTCCGTAACAACGCGTCGCCCAGATTTTCTGATCTAGATCTCTCAAGGGATTAGAACCGAGCCACGAGACGTTAAACAAAGGAGGGCTATAATGTTTGTTCAAGACTAAAGCGTAGTTATACATGGAAAGTATGTTTCTTGTCTCATCGGGACTTGGACAGAAGGGTACGCAGGACCATCTTCTGCTGAATTTGCTATAAACTCTACACCCATACATGCATTGGAGCACGGTCATCCATGTCACTGCAACCTCATCTGTTGGCAAACTGTAAACATTGATCGGATAGACATTCTCAATGGTTTCCCTAACCTGCTTCATTTCTCCAGTTACTGTTTCCTCCTTCAGTGTCTCGTTGGAAGGAGGGGGGCCGATCAATAACAAACCCTCGCCCTCCCTTAGGTCGTACTTATCACGTAGTTCTGGCACAGACTTCCATGAAGGTCTTGAAAGCGGGTTATCACATGTAATGGGGCGAGTACAGCGTTTGCATAATCTACATGACTCATCCAAGAAACTCATTGAAAAATAGTAGCCTCTTCTCTTTTGTTTAAGTTCCATCCCGACCATATATCGGAGTTTAGAATCATAGTTATCGTTAGGCAGTTCGATGCGTTGAAAAAGCTGGTATTCAGCTACGGCACGCGCCATATAATGTTTGAACCAATTTGCTCCTTCTAACTCTGACACTTCTCTCGGCGAGTAGGCGGGCATGAACAAGTACTCTTATATGCTCTAATAACCCTTCACGTTTTTATCAGCGCGAAGTTGAGGACCGTCCTGGCCGGTGTGATACTGCGAGGCGTATTGTGTGCTGAGCGATAGTGGGTCGACAGCCGCAATTTTTGCTTCTGATGTACTTACTGACATCGTCGACTTCTTGGACGGCCTTCAGCATTGGGAACTGGGAACACCACGAAGAAAGTGACCGCGCGTGTTTTATCAACTGGTTGTTGAATATTGCCACGCTACTTTTACTAACGTCCTGAGGTCAAATAACATGTTCGTATAGCTTTCGTTTGCAAGTGGGCATAAGTGACCCCTTCTGACCTTTTCTCGTACATATCTTGCCTTTTTTGAGCACCACAACTTCCTGAAATCATAATTGCATTCCCGTACATTTCCCATAGAAGTTCCGTATGCAGCGCACTCCCATACTTCTCCCGTTGGCGTTATTTGTGCCGACGCGTATCCCGCATAAGATGGTATTTGCCCTTTCCCTGTCTTGTAGTAGCTCGCTGCAAGTGTATAATACTGCATTCTAAATGCCTCCGTTATTCTGGCTAGTCCCTTCCATTTGCGGCCCCTAAATCCCTCTCCTATGCAATTCTCAAGATAACTCACGGCCTTACCATATTCTTCTGGCGGTGGTGTTATTCCCTGACCCTGGTTATCCATTTCATTTCTTTCCTCAGCTATCTCGGTTATGTACTGGTCCGGTCCAAATTCCTTCAGAACGGTCTCATAGATGGTGGGGATCTTCCTGACATTCCATGAGGATATTACCGTGTGAATGCCTACTACGAGGTTGCGGTATTCATCTTTGAGCTTCATGGTCTCCTTGTAAGCCCTCACCAAATAGGAGTAGTTTCCGCGGACCCCTCTGATCTCATCGTGATCCCTCCCAATTTCATCCAGAGAGAAGTTGATGACTAGGGCAGTTTGAGGAGATATTACTTCAAGCACTTCCGCAACTTTCTTTGGAATGACCCTCCAAAGTGTACCATTTGTAGGTATGTTCACTATTTTGGGCTGGTTATACTCATCAATCATTCTTATGATTTCAACCAGGTCATTATGGAGGAATGGCTCGCCTCCACTTATAGTGATCCAGTATGGGGAGTCTCCTAAACTCTTAAGTACCTTACTCCATTCATCAAGTGCTAACTCCATTTCTACGGGGATTCTATGTTGAACCTCCCAAATGTTACATGTTTTGCAACGTGAATTGCACACATGGGTTATACTCAGGGTGTAGTTGAAGGGTAGAAGTGTGGGTCTACCGAATGTTCTAAAACACCAGTAAGAGGGAAGCTTGGATATGAGCCTAGCCGTAGACCTCATAACTGAACCCTCTTAGTGGTTTCAGCGATGTCCCATATGACATGTCTCTCACCTTTTACAAAGTCATAGTACCCCAGTATTCTGCTTAAGCCTTCCAAGACCATTGCACCGAAGAAATGGGGCCACTCACGTGGCTTGAATAGTGGAAAGACCTCTAAGAGTGCTAGTAAGAGTATGTTAGCGTGTAGAGAAGATACCCTGTATTTCGTCCTTCTAGCGAGGTCTAAATGTCCGCAAGCAATTCTCCTACGCTGTCTGATATGATCTCTCACATTTTCAGGGCCTTTATTATAGACTATCGCATCGGGTACATATACGATGTCATAGCCCCTTCTAAGGATTTCATACTCTATCCAAGCCTCGTCCACGGCTATATCGGCTGGGATTCTATTGAAAATCATTCTGAAAGCTATTAGCTCACCACATTTAGGTGTTCTCATAGCTATTCGATGATGAAGCTTCCATATTAGGTGAGTAACACATCCCATACAGTCATCTTCATCATTCACAGGCATCGGATGTGCCCCGGTCATACCCACCTTTCCATTCATAAATGATTGACATAACCTCTCTATAGTTTCCTCTCTAGGAATTGTATCAGCACTCTCTAGAACCAGAACGTCGGTACTAGTAACTCTCAGGAGCTCATTGACTGCCGAAGCCTTGCCCTCCCTGCGATCCTGCCTAAGGAGCACTACTCTGCCATTTCTTTTCGAAAACTCCTCAACTATCATATCAGTCTTATCTGTAGAACCTGATGATAAGACCAGTATCTCATCAATGTAGACTTTGTTCGTTCCTTGGTTCAAGAGTGCTGTCAGTAGCTTACCGATGTTTTTCTCCTCGTTATATGCCGGTATACCTATTGTTACTTTAATCGACTTGCTATCCCTGAGTTCGCCCTGAGGTTAAAGAGAAGAAGGATGTAGCGGAGCACCTCCCTGAGGTTCAGCTTACTCTTGCCTCTTTTCCTGGATTTGAAGGTGTATGGCACTTCTACGACCGAGTCATACTTCCCCTTAGCCAGAATCTCTAGGAGGATCTTGAACCCAGTAGGATTCAGTTTCACTCCGTTGATAACTTCCTTCCTCAGCATGAAGAAGCCCGACATTGGATCTTTGACGCTCCTAGTCTTCGGCAATAAGAGGTGGGATAGCTTCCCAGCACCTCGTGAAACAAGTCTCCTAGAGATGCTTAATTCCTCTACTCCACCACCCTCAACATATCTAGAGGCTATAGCCAGACTATGACCCTCTACTATCCTCTTATACATCAACGATAAGAGTTCTGGCGGGTGCTGGAGATCCGCATCCATGACAACCATGATCTCTGCCTTAGCTCTCCCAAACCCATATGCTACAGCTGAACCTAGACCAAGCCTGTCCACTCTTCTTACCACTCTTATGTTGCCATACTTTCTGTCAGAATACTCAGCTAGTTCTGATGTTCCGTCTGGACTATTATCATCCACTATTATGAGCTCGAAGGGAATTCCTTTCAGAGTAGCTTCAACTCTCTCAATGAGCTCGGCTATGTTCTCCCGTTCATTATAGGTCGGTATTATCACGGAAACCTCTATCAAAACTCTTGCTCACACATGTGAGGGCTTACACTGTGTTAGACTCAAGCGCCATTTCAGCCGCACGCGCACGCGCGCCTTCATGAACGAAGTTAGTTGCAGGATTACGCCTATAACGAGTAAATAATAGGCATATGCTGCTAGTTCACTTGCAAGCCCCGAATTTCCTTGAACTGACAATCCTGCGCAAGCCAGAAGTAGTGCCTGGAAACCAACGATGAAAGGTGCTCCCCAGTTCTCCTTTAGGTAATCCTTCAGCCTGCCCATTGGGATCCTGATTACTATCTTCAAAAGTGCAACACTATCACTGACAACATGGGTGCAATGAACAGCTCCTCGAGCAATCTCATCTCAAAGGGAGGCCGCTCACTATGCCGGCTCATGACCTGCGGACGTAGCGTACAACTTCAACACTCCAAAGCAGACGAGTTCGGTGTACAGGTCGGAACCGAGATAAACGACGGTACGATCGCAGGTCTTCATGTAGGGTCTTGAGTCTCTGACATACTCGTATCGGACGTTGCTACCGCTATGAATAGTCACTCCAATGCGGTCATGTGGGCCGCTGAGGTCGAAGCTCACGAGAACTCTAAGCTGTCCAAACTCGGGATCTCTTCCCACCTCTATCGACTTGACATCTCCAGTGAACGACAGTAGCATGGACCCGGCATCCGTGTACAGCTTAGCCACGCCCCCAGATATCGTATGGTTCACAAGTATCGCACTCCAAGGCAACCAGAGAGTGATATTGGCCGACAGGGTCCTAGAAGACGGGTCCTTGGGAACAACATCAAGGAACATGGAGAAGTTGTTGGCCGCAACGAGGATTGTCTTGTTGATCAACAGCCCAGCGGTCGAGTACGCCACGAACCTCGTCTCAACATTATCCTCCACTCGCTCACTTTCTGAAGCGACCAGAGCGTTGTAGGGAGCCTCGATCCAAGTGCTCTCCCCCCGCTGGAACATAATCCTGCTGAAGCTGTCGATGATGGAGAGGGCCTGCCTCCCCCGCGAACCTGCTTGTCGCGCAAAGGGATCATAGTCCGCCTGGGAGACGACGTAGCTTATGTTGTATTTTCTCAGGAGCTCGGCGACCGATCCTGCCCATGAAGGGAGGCTTGAACGGCCTTGAACTTCTGCGTTGATGGTGACCCCAGCTTGGATTAGGCCTTCTCTCGGCTCGAAAGTTGCCTGTACCATCATATTTCCTTCGTCCCAAGTTCGTACTTCAAGTGAGGAGGAAGGATGCGTGAAATCCAACTGAACTGCGAGGCCGCTCACCATGAACGAGGCCCTCGAGCCGTCAACAGAGATCCTTGGGGGCGAGCCCCCGGGGGATATCCTAACAGGAAGCACGAGCTGACGGAGGGAAACGCCTGCCCTGGGTTTGATCGTGTAGCTGATCTCGACGGTTCCATTCGTCTTGTACGTTCTAATGGTCTTCTCGATCTCGAGACCTTGGGTCATGAACGATTGAACCAACACGAAGCCCTCTGGGTGTTCCGACAGATCGTAGCCGAGATACGCTGCCCCGTACGAGCTTTCCACGTATTGCTGCCCTTCCTTCGTCAACGTCGTCCTCACGAAAGAGTCATCGATGAAAAGTATGTCGACGTACACGCTCCCGTCGTAAGCTGAGATGAGGGGAGACATGGTGGTCGAGTAGGGTTCCCAGTCGTCCATCAACAGGTACGGCGTCTGGATTCTGAAGTTCGTTCGAGTGACTGCCTCAGCGGCCATCCTCTCCTCCATGGTTCGGAATCCTACGATCCTGTTTGGCACTAGCGCCTGGAGCCAAGGAGCGACTGCTGGAGGAGCAATTATTGCGCAGTTAGGGGGAACGTTCTCCTTGAGCCAGTCAATAGCAGATGTTAGTTCTTTGTCAGTGAAATATCTCGAGACGGAATTTGAATAATAGTATGAGGACGACACAGACCACATGCTCACTGTGCTCGATACGAGGAGGTATGCCACTAACGTAACGAGCATTGCTCGCGGCACGTCCACAGTCACTTCCGTGATCTCTTGGTCATCCTTGTCTCTCGCTTTGTCCAAAGTCAGGGCTCCTCGGGCCGAAATCAGCGCGCTCGAGGCCAGCGTCAGCAGTGAAGGAATCACGTATGGTATGGCAGCCTGAGGATTTGAACCAGGCATTCCGAACGCCATGATAGGAGCGATGGCAAACCAGGCTGGTGCGATTAGTCTCTCTATTCCAGACTTGCGCGCTATTGCCACCGCTCCCAAGGCAGAGGTGATAACGAGGACACCCAAGAATATCGGGTCAGCTAAGTAGTCGAAACGTACGACCGGAGCAAGCTGCATCGCACCCGCACCACTCGGTGCGAGGAGGATCAAGGCCAACTGGACCACTACGGGTACTGCTCCGAGGAACACGAGCGCCTTGAAACCGTCGAGCCTTTGGCCGCTTAGGATGGCCGTCGACACAATGAATCCCGACACAATCATGGCCGCCGTTGCGTCCGTCAGCGATGTCAGCAGTATAGAGAGTGCTAGCAGAAGCAACATCCGCTTGCTCGTTCCTCTTGACACATACATCATCAAGACTCCGGCCGTGATGTAAGACATGAGAAGGCCTGTCAAGAGAGTGTAGTCGCCGACCCAAAGTTGGGCGGCCAACGAGGCCGAGAATGCCGTCATCAAAGAGGAGGCCGTAGCCAGCCAATCAGATTCTGTCACCTTACTCGCGTACAGGAAAACGGCGAGAGGGAGCAGGCCGAGCGAGACGACCCCGAAAGACTTCAACGCGTCAATCCTGTTCATTGTCGTCGGCGAAGACACGAGCTGCAGGATCAAGAGGAGCAGTGTGAACTTCTGGGTTGCCCCGCCAACTCCCTCTAGGTGATAGCTAGACAGTGCCCCCGGTGGAAACATGGATTTTGAGCTCAACTCAGCTAGGTGATAGCAGAGTACTACTGAAGCGACCAGTGACAGGGCGAGAGGTAGGTGTGGCAGGAGCTTACGTAGACTGAGCCGCACGGTTGACACAAGATTCGACCAAGTATCCCGGATGGAACTCCCCTCCCATGATTTGCCGGTTTGCTGGAGGATCAAGATGACAACAAGTCACTGTACACTTGGAGGTACTGAGCTGACGCCGCATTCCAGGTGTATCGCCTAACGAACGAAAGGCTATGGGAGTGAAACTCATGCCAGAGCTCATCGTCGTCGATAATTCTTGTTATACCCTCGGCGATCGCATCAGGGCTGGGCCTCGCTACAATCCCTGTCATACCCGCACGAACGAGCTCGGCCGCGCCGTTGCCGTCAGCCTCGACCACCACCTGAGGAGTTCCGGCCGCCATCGCCTCTAGCGTCGTGATGCTCTGTCCCTCCCGGATGGATGGAAGCACGTACACCCTGGCTTGCTTGAGCAACCGGTATAGCTCGGCATCGTCGACAGCTCCGGTGAACTCGATCCCATCGACGCCGGCCCGCCTTACTAGGCCTTCACACATCTCCCTAGCGGGACCCTCTCCGACTATGGTCAGCCTAGCCCCTTTGGCCTCGTTTCTTACCCGCTCATACGCCTGTATCAACCAATCTAACTTCTTGTGGAAGTTCAAGCGGCCGACGTAGACGATTTCCTTCCCGTTCCTTTCCGCCTCGACCTCGCCAATCCTTTCCAGGTCAACCCCATTGGGGATCACGCGTATTCTGTCTCTCTTCATCCCTAGATGCGTCGCGAGCCTGTCGGCAGTGAGCTCGCTCACGGAAACTACGCAGTCGGGCGCCCATGCGGTGAGCTTCTCCAGCACCATGCCGAGAGGAGCGTAGAACCTGCTCGGCACGTACCAATACCAGTGGTTGTGCCAACATTCGTGGAAGGTCACGCACAAGGGCCTACCTCTGGCACTTCCGGCAACCCGTGAAGCCAGCGCAGGAAATATCGGGCAGTGGTTTGCCTCTATGACATCTGGGGATTCGTCCTTCACTAACCTCTTAAGCGCCCAAGCCGAGAATTCCAAGACCTTGTTCACATCCCTGAATCCTTCTTTCGTGATGAACCCCCGTAGAACCTTAGGCGTTCTGACCACATGAATTCCGTCGATGTCCTCCTCAGTCGGGCAATCTGCCCACAGCCGTGCTGTGTAGATGGTGACGTCGTGCCCCCGAGCTGCGACCCTCTTGAACACCTCTCTATACCTCTTGGCAGAACCACCGCGAAAGGGATGGAAGGTCTCCGTAACGACTGATATCTTCACTCCGTTCCCACTTCTCCCAAGACGGTGAGCCCCTTAGGTACAGCGAACGACTGAAGCACCGTTAGGAGCCTGTGCCCCTGCCGACGAATTCGAGTATGATCAGCCTGCTGTTCTCATACGCGCGACGTAGGCTCTCGTCCTCGAGCAAGTGCTGGTAGAGGACATTGGTTCTGGTCTCGACTGAGTGAAGACCGGTTGGATCCGTGCTGAACTCGCGAGGCACCACGACGTACTTCACTTGGTAGGCGTCGACGTAGTCGTCTCGCGAATAACTTGTCAGCCCAGACCTCGCGCTCCCGGGCTCATCCGAGTAGATCTCGATGGTGCCTTGAAGATCCGCGCCTGTGCCCGTGGCCCTGAACACAAACGGAAAGGCTTGATCCGACGTTGTCCTGACGCAGACTTGGCCCCTGTTCGTCGACAGTCTCAGCGTTCTCTCCGACAGCAACTCAACTCCCCACACGGTTACTCCCAATGCCTCATATCCCACGTGGACCGTGAGCGATGCCACAGAGGCGCCTTGCACCGGCCTAGCGACGAACTCGACCGTGACCATCTTCTCTCCCGCATTCACTATCACGTTTCTCTCGACCGTAGCGTAGGTCAGGCTGTACGTGGCTCTCAGGACGACTCGCTCCTCGCTTCTCTCGATCCACTCGACCTCCACGTTGCTCGCTTGGGAGAGAGTTTCGTTGATCAGCCTGCCGTCTTGGGTCCGCACTAGCGCGAAGCTGTTGTATGCATCTACGAAGAGCACGTCCGAGTACCAACCCTCTCGGTAAAATGATATGAGCGGCGCCATAGTCCCCCAGGGCGACTGGTCAGCGACCCAAACTTTGCCATTGACGATTCCTCTTTGCGAAAGCAGTATGGCCCTTGCGGCTACTTCCCTCTCCAGCTCTCCAACCATAAATAGGTACATGGGCTCCTGATGCATCACCACCCGCCTCTGGCCCAGGCCTTCGATCCATCTGGCTATCTGCTCTTGGGCAACGAATACGTCCTTCTCTCCTGTGTTGGATCTTATCCAGTTGGTGGCTTCGATCTTGGCACCATCGCCGTAGCGATCGATGCCGTTGTACCACAGGTTGACGGACTCGACAGCCGCAACCCCCGTCGCCAGGGTGAGAACGACCGAACAGGTAGCCCCTGCCACCAAGATGAACCGGGCCACTGTGTCCGGTCTTGTCATCCATCTCAAAATAGATTCGACGCCAGTCGCGAGACTCTCAAGGTGAGATGTGATCCCATCGGGAGAGTCATGGATCAGCTCCGGTCTCGCAGGAACGAGCGACAAAGAGGAAGCAACCAATATCATCAGGGGCTGCACGATGAACGCAAAGATCCTCATATAGTCTAGGGCGATACCTATCAGATGACCGGAGCATAGAAGCACAGGCGTGGCGACCCATGAAAGCAGAAATGAAACTGCCATTTTGTTCCTCTTCGTTACAAGGAAATAGAGAGCTGAATAGGAAGAGATGAGGAACAGTAGGAAGAGAAGCCTGTTATCCTTGAAGAGCCAGAGCAATACGCCAGGTTCCACATTCAGCGTATAGTACGCTTGTTCGTTGGATATAATGAATTGGACGGGCCAGGCGAGAAGAACCCTGTATGCTCCGAATGCTAATGCACTGATGAACAGTACTATCGCGACAAACCTGACCTCCTTCCATCGTCTCATCGCCGCAAGCGACACGAGCCAGAGTGCCAGTGTACCCATCATGATCAGGAACGTTAGATGATGCGAGAGCATGACCAAGACCGCGCAAAGTGTGGCCCAGGCGAGGTCTGCCGAGCTCTTCGTCTCGGCGGCGCGAAAAACGAAGTAGAAGGTTACCGGCATGATGAGCAGACCGAGGAGGTTTGGGTATCCTCCCCATCCGATCATCTCAACAAGCACGGGGGGCAAAGAGGCGAGCCAGGCGCTGGCCACGCCGGCCAACTTACTGTTGAACAGCTGGCGCGTCAAGATATAGATTGGAATTGGGCTCAAGGAAAAGATCACGACCGAGGTCAGCTTCAGGGCCATCCCTTCTCCCGTCACCGCAGCAACAAGTGCAAGGAGCAGGAAGTACAGGGGCGGGTATTGAAAGGCGCCCTCTCCCCACATGGGCCAGTCCTCTCCAAGTAACGCGTGCATGTGCTTGAGCCAGTTTCCCCCATCGGACCACCAGGGCAATGCTCTCTGCCAGAAATTCCAACCTAGGAGTGCAACCGGAATTAGGCAAGCCAGGGTTAAGTTGAGCCTTACCAGATCCCTCTCGTTCTCTCTCACCCACTCGCGTATCGTCAAGACCTTACCGCGACCCCAAGCGGGTTGTGATCAAACAGCAGTACGCTCTGACAGTCCTGACTAGTTTACCCTGTTTACCCTAGTGATGAAAGAACCAACTGGTTCGGGGCCGTTGTTTGTCTCGGTTGACCTCTCGAACTGAGGTCGTTCTATCCGCCTATGTACGGTGGAATTATGCCTGCGAACCACAGGATCGCGAGGCCGACGATTATGATGCCAACTGCCGCGAACGGCCACCACTTTGGCCAACCACCTACTGTGCTCATCTTTCTTCTTAGGCGTGAGGTTAAACGGTCGGTATATAAGTTTGTACGCATAGACACTACACATGACCTCGTCCTTAGAGTTGATGCTGGCTGGTTGAGAACGTTCGCCCGGTTGGAATGTTCTCACTCGGATTTGCCCTCTGGTTGTTGATCCTCTTTTGCCCGCGTTTCCTGCCTTGCCTCTGTGCCTTTCTCACTGACCGCCTGATCTTCGGCCTTTGTTTCAAACTCTGACATGTCAATCGGCTCAGGAGGAGGTGTCGTCGCAAGAGTGTAACCAATCCATGCGAGTACGCCGAACCCACATCCGATCGCTGCCACCCCTGTCAACTTCAACACGATCATGTCTAGTCCCACAGCAGGCGGGAAGAAAATTGTCCATACGTATCCGACTATCACTCCCAAGGAGACCAGAAGTATTAACCAACCGTACGTTTGGTCCTTGCTCATCTCACTCGCCATCCACCCAAGAGCATTTTACTCTATCCGTCACAAGTGCCACTCGGAGACTACCGTGCAAAAAGCTCATCTCATTGCGTTGATGCGTCATGGCTAAGCCAGCTCCACCCCTGCACCTCTCATGTTGAGACAATCCAAGCCCAGGCAGAATATGAAGTCCGGATTCGCAAGGTTACCGATGACTATCGCAGTCCACGCAGTCAATCCGTTGGAGTGGAGATTCTTGATCAGCTGCTCAGCCCGAGACCAACCCAGTTTCATCATCCGGGCCGAAGGGGTCTCAAGTAGTCTGGCTATCAGTTCCTTCAGAGCTTCTACCAGCTTGCGGTTGGAGACGAAACCCCTCAACGAGGCCAGACCAATTGTGGACTTATAGAAAGCCCTCTCTAGGTGCGAAAGATGCCACCAGTTGCCGTTCCGGAAGGACTTTGTCTTGACGTACTTCAGATAGCCTGCTGAGAGATCACGACATTCTCCGACGGGGACGCTCCTGTCCATGTTCATCTCACCTGTCGTGGATCACACCTGGTCTCCTCTGGACTAGCGGCGGTAACACGGCCAGCGAGCCATCGAGGCAGGACCAGGAGGAGAATACCCTGCCCAACGAGAGAATGGGAAGACAGAGTTGGTCCCCGCGCAGTTGCATCTCAGGCGGGACTGCCTCAAACTTGTTAAAAAGACTTCTGCCCGAAATGCGAGTTTTGCTTCTTCCTTCTTATCCAATATTC
>Ga0315280_10010247_pt1 | contig 11803 bp, 8 predicted proteins | sample YL17G06_40_MG_FD_203697 | JGI IMG/M metagenome (GOLD analysis project Ga0315280, IMG submission 203697) | Sediment microbial communities from Yellowstone Lake, YNP, Wyoming, USA - YL17G06_40 | ecosystem: Environmental > Aquatic > Freshwater > Lake > Sediment | place: USA: Wyoming | collected... | reverse complement strand
GAGCTGCCCCCCGTCGCGATGGACTTCGACGCCTGGCAAGCCCACTGGCAGCCCCGCCGCGAGGATTCGCCCAGTTTGGGCCAGGTGAGGTGGAACAGTCGCTTGCCCAGCGCGAGCCGGCCGGTCCACACGCACACGCCGGAGGACTATGCCCTGGACACCGCCGCCGGTCCGCCGAACCCCGCCCTGACCGGGGCCGGCGACGGGCGGAGCGTAGGCTGCCGCTTCGACCGCCTCCGGCCGTTGTCCGCTCCCGCCCTCCTCCCCTCCCCGCCGTCGCCTTCCCTGCCCGCAAAAACCGACACCGCGGATCCTTGGGCCGCGAAAAGCTAGGAATGAGGCGGCTTGCCTCCGGTGGCTACAGACTGGCCAGCGGGTCCTGGCGGTTGGCCAGGGGAATCGCCACCAGCTTGCCCTGCCGCTGCGACTCGAACGCTGCGACGATCATCTCCAGGCCGGTGCGGGCCTCGCCGATGTCGGCTACCGGCTTGCCGTCTTTCTCCACCGCGGCGATCAGGTCCCGGAGCGCGGCGACGTTCCCCTGGTGGGGTCCGGCGCCCTTGAGCGGCTCGGGCTTGTCCAAGCCAGCCGAGGTGATCTCGAGCCACTTCTTCTTTCCCCGCGGCATCGACCAGGAGGTGTGCGGCAGCAGGTACGCAGAGGGCAGGTAATTGGTCCCCAATTCGATCACCCCTTGGGACCCGCAGATCCAGAGGGCGAAGCGCGGGCCGCCGCCGGCGTTGCGGACCGAATCGAAATAGGCCATCGCCCCGCCGGCCATGCGGTACATGGCGTGGACCTCGTCGCCGGCCAACAGTCCGATCCCCTCGTTGCCGGGCCGCACGTCTTCCTTGCGGATCGGCCGTCCTTGCCCGAGAACGCTCGCGGCGCACCAGAGCGGCCCGCCGCCGAAGTGCAGGATCAGGTCCATCAGGTGCGGACCCAGGACCCAGAGGTCCTCCGCGCCGCCGCGGGCGTCCTCCTTGCCCCGGGCACGGAACTCCAGGAGCTGCCCGAGCTTCCCCGCGGCGATGAACTGGCGAATGATCGGCAGCTTGGGGCTGTAGCGGGTCTGGAAGGCCAGGGCGACCTTCACCTTGTGCTTCCGGCAGGCGGCGATCATCTCGTCGGCCTCGGCCAGCGTCCGGCAGAGGGGTTTTTCCATGTAGACCCCCTTCACCCCGCGCTCCGCCGCGGCCACCAGCATGTCGCGGTGCTGGTCGACCCACCGCGGGCAGATGCCCAGCAGGTCCGGCTTGGCCTCGTCGAGCATCCGCCGGTAGTCGGCGTATTGCCTGGGGGCCTTCAGGCGCTGGGCCGCCTTGGCCCGCCCGGCCTCGTCGGCGTCGGCCACGGCCACGATCTCCACTTCCCGCAGGTCGAGCCAGGCCGTGTCCAGGCCGTGCCCGTAATCCCCGCGCCCGGTATGCCCGATCACCGCCACGCGGTACTTGGCCGCCCCGTCGGCGCTGCGGACGGTCGGCGGCACGGCCAGCGTGCCCGCCAGGCTAGCCGCCCCGGCAAGAAAGCGGCGGCGGCTGAGCGATGGCGATTGCCAGTGTTTCTGCGAAGCACGGCTCTCGATCACGACATTCCTCCTTCGACCTGGTTGCGATCAAGGTAAAGGTAGTAGCTCGGCGGAGTCGATGCAAGCCCCGGCTACTTACCGATGCAGAACCGGCTGAAGATGCGGTCCAGCACATCCTCGGTGTAGACCGCGCCGACCGTCATGCCCAGCTCTTCCAGGGCCGCGCGGACCTCGGCCGCCACCAGCTCCTCACCGACAGTGAGCCGGCAAGCCTCCCCCGCACGGTGCAGGGACTGGGCGGCCAGCCGGAGCGACTCGCGGCAGCGGACCGCCGTGCCGGCCACGACCTCGCCGGGCGGTCCGCACGCGAGCACGGCTTCCGCGATCCGCTCCCGCAGCCGCGCAATCCCCTCGCCAGTCACGCTGCTGGTGGGCACGGAGGACGGGCCGGGCTCGATCCGCCGCGCGAGGTCGATCTTCGTCAGCACCACCAGCCCGTCCATGCCGCCGGCCAGTTGGGCCTCCTCCCAGGCGTTCGGCGGCCGGGAGGCATCCAGACAAAAGAGCCGCACCTGGGCCTGCCGCCCCTGGTCCGACGCCGCCGCTTGAGCAGCACGCCGGACAGGGTCGTGCGGCACTCGGCTTTCGGGCTCCAGCCCCGCCGTGTCCACCAGAAGGCATCGCGCGCCGCCGAGGTCCAGCTCCGCGGTGAGATAGTCCCGGGTGGTGCCGGGGTGGTCGGAGACGAGGGCCGTCCCGCCGGCCAGCGCGTTGAAGAGGCTGCTCTTGCCCGTGTTCGGCCAGCCGAAGAGGACCACGCGGGTCCGGTCGGCGGCCTCGCTCCGGGAAGCCATTTGCCCGAGCAGCCGTTGGACCTCTGCGGCGGCCGCGGCCAGCCGCTCGCTCAATTCTTCGCAACTGATAAAGGGGAGGTCTTCGTCGGCAAAATCGAGGCCGGCCTCCAGATCGGCCAGCAGGTCCAGCAGCCCGTCGCGGAGCCGGCCCAGCGGCACAGCCAGGCCGCCCGCCAGTTGGGTCAGGGCGGCCTTGAGCTGCGCCGGGCCGGCCGCGTCGATCACCCCCAGCACGGCTTCGGCCCGGGTGAGGTCGAGCCGCCCGCACAAAAACGCCCGCAGCGTGAACTCGCCGCGCTGGGCGAGCCGCGCCCCGGCGGCACACACCGCCCGAAGCACCCCGTCCACGAGGGCCGGAGACCCCAGGGTGTGGATCTCGGCCACCGGCTGGGCGGTGTAACTGCGGCCGTCGGGCCAGAGATACAGCTCGCAGGGGAGCCGCGCCGCGAGGCCCTCCAGCGTTAAGGAGCCGGCAACGGCCGTGGGGGCAGCCAGCGCGGAGAGGTCCCCCGGTTCGTCCGGCCGGAACACGCGCCCGACGCACGCCCGCACGTCCGGCCCGCTGAGCCGCAGGATCGCGCGGGCCGCGCCCCCGGGAGGCGAGGCGATGGCGGCGATCGTGTCGTCCAAGGGATAGGACATTACTTCCGCGGGGACTTCTTTTTTCGCGGCGGGGCGCCGTCGCGGGCGGCGGGGCCGCGCTGCGGCACCACCCGCGGCGCCGGCTTGGCCGTCGAAGCGGCCGCCGTCCCGCCCGCCGCCTGGGCCTTCGGCAGGAACTGCCGCTCGGCGATGCTCCACAAGCTGGAGGCGATGAAGTAGAGACACAAGCCGCTGGCGACCTTGAAGAACATGACCCCCATGAAGATCATCATGTACTGCATCATCTTCTGCTGCATGCGGGCAGTCTCGTCGGCCGCAGGAGGCATGAACTTCTTCTGCTGGTAGAGGAACAGCCCCACCGCAAACACCGGCAGCAGGTTGAAATACGGCCCCAGCCACCCGATCGCGAAATTGGGCATCCAGCCGGCCCAGTCGAAGAGCATGTCGGGGCCGGCGAGGTTCGAGGCCCAGCGAATGCTCTCCGAGATCAGTGGGGCCTGGCGGAGCTCGACGTCCACCATCAGCGCGCGATACAGGCCCACGAAGATCGGAAACTGGAGGAACGCAATCAGGCATCCGCCCATCGGATTGTACTTGTGCTTGCGGAACAGCTCCTGCTGGGCCTTGCCGCGGGCCTCCAGATCGTTCTTGTATTTCTCCTGGATCTTCTTGATCTCCGGCTGGAGCTCCTGCATCTTCTGCGCACTGAGCGCCTGTTTGCGGCTCAAGGGAAACATGCAGGAGCGGACCAGAACCGTCAGCAGGATAATCGCGATCCCGTAGTTGGCCACGACGTGGTAGAGACTGTGCAGAACTCCCAGCAAGGGGACGGCCGCCCACCAGAACCAGCCGTAGTAAACGATCTCCCCCAGGCCGTACTCCGGCTGCGCCAGCAGCCTCGGCTTCTTCGGCCCGGCAAAGATGAGAAACTCTTCCTTCAGGGGCTTGTCCGGCTTCACTTCGTGAGCGATGCTGGTGACGCGGAACGAGGTGTTGGCCAGGTTTAAGTGCTCCTTGTCCACGTCCCCGTAGCACAGCGCCTGCCAGCGGGCGTGCCAGAGCTTGGAAGGGTCCTGGCGGATGAGCACCGCGGAGAAGTACTGCGCGTCGACGCCGAGAAAGGTGATCGGGTCCGTGGGCCGAAAGACTCCCGATTCCCCTTTGGCGATCTTGGTGGCCGAAAGGATTTCGGGAACCCCAGGCCCATAGGCAACCACCACGTCGCGCAGCCCGATGCCGCCCCAAGTGCGGCTCACCTTGCTGGCATACCACCAGCCTTCGGTCGGCAGCCCGTTCGGGCCGTCGAGCTGGTAGACGACCTTCCGCGGCGTCTTGCCCGTGGCGAAGATCTCCACGTCAAACGCCAGGTGGTACGCTGGGTAAACGTCGTTGTCGTGCTGGTCCTGGGGGACCTCGGCCACACGGAACGTCTTGACGACGGCCAATCCCCACTGCGGCAGCCGGCGGCCGAAGCGGACCTCCGTGCGTGGGCCCCGCTCGGCGGCCTGCCCGGCCGGGAGTCGCCAAGTGCTCGGGTCGGCGGGGTTCGCCTGGGGATTGTCGAGGATCTCCCAATTCACGTCGCGAAGCTTGGCCCCCTCCAACTCCTGGGGAAACTCGGCGGGTTTCCTGCCTTCCTTTTTCTCATCCGCCGGCTTCACTCCGTCGTTGGCCTTCTCGGCGTCCAGCGTCCGGTCGTCGATCTGGCTGATCGCCATCAGGAACGAAGGCGGCGGGTTGTCCTCGCGCACCAGCCCCTTCCGGAGGCGGAAGATCTCGTCGGGCCGGATCACCTCCAGGGGCCGGCGCTCCAGCTTCGTCGAGAGAACCTTCGCCTCGCCCTGGCGGAGAACCGTGAGGCTGACCGTCTGCCCGGGTTCCGTTGTCTTGAGCGCCGCGCCGAGCGAGATCCAGTCGTCCACGGGGCGATCGTCGACCGAGCGGATCACGTCGCCGGGGAGCAGGCCTGCCTCGGCCGCCGGTGTTCCCGGGCCGACCACCCGGACCACCGCGCCCCCCCCTGCCAGAGTCTCGTCTACCACGTGCCCGAGATAGCCGCTGCGGTCCTCCAGATCGCGGAACCGGGGATTGGCCAGCTCAATCCGCTTGACGGCGGCCCCGCGGTTGGTGGCCGTGACGAGCATTCGGAAAGGGCTTTGCGGGTCGGCCGAGCCCAGCGTAACCCATTGCTCCGGCACGTTCGGCTCGATGGCGGCGACGGGGGCCGGAGCGGCCGGCTTCTCTGCAACCGCCTTTTCGGGGGGTTTCCCCGGTTTGGGCGGTTCCTTCTCTTGGGCCCCCTTGGCCTTGGCGGGCTGCTCCCCCTGCTTGGCTACCTGCACCGGAGGGGCCGCCGCGGGCTTGGCGGGCTTTCGCCGGTCAAACACCGACATCAGGTAGGCATTGAGCGCCAACACCCCCATCGTGAGGACCAGGAAGAGGGCATAACGGACCCACATCCCTCGCGGCGGCGGCTGTTCCATTTCTAACGGTACCTGGCGTGACGGGGGGATTCCGCACGGCCACCTGCGGCCAGCGGTTTTCAGGAGGACCGGGCGGTCTCGACGAACAAGTGTAGCTGGAAATGTATTCTCGCGGTTAGCGGGGTTCTTGCAAAGGCAACCCCACTTTGGAGGCCATCCGGTTCCACGGATTCCCCTAAAAAGAGGGGTGACAACGCCGCCTTCGATCCCCACCAATCCCAGCCACCGCGCGATCCGGGGAGGACCAACCACACCCTAGCGGCCATCCCTCAGCCGGTCCCCGAGAAAATTGTCCAAGTCGGGGATGTCGTAAATCTTGCGGATGGTCTCCTCGAACGGATAGTCCACTCGGCGAAAGTGAACGCGGTCGTCGTCGAGGATCACGTAGCAGGCGCGGGGATCGCCGTCGCGCGGCTGGCCCACCGAGCCGACATTGATCATCAGCTTCTGATCCCCCAACGAGTACTCGTAGTCGACCTCTTCGGGGCTGAAGAACTGGCAATCCTCGGTGAACACGCCGGGGACGTGGGTGTGGCCCTGGAAGCAGTAGCGCTCGATCAGGGCGAAGATCTTCTCCATCATCCGCCGATTATAGGTGTGTTCCGGGAAGACGTATTCGTTGAGGGGGTTCCGCGGCGAGCCGTGGACGAACAGGAGTCTGCCCTCCTGGTAGTTCCGCGGCAATTCGCCGAGGAAGTCCCAGCGGCGCGATCCGGTCCCGGAGTTGCCGCCGGGGTTTTCCAATTGTTCCCGGGTCCAGAAGATCGCCCGCTCCGCGCCCGTGTTGAACCCTTCGGGATCGAACAGCGCGCCCTGGTCGTGGTTGCCCAGCAGGCAGACCTTGCAGTTCATCACCAGGTCGATGCACTCCCGCGGATTCGGGCCGTAGCCGACGACGTCGCCCAGGCAGAAGACCTCGCTGACCCCTTGGGCCTTGATGTCGGCCAGCACGGCCTGCAGCGCTTCGAGGTTGCTGTGGATGTCGCTGATCAGCGCTCGTTTCACGTCGAAAGACTCTCGGTTTCCCGGCCGTCGGACCCTCTTGGCTGGTGGGCGACGGAGGGAGGGGTTGCCGGGGCCGCCACCATTTGTCGCCCAGTGTATTGTTCCCGGCTGACCCGGTCAAGTCGAGGGGGGTCTTGCCCCGGACCGGCCGGGAGGGGAACCTAAGAGAGGCATCCTCGCCCGGCCCGATCGGCCGGTTGTCGCCTGCCGAGACCCACAATCTCATTCGTACCCCCCATCAAGGTGAAGGCATGAATCTGCTCGCCATCGAGACCACGCAGTCAGCCGGCAGCCTCGCGGTCCTGGCCGGCGGTGAACTCCTGGCGGAACTCCCCCTCCCTGAAGACCGCCGCTCCACACAGTCGCTGGCTCCCGGGCTGAAAGCGATCCTGGCACGGGTGAGCTGGAGGCCTAAGGACATAGCGTTGGTGGCGGTCGCGATCGGGCCGGGCTCCTTCACCGGGCTCCGGGTGGGGGTAACCACGGCCAAGACCTTTGCCTACAGCGTTGGGGCTGACGTCCTGGGAGTCGACACCTTGGAAGCCATCGCCGCCGGGGTCCCGCCCGACGTCCCCCGCCTCGCCACGGCGATGGATGCCCAGCGCGGGGAAGTCGTTGCCAGGTTGTTCGAGCGGGGTCAGCAGAGGTGGTTTGTCCCGGAAGGTCCGGCGCGGCTCGCCGAATTCCGCGCGTGGCTGGACTCTCTGCCGGCCGGGACCTACGTGGCCAGCCCCCTGTTGCGCAAGCTTTCCGGCCGGCTTCCGCCGCACCTGGTGCCGGTGGACCCCCGCTTCTGGTGCCCGACCGCGGCGTCGGTCGGACGAGTTGCCGCCCGGCGGTACGCCGCCGGAGAGCGCGATGATCTGTGGACACTCGTGCCCCACTACTGTCGGCCCAGCGCGGCGGAAGAGAAATGGGTGAGCCGGCACACGCGCTAAAGGCCCGCCAGCACCTCCCGGGCGGCGGCCACCGTGGCGTCGATGTCCGCTTCGGTGTGCGCGGTCGAGACGAAGAGGGCCTCGAACTGGCTGCACGGCAGGTAGATGCCCCGTTCGATCATGCCCCAGAAATAGCGGGCGTACCGCGCGGTGTCCGAGCGGCTGGCCACCTCCCAGTCGGTGACCGGATCGGGGTTGAAAAAGAGGGTGATCATCGAGTTGCACCAGCCGATCGAATGCGGGACGCCAGCGGACCGGGCCGCCTCGTCCAGCCCTTGCACTAGCCGCGTGGAGAGTTGCTGGAGCCGGGGATAGGGGTTTGTGTCGCGAAGGACTTTCAGGGTGGCGATGCCCGCCGCGGTGGCGAGGGGGTTGCCGCTGAGGGTGCCTGCCTGGAAGACCTTTCCGGCGGGCAGGACGTGGTTCATGATTTCCGCCCGGCCGCCGTAGGCCCCCACCGGCAGCCCCCCCCCGATGATCTTGCCGAAGGTGGTCAGGTCGGGCCGGATGCCCAAGAGCGACTGGGCGCCGCCGTAGGCGACCCGGAAGCCGGTCATCACTTCGTCGAAGATCAACACCGCCCCGTGCCGCCGGGTCAGTTCCACCAGCGCGTGCTGGAAGGGGATCGTGGGCCTCACGCAGCCCATGTTGCCCACGATCGGCTCGACGATCACCCCCGCAATCCGCGCGCCGTGCTCTTGGAAAGCGGATTCCAGGGCGCCCGGGTCGTTGTACCCGAGCACGAGCGTATCGCGGGCGGTTCCCGCGGGCACCCCGGGGGAATTGGGCACGCCGAGCGTGGCCGCCGAGCTTCCCGCGGCTACCAGGAGGCTGTCGGCGTGGCCGTGGTAGTTCCCGGCGAACTTGACGATCACGTCCCGCCCGGTGTAGCCGCGGGCGAGGCGGATCGCGCTCATCGTGGCCTCGGTGCCGGAGTTCACCAGCCGGACTTTTTCGACAGAGGGGACCGCCCCGACCACCAGTTGGGCCAGCTCGGTTTCCGCCTCGGTTGGGGCGCCGAAGCTTGTGCCGCGGCGGATCGCCGCCTCGAGGGCCTCGACCACCTCGGGGTGGCCGTGCCCGAGGATCATCGGTCCCCAGGAGCCGATGTAGTCCACGTAGCGGTTGCTGTCGAGGTCGTAGAGGTAGGCCCCCTGGGCCCGCTCGAAGAAGATCGGCTCGCCGCCGACGGCGCCAAAGGCCCGGGCCGGGCTGTTGACCCCGCCGGGCATCAGCCGCTTCGCCCGGGCGAACGCCGCCTTGCTTTTCTCGCGGGACATGGTTGGTTCCTGGGGCCACCGGTTCGAGTTGGCTGCGAGCCCATTGTATCCGGCGGCCTGCCTTTTGCCAGATCGTGCGCGAGCCGCTCCATTGACTTGCCGGGCGGCGGCGGTCAGAATGAACGGCACTTTTTCGGGGTGGACCTGTGCGAAGAACAACATATCAGGGAGTCGACGATGACCCGCTGGATCTCGCTTGTTGTCATGGGGCTGTTACTCGCACCAAACCTGCCGGCCGCTGAAAAGTCCGCTTCGCTCCCCGGCCCGGGGGTGTCGGAAAAGGAGGCCGCCGAAGGGTTCGTGAGCCTCTTCGATGGCCGTTCGCTTGCGGGCTGGCAGGGCGCGACCAAGGGCTACCAGGCGGAAAACGGCGTGCTGGTTTGCCTCGAGAAAGGGGGCGGGAACCTCTACACCACCAAGCAGTTCGCCGACTTCATCTTCCGCTTCGAGTTCAAGCTCCAGTCGGGCGGCAACAACGGCGTAGGGCTCCGCGTCCCGGACCGCCGCGTCCGCACCCCCTCGCAAAGCTCGATGGAAATCCAAATCCTCGACGACTCCCACCCCAAGTACAAGAACCTCCACGATTACCAGTACCACGGCTCGATCTACGGCGTCGTGCCGGCCAAGCGCGGGCACCTCAAGCCGGTCGGCCAATGGAACAGCGAGGAGATCCTCTGCCAAGGCTACCACGTTAAAGTGACGCTCAACGGCGCGGTGATCGTCGACGCCGACTTGGAAAAACTCGGCTTCCGGCGGCTCAACGGCCAGCCGGGCGAGGGGCTGAAAAACACCAAAGGCTACCTCGGCTTTCTCGGGCACGGCTCCCGGGTCGAGTTCCGCAACCTGCGGATCAAGGAACTGTAGCGCCGCGCTGGGCTGGCTCTCCCGGGCCGGAGGCCCAAGGGCAACAGGATCGCTGCCGCGCAGTAGCTCGGTGCCATGCCCACGCTTGTCGTGGGCATGTTGCGCAGGCAGCATGGCCAAGCAAGCTTGGCCATGGCACCCGTCAAGTCAGTGCGTTATAACCGCCGGAAAACCACGCCCGCAGTCAAGGGATCTTGCAGTCCGACGCACCTGGGAGAGGGGCATGCAACCTGCGCGCGAAAAGGACGCCGGCGGCTCGGGCGGCGGCCCTTCAAGCCACGGCCAGCGGGCGCTTCCCGGGGCGGCGATCGCGCTCGTGCTGCTCCTGGCAATCAACCTCTTTAACTACGTTGACCGGCAAGTGCTGGCCGGCGTCGAGCCGGAGATCGCCGATTCGTTGTTCGGGCCCGTGAACCCCAACGACCCGAACGCCGCGGCGAAAACGACGGCGATCATGGACCGGATGGGCTGGCTCTCGACGGCCTTCCTGGTCACCTACATGCTCACCGCGCCCGTGTTCGGCTGGCTTTCAGAGCGGTATTCGCGGTGGCTCTTGATCGCCGTCGGCGTGTCCCTGTGGAGCCTCGCCAGCGGCGCGAGCGGGCTGGCCCAAAACTTTTCCCTGCTGCTCGTTATGCGGTGCCTGGTCGGCGTCGGGGAAGCGGCTTACGGGCCGGTTGCGCCGACGATTATCTCCGACTACTATCCGGTGGCGATGCGGGGGCGGGTCCTGGCGTGGTTCTATGCGGCGATTCCGGTGGGCGGCGCGCTGGGATACACCCTCGGCGGAGAGGTCGCCGGGCTCAGTCCCCCGCAAAGCTGGCGCTGGGCGTTCTGGATGGTCGTGATTCCCGGCCTTCTCCTGGGGCTGTGGGCCTACCTGATGCGTGAACCGCAGCGGGGGGCTGCCGACCAGACGGTTTCCCCCCCGCGCCGCCCGACGATGAGAGACTACCTGATCCTGCTCCGCACGCCGTCGTACCTGCTGAACACGGCGGGGATGACCGCGATGACGTTTGCGATCGGCGCCGTGAGTTTCTGGATGAAGCGCTATCTCATCCTGAACGCGGTCCAGCCCGTCCTGGGAATGGAGCCGATCAGTTTCTTCGGCCTGGTCACCGCGGCGGCGGGGCTCGTGGCGACGCTCGCCGGGGGGATCGCCGGAGACGCCCTGCGCGGGCGGTTCCCCGGATCGTACTTCCTCGTGTCCGCGGCGGGGTTGCTGATCAGCGCCCCCTGCACTCTCGTGTTTCTCAATGTCAGCTTTCCCTTGGCCTGGCTTTTTGTGTTCCTTACGGTCTTCTTCCTGTTCTTCAACACCGGGCCGACCAACACGATCCTCGCCAACGTGACGCACCCGTCGATGCGGGCCACGGGGTTCGCGCTGAACATCCTCGTGATCCACATCCTAGGGGACGCCATCTCGCCGCCGGCGATCGGGATGGTGGGGGGCCGCTGGGGTTTGAAGACCGGGTTCGTCGTGGTGGCCGTGTTCATGTTTCTCGGCGGGCTGATCTGGCTGTGGGGGGCCCGCTACCTCGAGCGGGACACCGCCGCCGCACCGCACCGCTTCGAAGCGTCGGCGAGGACGGAATAGTTTCACACGCGCGGAGCAAGCTCCGCCGCTAAACGAGAAGAGTTAAGCGCTGCTACGGTTCACTGCTCACTGCCAACTGCCGACTGCCTACTGCCCTCTGCCTACTGCCCTCTGCCTACTGCCCTCTGCCTCCTGCCCTCTGCCTACTGCCCTCTGCCTACTGCCCTCTGCTTACTGCCCTCTGCTATGATCCTCGGCGTCGAAATCGGCGGCACGAAACTCCAACTGGGGGTCGGCACCGGCGACGGCCCCCCGCTAGTGGCCCTGGAGCGGCTCGACGTCCGGCCCGAGCGCGGCGCAGATGGGATCCGCCGGCAGATCGCCGAGTCCGCCCGGTCGTTGATCGAGCGGTACGGCGTCACCGCGATCGGGATCGGCTTCGGCGGGCCGGTCGATAGCGTCCGCGGCCGGACCATCGTCAGCAACCAGATCGAGGGCTGGAGAGATTTTCCGATCGTCGCGTGGTCCGAGGAAACCTTGGGGCGGCCCACGGTGCTGGCCAACGATTCCGATAGCGCGGGGCTGGCCGAGGCCCGCTTCGGGGCGGGCCGGGGGCACCGCGTCGTTTTTTACAACAACATCGGCAGCGGGATCGGCGGGGCCTTGGTCGTCGAAGGCCACCTCTACCAGGGGGGCAGCGGCGTGGCTGCG
>Ga0315280_10010246_pt1 | contig 11803 bp, 14 predicted proteins | sample YL17G06_40_MG_FD_203697 | JGI IMG/M metagenome (GOLD analysis project Ga0315280, IMG submission 203697) | Sediment microbial communities from Yellowstone Lake, YNP, Wyoming, USA - YL17G06_40 | ecosystem: Environmental > Aquatic > Freshwater > Lake > Sediment | place: USA: Wyoming | collected... | reverse complement strand
ATGAATTTCAAAAGCCAAAAAAATTAGAAGAATCACTATAAAATCCCCCTCTATCCCCCTTTTTCAAAGGGGGAAGCTAATATCTCCTCCCTTTGGAAAAGGGAGGCAGGGAGGGATTTTCAAAGCGGTAAAGTATTACCATTTTTGAAATATAGATAAATGGTGGCCGGGTTCAATTCTGCGCACTGGGCAATTTCTTCTATGGTGGTCGAATCACTTCATATTGTCAAGAAAAAAGTACGGAAAAAAGTACGGAAGCTATATTGAGTTTTTATCCAAACTGCAAGCAAGAGTAACTCTTAACCCTTCCTTGACAAACAAAGGTGGATTAGGTTAATAAAAATTAATTCCTATAGAAAAAGTATGAATTTATAACCTATGAGAATATCAACGAAAATTAGATATGGCGCAAGAGCGATGTTAGAACTTGCTTGTCATTATGGCGAAGGGCCCATTGAATTGAAGGAGATCGCCAGGGAGGAAAATATATCTCTAAAATATCTTGAACAAGTGATGATTCCACTCCGGACGGCGGGTTTAGTCAAGTCGGTTCGTGGGTCCAAAGGAGGGTATTCATTAGCGAAGCCGCCTTCGGAGATCTGCTTAAATGATCTGATTGGAATTCTGGAGGGACCGGTAAATTTGATTGAATGTTTAGGAGACCCTAAGGCCTGCCAAAGATCCTCATTCTGTGTGACACGAGATATTTGGGAGGAGGTCTCAGAAGCAATAAATCGAATTTTTCATTCGGTCACCTTAGAAGAGATGGTGACTCGGAAAAGAGAGAAAGAGGGATTAGTCCCTCCAATGTACCAAATTTGAATATTTAATTACGAAGCACGAAATTCGAAGCTCGAAACAAATTCAAATGACCGAAAGACAAAATTCAACAAAAAGGACAATATTTAAGGAATTTGGTATTCGGGGTTTAGGATTTGTTTCGGATTTCGGTATTCGAATTTCGGATTTCTTGGAATAGAGATATGGTGAAAATAGGCAATTTTATTTCAGATTTGATAGGGAATACCCCTTTGTTAAGGTTGAATCGAGTAACAAAGGGCTGTAAGGCAGAGGTGGTGGCAAAACTTGAATCGTTCAACCCTTGCGGGAGCATCAAAGACCGGATTGGTGTTGCAATGATTGAGGCGGCGGAGAAAGAGAGATTGATCAATAAGGATACGATTATTTTAGAGCCCACCAGTGGGAACACAGGGATAGCCCTGGCATTTGTCTGTGCGGCGAAAGGTTACCCATTGGTTTTGACAATGCCAGATACGATGTCAGTTGAACGGATCCATCTGCTTCGGATGTTCGGAGCGGAAGTGGTTTTGACGCCTGGCAACGAAGGGATGACCGGTGCGGTCAGAAGGGCCGAGGAGATGGCTGCTGAAGACCCCCGGTATCTCATTCTACAACAGTTTAAGAATCCCGCTAATCCAGAGATCCACCGAAAGACAACCGCCTTGGAAATCTGGGAAGACACTGATGGGAAGGTGGATATTCTCGTAGCAGGTGTCGGCACAGGAGGAACCATTACCGGGGTTTCAGAAGTCATTAAAAAGAAAAAACCAGAATTCAAAGCTATTGCTGTAGAACCAGATAATTCTCCTGTACTCTCCGGAGGGAGACCAGGTCCTCACAAAATACAGGGGATCGGTGCAGGTTTCGTCCCAGAGGTGCTTCAGATGGATCTGGTCGACGAGGTGATTAAGGTATCCAATGAAGATGCAGGATTGTTAGCAAGGAGATTGGTGAAAGAGGAAGGGATTTTGGCAGGGATTTCCTCCGGAGCTGCCGCATGGGCAGCAATCGAAGTAGCCAAGAGGCAAGAGAACGAAAACAAGATGATTGTTGTCATCCTGCCGGACACTGGAGAGCGTTACATCAGCACATGGCTTTTTAATGAGGTAAAATAATCGATCAAACCCGAAATACGAAGCACGAAATACGAAACAAATCAGAATGTTCAAAATATAAATTTCTCAAACGTTAAATCTTGAAATTTGGATTTGTAACTTATTTCGGATTTCGATATTAGGATTTCGGATTTCCCCCGGGGAAGCGGGGGGAGGGGGTGATCTTATGTTATGGATCATGGATGGCCCCGAGAGGGGAACTATTAAAAGTTCAAAGTTTAAAGTTCAAAGTTAAAATCTTGAATCAAGATTTTTCGAGGAGGTAAAACATGGCTAAGACCATTGAAGAAATAAATGAAAAGATTAAAAAAGGGAAAGCGGTTGTCTTTACGGCCGAGGAGATTATCGAATACGCCGCAGAAAAAGGAGTGAAGAAGGCGGCTCAGGAAGTGGATGTTGTCACCACAGGGACCTTTGGTCCGATGTGTTCTTCAGGGGCCTATTTTAATGTGGGTCACTCAAAGCCTCGGATCAAGCTGGGAGGAGGAAAGACCTATCTCAACGATGTTCCGGTCTATACGGGGTTTGCAGCCGTAGATTTTTTCCTGGGGGCAACGGCAATGCCGGACGATGATCCCAGGAATAAAATCTTCCCAGGGAAGTTTGCTTACGGAGGAGCCTATGTCATCGAAGAACTGGTGGCTGGAAAAGATGTAAGGCTCTCGGCCACCGCTTATGGGACGGATTGCTATCCCAGAAAGACAATAGAGACTTATATCTCTCTGAAGGATATGAACGAAGCCGTTCTTCTAAATATTCGGAACGCTTATCAGAATTATAATGTGGCTGTCAACCTCTCGGAGAAGATCATCTACACCTATATGGGAGTTCTTCAACCCAAAATGGGCAATGCGACCTACTGTAGTGCTGGGCAGTTGAGCCCTTTGCTCAATGACCCCCTTTACAAAACGATAGGCATTGGAACCCGAATCTTCTTGGGCGGAGGGGTAGGGTATGTGGTGGGAAATGGAACCCAGCACAACCCAGGAGTGAAGAGGACAGAGGGAGGGGTTCCTAAAGCGCCGGCGGGGACCCTTACCGTCACGGGCGATCTCAAGATGATGAGTCCAAAATGGCTCAGGGGAACTTCTTTTACCGGTTACGGGGTGACCCTCACCGTAGGCATTGGAGCTCCCATTCCCATTTTAGATGAGGAGATACTCCGGTATGCCGCGGTTCGGGATGAGGACATCTTGGCCCAAGTTGTGGACTATAGTGAATCCTATCCTCAATGTATTCCAGGAAGCATAGGAGAGGCGAATTATAAGCAACTGAAGAGCGGCAGAATTACGGTCCAGGGAAAAGAGATTCCCACCTCCGGACTTTCCAGTTATTTGAAAGCGAGGGAGATCGCGAAGATTTTAAAAGAGTGGATTGAAGCGGGAAAGTTCTTTCTGACCCAACCTGTTGAACCAATTCCTTCTGTCGATTCAGGAATTGTTTTTAAACCGTTAAAAGAGAGACCCATCAAGAAAAAGTGAGAAGCACCAAATTCCAAGCACCAATAATCAAATAATAACCAAATTCCAATGACCCAAATAGGTGTTTGGGTCATTTGGAAATTGGGAAATTGGAAATTATTTGGGATTTGGGTATTGGGATTTGGAACTTGAATTAGAAAGGGGGTTGCGCATGCAGAAAAAAAGAATTGTTCTCAGTTATCCTTCCCATCTCGTCGATCAACCCGTCATCTCGAAATTAGTGAAGGATTATGATTTGATGGTCAATATTATGAGAGCCCGGATTACCCCCAAGGAGGAGGGAAGGCTCGTATTAGAGCTTACCGGGAAGAGGGCCGGGATGGAGGCGGGGTTTAAATATCTTAGTGAAATAGGGGTGGAGATCCAACCCTTGGCTCAGGATGTCAAATGGCATGAGGATCGCTGTACCCACTGCACAGCCTGTATCAGTGTCTGCCCAACGAAGGCATTGGATGTCCAGAGGACGAATATGGAGGTGTCTTTTAAACGGGACAAGTGTATTGCCTGTGAACTGTGCATTCCAGTCTGTCCTTATCAGGCCATGGAAATCCTGTTCTAAAGGCAGAGGGCATAGCGCATGGAGCATGGGGCTAATAATACAATACGCGCTATGCGCTAAGTGCGTTGCCCATTGCCGATATGAGAAGAAGGACGGAGATGAAGAAAAGGGTCGTTGTTGCCATGAGTGGAGGGGTAGATTCGAGCACGGCTGCCTGGCTTCTCAAGGAGAAAGGTTATGAAGTAATTGGAGCAACCATGTGTATAGGCGTGATGGATCAGGCCCACGAAGGGCCGGCTCGATGTTGCGGTCTTGCCGATATCGAGGATGCCAGGCGCGTTGCCCTCCAGCTTGGGATTCCTTTTTATGTCTTCCATCTTAGAGAGGAGTTTGAAAAAGAAGTCATCCAATACTTCTGCGAAGAATACGGTAAGGGGAGGACGCCCAACCCCTGTATCCTTTGCAATGAGAAGATAAAGTTCGGATCTTTTTTAAAGAAGGCCCTGGAACTGAATGCCGATTATCTTTCAACGGGCCATTATGCACGTTTGGAATTCGATGAGGGAATGGAACAGTATCTTTTAAAGAAAGGAGTGGATGGGAGAAAGGATCAATCCTATGTCCTCTTCTCCCTCAACCAGGAACAACTCCACTATACCCTGTTTCCGTTAGGAGAATACCGAAAAGAGGAGGTAAGGCGAAGGGCCCTTCAGCTTGGTCTTCGAGTCCATGACAAGCCTGAAAGCCAGGAGGTCTGTTTCATCCATGATACTTCTTACCATCCCTTTTTGCAGGAGAGGTTGAGAGAATCGATCGAACCTGGGCCGATTATCGACAGGAAAGGGTGTGTCCTGGGAAGGCACAAAGGAATCCCTTTCTATACCATTGGACAGCGGAGAGGTCTCCGTCTGGCAAAGGGGAAGCCCTTTTATGTGATCGGAATCGATCGGGAGAGAAACACCGTGATTGTTGGAGAGGGAGAAGAGGTTTACGGGGATACCTTTATCGTGGATTCTATCAATTGGATTGTCTCTCAAAAGATGGCCTCATCCTTTTGGACCCAGGTGAAGATACGATATAACCATCCGGGTTCAGAGGCGATCGTTTTTCCAAAGGGGAATGGGGAACTGGAGGTGAAATTTAAATCTCCGCAGAAAGCCATCACACCAGGGCAGGCCGCTGTTTTTTATAATGGAGAGATGGTCCTCGGAGGGGGATGGATTAAGGGAATAGTTCGGAGTTCGGAGTGATGAGTTCGGAGTTTGAAGAAAAAAATTATTTTGCGGACACGTGACACGCTTGCGCGCCGAAGCGCTTCAGCGCGCAGGCACGGACACGGAATGAGAGAGTGATGAGTTCGGAGTTAAAAACCAAGACTGAAAAATTGGAAGAAATATTTCGAACCATGGGAAGGGTGCTGGTTGCCTATTCAGGAGGGGTCGATAGTACACTCCTTCTTAAGGTGGCCAAAGATGTCCTTGGAGATGGAAATGTTCTTGCCGTAACAGCCCTTTCCTCTCTGTATCCAGAAAGGGAATTAACAGGGGTGAAGAAATTGATTCAGACCTTAGGAGTGAGGCACCTCCTGATCGAATCGAATGAGTTGGAGATTGCCGGGTTTTCAAAGAATCCTCCAGACCGTTGCTATTATTGTAAAAAGGAACTATACGGAGAATTACTGAACTTGGCTAAGAAAGAATCGATCCCTTTTATTGTTGAGGGGTCTACCTTGGATGACGATAAAGATCATAGACCGGGAAGGGTGGCGATTCAGGAGTTGGGAATCCGAAGTCCCCTTAAAGAGGCATTGTTCACAAAAACCGATGTGAGGCAATTGTCCAAGGGATTGAGCCTTCCTACTTGGGATAAACCTTCCTTTGCCTGCCTTGCCTCACGGTTCCCCTATGGAGAGGAGATTACTCCCGAGGGATTGAGGATGGTGGATGAGGCAGAGGATTTCCTTTTTAGGTTGGGATTCAAACAGGTTCGAGTCCGGCACTATCAAAATCTGGCTCGAATTGAAATCCTTCAAGAAGAGATGGGACGCCTCATGGGGGGTGCTTTGAGAGGAAAGGTGGTCAGCCATTTGAAGGGTATCGGTTACAAGTATGTCACATTGGATCTTCAGGGCTTTCGGTCGGGATCGATGAACGAGGTATTATGATGAAGGCGATCGCGCTGCTCTCGGGCGGGCTCGATAGTACGCTGGCGGCCAAGATGATCATGGAGCAGGAAATCGAACTGGAGGCCCTCAACTTTCTGACGGTTTTCTGCACCTGAACAACCCGCGGAGAGGCCTGTTTGGCCTCCCAGAAGGCTGTTGATACTCTGGGTATTCCTCTAAAGGTATTCAATGTCTCTGAGGAGTACCTCGATGTAGTGAAGCATCCGAAACACGGGTATGGAAGTAATATGAACCCGTGTATCGATTGCCGGATCTTCATGTTGAAAAAGACAAAGGCCTATATGGAAGTGGCCTCTGCTTCCTTTATTGTCACGGGCGAAGTATTAGGACAAAGACCTATGTCCCAGCGCAGGGATGCGATGCGTTTGATCGAGAAAGAGGCAGGACTCGAGGGTTTCATTTTAAGACCCCTCTCTGCTAAGTTTCTTCCGGTAACGATTCCTGAGAAGGAGGGCTGGGTGGACAGGGAAAGACTCCTCAGTATCCAAGGCCGTTCGAGAAAGCCCCAAATGAAGTTGGCCGACCATTTGGGTATTCGTGACTATCCCTGTCCTGCGGGGGGGTGCCTTCTTACGGATCCTGGGTTTGCGAGACGGATGAAGGATCTGATCCATTATGATCCCAATTTTTCTCTTAATGATGTTCACCTCCTGAAGGTCGGGAGGCATTTTCGGTTTTCTCCGAGATTGAAATTGGTCGTTGGAAGAAATGAGGAAGAGAACCAAAAGATTCAGACTTTCTCACGAGAAGAGGATATTCTGCTAAAAATCTCTCGCTATCCTGGACCCTTGTCCCTTCTCAGGGGGGATGTCAACGAGAGGGAGATGGAGAGGGCTGCTGGGATTGCTGTTCACTATAGCAAGGCAAAACATTTAGAGAAAGCCGAGGTCATTTATAAGAGGGGAGAAGAGGATCACGCTCGGTCTCTTTTCGTTTCAACCATCTCGGATAGAGAGATCGAGGGATTGATGATCAATGAATAGTACCCTGGGATTGGCCGAGGTCAGGCCTTTTTTCCATCTCACCGGAGACCCTTTCTGTGATGATCGGGATTGTCGCCTCTTCAATAGCCATTGGCAAGAAGAGGTACTCCGTTCCCAGATGGACGGTCGATATGAATTTTGTCCGAGGCATGAAGCAGTTCTGAAGGAGCTTAGGAAGCGATCTTAGAGCATCCTTAGCTCCAACATTCAAAGCTCAATTCTCCAATTCTAAAATCAAAAATCTGCAATCGGTATTCCGGAATGAATCTAGTTGAGCTCCCCGTCCAAAGGGAGGCAGTGTTGTTTGCATTTCGATACACCTTGTGCTATTTCTTAACATCTATGGGACTCATTTCGAAGCTATTTTAATTCATTACCCAACCCGAGCGGCAAGGCTCTGACTATCAGCTTTCTCGACTTTTTAAGGGATTGGTAAAGAGGTTGACCAAATGACGAGCGCCCAAGAAGAAAGAAAGGTCGAACAACTTAACCTCCTCATCAATATGTCAGCCCTTATCAATTCAACTCTCGACGTACAAGAGATTATTAAGTATGCGATAGAGGGGTCTACAAGACTGCTTGATGCAGAGGCAGGTAGCCTCCTGTTTTTGGAAGAGGAGGTCGGGGAACTATTCTTCGCGGAAGCTGTGGGCGAAAAAGGTGAAAAAGTGAAGGGGATCAAGTTGAAAACGGGACAAGGCGTGGCGGGTTGGGTGGCTGAAAAAGGAGAGCCTGTGATCGTTCATGATGCATCCTCGGACCCAAGATTTTTCGATGGGGTTGACAAGATCAGTCATTTCGTCACGAGAAACATCGTCTGTGTCCCCTTGCGGACAAAAGACAGGATACTGGGCTCCATAGAGGTCATCAATAAAAATAGCGGCATCTTCGATTCAGATGACATGTTAATCCTCACTGCCCTTGCAAATCAGGTGGCAGTTGCCATAGAGAATGCTCGCTTGTATGAAGAATCGATTGTAGACGGACTGACCGGGTTATATCAACGAAAATATTTTGAGTTAAGGTTAGAAGAAGAATTAAAACGTTCCCAAAAGTGTAAACATCCCTTAAACTTAGTCATGATCGATATCGATTACTTTAAAAGGGTAAATGATGAACATGGGCATCTGATAGGGGATGCGGTGTTGAAAGAAATTGCATCGGTATTTAAGAAGAGCATACGATTGGAAGATGTCGTAGCCAGATACGGGGGAGAAGAATTTGTCCTCATCATGCCTCATACTTCTGTGGAAGATATGAGAAAAACAGGTGAAAGATTAAGGGCTGAGATAGAAGAGATGGAGATTTCCGGAATCAGAATTACGATTAGTGTTGGAATAGGGCATTTTGATGGCAAAGAGATGGACTTCAATCATAAGGATCTCATCAACCGTGCGGATAGGGCATTATATCTCGCAAAAAAAAGAGGAAGAAACAGAGTAGAGATGATCGTGTGATATTGTAATGTCAACCTATATTTGAAATAGTTGGTCGTCCTCACTGTGTGGTGGATGTCAGATTTTCAATGAGAATTTGAGTGTGACAGTTGAAAGATTTCTTGAAACGTGAGAACCCATTCCTTCCAAACTTCATCAAAGTCCGGAAGAGTTTTCATCAAAGGTCCTAATATATTTTGCCAGGCATCTTTGTTCCATTCTCTAAGATTCTCTGAGATCAACCCAGTGACATCGCGCTGAATTTGACGGGCTTTACATTTTTGAGAGAAAAGAGTTCTAAGTACCTCTGGACGAAAGCGTTCTCTTTCCCGGCAAAGTATGAACCATAGGTCATATAAGTCTCGAGGCCGGGGCCATTTCATCTGTTGCTGAAGAAGTGAGCGCATCTTTTCTGAAAGGATTTCCTCTTTACTGTAGCAAGTCATTTTAAATTCTGGGAGATCTGAATACCGAGGTATAACAGACCTGGTAGCCCCTTCCGTCAAGATTGGTTCATCAAAAGTTAAGTGAATCTTCGCATTGGGAAGTTTCTGTCTCCGTGAACCACCCCTGCTGTATTCCACAGGAATCTCCACTTGAAAATCCCCTGGGATGGTGTTTGGGGATCTGATCGCTATGAAGATACCTGAGCTCTCCTGTATCCAGACGGAAATTCGTTTAAGCAATATCTGGGCAGCGTCCAGATCACCAGCATCGGGTTTACAACTAAAATCAATATCTTCTGAGAAACGATATCCTAGATAATAGCAATGCCTCAGACAAGTTCCGCCTTTTAAAAACCATCCCCGTGGCAAAAAATTCGGCAGTGACAAGCCGTAGAGTATCCAGAGAATAACATAATCCTTTTCTGCTTGATCAAATCGAATACCTTCTGCTGATGCCATACGATGAAGCTCAGCCTTTGTGATCATTGGCCGACCTTTGAATTAATCAACAGATTCCACTGTCTGTTATGTTTTCCCTGTTTTGGAAGCGTGGGGTCTAAAGACGAAAAACCGGGAGCAAGTGATGCGGCTTTTCTCAGGACTTCAGGATTGCCAAGCCCCAACGCCTCCATCAAGAACCCAAGGCGTTTAGCGACGGCAGAATTTCCTATCTTTGCTGAATAGTCAAGAAGCTTAGCTTGGTCTAATTCAGTCCATATTTTTGTAAGTGCCTTTACGATCTCTCCTACTCCACCTATGTATTTTGGCAGGTCTAAACCATCTATAATTGTTTTTTCTTTGTCAGTGATCCAAAATGGTCGCTCATCTATCCAGTCTCGTATAATTCCGAAAAACTTTGAAGGTCGGAGAGAAACAATTTTGAATGTAATGCCCAAAGTCTCTTTCGGACGGTGCCGAATAGGGTGATTGGTTGCGACAAAAACTGTACGAGGAAGTTGCTCGGTCATTCCATGATGATTGAGGGCAGACCAATAGGCAATTGCCGCTGGGGAAACTAGTTCCATCGCTACAAGAAATTCATGTAGTTGTGGTGTGCGCTCCTCCCCAGAGGAAAGCGGAATTACCACAAATTGGCCTCGCCTAATCCTTTGGATCCAACCCTTGCGTTGAAGGCGTTCTAAGAACTGACGGGTAGGGTCCTCTACTCTGTGTCCTAATACCTGACGGGCCTCAATGATCGAGAAAGTGCCTTGGACACCCATTTTCGCAATAAATTGTGCCTCCATCCTTCCTAAAGGGCTTTTTGTTATATTTTGGGAGACTATTGTCATCTGTACAGCCTACCTTTGTCATACAAAATATAACATATAGAATCAAATGTCAAGCAAAATTTAAACATAGACACATGGAAATTAAGCGAGAAATGGATAAAATTGACCAAATAATTTCTTAAGAAGTAAAATTCCTACATATTTATATAAATATAACCAAAAATATCTTGACATTTACAAATAATTATGATATTTGTGGAACATAATTCTACTATTTGGGGACCCCATGGAACAAGAAACAAGAAATGAACGGTTTAAAAGAATAGCAACCAAACGGACAAATGAGATTCTTGAGAAGATTAGAATCCTTGGAAATTGTTCTAACAGAAGCTCCTACGAATACACCGAGGAAGAGATTAATAAGATTTTCTCCGAGATAGAAAAACAATTGAAATTTACAAAAGGGAAGTTCCTGGCAGAAAAGAGAGAGAGGTTTAAATTGTGAGAAAGGCAGTTTCAAAAAACGAATTGTCAAATATGGATATTGCCCTGTTCGCTTTATACAAACTTGGAGGTATTTCGAAAAAAATTCACACGGAATATATTGCTTGGGAAGCATATCAATTAGCTAAAGAAAGGTTCTCTTGGCGATTACCAGAATTTAGAGAAAAAGGCTTCCCAGACAAAACACCTGTTCGGTTTGCCTTGGAACAAGCGAAGAAAAAAGAGTTCGGAAAATTGGTAAGTGGAAGAGCGGGGGGGGATATTAATAGACCTGAATTAGAAGGTTGGCGTTTCACTCCTCAGGGGGCGGAATGGATTAAGGATAACGAGGGTCGGATTTTAAAATTAATCGGACAAAAGGCTCCAGACTTACCCAAACTTGTAGCAGAACGATTTGTAAAACAATTAAAGAATGATACAAGTTTTGTCTCCTTCCAAAAAAACCGGAATCTGGGTGAAGTCTCATCATATATGTTTACGGATATGTTAGCCTGTGCCCCTGATGCATCGAAAGAGATTATAAGACAAAAATATGACCGGATTGTATCAACAGCAAATTTGGTTAATGACAAAGAAATCCTTCAATTCTTGGATGCTTGTTCAAACAAATTCAGACAACTGTTAACCGAATAGGGGGAACATTATGAAGTTGAACACTCCGATAGATTTAAAATACTCAACAAGATATTATCAATTCATTAGACAATATGCTATTCGAGATGTTTACGATGCATTGGTCGAACTTATCACAAATTGCGACGACAGCTATCACCGCTTATTTATGAGCAAAAAACGAAATGAAGATGGTGGGGATATTTTAATTGAAATCCTTGAGCAAAGAAAAGGTAATCCATCTTTGGTAATTGTACGTGACAAGGCTGAAGGTATGACCTTGCAGGAAATGGTGGAAAAATTTGGTGAAGTTGGAACCAGGAGTAGTAAAAGTGGTGATAGGGGATTTATGGGAAGGGGGGCAAAGGACTGCACAGCGCTGGGAAAAATGACCATAGAATCTATTAAACACCGATTTTCGCAGAGCGCATATGATATAACATTTTTTCTTAGCCAGCAGGTCGGATAGCCCTAAAATAGGGCCTCCGGGAACTGACAGGTAAGAATTA
>Ga0315280_10010245_pt1 | contig 11803 bp, 5 predicted proteins | sample YL17G06_40_MG_FD_203697 | JGI IMG/M metagenome (GOLD analysis project Ga0315280, IMG submission 203697) | Sediment microbial communities from Yellowstone Lake, YNP, Wyoming, USA - YL17G06_40 | ecosystem: Environmental > Aquatic > Freshwater > Lake > Sediment | place: USA: Wyoming | collected... | reverse complement strand
TCGACCCGGGTTCGCTATGACCTGGTTGGGTCGAGCCGAGGCTCCATTCGAGAGGAGCGCGTCGGCTATTGGGATCTTGAATGGGAGGGGGATTCGAGTGGCCAACTCCGGGTCCGGAAATGGCAGGCGCTGGAGGAAACTCTGAGCCGCGCTTCGGGGCCTATGTTCGTGGACATCACGGCGCGCGCTCTGGCCGGCAACGCCTCCTACCGCGAGCAGATCCTGCGAGGGTCGGACTACTGGCGGACCGTTCTGGACGCCGCCTCTGGGATCGACATCTATGGCAACAACGGGGTGGCGGCCGGCGACATCGATAACGACGGCTTTGATGACTTCTACGTGTGTCAGCCCTCCGGCCTTCCCAACCGCCTGTTCCGGAACCGCGGAGACGGAACCTTCGAGGATTTGACTGAAGCCGCTGGAGTCGGCGTCCTCGACAGCACCGCCTGTGCGCTATTCGCCGACGTGGATAACGATGGTCGCCAGGACCTGCTGGTGGTGCGAGCGAAAGGCCCCCTGCTCTTTCTCAATCGGGGAAGCGGAAGATTTCAGCTTCAACGGGATGCCTTTCGTTTTGCCCAGCCGCCTCAGGGAACTTTTACCAGTGCGGCTTTTGCCGACTACGACCGTGACGGCTGGCTCGACGTGTATTTCTGCCTTTACAGTTACTACCAGGGCCTGGGCCAGTACCAGTATCCCCTCCCCTACTATGATGCCCGCAACGGTCCCCCGAATTTTCTGTTCCACAACGAGAAGGATGGGACCTTCCGTGACGTTACGGAGCCCTCGGGAATGAACCAGAACAATAAGCGCTTCAGCTTTGCCTGCTCCTGGTGCGACTTCGATGATGACGGATGGCCGGACTTGTATGTGGTAAACGATTTCGGGCGCAAGAACCTCTATCAGAACCGGGGCGATGGAACTTTCCGCGACGTGGCTGAGGAAGCCGGCGTAGTAGACGTCGGGCCGGGGATGAGTGCTTGTTGGTTTGATTACGACAATGATGGCAGGCCGGATCTTTACGTCTCTGACATGTGGGAAGCTGCAGGTCTGCGCGTGAGCATGCAGGAAATCTTCATGCAGACCGTGCCGGCCGATATCCGTGCCCTCTATCGGCGGCATGCCAAGGGTAACTCACTTTTTCATAACCAAGGAGACGGGCACTTTGCAGATCGGAGTGCGGTGGCAGGAGTGGAGGTTACCGGCTGGTCGTGGTCCTGTAACGCCTGGGACTTTGACCACGACGGCTACTCCGACCTTTACATTGCCAACGGCATGATCAGCGGCCCGAGCACGAACGACCTCGAGAATTTCTTCTGGAGACAGGTCGTGGCGCGGTCGCCTATGGATGCCAGCGCCACGCAGGATTACGAGCAGGGATGGAACGCCATCAATGAATTGATCCGTTCCGACGGCACCTGGGCAGGCTACCAGAGAAAGGTGTTTTATCTGAACAATCACGACGGCACGTTTTCCTCTGTGGCCGGCGCGCTGGGATTGGACTTCCCTGACGACAGCCGAGCCTTCGCGCTTACGGATTTGGACCACGATGGGCGCCTGGAGATCATTCTCAAAAACCGCACCGGGCCGCAACTCCGCATCTTGCACAATGAGATGAAGGAGCTGGGCAATTCCATTGCCTTTCGGCTGCGCGGCCGGAAGAGCAACCGCGACGCCATCGGCGCGGCCATTACCGTGGAGACAGGGCTCGGCCGCCAGATCAAGTTTCTTCAGGCAGGGACGGGATTCGCGTCGCAACATACCAAAGAACTTTTTTTCGGGCTCGGTAAGGCGGCAACCTCTGTGCGTGCCCAAGTGCGCTGGCCCAGTGGCTTGGTCCAACATTTCGACAACGTACCGGTGAATCACAGAATCGAGATGGAGGAGGGCTCCACCAGCTTCCGGACGGAACCCTTTCGGGCCATTGCCCCATCACCTACTGCCGCCGCAGCGCCACAACCGTCTGTGCCTCCGCCCGCGGTGTCCGCGAGCTGGCTGATTGACCCGCTGGCGGCGCCGGACTTCTCGTTACCGGACCTGGTGGGTCGCATCCGGACTCTTCGGGACTTTCGAGGTCGGCCGGTCCTGCTGAATTTCTGGGCGACGTGGTCTCCTCCATGCCAAAAGGAGTTAGAGATCCTCCAGCGGTATCACTCGCAGTGGGCCGAGAAGGGTCTGCATTTGGTCGCGCTGAACGTGGATTCCGCAGAACCAGAGGCCACCGTCCGGGCGCTTGCACGCCAAAAGGGTCTTTCGTTTCTCATCTTGCTGGCGAATGAAGATGTGGCGGCAATATACAACTTGGTATATCGCTACCTGTTCGACCGCCGAAGGGATTTGGGACTTCCTACCTCCTTCTTGGTGGACGATCAGGGGATGATCGTCAAGGTCTATCAAGGTTCCCTCGATCCACAGCACGTGTTCGAGGATATTGGTTCTTTTCCCCGGAACCCATCAGAACGCCTTAAGAAAGCACTGCCATTTCGGGGTGATTACTACGGCGGCGAGTTTCACCGAAACTACTTCAGCTACGGTGTGGTTTTTTTCCAGAGAGGGTACATAGATGAAGCGATAGCCACCTTCGAGATGGCTCTCCGAGGCAACCCGGATTATCCCGAAGCCCATTACAACCTTGGGACCCTCTATCTGAAGAAGGAGATGCGGGCCGAAGCTCGCGAGCATCTCCAGCGGGCGGTTCGGCTGCGCCCGGATTATCCCGACGCTTTGAACAACCTGGGATTGCTGGCCGCCGAAGAAGGCAGAGCCGATGAAGCCGGCCGCTATTTCCAGGAGGCGATTCGACATAAGCCCAACTATGCCATCGCGCTTCAAAATCTTGGCAACTTATACCGCCGACAGGGTCGGCTAGCAGAGGCCGAACGGATACTCGAGCAGGCCCTTCAATTGGATCCCAATGATGCCGAGGCGTATTACAGCTTGGGATTGCTTTTTGCCCAGAAGGATGACACCGCACGGGCCCACGAGTTTTTCCAAAGCGCCTTGAAGATCCGTCCCGATTACCCGGAGGCTTTAAACAACCTCGGCGTGCTCTATCTTCGCACCGGGCGACTCGACGAGGCTGTCACCATGTTTCAGGAGTGCATTCGCGTGTCCCCGACCTTTGACCAGCCCTATTTGAACCTCGCCAGGGTTTATGTGGCGAGGGGCGAAAAGCAGAGAGCTCAAGAGATCCTCCAGCAACTTCTCCAAAAACATCCTGAGCACCCGGTGGGGAGGAAGGCACTGGAGCAATTAACACGTTAGCGGTCGCCGCACCGTCCAGTCCAATCGTGAAGACAGGCGCGGCGCTGGTTCACGCGCCCTGCGCTTCGAAGGAATGCGTTGAAAAGAGTACAATAGCGGCAGGGGTGGCTGACCGTGCGGAAGGTTCTTGTCAGGTCCTTTGACCGGAACGCGAAAGGCGGGTGGCGCACACTAGCTGGGCTTGTTGCGACCACCCTTTGTCTCTGTGCCGGTTTGGGTGCTTCGCAGGTGGGTGTGCGAGGTGAGGGGAGCACGAAGTGGCCAGCCGCGGCAAAGGAGCGGTTCGCGGAAGCCCAGAAACTGCTTCATCAGGCGGACTTCAAAGGAGCCCAGGCGGCAGTTCTTGAAGGGCTGAAGCTGGCTCCCCAAAGTGTCGAAGGCTACAACCTGCTGGGCATCATTTACGAGCAGCAGAAGGATCACGCGCAGTCGCTTGCCGCCTTCCAGAAAGCTCTACAGCTCAATCCCCGCTCGACAGAAATTCACAACAACTTGGGAAACAGCTACGTTGCACAAGAGAAGCTAGACTTAGCGGAGAAGGAGTTCCGCACAACGCTACGCCTGGACCCTCGCAACCGTGACGCAAATTATAATCTGGGTCTGGTCTTGCTATCCCGAGGCCATCCTGCACAGGCCGTCACCTATCTCGAGCGTGTTCGTCCCCCGGATTCCGGCACCCTGGTGAACCTGACGCAGGCCTACCTCCGCTCAGGTCAGACCGCGAAAGGGGTGGAGCTGGCAAAACGGGCTTCCGAGCAGAACAAGAACGACCTTCGGCTTCATTTCTCCTTGGGCCTGCTGCTGGCCTCCGCAAAACAATACGAGCCGGCCGTGCAGGAATTTGAATTGGCCGACGCCCTGATGCCCGGCACGTTTGAGATCCTCCACAACCTTGGGCAGGCCTGCCTGCGAAGTAAGAACTACCCCAAGGCAGAAGCTGCTCTGCAGCGCGCCCTGGCGTTGGCGCCGGATTCGGTCGACACCCTGTATCTGCTCGCGCAAGTTTACACAAACGAGCAAAGGCAGCTGCCGGCATTAGAGCTTCTTGCACGCGCCCGCAAGCTCGCCCCGCAGAACACGGATGTCATTTTCCTCATGGCGCGCCTCAGCATGATGCAGTCTTTTCACGAAGACGCGATACCGCTGCTCGAGGAGGGAGTGAAAATCGCTCCCCAGAGACTCGATCTCCACGCAGCTTTGGGTGACTGCTACTTCACAGTGGGGAAGGTTGAGAAGGCCGTGCAAGAGTTTCAGACCCTAATCCAACTTGATCCTTCCGCGACTTCTTATGCTTTCATGGGCCTGTGTTATCGGCACCAGGGTCGGTTTGAGGAGGCCAAGAAATACTTCTCCGAGGGGCTAAAGAAGGATCCTCGCAGCGCTAGCTGCCTTTACAACCTCGGCTACATCGAGAACAAACAAGGCAATTACCAGACAGCCGGGAAGCTGCTGGAACAGGCGCTGGGGATCAACCCAGATTACGACGACGCCCTGCTCGAGATGGCCAGCGTGAAGATGACCGAGAAGAAATTTGATGAGGCGATCCCGCTATTGCGGCGTTGCGTGACGCTGACCCCCCGGCAAGCCCAGGTCTATTACAAGCTGGCCACCGCCGAACGCACTCTGCACCAGACGCAGGCGGCCGAAAGAGACTTCAAGATTTTCCAAACCCTCTCCAGGGATTCCGCCTCCGGTCCCTATCCATTCCAGCATTTCTTCGACTACCTGGATCAAAGGCTCGAACTCCCCGCGCAAGCCAAGGCTCAAATCGACTTGCAGGAGCTGCTGCAAGAGACAAACCGACACCCCGATCGGCCTCAAAACCTCTATTTGTTGGCCGAAACCCATCTCAAGCTTAGGCAGCCGGACGAGGCTAAGAAAACGGTGGCCCAACTTGACAAGCTGAGTGCAGGAGACCTGCGGACGATGCTGGGTGTGGGCGTACTGTTTGCACGTTACCGAATGTTTCCCGAAGCCATCCAGCACTTCCAGATGGCCCTGGCGGCAGACCCCACTTCCGACGAGGCGAAGTATGACCTGGCCAACGCCTACTTTCGCCTGCGCGATTACCCGCAGGCACTTGAAGTCATGCAGCAGGTCTCCGCAGCAGCCCAGAACGACGACACCTATCTGGCGTTGCTAGGCGATATCTATGCGCACCTGGGTCGGACCGCCGAGGCGACCAAGATCTTCCAAGACGCCATTGCCAAGAACCCGGACAACGACCAGTACTACCTCTCGCTGGCCTTGACCCAGTTGCGTGGAGGGTCTGCAAATGCAGCAGAAAAGACACTGCGACAGGGCCTAGCCCGTACTCCGGATTCGGGCAGACTCCTGTGGGGGATGGGGGTTCTTTCCGTCCTACTGGAAAACAACCTTCAGGCAGAGGAGTATCTCAAAAGATCGGTGGACTTGATGCCAGAGTGGCGGAGTAGCTATTCGACACTGGGCGTCTTCTATTATGAAACTGGACGAATTGTCAAGGCACGGGAAACCCTGAATCGCTTTGCGCAACAGAATCCTCATGGGGGGCTGGACGTACAGCAGATCGAGCAAGCGCTCTCCGCCGCGTCCGCGAGTGATTCCCAATCCAGCAAGGCCAGGATGCTCCCTCCAGAAGCGCGGCAGAGATTCCTGCAAGTGGCGCTTGCGTTGGTGGACGAAAGCCCATAGCGCTGATGCACAGCCCTGAAGCTTCGCCGCCGGCCTGTCGTACAACTTGCCACCGTGTGCTAACATTCACTTGGTTCGGGCCTGATCTGCCAAGGGCTGAGAGGTTTGGGGCTATGGACACGTCAAAGCGAACATTTTTGCGCGCGGCGGGGCTGCTCTTGGCTGACAATATCGTGACGCGAAGCCTATCGGGCAGGGGTCAGAAGAGCGCAGGCGGGTCTGGTCACAAAGCCATTCTTGTTGTTTTCGGTGGGGTACGTCGCCAGGAGACTTTTTCCGAACAAGGCCTTGAAAACATCCCCCGTCTCTCGCGTGACTTGCTGCCGCAATCGCTTTTTTACCTTCGCGTGCGGAACGAGGGGGTGACCGCCCACTTCAACGCCATTGCCAGCATCCTGACCGGCAACTGGCAGCGCGTGGATGACTGGGGCAAGCTCTCGCCGACCGCCCCCACGCTTTTCGAATACTTCCGAAGGCAATTGGGCGTGGCCCAAAGCGAGGTTTGGGTGGTGGCAAGCAACAAAGCACTGACCAACCTGATCGGGGCAAGCTCGGCTCCGAGTTATGGTGTTAGATTCGGGGCCAACGTGGTCTTTCCCAAGCAACTCTTGATCACCGCCGTGGAAAAAGCAGTTTGGGAAGGGCGGAACCGGAACTTGGCAGATCGTTCCAAGGTCGAAGCTGAACTGGCGGCGATGCTTCAGGACAGCAATTATGAAGGCTTGGGATGGACGGTGTTTGACGCTGTGGACCGTCTCGACCCGCGGGTTCGGTCAATCATCCAGGAGGCGGTGGCGGGGTTTGTCCATGGCGGAGGTCCCACCAGCGGCGATGAACTCACTTTCTTTGTGAGCCGGGAAATCATGCGCAAATTCGCGCCGACTCTGTTGGTAGTGATCTTCTCGGATGTTGAAGTGGCCCATTTCGGCTCCTATTCGCTTCACCTGGCAGGAATCCGCAACGCCGACCGGCTAACCTACCAGCTCTGGCAGGAAGTGGAGGCGAACAGCGAATACCGCGGGCGTACAACAATGGTGGTCTTGCCGGAGTTCGGGCGGGACCCGGACGGGTCCACTACGAACGGGTTCTTCAATCACCGCTCAAACGATGAGTCGACCCGAACAACCTGGATGATGTGTCTGGGTGCGGCGGTGGATCATCCCCAGATCGTGGAACGGCCTATTCACCACATTGATCTCTGCCCCACGTTCGCCAGCTTGCTCGGCTGTCAATCGATTGATGCAAGGGGAAGCAAGTTGCCCGAGCTTCGAGCATGAAAGCAGCTGCCGTCTCCAAGTCAGTGGGAGCTGGCAAGACCGCTTCTGAGGCTAAGCCATGGCAGGCCGGAACAACAGAAGGGGTCCCACCCTCACGCGTCAGGCGGAAACTGCCGATGCGTCGTGGGGGCTTGCCGCGAAGAGCCACAGCGCGATTCCTAAGAAACGCATCAGCGCGCCGCACGTCTTAAATGAAGCACAGACGTATCCACGCCCCTCCTCCTTTTCGCGCGGGTTGCGGCTTGATATCAAGGGCGTTACGATCCTTTTCATTTCTGGAACGGCAAGTGTGGACGAGCGCGGCCAGACGGTTCACCCCGGTGATTTCCGCGCCCAGGCGGAGCGAACCTATCGCAATATTACGGCCCTGCTGGAGTCCGAAGGCGTCACGTGGAGGGATGTTGTTCGGACCACGTGTTATCTGAGAGATATTGAGCGCGACTACGGCGCCTTCAATGAGATTCGCACCCGGTTTTTCAAGGAGCAGGGACTCGATCCCCTGCCGGCGTCCACCGCCATTCAGGCGATCCTGTGCCGGCCGGATTTGTTGGTCGAAACTGAGGCCATCGCGATTTTCGAGACCAAGGATAACAGTCCACAGGACGGTGAATGGTAGGGATTATCACAGTGGGCCGGGTTGAAGGACGGGCTCGTCTCCTACGGCTCCGGGCCTTGCGGTCCAGCGCGCCCGGCCTGGCGCATTGAAGAGACTGCTCCGGGAAGTTTTTGCTTCGGATTGCTGATGGAAGATGCCCAATGAGCCACGAGGACAAGCGGCCTGTTCAAATTCGGGAGGTATTGAAGAAGGGTTTGCTGAAACGCCTCCCGCTTACCTTCCAGCCCTTTCTCAATGAGCAGCTCCATACCTGGGATTTCCTCTTCCCCTTCGAACAACAATACCTGTCGCGGATCCTCACTACCTTGGGAGGGCTCGACGACGAGCATTTCGCAAGACTTTTCCATGGATTGCAGGAAATGGAAGCACGGATGGAAGTGAGCCGGTGGGCTTTTTCCACTCGTGAGCAAACCATCGAAAACGCCTCCTTGCTTGCTCGTTCTCCCTATTACCATGAGTGGCGGCGAGAAGTACAAAAGGCGTTTGACGAAATCGACCGCCAGGCGTCAGCAAACAGGTATCAAGCCAGTGGAAGGTCGGAAAACCGGTTGATCCTGCTGATGTTCCCAGATCGCCTTCCCCTCGATCGAGCCACGGCGTGGAAGGGATGGCGAGGCATCGGAAGGGAACTCGAACTGGACCTTGACAGTGTGAGTCTTACGTGGACCTTCAACGAAATCCTCTTCAGGGGCTCGAGCGAATCGGGGAAGCGGCCGCGGCCGAGCTTTGTTGAGGCTTTTGCTCAAAAGCGTGGTCACTCGGCCAGCGACATCTGGATTATTGAGGCTGGAAGCCACCTGAGCGGGCTGCTGCCGGAGCTGAATGCTTCAAACGGAACCGCGGCGCGAGCCACATTCTTGAGTTGGGAAAAATTGAAAGCCTTGCGGGAGACTTTCCTTCAGCAACTGAACGCGATCCGTAAGGACCTTTCGGACGCCGATGCGGTTTACAGCCGGCTCCGCAATGTGGACGTTGAGCAATGGTGTCCGCCGGAGGTGGCGAGCCAGCCGGCCGTCAGGGAGTTCGTGCGTTCGCTTTTTCTAAGCGGCAACGGCGCGGTAGTCTTCAGCAACTCCTTCGTCGAGTGGGCAGGTAGCGAATCGTTACGACGGGCACGGCCCAACGTTCTCATCGCTCGCTTCGGAACCCGCAATAAACCAAAGCTCTTCACGAGTGTCGCCATCTTTGAAAACCAGGAAAAAGCCAGCCCTCTTCCCGAGGTGGAGGACCTTCCGGGAAGCGCGCTGGATGCTCAAGTTCTGGCTTATTATATATGGTTGTCGGCCTCCCGCTACCCGGAGTACGAACACGCACTGTGCCTTTGCTTGGCCGAAGGTCGAAGCGCGGCGTATGCTCTGGGGCCTCCAGATTGCCCTCTCTGGCGGGAAACTAGACCCCTCACGCTGGTTCGGCTGTCAGCTTTTCTCCACGACTGGCTCGGCTGATGCAAGCTGTGACGCCGATGCCAGATATTACTCCGAAACAGAGTGGGCGGGCGCAGGGATGGCGGGCGGGGCCTCCTGTTCTGCAGAAGGCGAACGCTCTGTGCTCTCTCGAATGACCAGACGAGTCTCCACGACGTATTCGGCCCCTTGTCGTCGTTCTGAGCGGAGGATTTTCTGCAGCGCCTCGAAAGCCAATTTCCCCAACTGGTCGCGCGGTAAGCTGACCGTGGTCAGCGGGGGGTGAGCCAATGCGGCGAAGTCTATGTCGTCGAATCCCACCACCGAGACATCCCGGGGGACCTGGAGTCCGGCTTGCTGGAGAGTCGCCAGGGCTCCGATCGCGGTAAGATCGTTACTGCACAGAATGGCTGTTGCAAGCTTCCCCTCCGCTAACAAGGTGCGCACGGCAGCGACCGCTCCGTCCACCTTGTGGTTGCTCTCAATCACGCGGTAGGAAGGGATATTGCGCCGACGTATGGAATCGAGGAAGGCCTCGCGTCGCACCACGGCGGAGCACAGGTTCTGCGGCCCGGCGATGAAGACGAAATCCCGGTGGCCCAAATCAAACAAATAATCAATCGCTTGGCGGATGCCTTGCGCATAATCCACGCGAATATTGCTGATATACGGCTCCACCGAACCCATGTCGAGGAACACCACCGCCACCTGATGGGCGGCCAGATCGGCTGCCAGATTTGCCGGTAATTCCGAGGTCATGACTGCGACCCCGCGAACCTTGTTTTCAATCATCTTGCGCACCGCGGCTTGCGTCCTGGCGGGGTCGTAATTCGTGTTGCAGAGGAAAAGGTCGAATCCCTTCTCCAGCGCAGCATTCTCGAAGCTGGTTATGATTTCGGGGAAGAAGGGGTTCTTGATATCCGAAACGATAAGTCCGTAAAAGTCGCTGTGGCCGCGCGCCAGACGGCGGGCATGAGCATTCCTGTGGAAGCCCAGTTCCCGGATGACTTCCAGTACACGACGGCGAGTCTCAAGGGCTACATGGCGGGTCTTATTGAGAACGTGGGAAACCGTAGTCACAGAGACGCCAGATCGCTCAGCGACGTCCTTCATGCGATAGAGCATCTGTTGGTGCGTCCTTTCCCTGGACCTGCGGTCCTGATGCCGGTATGGGCGTTGAATTGTTCACTGGGACCGCGGGAGACCCGAAAGGGGGCTTCCCCGGACCCCAATTGCTTCCTGGGGCGTAATTAGTCTATATAAATGCGGGGAATCGTGCAATATTTTTCTCTTGACAACATGAATGAACTATGTTAGACAGGTGGGGTTTTCCGCAAGCGCTTGCGGCAAACGCTTGGCGTCACGCTTCGATGCCCTGTACTTCTTGCGTCGGACTCTCGGGTCGAAACCCCCAATCGCAATAGCAAGCTCCTGGAAGAATTGGGCCGCTAATAAGGAGGTTGACATGAAATCGTGTGGTTCATGGGTACGCTTGCTCCGGCTACCACTAGCGTTTCTGGCGCTCCTGTTCCTGGCCGGACCAACGCTCTACGGTCAAGTCGACACCGGGGCGATTCTGGGAACGGTTAAGGACCAATCCGGCGGCGTTGTCCCGAATGCCAAGGTGACCTTGACCAACGAAGGCACCAACCTATCGATTGTAACGAATACCGGTTCCGATGGCAGTTATGTATTTACCCCCATAAGAATCGGTTCTTACGCGGTAGCGGCAGAGGTTCAGGGTTTCCAAAGGGCCAGTCGCACTCACATCACCGTGAACGTGCAGCAGCAGGCGGTGGTGGATTTTGAGCTTGTGCCCGGCATGCTAACTCAAACCGTCGAGATAACGGGGGCAGTCCCCTTGTTACAGACCCAGAACGCCTCGGTGGGCCAAGTCGTCAACGCGAGGGCCGTGAACGATCTGCCGCTCAACGGGCGCAACTTCACATTTCTGGCTCAGCTCACCGCCGGGGTGACGGTGGGCCAGCCCGACAATCGCGGCCTCATGAACAGTGGCAGCTTCACCGCCAACGGCACGCGGCCTGCCCAGAACAACTATCTCCTGGATGGCATTGACAACAACATCGATGTGGTGGACTTCCTCAACGGAACCGCGTTTGTGGTGCTCCCCCCGGTTGACGCCATTCAGGAATTCAAGGTTCAGACGAATGCCTACAGCGCCGAGATTGGTCGCGCCGGCGGTGCTGTCCTCAATGCCACAATCAAGTCCGGCACCAACAAGATTCATGGAACCGCGTGGGAGTTTCTACGCAATGACAAGTTCGACGCCGCCGACTTTTTCGAGAATGCCGGAAGCAAGAAGAAGGGCGAGTACCGCCAGAACCAATTCGGCGGCTCCATTGGCGGTCCCGTCGTCATCCCTGGGGTGTACAACGGAAGAAACAAAACATTCTGGTTTGCCGATTTCGAAGGGCTGAGAGTACGGCAGGCCCAGGTCTTCACCTCGAGCGTGCCCACGGTGGCGGAACGGTCGAGTGGGTACACTGACTTCTCGGATCTTCTTCAGCAGGGCTCCGGCGGAGCAACGCGGACCGACGCTCTGGGTCGGA
>Ga0315280_10010244_pt1 | contig 11803 bp, 7 predicted proteins | sample YL17G06_40_MG_FD_203697 | JGI IMG/M metagenome (GOLD analysis project Ga0315280, IMG submission 203697) | Sediment microbial communities from Yellowstone Lake, YNP, Wyoming, USA - YL17G06_40 | ecosystem: Environmental > Aquatic > Freshwater > Lake > Sediment | place: USA: Wyoming | collected... | reverse complement strand
CGCCGCAGGACGTCGCGGTCTACGACTACATCGGCAAGCAGGCCGAACGGATCACGCCCGGCTACAGGTACCTACTAAGCTGGAAGGACCTCTACACGACTTACGGCGACTCCCTCGAGTGGCTGTGCCAGGTCTGCGGGGCCTACGGCTACTGTGGCGAGGTGTTCCAGTCCGAAAGCGAGACGTTCAAAACCCAGAGCGAGAAGACTGCCCGGCCGTCCGAGGCGGGGGAAGAAGGGCCGATGGCCTTCATGATGGGCGGCGCAGCGGACCTCGAACGCCTCAAGTACAGCGACAACCTGACCCAGGGCGAGCTCTACAAGCCCTGGAAACCCTTCAAGCACCCGACCTACGGCGACATCGAGATCGGCGGCTGGGTCAAAATGAGCAGCCGCCTGTCGGCGCCGTTCATGATCCTGGACCTGGCCCACCGCAACGCTATGGCCGTCCTCTTTTCGGCCAAGCACGTGCCGGAGGTGAGCCTGGACGTGACCGAGGTGAAAAAGGTCGGCAAAGACCTCTACCGGGTACGGACGCGGCTGGCCAACGACAAAGCCATGCCCACTATGAGCTACCAAGCCCAGAAGACTAAGCTCTATCCTAAGGACATGCTCAAAGTTTCAGGCGGGAACGCCAAAGTCGTAGCCGGCGGCGTCCTCGTCGATCCCTACACCGACCGGGTGAACTATAAGAAGTACCGGCCGGAAGTGCAGTTCCTCTTCGTCCCGGGTTTCGGCAAGGCGGAGCACCAGTTCCTGGTCGAAGGCAAGGGCGAGATCACCGTCCGTTACGAATCCCGGCACGCCGGGATTCTGGAGAGAAAGGTCAAGCTCGAATAACCGGAGCAACAGACAAAGAATAACGGATAGGAATTTCGTTTTTTACCCTCGGCAGCGGCGTGTGTGTCGTTATCTCGATTTTCCCATCTTCTCGTCGTAAAAAGGGTTACATTATGCAGATAGGGATTGTCAAGGTGCTAGAAAAAGCGGGATGACATGGCCGGGAGGTTAAGAAGGCTCTAAGAAAACCGGAATGGCTGCAGACTTTCCCTTTAGGGGAAAATAAGATTCATGAAAAATATTCGGCGCTAACTCGTAGCTATAGCCGGTGGCAAATCTTTCATCACCAGCAGACCGGCGGGCGCCTTCACGGCCCGGGGAATTGTATTAATCGTGACAGCGACTGTGCCGATATCTCCGTGCACTCCTCCGATAATCTTTTCGTGAATGTTAGGCAGACCTTTGATCAGGATCTCATCATACTCTTTTTTCACGTTGGCATGGGCACAGAATTCAAGGGTAATCACCTCCTTCCCATCCTTTTTGGCGAAGGCTTTGCTCGTGAGGCCAGCCACTTTTCCAGGCTCAACCGTGCCCAGGCCCGTCTTGATTTTTTTCTTGGCAATGACAGGTACTGGGGGCAATTCAACAGCCTTATCCAATTTCCAGCCAAGGCCATCGGCAATCATGTTGATGGATTCCAGGAGCCCCACGTGGCCAGTGATGATTTTATTATGAATCTTCTTCTTGAATTCTCTCTGAGTTAAACCAGTGCCGACCTTGGCCTGGAAAGGAATTCTTCTTCTCGCCGAATTCATCATGCGTCTGACCTTGATGGCATTAACATTGAGACAGGGAGCAGTGAGGATAAGAGGAAGGGTATCCATAAGATAGCCCGGGTTGATGCCAGTTCCGATGACTGTCACGCCGTATTCTTTTGCCAAGTTATCGATCTTTTTGGCAAGTTGAGGGCTGCGCTTCCAGGGATAGGAAAGTTCCTCGCAGGTTGAAATCACGTTCAGACCTGCTCTTAAACACCGGGCAATCTGAGGAAAAGCAGATTTGAGATGGGATGTTGTCGTCAGAACCACAGCTTGGGCTTTGACCTTTGAAAAAAGAGCTTCGGCATCCTTCTGGATGCAAATGCCCAATCTCTTTTTGGGACTCAGGATTTCTCCCAAGTCTTTTCCGAGAAGTTTGGGGTCGATGTCAACAGCGCCCACAATCTTAAAACTCTTTTTAGCTAAGAGTGCTTCTGCGACCTTTCGGCCCATGACGCCGCAGCCATAGATGATAACCCTGATTTTTTCCATTAGGCCTTTCCTCCTAAATTATCTTTTAAGATGCAATTTTTTCCATTTCTTGGCAATCTTTTCCACGGCGTCCAGAGAAGCTTGAATTTCAGCTTCCGAATGGGCTGCAGAAATTGCCCCATAACCATGGAAGGTGTTAAAGCCTTCGTTGAGCATGGCCAGCTTAAAAAATACCTCTCTCAGCTCAGGATCACAAACTTCTGGGTTCCACACTTGCTCTGGCGATTTTAACCTGTCTATTTTTTCATGGAGAAAATGGACGCCAACAAGAGAGCTGTTCTTGGCTATTAAATTGCCATAACCGGAACATTTGACATTGAAGCCATGAGTAACAAATATCTCTTCTATTACCTTTCTGGCTTTTTCTCCTAATTGTCCTATTTTTGGATATATTTCCTTGGCGTGTTCCACTAAATATTTTATATAAGTCAGCCCAGCCAGCATCGTGGCGGGGTGGGCGCTGAACGTGCCACCCTCAAATTTTACTCTTTGTTCTGGCTTTGCCTCCGAACTGCACAGGGCCATCACATCTTCTCTCCCGGTAACAGCTCCGACGGGCATTCCCCCACCGATGACCTTACCCAGGATGGATAGGTCTGGTTTGATTCCGTATAAACTCTGAACTCCTCCGGGATGAAAACGAAAACCAGATATGACCTCATCGAAGATCAGGAGAGAATTATATTCTCGGGTTAGCTCTTTTGCTCTCTGGAGATATTCTCTATCCGCAAAAACAAACCCACCTGCCCCTATGAACGGTTCCAGGATGAAGCAAGAGATCCGTTCTCCATATTTTCTGAATTTTTCTTCAAGGTCATTTTTATCATTGAATTGAGTTACAAGTATCCGAGAGTCAATTCCGGGAGGAAGTCCCGCTGATTCTATCTTATTTAGACCCTGATCAAAGGCTAAAATTCCTTTCAGAAGATAGGGCTGAGCTCCGTGCCAACCTCCTCCGGCCTTCATCCACAGACCTCTTTTTGTAAAAGCTATGGCCAACATGATGGCGTACATCGAGGCTAAAGCACCGCTTGTAGTGAAACGAATCCTGTCCGCCTTTAGCAGCCCGAGCAATAGCTTGGCAAGTTCCCTCTCATACTCGCCCGGAAATCCAGTTATCAACCCTTGGCCCTTTTTAAAATAATCGAGCAGAGCATCCAGGACTATTTTTGGATTGTGTCCTAAAATATTTGTAAAATGTCCCTGCCAAAAATCCACATAAGTGTGCCCATCCACATCTCGGACTTTCGACCCGCTGCTTTTCACATCGTAAAAAGGAAAAGGGGAAAACAAGCGAAGGTTGTGGCTTCCTCCTCTGATTTGATAGCGGCAAGCGTTCTTAAATATCGCTTCAGATTTTTTGTGCGTTGATTTATATTTTTTAATCAAACCTTCGAGCAGGCTTCTTTTATCCATAATCTTTCCCTTTGTATTTTTCATTTCGGTCGAGCTTTGAGTTAATTATTTTAATCACTCGACAGAAGAGAGTAAAGAAAAAAGTGGGATAGGAAGCATCTCCATTTCCGTGATAGCGATGATTGGGAATAGGGTCCTGTCACGGCTCCTCCCCGTCCGTCCTCGCGTCACCCATCCCCCCGAGGGGCCCTGACGCTGCGGGCGGGCGGGGAGCCCCTCCGCTGTGCCACCCTACTCTGGTCCTCGTTTTATTATCACCGAAATGGAGATGCTTCCATAGGAATAGAAAAAGATTTTGCAAGAGGTTTCATCTTTGTTTAAAATGACAAAGGGAAAGTTGGCCGATGATAAGAAAAAAGGAGAACCCAACTATGGAAAGGGATAAGAAATGAAGATCGAGAGAATTGAGCTGGCACTTCTGAAACTGCCCTTTGTTCATTTTTTTGAGACAAGTTTCGGCCGAGAGTATGACCGGAGTTTCATCATCACCAAAGCCTATTCTGAGGGAATCTGCGGCTATGGAGAAGTAGTAGCAGAGGAAGCACCTCTTTACAGCGGCGAAACCACAACCACAGCTTGGCACATCCTCAAAGATTTCTTGATTCCTCTTGTCTTTAAAAAATCTATTTCGGATCCCGAAGATTTATACCGTGAGGTAACCAAATTTCGCGGCAATCCCATGGCTAAAGCCGGGTTAGAACTTGCGCTCTGGGACCTTCGAGCCAAAAAAGAAGGCTTGCCTCTCTGGAAGCTCTATGGCGGGGTGAGGGAGGAGATTCCAGCAGGAGTCAGTTGCGGGATCGAAGATTCCATTCCAGAACTCCTGATGAGAATTCAGGGCTACCTTGAGGAGGGATACCAAAGAATTAAAATCAAGGTTAAACCTGGCTGGGATTTAAACGCTTGCTATGCGGTCCGCGAAAAGTTTCCAAAAATTCTTTTCCAGGCGGATGCGAACGGAGCTTATAGTCTCTCCGACAAAGAACAATTGAAAAAACTCGATGCCTATAACCTCCTGATGCTGGAGCAGCCGTTTCCTCCCCATGACCTCTGGGACCACAGTCGTCTGCAGAAAGAGATAAAAACGCCGCTCTGTCTGGATGAAAGTATCCTTTCCGAGGACTCTGCCCGCAAAGCCTTTGAAATGGGAAGCTGCCGGATCATAAACATCAAAGTGGGCCGCGTAGGAGGAATTGTAGAGGCTCGAAAGATTCATGACTACTGTGAAGCGCATGGAATCCCTGTCTGGTGCGGAGGCATGCTCGAGTCGGGGATTGGACGCGCCCATAACCTCCACTTGGCTACCCTCTCCAATTTTAAATTTCCGAATGACCTTTCCGCGAGCAAAAGGTATTATCAGGAAGATTTGATCGATCCTCCGGTCAATCTCAGCCCCGGGGGCGTCATCAAAGTCCCCGGTGGGCCGGGAATCGGTGTTTTCCCTGTGGAAAAGAGAATGCGCAAGGCTTCGCTCGAACGCAAGGTCTTTAAGGCTCGCTGAATTTGCCATAAATATATTATTCCCAAAATTGCCAGTAGAAAATAAGGATGGGGCCTGGCCGGGTCACCCATTGAGTGCTGCTTGGGCTCTTTCATCTTGGAAGCAGGCATGAAGTTAGGGGAATTTCAGCGTTCTATCGGCAATTTTGGCTTATTCCTATATATTGTATAAGTTTAGTAATAAATGAATAATTTTTTCCCCGAAATTTTGGATCTCTCAGAAGAGAAGAAGAGTATGAGAAAGCTGAGAAAAAAGACAAGAAGCCCGCGGTGATGTTGGCCGAAAAGACAGAGGCAAAAAAGGAAAGAATATGAAAAAACTATTGATCCTTGGTGCGGGCACTGGCGGGACCATTATGGCCAATCTTCTTTACAAACGGCTTGATAGAAGAGAATGGTCCATCAGCGTCATTGACAAAGACAAAGCGCATTATTATCAACCGGGATTTTTATTTATCCCGTTCGGCCCGTACACAAAAGAGCAAATCACTGAAGAGAAATCGAAGTTCATCCCCAGGGGCGTGGAGTTCATCCTGTCTGATATCGAAAGGATCGACCCCCACAACAGCGCGGTACTTCTTCAGGACGGGAAAAGAATCCCATATGATTTCTTGATCGTGGCTACCGGGGTGGAGATCATGCCCGATGAGACACCGGGTCTGCGTGAGGGCCGGGGGGATACAATTTTCGATTTTTACACCATCGACGGAAGCACGGCCCTTTCTCAAAAGCTTTCGAATTTCAAGAGCGGCACGATCGCCGTGCATATCAACGAGATGTCCATCAAGTGTCCTGTCGCGCCTCTGGAGTTTGCCTTTCTTTGCGATTGGTTTTTCTGCCGGAAAAAAATACGGGATGATGTTGAGATCGTTTTTGTGACTCTGCTTTCCGGAGCCTTCACCAAGGCCGTAGCCGCCATAGAGCTGGGATCTCTGCTGGAAGAGCGGAACATCAAAATAGTAACAGATTTCAGCGCCGAGCGGGTGAAAAGGGGACGCTTCAGGGGACAGTTCCGAGAAGCGTCCCCTTCTTTGTTTTCATTATAAAATCTTCACTTCCGATAATTGATTGACTATTCAATATTTTTGAATTTATCATGCTGCTGCTAATAACGAATTCTTTGTAGAATTGCAGCCTTTTTTCTTCTGAACAGGGCGTTTCAAGATAAACAGGATTGGGCGTAATCAAAGGGTCATGGGCGCCGGCGGCATAATAGTGATAAGAGCTGAATCTGTATTCTTCCGGAGAAATAACGATGCCTGCCCTCACAGGATTGAGTTCAATATACTTTCCGCACTGAAGTAAATAATGATCTGTATCAATAATGCTGCTTTTGTATCTGTTCTGCCAAAAGTGTCCGACATATCCGTATTTGTTTTTAAAAAAATGGAAATAGGAAAGGTTGACCTGTTTTATATATTTTGCGAGGCAACTTCCCTTGTTTACCCATAGGATTAGGTGAACATGATTGTTCATTAAACAATAATGAAATATAGAGATATTGTTTTTTCCCTTGAACTTATGAAGAAGAAAAGAGTAATAAGACTTGTCTTTGTCCTCAAAAAAAACCATTTGTTTGTTGTTGCCTCTGCACATGATATGAAGAGCCCCTTTATCAGGGATTAGTCTCCTGCTCCTGGGCAAAGCCGATCCTTCCTTTCTTTTTATAAAAGACGCAGAAAAAGGGAAACAGTTCTCAAAAGGGGACGCTTCTCAGAACTGTCCCCTGAAACGTCCCCTTTTCTCTTTCCCTTTCTGAGGCTTGAAGTTAAAAGGCTTCTCTATTAAATTAGTTGCTGATTATCAATGCACATATGAATTTTATTTCAGAAGGTGAATCATGAAAAAAATAACTCTGCTTCTAATCTTGATATCAGTCTCAGTCTTTTTAACAAATTGTTACCGGGTGATAACAGCTCCCCCTCCTCCAGGCAAGCCCGGGGTTTCTATCATTCCCAGGCCGCTCAGTTTGGAAAGTTATGAGGGATATTTCACGATTTCGCCAGAAACCGTTATTTGTCTCGATGCCGGTGATTCCGAAACCGAGCAGGTGGCTCGATATTTCAGTGACAGGCTGGGGACTGTTTCTGGCTTTCAATTACCTATTGTGCATGAGATCCCGGTAGTTCCATCCAAGGTTTTCCTATTCAAGAAGGGCGCAAAAGACAGTCTCGGCAATGAAGGTTATCAGCTAACTGTAGAGGAACAGCTCATCACCTGCGAAGCTAACAACCCGCAGGGCCTTTTCTACGGTGTCCAAACTCTGTTCCAGTTGCTGCCGCCTGAAATTTATTCAGCCAAGCCAGTTTCCGGAATCCACTGGGCAATACCTTGCCTTCGCATTTCTGACGCTCCGCGCTACCGCTGGCGCGGAATGCTGCTCGATGTCTCGCGCCATTTCTTCCCCAAAGAATTTATCAAAAATTTCATTGATTACCTGGCCAGGCATAAGATGAACACCTTCCACTGGCACCTCACTGATGACCATGGCTGGCGGGTTGAGATCAAACGATACCCAAAGCTAACCGAAATCGGAGCCTGGCGTGTGGATCGCGAGGATCAGCCTTGGAATTTGCGCGAGCCTCAGAAGGAAGGGGAGGAAGCCACCTATGGGGGCTTTTATCCGCAGCAGGACATCAAGGAGATTGTGGACTACGGCCGCAGCCGTTTTGTCACAATTGTCCCTGAGATTGAAATGCCTGGCCATTGTCTGGCTGCGCTTGCTTCCTATCCCCAGTATTCAAGCCGCGGAGGACCTTTCACGGTTCCGCCGGGTGGAGTCTATCCGGTTTACGACGTGTATTGCCCGGGCAATGAGGAGATTTTTGAATTCCTGCAGAATATTTTGTCCGAAGTGATCGAGCTTTTTCCGTCCGAATATATCCATATCGGCGGGGACGAAGTGGATAGAACTCTCTGGAAGGCTTGTCCCAAGTGCCAGTCACGGATCGCCGCTGAGGGCTTGAAAAACGAAGAAGAGCTTCAGAGCTATTTTGTGCGGCGGATCGAAAAATTCCTCAATTCAAGAGGCAAGAAGCTTATCGGCTGGGATGAAATCCTTGAGGGCGGGCTGGCACCTAACGCAACAGTCATGTCCTGGCGGGGGACGGAAGGCGGCATCGAAGCCGCTCGCCAAGGACATGATGTTGTCATGACTCCTACTTCAAACTGCTATTTTGATTATTACCAGGGTGACCCTGAAAAGGAGCCGCTGGCCATTGGAGGGTTTCTGCCGCTCGGCAAGGTTTATTCTTTCGAACCTACTCCCTCTGAACTTACGCCAGAGGAGGCCCATCATATTCTGGGTGTTCAGGCCAACCTTTGGACGGAGTTTGTGCCGACGCAGGAGCATGCCCAGTACATGATTTTTCCCCGTATCGCCGCTGTAGCTGAACTTGGCTGGTCTGCGAAAGAGAACAAAAACTGGGAAGGCTTTAAAGCCAGAATGGCGGAGCAATTCAAGCGCTATGATTTGTCAGGAATAAATTGGGCCAAGAGCGCTTATGCCGTTCGGGTTTTTCCTGAGCTCGTCCCAGCCAAGAAGGAGCTTATTCTCAAACTGGAGACCGAAACCAGCCGGCCAGAGATTCGATTCACGCTCGATGGGAAAAACCCAACTGCGGCTTCGCCGCGGTACACGAAACCTATCCACCTCAAAAAAAGTGCTGTCCTTAAAGCTGCGCATTTCCTGAATGGACAAATCATCCGAGGCATTACTGAGGAAAAATTCTATGTCCACAAGGCTCAAGGAAAGCCTGTTCGACTGGAATACGCATTTAAAGAAAAATACAGCGGCGGCGGAGATTTAGGACTCACAGATGGCATCCGAGGCTCCAAATCCTACGGGGACGGTCTCTGGCAGGGATTCGAGCAGGACAACCTTCTGGCTTCGATCGACTTGGGCAAATCGCAAAAGGTTAAGCAAATTACTGCAGGATTCCTTCAGGATTCGGGAGCCTGGATTTTTCTGCCAACCAGCATAGAATTTGCGATTTCCAGCAACGGCCATGATTTCCAGGTTATATCGACTCTAACAAATGATATTTCCCCGCTATCCACTGATGTCGTTAAAAAAGATTTTTCTGCAAATTTGAGAGGTGCAAAGGCGCGATTCATAAGGGTTCATGCCAAGAATATCGGCACCTGCCCGGAAGGACATCCTGGCGCTGGCGGCAAAGCCTGGCTGTTTGTGGATGAGATTGTCGTTAATTAGGTGAGCAGTGAGCTGTAGCGGTTCGATTTATCGAACTTTCGCAGGCGTTAGTCGGCTAGATCCCATTTTATTCTCTGCTGATCGTCATCTTGTACTTCGCCTCTTTCTCGATCAACTCCCTGCTCATGTAGTCGCTATGGTATTGATTGTTTAGGTAGAGTTTTGTCTGATCACAGTAGGATTGACTTGCCGGGATTCCCGATTCTCCTGTGGGAATAACGGATCGGGATTCATCCCAATTTGCCAGAGAAAAAACATGGCGCATCGAAGCTCCAAAGTCTGATTCAAACCCTACCCCGGAGCTGCCGGTATAAGGGCAAACGGTGTGAAAACTCCCTCCGACAGGAAAAGGCCCCCGGTTGATATTGAAGGCCAGATCCAGAATCTTCACCGTGCCCATGGGGTGTTTCAAAACCAGAGTGTGAATTTTGCCCCATTCCCATTTTTCAGGAGCATTCCCGAATTCTTCTTGGAGTGAAGCGACTGTCTCTTTAAAGCTTTTCTGAACCCTGTCTCCAAAAGTCTCTTGGATGTCCTTTGTCCTCACATCATCACACCATTCGGAATTTTTGTTCCTTAAAATATTCTCTAGGCAATTATCAATCAGAATCTGGTTTCCTGCGTATTCCTTGTAAAGCTCTTTGCCCATCTCATCCTCGACAAGATTCCTGAATAAAATTTTGTAAAATTTTTCAAACAAAGAAGGAGCAGGGCTGTTTTTGACGAGCACGCCATCCCACGATTCCAGGAGTTCGATCGATTTTTGTTCTAAAGGCGTGGGATTTTCTATTTTCTTGATTGCCGCGATAAAATCGCCTTTAATCTTTTCAACGAGCTTGGATTCAAAATCAGCCTGCATCCGGCAAAAATCTTCGATTGATAATTTCTCCTTTTCTTCGAGCATTTCCCGGATGCGGTCAATGCGATAGGGAAGGTCGAACCAAAAGCTGATGTAATAGGGATAATCGTCATCAACGGTTTTATTGTTGGCCGAAGAAACATATCCGCAGGCCGGGTTGTAGCTGTGAGGGAGTTCTTCAAAGGGCACGAGTCCTTTCCAGTCGTATTCATCCGTTTCGCCGGGAACAATGGCCCACCCGTTCCCTTTTCGGATCGGCACTCCGGCGCTGCAGTAAAGTCCGATGTCCCCATCGACATCGGCATAGACGATGTTTTGGCTTACGGCATTGAAGGTTTTGACAGCGTCCTTAAACTCATCCCAGTTGCCCGCCCGGTTGAGAAGATACACAGTGCGCAGTTCGTTGCTGAACTCATTTCCGATCCAGTGCATGGACAGGGCTTGGTTTTTAACGCCCTTAAAATCAGAAATAATCGGTCCGCGATGTGTAAACCTGATTTCCCTTTCGATGACTTTTCCTCCTTTTATTTTAATTTTTTCTTTGCGGACTTCCATAGCGCGCCATGTTCCGTTGAATTCATATTCATTAGGAGTCGCGGGGTTGATTTTTTCCCGATAGAAATCGATGTCATCGACCATGACATTGGTCATTCCCCAGGCGATGCGATCGTTGTGTCCACCCACGATAAAAGGCTGGCCGGGGACGGCGACTCCGGTCACGTTTAATTTCCCTTCCACCACCTGATGCATTTGGTACCAGATGCCAGGGGCAAAGAGCCCAAGGTGCATATCATTGGCAAGCAATGGCTTGCCGGTGACGCTTTTTGCCCCAGAGACAGCCCAGTTGTTGCTGCCGGAGAAAATGATTAGGCCGAGCTCTTCGAGCTTCTGGGCGTGAGAAAGCAAGTTGAAACCAGGGTTAAGCTTAGAAGCATCTGATTTGAATTTAGGATAAACGACGGTTTTTTGCTGGGAGAGATCAGGGATTAATTCTTTGAATTTGCTGCTTTCTGGGCCAAGTTTTTGGGCTAATTTATAAAGCAGCCCTTCTGATTCCCAGGCAAAAGCTAAATCCCAGGCCATATATCCGATAAGATTGGCTGAATGTTCGATGGTCCATTTTTCAGGCACGTAGCCGAGCAGCGAAAACTCAAGCGGGAGTTTTTTCTGGCGCGATTCGATGAACTGATTGACGCCGTCGGCAAAGGCCCCTGCGGCCTTGATAATATTTCCATCGGTCCGGCTTAAAACCAGTTGCGATTTTTCCGGGATGCGGAGGGAGCGCATCAGGAGGTCGGTTTCAACAAGATCATCTCCAAAAATTTCGGCGAGGCGGCCTGTGGTGACTCTTCTTAAAAGATCCATCTGCCAGAGCCTGTCTTGGGCCATGACATAGCCGACGGCACGGTAAAGGTCTTCTTCGTTTTTGGCAAAGATGTGCGGGATGGCATAAGAATCGCGGTAAACGGTCACTTCGTCCGTAATTCCTGCCAGCTTGATATTTTCGCTGTAGTCTGGTAATCCCTTTTGAGCGATATGCCGGATGTAAAAAAATCCGGCGATAACCACAATGGCCAAAAGTAAAGCAATTCCAATGATTATTTTTTTTACGATTTTCATCTTCACCTTCCCATTTTTCTTCTGAATTCTCAAACAGAAAAAAACTAGCCGTAATTTTAGTTTCGGGGGATAAAAAAATCAAACAAAGGGGAGGAGATGTATC
>Ga0315280_10010243_pt1 | contig 11805 bp, 7 predicted proteins | sample YL17G06_40_MG_FD_203697 | JGI IMG/M metagenome (GOLD analysis project Ga0315280, IMG submission 203697) | Sediment microbial communities from Yellowstone Lake, YNP, Wyoming, USA - YL17G06_40 | ecosystem: Environmental > Aquatic > Freshwater > Lake > Sediment | place: USA: Wyoming | collected... | reverse complement strand
CCGGCTCGCACCTGAAGATGGCCCAGTTTACCGACGGCACCGCGCACACGTTTATGGTCGTGGAAACGATCGAGCCGCTGTATTCCCGCTGGCCGCTGGGGTGGGAGATGGGCCTGGTGGCCCTGCCCTCGAAGGGCTGGGACTGGGTCTATTACGACAACCGCTACAGCGGCCGCTTCTGGCACCCCTACGGCTTCAACGGAAGCTACGAGTACGAGCAAAGCAACGTCCCCATCGAGTTCCGTACCTATCTCAGCCACGACTACGCAGACCCCGATAACCCCTGGAATTGGTACATCCCGGCCTGGGCATCGGGCCCGGACACGTACTACGGGGAAAACTACGGCCCCTCGAGCTATCACGGCGACGTGACGAACCACTTGATGGTCGACGCCAGTGCTCGATCGATCAAGAACAACATCGACGTGGCGGCGTACATGTTCTTGGTCACGCGGGACGGCAAAGACCCCAACCCGAGCTTGGAATAATTACGGCCTGCTGTACAACAGGTTGGGCAGTCTGCTCGGCGGCCGGTCGAACCTTGCTTCGCCACTAGGGGGGATTGCATTGTCGGCCCGGCTCTCTTAAAAGAAAGGGGTGCGGGCCGCCGCAATCCAGCGGCACCTCGCGGGACAGTAGCCCCGCGGGCCAGGCCCCACGCCCTGGTGGCGGAATTGGCAGACGCGCAAGGTTCAGGACCTTGTGGCCGCAAGGCCGTGGAGGTTCAAGTCCTCTCCAGGGCATTGGCTCATCTGATCCTTTTCGGGCCGCCCTCCGGAGACCCAGTAGGACCGGCGTCTCGCCGGTCCGGGGGATATCTGGGCAGGCCGTGCGGACGGGCGAGACGCCCGTCCTACTCCCGGTCGGTCTCGCCGGTGAGCCCCCTGGCTTTCGCCGGCGGTTGCCGGCGGGTATCATGGACGCCTTGATCGGCCCCAGTCTCCTCGCCCAGCACAAGGAATACCTCCCATGGCTTCGTACGCCGTCCCCACGCTCCGCAAAGTGCCCAAAGTGAAGAAGAAGCAAGTGCTCCTCGTCGCCAGCGGCGACCTGCGGCTCTCGGCCAACCAGAAGTGCTGGCCCGCCCAAAAGGCGATGGAAGACGCCTTGGGCCAGGCGGTGGCCGAGGCGGGGTGTGAGCTGGTGCGGGCCCATCCCTATAAGGAGGACCAGAAACACGGCTTCATCGCCTCGCAAAAGGAAGGGATGTGCGTCTTCGCCGCGATCGACCCCGAGGCAAAGCTGATCGTGGCCGAGGCCGTCTGGCAGTATACCCATCACGTCCTGGCGGGACTGCTGGGCCACCGCGGGCCGATCCTCACCGTGGCCAACTGGTCCGGCACGTGGCCGGGTCTGGTCGGGATGCTCAACCTCAACGGCTCCCTGACCAAGGCCGGCCGAGAGTACTCGACCCTCTGGGCGGAGGACTTCGCCGACCCGGAATTCCGCGAGAAGCTGGCCAAGTGGCTGCACAAGGGAAAGCTCCGGCACGACACCTCCCACGTCACGCCGCTCAAGCACGTCAAGGTCCCCGCGGCCGAGCGCCGCCTGGGCGACGCCCTGGCCGCCCAGCTCCAGCAGGACCGGGCGATCATGGGGATCTTCGACGAGGGGTGCATGGGGATGTACAACGCCATCATCCCCGACGAGCTGCTCCACCCCACCGGCGTCTACAAGGAGCGCCTCAGCCAGTCGGCCCTCTACTACGAGACCACCCAAACGAGCGACGCCGAGGCCCAGGCGGTCAAGAAGTGGATGGTCGACCGCGGCATGACCTTCCTCACCGGCCCCGACCCGGAGAAAGACCTCACCGACGAGCAGATCCTCTTGCAGTGCAAGATGTACGTGGCCGCGCTGCGGATCGCCGACGACTTCGGCTGTCACACGATCGGGATCCAGTACCAGCAGGGGCTCAAGGACCTGCTCCCCGCCAGCGACCTGGTGGAAGGGACGCTCAACAACGCCGAGCGGCCGCCGGTCGCCAGCCGCGACGGCAAGCGAGTCCTCTACGAAGGGCGGCCGCTGCCCCACTTCAACGAGGTCGACGAGTGCGCCGGACTGGACGCCCTGATGACCTGCCGCCTCCACGCGGCGATGGGCCAGCCGGTGGAGACCACGTTGCACGACGTCCGCTGGGGCGACTGGGACCGCTCGGGCACGGTGGACGACTACGTTTGGGTGTTCCTCATCAGCGGCTCCGCCCCGCCGGCCCATTTCGTCGGCGGCTGGAAAGGGGCCTCCAGCGAGCGCCAGCCGGGGATGTACTTCCGCCTCGGCGGCGGCACGCTGAAGGGCGTCTCCAAGCCCGGCGAAATCGTCTGGTCGCGGGTCTACGTGGAAGACGAGCGGCTGAAGATGGACCTGGGGCGGGCGGGGGTCGTCGCGTTGCCCAAGGAAGAGACCGAGCGCCGCTGGAACGAGACCACGCCGCAGTGGCCGATCATGCACGCCGTCCTCTACGGCGTCACCCGCGACCAATTCATGGCCCGCCACAAGGCCAACCACATCCAGGTCGTCTACGCCGCCGGCGAGAAGCAGGCCGACGCGGCGATGTTCGCCAAGGCCGCCATGGCCCAGGCGATGGGCATGCAGGTGGCCGTCTGCGGCACGCGCAAGACCGGCAAGCCCTGGGCGTGAGGTGGGCCAGCCATGAACCGACCTGGGCGGCTCCGTTTCGAGCAGGCTTCCTGGATCGCCGTGCTCGGAGGGGCCGCATTTGCGCTGGCGGCAGAGCTTGCCGCGGAGGGGCTCTCCCGCCTCGAGCCCGCCGCGGTCGTGGCCACCGTGGGAGACGAGCCGATCGAGGCCGGCGAGGTCAACCGCCGGCTCGACGCGGTGACCCGGGGTAAGAAGATCGCCCCCGAGACCCTGCCCGTCGCTCAGGCCCAGGTGCTCTCGGAGATCGTCGATCGCCGGTTGATCCTGGCCTATGCCCGCCGGACGCAGTCGGGCGCTGCCGCCGAGGAGGTCGACAAGGCCGTGGCCGAGCTCCAGAAGCGGCTAACCGCCCAGCAGCGATCCCTGGCCGATTACCTTCGCGACCAGGCCATGACCGAGGGGGACCTCCGCCGCCAGACCGCCTGGAAGCTCACCTGGGAAAGGTACCTGGCCAAGTACGTCACCGAGCCGCGGCTGGCGTCGTACTTTGAAGCCCATCGCCGCGACTTCGACAGCACGCAGCTCGTGGCGAGTCACATTCTCCTTCAGCCGGCGCCGGGAAGCGGCCCGCAGGAGGTCGACGCGCTCGTGAAGCGGGCCCGGGCGATCCGCGAGGAAATCGCCGCCGGGCGGATTTCGTTCGAGGAGGCGGCGCGGAAGTACTCCGCCGGTCCGAGCGGCCGGGAGGGGGGCAAGCTCGGGCCGATCCCGCGGCGGGGCGTGATGGACGAGGCCTTCTCCCGCGCGGCCTTCGCCCTCCAGGCAGGCCAGATCAGCCCGCCGGTCAAGAGCCCCTTCGGCGTCCACCTGATCCGCTGCGACGCGATCAAGCCGGGCACGAAGTCCCTCGCCGACGCCCGCGCGGAGCTCGAAGAAGCCCTCGCCCGCGAGCTCTTCGAGAAGCTGGCCCGCATCGAACGGAAGCACACGCCCGTTCGCTTCACCGGCAAGGCCCCCTATTTCAAGCCGGGCACGGAGGAACTCGTTCTTCCCCGGCCGGGTAAAGGCGATTGACGCCCGCCCGCGGGCGACGGAAGATCGGCGACCTGCCGCACGCCCTTATCGCTTACGCGTTCGCTTCACGAGGTCCACGGCGATCAGGACGATTCCGATCACGACGAAGATCAGGCTGCCGAGCGCTCGCCCCAGTGCTGCCGCACGGTCCCGGACCGGAGGCCCGGACAACTGCATCAAGCTGGTGGTGGCAAGCCCTGCGACGATGCAGATCAGGCCCCACTTCCACAGGGCAAGTTGCTTCATTCGCTGCCACGGCGATTGCTGTTTCATGGGAAAGCTCTCCGCAGGAGGCCGAAGGGCGTTGCGTCCCAGCCGGCGATTTCCTCCTCGAATGATGCAACTTGGTTTAGCAGGTCGGCCCGCGGGAATCAACCACCGCGGCTGCTTGAAATGGGCCGCTTCGATGGATTACACTTGCGCCCAGGCAGACCGAAAGCTGACAGCCGACTGCTGAACGCCGATTCCCGTGTCCGGTGGGACTTCGTCCCGCGCTACGATTTTGGGTGGAGGTGGAACCGTGAGAAAACTCGTGATTGCGGCTTGGTGGGTGGTTTTGGCAGTGGGTTTTGGCAGCGGCCCGCTGCCCGCCCAGATCGACCTCGACGCCATGGCCGAGCGTGCCGCGGTGCGGCACGCCGAGGTCCCCCGCAAGGTCCTGGCGTTTTACTATCCCTGGTACACCAACCCGGCGGTGCCGGGCGGGAGCGGCCTGCGGAGGAACTGGAACCCGGTGGACGAGCAGGCCAAGCAGATCGGCAACGTGGCCCACTACCCCGCCTTGGGCCCTTACGACTCCCACGACCCGAAGCTCATCGCCCAGCACTGCGCCTGGTCGAAGCAGGCCGGCGTGGACGCCTGGATCGTGAGCTGGTGGGGCAAAGGCTCTCCCACCGATCGCGTCATGCCGCGGCTGCTGGAGGCCTGCCAGAAGGCGGGCCTCGAGGTGACGATCTATTACGAGACCGTCCCCCGGCCGCAAAACGCCGAATCGGCCGCCAAGGACCTTCTCGACCTGTTGAACCGCTACGGCGATCACCCCGCTTGGCTTCGCATCGGCGGCAAGCCGGTGGTCTTCATCTACGGGCGGACGCTGGGAGAGATCGGGCTTTCCGGCTGGCTGGCGGCGATCAGCGAAGTCAACCGGCGGTATCCGCGAAAGGCCGTGTTCCTCGGTGACCAGATCAGCACCGCGGGGGCGCGGATCTTCGACGGCGTCCACACCTACAACCCCGTCGGCTCGCTGGCGGGGAAGAGCCTGGCGGAGGTCCGCGCCTGGGCCAAGGCCACCTACCCGGGCTGGGTCAAGACCGCCGACGCCCAGGGCCGGATCAGCACGATCACCGTCATCCCCGGCTACGACGACCGGAAGATCCGCAAGCCGGGCCTTTGCGCCGACCGGCTGAAGGGGGAATCGTACCGTGCCCAGTGGGACCAGGCCGTGGCCGCCGATCCGCACTGGATCCTCGTCACCTCGTGGAACGAGTGGTGGGAGGGGAGCGAGATCGAGCCGTCGGCCGAGTTCGGCCAGCAGTACCTCGACCTGACGGCCCAGGGCGCGGCCCGCTTCAAGAGCAAGCCCCGGGCGGACCGCAAGCCGCCGCCGGCGGCGTCCGGGGGCCAGGCGCCGGACGCGGAAACCTCGAAGCGCCTGGCGGGCCTCCGCGTCGCGGTGCTCCCCGATCCCGACTCCGCGGCGATCTGGCCCCTGGCGCGGATGCCGGTCAAGCCCCGCGTGCTCACCTGGGAGCAGGCGGCCGGGCTCCAGGCCCAGGACGTCGCCAAACACCCGGTGCTGGTCTACGCCGGAAACGAGACCTACCGGCCATCGGTCAAGCAGCCGGGCGACGTGGACGAGGGGATCCTGCGATTCTTGCGGGCGGGCGGGGCGCTCGTGGTCGTCCCCTCCGGACCGATGCCTTTCTATTACGACGCAAACGGCCGGGCGGTGGCTGCCGACGGGAAGCTCGGGCTGCCGCTCTCGGTGGCCGGGCCGGACGGCGGCTGGGAGCGGCCGCCCCAAGGGGTAAAGCTCGAGCTGGTGCAAGTGGGCAAGCGGCTCCCCCACCTGCCGGCCCGACTCCCCTTCCCCGCCGACGCCGACCCGCGCTGGAGGCCCCTGGTCCGCGCGCGGCTGGACCCGGCCGACGTCGTCGTGCCGCTGGTCGAGCTGCGGGACGACAAGGGAAAGTCCTACGGGGAGGCCGTCGCCTACCTGGAGCACAAGGCCAGCGAGCCGAAGGGGGGCAAGATCGCCTACGCCTGGTTCGGGCTGGTGGACTCGCCCCACGGCGAGGCCCTGGTCGCGGACTTGCTGGCGCTGGTGGCGGAAAAGGTCCCTTGAGCTTAGAGCGTGATCCCTTCGAGTTCCGGCCAGTCGGAGGGGTGCATCATCTGCTTCAGTTGCAGGCCGAGCTGGTAGAATCCCGCCCCCATCGGGCTGAGATGCTTGGCCGCGGCCCGGACGAACTTCGTCTCTCCCTCGCAGCGGAAGCCGAGGACCACTTCGTCGATCGCGCGGGGATCGTTGAGCACCAGCGAGAGGCCCAGGGTCGTGAACTCCTTGGTCACGGCGGCGAACATCCGCTCGACTTTCGGGCGCTTCTGGACGATGGGGATCACCAGGACCACCAGCGTGAGGTTGACCCGGGCCTCCAGCCGCGGGCCTTCCTCCAGGGCTTTCAGCTCCGGGCAGTTGTTGTTGACCAGCTTGAGCATGAAGCTCTGCACTTCATGCTCCTTCTTCTGAAAGAACGTCAGCACGGCGCTGTCCTTCCGAGGCTGTTGCTTGAGAGGAAGAGGAAGCCGCCTGGAGTCGGGTGGGAGCCGGTCCCACCATGACCCCGCTACAAGCATAGTTCACCCCGCGGCGGCGCGCGTGGGGCGAGGGGGCGGGTGGTAGCGGTTATGCGGGTTGCCCGGTTGCGGCCCCGGTACGCAGCCTCCATAATCGGGGGCGCGCAGGCAACCGCCGGTCAGCCACGACCGGCCGACCCGTGATTCCGACCCGTGATTTCAGCTCTGGAGGAGAATGCCATGAAGCCCTGGTGGGCGTGGATCATCGTGGGCATCGCTGCCAGCATCGCCGCCGGCATTGCCCCCGGCCAGGAGAACCTTGTCAAGAACCCCAGCTTTGAAGAGGGTGCCGACGCCCGCGGCGTTCCCCACGGCTGGCAGGCGAGCGGCGACCCGAACTCCGTCGCCCAGACCCTCCGCCTGGACCGCGGCCGCGACGGCAAGGGCTGTGCCCGGCTGGCCTGCACGCGGTTCGCCGGCCGCTCGCCCGCCTCCCACGCGATGCTCTGCCAGATGGGCGTGCCGGTCCAGCGCGGGCGGTTGTACCGCCTCGCGTTCTGGGCGCGGGCCGAACAGATCGGCAGCGAGACGGTGAGCATCGCCCTGTCGGACACGGCCGGCTGGCAGAACTGCGGGCTGGAGGACATGTTCGTGCCCACGCCCCGCTGGGAGCGATTCGAGAACGTGTTCCGCGCCACGCGAGACGTCGGCCCGTCGAGCCGCTTGCAGATCTGGTTCAACTCGACCGGCACGCTGTGGATCGACGACGTGGAGCTCCGCCAGCTCGGGCCGGGGGAAGAGCCGTTCCGCCCGGGGCAGATCATTCCGCCGGGTAAGGGCAAAAACCTCGTCCCCAACGCGAGCTTCGAGTGCGGCCCGGACGGCTGGGGCTCGGCCGAGTGGGACCGCGTGACCCACTGGGGCGGAAGGATGAACCGGCTGTTCGGCGAGCCGGACGAAAGTACGGCCTTCGAGGGCCGGCAGAGCCTGAAAATCGACCTTTCGCCGCAGAACCAGCCGGTGTGCTTCTTCGACTACTACGAGCTCTACCGCACGCCGGTCCGCGCCCCGCTGGCGGCCAGCCAGGGCTTCATCGAGGTCGAGCCGGGCAAGCGCTACACCCTGTCGGTCTCCATGAAGGCCAGGCAGGCGGGGACCCCGGCCCGGCTGGCCGTCCGGCAATTCCAGTCCGGGAGCTTCGAGAAAGCAGTCCGCGTGTCGACCACCTGGGACCGCTACAGCCTTTCCTTCACCCCGACGGCCCGCTGGTGCTACGTGCTGGCCGGGCCCGACCTCCGCATAACCAGAGAGGAGCCAACGCCGCCGCAGTCCGCGACCCTCTGGCTCGACGCCGTGCAACTGGAGAAGGGGGATCGGCCCACGGAGTTCTCGCCGCGGGCAGGGCTGGAGCTGGGCATCGCCAGCGCGAGCCCGGGGAACGTCTTCGATCGCAGCGAGCCGCTCCGCTGGGCTGTCGTGCTGGCCGGCGCGGCCGGGGGTGGGCCGCACCGCGCGAAGGTGGAACTCGCTCTGGAGGACTTCTTCGGCAAGCAGGTCTGGAGCGATATGTTCTCCGTCGACGTCCCCGCGGCAGAATCCCTCCCGCGGCCCGTGATCCTCGAGCCGGACGCCAGTCGGCAAGGCTTCCTGCGGCTTGTGGTCAAGGCGACCTCCGGCGGCGAGACCCACGAGCGGTCGATCCGCCTGGCCGTGATCCCCAAGTACAAGCTCCAGGATTCCCGCTTCGGCGTCAATCACGCCTATCCCTGGCCGCACCTTCTCGACGAGTGCCGCGAGGCGGGCCTGGTCTGGGTCCGCGACTGGTCGCTCAAGTGGCAGGAGGTGGAGCCGGAAAAGGGCCGCTTCACCTTCACCGAGACCGATTACCAGATCGACCGCCCCCGCCGGCACGGCCTCCAGGTGCTCGGCCTCTTGCCCTTCCCGTCGAGCAACTGGTCCTCCAGCGCGCCGGAGAGCGTCTCGGGCAAGGGGGGGTATCCGCAGAATCGGGCCCGGGTGGCCTATACCCCGCGGGACCTCGGCGAGTTCGAGAACTACGTCGAGAAGACCGTGGCCCATTACAAGGGCCGCATCCGCTGGTGGCACGTCTTCAACGAGCCGCTCTACACCGACTACTCCCTCCCGCGGAAGCTGGGCTACGACGGCGCCACCTACGCCCGGCTGGCCCAGGCCGCCGCCCGCGCCGCACGCCGGGCCGATCCCGAGTGCCGCGTCCTGGCCGGGATCGGCGCGATCCAGGAGGGCCAGATCCTCGACGACTTCGCGCGGTTCTTTGCCGCCGGGGGACTCGCGGCCGTCGACGCGGTCGACGTCCATCACTACCCCGGCCTCCGCCCGCCGGAGTTTCTCGAAGGACTGCTGGCGAAGCTCAACGCCCTGATGGAAAAGCACGGGGGCCGCAAGCCGATCTGGATCACCGAGTACGGCTACTACGCCGACGACGAGCCGGCGGCGCTGCCGGTGAGCCACTCGGGCTTCGACCGGCCGCTTTCGAGCGAAGCGCGCCAGGCGGAATACGCCGTCCGCTGGGCGGTGATCGCCCTGGCCGGCGGCGTGGAGAAGGTCTTCTATCACGCCGGCACGTGCCAGGGAATCAACAGCGACAACCTCGAGGGCGTCTTCTACAAGTACGCCGGCCAGCCGCGGAAGATCTACGCCGCCCAGGCCGTGATGGCCCACTTCCTCACGCCGAGCACGCAATTCGTCAAGCCGCTGGACCTCGGTCCGGGGGTCAAAGCCTTTCTCTTCCGCGAGGGCCCGCGGCTGGTGGCGGTGGTCTGGTCGCCGGGCCGCGCGGAGCCGAAAGCCGTTCGCCTGGCCAACGACAAGCTCGAGCTGCGGGACCTGATGGGCCGGCCGCAGTCGGCGCGCGAGTTCACCCCCGGCGGCGCGCCGGTATACGTGCTCGCCGAGGGGCTCTCGCAGGAAGCGTTCGAGGCCGGGCTGGGCCAGGGCGCCCAAGGCGGGAAGGCCGGGCGGCCCAGCATCGTCTACATCCTCGCCGACGATCTCGGCTACGGCGACGTGAAGTGCCTCAACCCGCAGGGCAAGATCGCCACGCCCTGCCTGGATCGGCTGGCCGCCGGCGGGATGATCTTCACCGACGCCCACGCCAGCTCCTCGGTCTGCACCCCCACCCGCTACGGCATCCTCACCGGCCGCTACAACTGGCGGTCCGCGCTTTCTAGCGGCGTCCTCGGCGGCTACTCTCCGCGGCTGGCCGAGCGCGGCCGCCTCACCGTCCCCGCCCTCTTGAAGCAGCACGGCTACCAGACGGCGTGCATCGGCAAGTGGCACCTGGGCAGGGACTGGCCGCTCAAGGAAGGGGGCACGGCCCGGGACTACGACGACGGGTGGAAGGTGGATTACACGAAGCCGATCGCCAACGGCCCCAGCGCCCTCGGCTTCGACTACTACTACGGCATCAGCGCTTCGCTCGACATGCCCCCCTATGTCTTCATCGAGAACGACCGCTGCCAGGGCGTGCCGACGGTGGAGAAGACCTGGATTCGCCGCGGGCCGGCGGAGAAGGACTTCGAGGCCATCGACGTGCTCCCCACCCTGGTCCGCAAGGCGGTCCAGTACGTCGACCGGCAGGCCGCGAAGGCCCGCGCTGGCGAACCCTTCTTCCTCTACCTCGCGTTTACCGCGCCGCACACGCCGATCGTTCCCACGGCCCCCTGGCAAGGCAAGAGCGGACTCACCAAGTACGGCGACTTCGTGATGCAGGTCGACGCGGCGGTAAGGGAGGTGCTCGAAGCGCTCCAGCGGGGCGGCCTGGCGGACCAGACGCTCGTGATCTTCACCAGCGACAACGGCTGCTCGCCGGCGGCCGGCATCGCGGAGCTCGTGGCCAAGGGCCACCACCCCAGTTTCCATTTCCGCGGCCACAAGGCCGACATCTACGACGGCGGCCACCGCATCCCGTTTTTCGCTCGCTGGCCGGGGAAGATCAAGCCCGGCTCCGCCAGCGATCAGCTCATCTGTCTCACGGACCTGATGGCCACCTGCGCGGACATCCTCGGCGTGAAGCTGCCCGACGGGGCCGGCGAGGACAGCGTGAGTATCCTGCCGGCGCTCGTGGGCAAAGACGCCGGGCCGCTCCGCGAGGCCGTGGTCCACCATTCCGTAAACGGTTCCTTCTCGATCCGCCAGGGGAGCTGGAAGCTCGAGTTATGTCCCGGCTCGGGCGGGTGGAGCTTCCCGCAGCCGGGCCGGGACGACACCAGCAAGCTCCCCCTGGTGCAGCTCTACGACCTCGCAAGCGACGTCGGCGAGAAGAACAACCTCCAGGGGCAATACCCCGAGGTCGCCCAGCGGCTCACCAAGCTGCTGGAGAAGTACGTTGCCGACGGCCGCAGCACGCCGGGAGCGCCGCAGGCGAACACCGGCCCGATCGACATCTGGAAGGCCGGCAAGGACGCGCACCGGCCGCTTGCGGCGAAGAAGAAACCCGGCCGCAAGAAAACCTAGGGCGGCCTGGTTCCACTCGGCCGCAATCGGTGTTGCCAATTCGACCGAGCGGGAATGAATACGGAATACTGAATGAGGAACACGGAAGTCAGAATGAACACTCCTCGCAGCGTGCCCATCTCATCTCAAGTCACCACGATTCCGCTTGGGACGTTCGGCGCCGCCCATTCTTCATTCCGTATTCAGTATTCCCTATTCCCCATTCGTTTCCCTCGCGCGAGTCTTCAAATCTTCTTCACGCAGCAACAAATCTGGCGATGACAGTGTAGCGCGCTGCACGGCATGCCTTCGCCGGCTGGGTGGCATGTCTTCACCGGCGAAGCCGGGGTAGGCATGCAGCGGGACACTGGAGCATGCTTACCCGACGCTGCGCGTCGTGAAGGCATGCCACCCTCGTCAGGAGTCGCGCGCGTCCTGCTGCGGCTTCACTTTCCGGGAGGCACGGGCGCAGGCGCCTTGTCCTTTTCTTTTTCCTTGGGCTTCTCGGTGCCGGCCGAAGGCGTGGGGGCCGCGGGTCCGGGGGCGGGCGCTGGCCCGGGGGCCGTGCTCGGGGGTGCCGCCTCCTTGTCCTTGCCGCCGGGCGGCGCCGGGGTCACCGGCGGGGTCGGCGTCACCGGGCCGGGAGTCTTGACCGAAGACCCCTGCCCTTTCGGCGGCGGGGTCTCCTTCTTCGTGCACCCAAGGGTGAACAGCCCAAGGCTCAGGATCACAAGACACGCCACCAGTCGCTTCATCGTACCACCTTCTTTCTAAACAAGGGTCCGTGGAGCCGGCAGGAACCACTCCTGCGCGGCCTCCTCTCTTCTAGAGGCACCACGATCGGAGATTATTCCCTTCGCGCAT
>Ga0315280_10010242_pt1 | contig 11808 bp, 8 predicted proteins | sample YL17G06_40_MG_FD_203697 | JGI IMG/M metagenome (GOLD analysis project Ga0315280, IMG submission 203697) | Sediment microbial communities from Yellowstone Lake, YNP, Wyoming, USA - YL17G06_40 | ecosystem: Environmental > Aquatic > Freshwater > Lake > Sediment | place: USA: Wyoming | collected... | reverse complement strand
CCGCCGACAGCAGCAAAGCCGCGACGCTGGCGGCCTGGCCGACGCAGATCGTCGCCACGTCCGGCCGGATAAACTGCATCGTATCGTAGACCGCCATCCCGGCCGTCACCGCGCCGCCCGGCGAATTGATATACAACTGCACATCCTTGTCCGGGTCTTCGGCTTCCAAAAAGAGGAGCTGGGCGGTAATCAAATTGGCGACGTTGTCGTCAATGGGGGTGCCGATGAAGATGATGTTGTCCCGCAGCAAGCGCGAGAAGATGTCGTAAGCGCGTTCTCCCCGGTTGGTCTGTTCCACCACCATCGGGATGAGGGTCATGTTGGGGTGCTCGCTGCTCATAGCCGCTACTCGGGATTATTTCTCCAACTGCGCCGGACCTGCTTCGGTTTTCCGAGTGATTTGGGCGTTACGGTAGATAACTTCCAGCACCTTCTGGTTTCGGCGGGTAGATTTTATCCTATCGATATCGCCTTCCCGTGTCAAGCGCGTCTTGAGGGCGGCCGGGGGCTCCTGCCGCTCCTGGGCCAGCTCGCGGATCACTTCGTCGATTTCTTCTTCGGAGACCTCGATCTGCTCCGCGTCGGCAGCCTTCGCCAGAATCAAGGCCGCCCGCACTTCCTTCTCCGCCGCCGGGCGGGATTCCTCCCGCAGCTTCCGCCAGTCGAGTTCCGCGGTGCGCGGATCAATCCCCTGCGTCAGCAGTTGCCCGACGGTCCTTTCCAGCTTTCGGTCCAACTGAGCCTCGACCAGCACCTCCGGCACCGGAAAGTCGTGGTCGGCCAGCAACCGTTCCACCAGCTTCTGCTGCGTGGCCGCTTCCACCTGTCGCTGACGCCGGCTGGTCAGTTGCTCGCGCAGTTTGCCGCGAAGCTCTGCCAGAGTGCCGCATTCGCTCACCGTCTTCGCCAGTTCATCATCGAGCTCTGGCACCTCTTTCCTTTTGATGCTTTGGACCTCGACTTGGTAACTAACCGTCCGGCCCGCCAGAGACTTCCGCGGATAATCTGCCGGATAGGCCACCTCGAACTCGCGCCGGTCCCCACCTCGGGTTCCCAGCAAGTTCGTGGTGAAGCCGGGAACGGTCCCCTTGCCGCCCAGTTCGACGATGGCATCTCGGGCTTCGGGTATGTCGGGCGCCGGACTGCGGTAATTGACCGTGACGAAATCCGCTTCCTGCGCGGGACGATCTTCGACCACCTCGAAAGTCGCCGCCCGCTGCCGCAAGCTCTCGAGCGTTTGCTCCACGTCCGCGTCCGTCACCACCGCCGGCTCTTCTTCCACTTCCAAGCCCTGGTAAGGCTTCAACTCGAACTCAGGATAGACTTCAAACACCGCTTTGCAGGTGAGCGGCTGCGCCTCCTCGAACTTCAGCTCTTCGAAGCGCGGCTGGCCGGCCACCGACCAACGCCGCTCCTTGACGGCGTTATCAAAATGCTTCGGCACCAGCGCTTGCACCACTTCGCTCCGGATATCCTCGCGGAAGCGCCGCCGTACCAAAGTCCCGGGCGCCCGCCCCGGCCGGAATCCGGGAATGCGCGCCACCCGCGCGTACTGCGCGGTGACCGCCTCGAGTTCGCGTTGGGTCTCCTCCACGGGTACTTCAATCACCAATTCTCGCTTGCAGCTCTCCGATGTCACGATGGCTCGATCCCGACTGTAGAGTTAGATGCGATGCCCAAGAGCGCGGTTCGTATTTTCCCGGAGACGCGCGAACGATTGAAAGAGAGGGTACAAAACGGTTGCCGCCCCGGAAGGTATTTCTCTCTGCTGAGGCCCGAATATTTAGTATAGCATACGCCGCGTCCCTGTCAAACCCATGTATTTGTGTGGAACTGTACAGGTGCGTTGTATCCCACCTATCACTCTGCCGGGGCGATTCGCAAATCGCCCCGGCACCGTAAGTCAGACCGCTAATCCATGCCGGCAACTTCACAACTGGCCACGATCTGTGAGGCGTTGAAAGTGAGGTGTTAACAAAGATCGGCCCCAGTTCACAGGAGGCAAGAAAAGGCGCCGGCCCGCAGGTTCCCTCCCACCTAGCTACGTCCTTCGTGCCTCCTAGCTTTCGAGGTCGAAGTACATGTCGTACGGCACGTCGCGTTCCACCCGATAGAAAGGAACAAAGATTCCCCTGGAGTGTTCCCCAGCCCGGAACTCCAATGGCTTCCCTTCCCGCGTGAGCCATTTGGACAGGTTTCCGTCTTTGGGAATGCGAAGGCGGTCTTGCGTCCGCACCAGCACGACCGGGCCGTGCATCAATGCCACGCGCCGTGGGTGTTGTTTGTCGATGGGTAGCAGGTAATTCGGTATGGAAATCTGGATCGTAACCTGGTCGCCCGGATTCCAAGTCCGTCGGACGGTTGCCCATGTGCCCGGTGTGGCCGGGCTTGGTACCGGGGAACCGTTTAGCTTGACCGTGAACCCCTGCGCCCATCTGGGGACCCTGAACTTCAAGTTGAAAGCGGCGCTCTGCTGGGGACGCACGGTCAGATTGACGCTGTCCGCCTCAGGGTATTCTGTTTCCTGTTCCACTTTAACGTCGTTGCCGTCCCGATTCCAAGTCACCTCAGAAGGCACGTAGAGGTTCACGTACAATCCATCCGCGTCTTTGAAGTAAATCAGGTTGTGGTAGTCCGCAACGTCCTGAATATACGTTCCCGCGCAACACGGGAATCGGGCGGGGAAATAAACCTTGCGGCCACCGCCGACTCGGTAGTCGGAGTAATAGAACGTCAGGCCTCCCGGCCCCATGGGCAGCGCCGCCCCAATGCCGTTATAGACCAACTTCTCGATCCAGTCCCCGTACTTGGCTTCGCCGGTGAACTGCATGAGGTACCGTCCCAGCTTGAACCCGGCCCATGCGCCGCACGGAGTCTCGAAGCTGGCCCCCGTCGTTTCCAGCGACTTCCCGAGCGAGCCGTCGGGCGGCTGCAACCTCTCGTTTGGGCCGAATCCACCCGTCGCATAGAATTGCGTCCGCTCAAACCAGTCGTAAGCGTTGACAATCGTCTTCAGATACTCAGGGTCACCGGTGAGCGCATAGGTCATAGCCGCGCTGCTAAGCGTGTTGCAATGGCTGTAAGCATGGAGCAGGTAGGGCGCAGGTTCCGCCGCTCCCGTGAACATGCCCCAGTAAGCGGGGTAGCGCCACACATCGCCGAAGGTCTTGTACTGAGGGTTGCCCGTCACCAGGTAAGCGCGGTAGAGATTTTCGCAGAGCGTGTACCATTCACCGTATCCATCGCCCGCAGGCAGCTCCGGCGTAGGATTGACGCGCACGCGCGCCAAGTTCTTGGTAGCCCAATCCGTGATCCTCTCAAGCAGAGGCAGCGCTTCCTTGACACCCCCGTACTCGTAAAGGTCCAGCAGACCATAGACCGTCTTGTCGTAGGTGTAGTGTGTTGCGATCGGATTGCGCGAGTAATAGAAATAGCCGTCCGGCTCAATCGCCTTGGCCCACTCCTTCATGAGGCCCATCGCCTTCTCTAACATGGGAGTGTCACCATCAGCCTTGTACATCCGCGCCATGCCGCTCAACCACTGGCCAAAGGCATTAGCAAAATCCTCGCGAGTCCACATCAGACGCGGAAGTTCGGCGGGATACTCCTTTGGGGGAGGGTCGCCGCCATACCACCCCCAGAGTTGTCCACCCGGCGCCAGCAGGCCCGCCCGCTCGCGAAAACCTTTCAGGATGCTGTCGTCCGGCAGGTTGTAGAAGAAACCTCGCGTCGCCTTGTATTGGCGCTTGAGCATGCCATCGTGCAGCCGCACGCCGCTGTAGTTGAATGGCTCCAGCCGCACGGGTGCCGCCGACGCGCTGCCGCGGCCACCTCCCGGGGCAGCCGAGGAGGCCTCGGTGGGCCCAACGGGTACGGTGGTTCCGACCCGGCTCGCAATGCTAGGCAGCACCGACGCCCCGGCCATTAGCTTGATGAAATCCCGCCGACTCTTGACAGTTACCATAGCAGTCCTCCTTGTACCGATTATATACGCAGACCGGGACGCGGAGCTCGCAGGGCCTCGACAAAATAGCGCCCGTCGTGGCGGGTGGGGGGAGCGCCAAGTTGAATTCATGCCCTCGCCCCTCTGGGAGTCTGTGTGATAACGGTCTGCTGTAGCGGCGGTCTATGACCGCCGTCTTTGATAATCAATAACTTCGGCGCTCATAGAGCGCCGCTACAACGCGCGGACCCTAGTTTTCACGCAGGCTCCTCTGGGGGAGAGGGCGGTCCGCAGAACCGGGTGACGGGGGTTGTCACCGCACGACTGGCGCATCCCGGCCAGCCGGCGAACTGCGCTCTCCAAATCAGGTCCGCGCTACGTCGCTTCAGGCCTTGCACGAACCAGGTTGTAAGATAGAATTCAAGGCGCCATGCCGCCGGACGAAGAACCTATCCGCATACCGATCACCGACGCCTTCGACCTGCACACGGTGCGGCCCCAAGAGGTCGCCGCCGTCGTTGCAGCCTATCTGGAAGAAGCGCACCGGCTGGGCCTGAAAGCCGTGCGCCTCATTCACGGGCGCGGCATCGGCGTGCAGCGCGCCATCGTGCGCGCCGTGCTGGCCCGCACGCCGTTCGTCCTCTCCTACCGGGACGCTCCCCCCCAAGCCGGAGGCTGGGGCGCCACCCTCGTCACCCTGCGCTAGGTCAGCGTCACGTTGGCCAGAGTTTGGATCGCGCAAACTTGGCGCTACACGGCTATGAAGGGTCCTTGAAGCGGCTGAGCATCTCCATGCACCGGTCATTCACTGCAAAGGTTCGGGCTCTTTACAGTCGTCAATGCCATAGATTCGCGCGGTTGCTCCGTTGGAAGTCCACCAGTTGGTCCAATCGCGATGAATCGCTTCGGCTGGCCCTCCATCACTTTTCGAGCGTCGATGAGTTAGAGTAGCGAGCGAATCGCGGGCCGCGCGGCGTACTTCAGGATTCGGATCGAGGAGCAGGGAAATCAGCAAGGGGGCTGCCTCGCGGCTATGACTGTTTCCCAGGGCGTACGCAGCCTCGAAGCGCGCTGAATGGTCGGTGTCGGCAAGCTGACTCGTCAAGATTGGCAGAGCCTTTTCGCCACACAAATAACCCGCCGCTCGCAGGGCGATGAATCGAGAGTATTCGTGGCTCTCATGAGCAATGTCGAGCATCAGCGAGCAGTATGCGGGATCCCCTAACCCGCCCAGTGCCGTGATCGCCTCGGGGTTCCCCGCCGCTGCCAGCTCGGCGAGCTTGGTTTTGGCCCGCGGCGTCGCCAAGCGTTCGAGAGCTGGGACGCTGGCTGCCGCCGTCTGAGGATCCTCCGCCAGCGCCAGAACCACGTTTTCAAGGAAGCGGGGAGGATTCTGGACCACTGCGGAGCGTGCCAGCCAGCTCGTCTTAGGGTCGGGACTGTTGAGATCGCGCAGTATGGGCGCGTACGCCGAAGCAAGTTCCCCTTCACTCCCATCAACGAGAGTCAAATCAAACTCAGAGACCACCTCCTGTGAGGTAACAATTTGGTAGCCTGTCTCCCCTGCGTAGATGTCGACTTTATGCCAAGCGCGAATTGGATAGACGCCAGGAGCGTCGAGCCGAAAAGGGCCGTCCAGTAAGTAGCGCCGCGTGTAATGCTCCCCCCGGCGGATCTCCTTGGCGCCGCCGCCGCAACTTCCCGCGGTACCCCCTCCCATACACCCAAACAGACTTACACCTCGGTGGGGTTTCGGGGCTGTGGGGGCCTCAAACCGTGTGTCTAACCACGTGCAAGACATGCTGATCCAGACCGGTTGGGACCCCGGATTTGTCAGGTCCAAAACAACGAAGACTGGCTCCCCCACTAGATAAGTTCGCTTCTCGGGATAAAGCTCGCCTCGGATCTGGCCAGCCCAAGCCAGTCGGGCGGCCTGGGCAACCACGATCATTAGCAGTAAACGCCAAAGGGATTTCATCTTTCCGAACTTCACAGCTAATTAGACACCGGAATCAATGGCGTAGGTTAGATTTTATGGTGGTCTTGCGGCTGGTTCCGGACAGGATTGGCGTCAGACAACGCGAACATGAGCATCCGCTAGCCGCCGCGTGGCGCATACATCACGCCTATTGCGATGTGTGCGGCACAAAGGGCTTTGCCGACCTGAAGGTCGGCGCTACACAGGCAACTGCCGATCTTGACGCTCCCGCTACTTCTTTCCCGGCACGGCGCTCGGCCAATCGTCGGTGCGGAATGGCGACGCGGGCAGACCCGCCTTGTTATACAAGTTGCAGGTGGGATTATCGGCCCAGGCATAACGAACAGCGACGGGGCGCGCTACCTGCGCGCTGCGTACCACCACGCTGTCGCGTTCGATCGTCGCTTCCGTCGCGAAGAACTTGCGGTCCTCCCCGGCCACCTCAAAGCCCTTCAGCCCAGCGGCCCCTTTAGCTACGAGGCCGCGGTCGGAATGCTTGAACCGCAGTCGGATCTTGTTGCCCTCCACTGCCATCGATTCATAAATCGGTCCCGAGTACACCACGTCCCGGCCATAGGCGATGGCCTCTGCGCCCAGAGCCAGGCGGCGTCCCACTTCCTGTTTGTTCTTGGGGTGGATATCGTAGGGGTCACCGATATCGATGGCCACCGCCATGCCGGTCTTGGGCACGGAAAGCGTCATCAATTGCGCCTCACACAGTTCCGGCCAATTCAACGTGGGATTAGGCGTTATCCAATTGGCAAGCTGGACGAAAAGGAATGGGAAGTCCCCTTCCCCCCATTCCCGCCGCCAATCCTGAATCAGGGCCGGAAAGACCTTGCGGTACTCGCGCGCGCGCACAGAGTTCGATTCCCCCTGGTACCAGATAGCTCCCCGGATGGCATAGGGCGTCAAGGGCGCAATCATGGCGTTGTGGAGCCCAGCAGGCCAAAACCCGGTGCGCGGGTCTTCCGGAATACGTGGCGCGGAGGGAATGAGCTTCCCCTGGGCCTCCGCCTTTTCGACCGCGCGAAGCCAATCGTCATACTGTCGCTTGAATTCCTCCACTTGCTGGGGATACTTGGCCAGCGCCTGTTCGCGCTCATCGACGTAAGATTTCGCCTCCGGCAGGGAGTCCAGCACCGCTCGGCTCGTCCAGGCCTCCGCCGGGCTCCCACCCCAGGAACTGTGAATCATGCCGACCGGCACATTCAACGCCTTGAGCAATTCCCGCGCGAAGAAATACCCCGCGGCTGAGAAATCGTTCACCGTGCGCGGACTTGCCGCGACCCAATCGCCCGTCACGTCACGCTGCGGCTTGACGGCGACGGCCTTCTGAACCGTGAACATTCGCAGCAAAGGGTAATCGGCACGGGCGATTTCATCCCGAAAGTTCGCTACTCCCCAACTCCAGCCATAGGCATTGGTGCCCACGGGCATTTCCATATTGGATTGTCCGGAGCAAACCCACACCTCGCCCACCAGGACATCCTTCAGCACAATGGTGTTGCTGCCCGCGACCGTCATCTCATCGGGGCCGCCCGCTTTCATCGGCGTCAGATAGACCTGCCACTGCCCGGCCGAGCCCGCCTCCGCAGAGAGCTTTTGATCCCGAAAGCTCACCGTTACCGTCTCCGCCGGAGCGGCCGTTCCCCAAATCCGCACCTTCATGCCTTGCTGGAGCACCATGTTGTCGGAGATCAACTTCGGGAGCTTCACCTCCGCCGAAGCTTCCGCAGTGATGAAGAGCAAGAAAAGTCCTAGCCAAGTCACCTTCAGCCATTTGACTTCCCAACAATGCATGCCGCGCCTCCTCTCCTTGCACCGCCAGCGAATGCTTTCCTTGAATGATCGATTTGAATGCTGCAAGACCCTGCATTCTACCGCATTCGCCCCAGGGTGCGAATCATCAAATGCCTGGCGGATAATCTTAATCGGGTTCACGGCTGGCACGTGAGCACTTCACGAGACGGGATACGCCAGCAAGGACTGGAACACGGTTCACGGGGGTAAACATCCGTCACCCCGGGTCAAGGAATCCATTGCCTGTCCACCGCCGGTGGAATTGACGGCCCTGGCAAGGCTGTGTTATTAACGTCACGGCACGCTTACAAGGAAAGCACCTGCATGAAACCTCGCATCTTCGTCACGCGCCCGTTGCCGGCCCCGGTGATCGAGGAACTCGCGCGCTCCTGTGAAGTCGAATCACACCCCGATGACTCAGCCATCCCCGCCGCCCGATTGGGCGAACTCTGCCGCAATATGGATGGCTTATTGGTAATCGCGGCGCCGGTGAACGAAGAAGTGCTGGCCCAGGCGCCCAAACTGCGGGTGGTGGCCAACTGCGGCGTCGGCTACGATCACATCGACGTGGCCGCCTGCACCCGCCGGGGGATTGTGGTAACCAACACGCCCGAGGTGGTAAGCGACGCGACCGCCGACCTGACTTTCGCTCTGTTGCTGGCTGTGGCCCGGCGGCTACCGGAAGGTGAGCGGTTTATCCGCCAGAGCCAGTGGGAGGAATGGCAGTGGAGCCTCCTGTGGGGGACCGATGTCCACCGCAAGATCCTTGGCATCTACGGCCTGGGTCGGATCGGCCAAGCCGTGGCCCGGCGCGCCCGGGGTTTCTCCATGCGGATCATCTATCATGACCAGAAGCGCAGGGCGGAGAGCCTGGAACAGGAACTTGAGGCCCAATTCGTGGACCGTGAGACGCTGCTGCGGCAGTCCGATTTCTTGAGCCTGCACGTCCCCCTCGCGCCGGAGACTCATCACCTCATCGGCGCGCCGGAACTCGCGCAGATGAAGCCCACCGCGTTCTTGATCAATACGTCCCGAGGACCGGTGGTGGATGAGATCGCCTTGGCGGAAGCGCTGCGGAGCCGGAAAATCGCCGGCGCGGCCCTGGACGTCTTCGAAGCCGAACCCCGCCTGCATCCCGACCTGCTGGCGCTCGCCAACGTGGTGCTCACGCCCCACATCGGGACCGCCACGGCAGAGACACGCTTGCGGATGGCCAGACTGGCGGCGCAGAACCTGCTCGAAGCGCTCCAGGGCCGTCGGCCGCCCAATGTCGTCAATCCGGAAGTTTATAAGTAAGTTAATAGAAGCGAGCGCGTCACGTTTCCCCCCTCAATCCCGACCGCCCGCCTGCGTCGCTTTTCCTTGCCTTTTCGCTTCCCAGTCTCCAATAATTGAAGGTGGGGTGGAGGGTATGATCTCGCGCCGGTGGGTGACGCGGAGGAGGCACTAGCGAGGCGCGCATGGGAGCTCAGAGCCAATCAATCAGCGCGGTACAACTGCTTTTCCCGATGGGGAAGCAACTGGCACAGCGGATTTTCCTGGAAACCCTGGCGGCCATCGATGTCCGGCACGCAATGCTCTCCAAGCTCAAGTGCCAAGGACAGGTTCTCCAGGCCGGAGACATTCAGCTTCCGCTGTCCCGCCCGCCGCGCGTGATTGCCTTCGGCAAAGCCGCCTGTCGCATGGCTGCGGTCCTCGGGGAGATTCTCAGCGGCCAGGTGGAAAGCGGCTTGGCGGTCGGACCCGCCGAGCCCGCGAAGCGGCTTCCGCGTTTCCGCTACTTCGTCGGCGGACACCCGGACCCCAATGCCGACAGCTTCGCGGCCGCCGACGCCGCCCTGGCACTCGTCTCCGGCCTGAGCGCCGACGATACCGTAATCTTTCTCGCCTCGGGCGGTGGCTCAGCCCTTTTCGAAAAGCCGTTAGACCCCGCGATAACCCTCGGGGAATTCCTCCAATTCAACCGCGTGTTGGTACGATGCGGCCTGCCCATCGAGCAGATCAACGTCTTGCGGAAACACGTCTCCGCCATAAAGGGTGGCCGCCTGGCGGTCCGGGCGTATCCGGCCCGGCAACTGACCATCTACATTTCGGACGTCCCCGACCATCTGCCCTCGATGATCGCCTCCGGGCCGACCCTGCCGGACGAGTCCACGGCGGAACAAGCCTGCACAATCGCGGCGCAGCATCAACTGGCCACCAAATTCCCGCCCCGCATCCGGGAGCGCTTCGACCAAGGCCAGCTCGAGGAGACCCCCAAGCCGGGGGATGAACACTTCGCCCACTCCTCCTACTTGTGCCTGCTCTCGAACCGCGACGCCGTCGAGGCCGCGCGGGTTGCCGCCGAAAAACTGGGGTTCATCTCCGAAATAGATCGGAACGTGTGGGACATCGATTATCAGGAGCTTGCCCGCGCGAATCTGGCGTCGCTCGAGGCCCTGGCCCGGGCGCACCCCGGCCAGCCTGTTTGCCTGATCGCCGGGGGCGAAGTCACCTGCCCGGTCACGGGGCCCGGTCTCGGCGGGCGCAACCAGGCCTTCGTGCTTTTCGCCGCACAATTGATTGCCGGCCAGAAGCGTGTGGTGATGAGCGCAGGTACCGACGGGCGCGACGGCAACAGCCCCACGAGCGGCGCCGTGGCGGATGGCCAGACCGTGTCCCGCGCTCAGGCTTTGGGCCTTGACCCGAAGCGATACCTGGATGAAAGCGATTCCTATTCGTTCTTCCGCAGCCTGGGAGACACCGTGGATATCGGCTTCACCGATAACAATGTGCGCGACGTGCGCATCTGGCTCGACTTCGGCATGTAACAATACACGTATATCCACAGTAGTTACTGGAGGTCCTTAGCATGGCTCAGTCAATAGGCTTCATTGGCCTCGGCATCATGGGTCAGCCGATGGCGCTGAATCTGGCCAAGGCGGGCTATCAGCTGGCCGTTTACAACCGCACGCGAAGCAAGGCGGAACCCCTGGAACGCGCGGGCGCGCGCGTCGCCGCGAGCCCCGCCGACGCGGTGCGCGACGCCGAAGTAATTGTCACCATCGTGAGTGATAGCGCCGCCATGGAGGACGTCGTCTGCGGGCCGGGCGGCGTGCTTGAGACGATTCGGCCCGGCGCCGTGCTGATCGACTCCAGCACCATCAGTCCAGTGGTCAGCCGCAAACTGGCTTGCCATGTGGCGGGAAAAGGCGCGCGCATGCTCGACGCTCCGGTCACGGGCAGCAAGCACGGCGCGGAAAAGGGCGACCTCATCTTCATGATCGGCGGTGAGCGCGCCGCCTTGGACCGGGTGATGGATGTGCTCCAGGTAATGGGGAAGAAGCATGTCTATTGCGGCGAAAACGGCAAGGGCCTGGCCGCCAAGCTGGCCATGAATTCCATTCTCGCCACTACCGTTGCGGTTTTCTCCGAGGGTTTTGTCGCCGCCACCAAGGCCGGCGTGAATCCACAAGTCCTGCTCGAAATCATGCAATCGAGCCTGGCCCGCTGCGCGATTGTGGACTTCAAGGCGCCTTTCGTCTTCCGCGGCGACTTCACGCCCTACTTCCCCCTCAAGCTCATGCACAAGGATTTGGAGCTGGCCATGGAGGCCGCGTACGCACAGAACGTCGCCATGCCCGTGACGGCAACGGTGAAAGAGGTCTACGGCGCCGCCAAAGCCCGCGGCAGCGGTGACCTGGACTATGCGGCGGTCATTACCTTCTTCGAAGAGATGGCAGGGGTGAAGGTCCGCGGATGAAGTTGATACCGGCCTCACGCCTAACGGTTTGTTGAAAGACACCGCCAGCATGTCATTCTGATCCCGCAAGGCGGGACCGCGCGGCGGGACGACGAAGAATCTCGTGAGTCGTTGCTGGCTCGAAAAAGCAGATGCTTCGCTCCGCTCAGCATGACATGTCTGAAACCTCTTTCAACAAACTGCCAAGCGGTTTTCTGACGATTATTGAAAGACACCGCGGGTGGCAATATCAGGACGAGCCCCCGGGGCCAACCGCCCGAAGGAGAGCTCACGGGAGACAACCATGCTGCTGTACCTGATCTGGCAATGCCTGAAGTGCGGTTACACCACCGTGGGCAAAGA
>Ga0315280_10010241_pt1 | contig 11808 bp, 10 predicted proteins | sample YL17G06_40_MG_FD_203697 | JGI IMG/M metagenome (GOLD analysis project Ga0315280, IMG submission 203697) | Sediment microbial communities from Yellowstone Lake, YNP, Wyoming, USA - YL17G06_40 | ecosystem: Environmental > Aquatic > Freshwater > Lake > Sediment | place: USA: Wyoming | collected... | reverse complement strand
TCCTATCCAGCATGGGGTCGATACCGACATGCCTATTCGGTCCCGGAGACATCGGCGTGGCACATTCAGCCGACGAATATGTCAGGCTCGAAAACGTCCTCACATCAGCTCTTGTCTACCGTGGAATCATCCAAGAATACTGCACATAATTCAGCCCGTTTTACGACTGACAATGTCATGCCATAGGAGTGCTAACGGGGAATGAGTCCGAACACGAACCTGGCCTAGCAGATACTCTTTTGACTGCAAAGACGGCCGCCGATTACTTGCTCTTTGTCAAGCATCAGTCTGAAACCCTCATTGGCATTGCAATGCCTTCAACTAAGTGATGGGCCATGATGAAGAAGGGCGACCACCCAAGCAGAATGACAAAGCATAGGAACGTTCGCCCAAGCTTCGAGAAGACCATCCACAACCTCTGCCCAAGCTGCGGGAGCACCCAGTTTACGGTCTACTTCGAATCAGGCAGCCCACGCAAGGTAGGCGCGCTCTGCTACTCATGTGGCACCGTGGGCTTCTTCGCTCGAGACAACTTCTTCCAGATTGGACGAATCCCCACGAAGCATGGGCGGCTTGCAGGTCTTCGTGCTCTGGAAGTAGTCGGCGGCTGACTCACAACCGCTTACGATCCGCGACGAGATGGCACGGATCAGAGCCCACTCTAGATCGGATATCGATAGGCACGCAGCTGTCTCATCGTTTCGCTTTGGCACAAAGGCATACCGTGTATGAAGTCGCTTTCCAATGGTACGGATTATCCGCTTACAAACGGCCTATTCCGTTGACGGCATATTATCTGGTGTCGCCAGTCTGGAATTCAGACCTCCTATCATGATGATTGTCACGCTGACACTCGAGAGCACGATCGGGGTCTCAATCATCGTCTACGGACTATCAGAAATGCTCAACCATTGATGCAGGCCAGGTAGTTCCGCGTGCGGGTCCAAGGGAGGCGCAGAGACGACTGCCTTTCCGATGAGGGTTCAAATTCAGGCGCCCGCACCAGCATACCCACACACACAGAGAATCGAGTCCCAACTGGAACGCTTGCGCGATACGCAATTGAGTAGATGGAGATACGACAGACATGCTTAGAGACAGTGCTTCAGGTTATGAGGCGAAGTCTCTTGGCTTTGTCGATGACATCGTTGGCCTGTAACACTCGACCCGGTTTCCCAGGTCGAGACGGCGTTCCTCTTGGGTGGTCCTCCGTCGGGTATCCTTTGCGTATCCACTCTTTGATGACAAGCTGTGCCCACTTGGCTATCGTGAACGATTCTTGCTCCACTTCTCGCCATGCCGCTAGGGTCTGTCCGCTGAGCCAGTCCTTTGCGGCTACTGTGTGGTAGTCATCTCTCGCCTTGATGCCTAATGCCTTGACTTCCGGAGGCACCTCTCCGATAGTAACAACCTTTGAAGACCCGTGCCCCCGAGGATGCTGGTATATGTCTATGGTATGCTTCACGTAGTGGACGAACTCGTGAGCTGCGATGCCAAGAAGCTTCCTGTCATCTGCGAACGCAACAGTGGGGGCTGCAAATCGGACTTCGAGAAAGATGTTATCGCCCCGCTGTCCACGCGTCACGAGAGCATCGATGACCATGCGATTGTCGACATCATAGAGAGCACACGGTAGGACAATTGTTGGAGGATATTTGATCGCGGTGTCTTGGCCTATCTGCCTAATCTGGTCTCCCAGCCGCTTCACTCCCTTGCCGATTCTCTCTATCAGAAGCGCGGGTATCTCGTGTCGCCGAGGGTCCCTTCTGAAGTATGCCATGTCCACCGGCGGATAATCGAAGTCGATGACCTCTGGCATGTCAAAGGGTTCCTCATAGTACATGCTCGGATTCCTGTCTCTGGGCTATAACTTGGGAATGTCTTGGAGTCCTATCATTCTGACTCCTTTGTACTCGTCAAGAGGGGGAAAGTCCTCAATCACAACGACTCCTTTCACTACTCGGAACATGCTCCGATCGAAGCCATGATCGTGCATCTTGTTCTTCACGTATTCGATTTTCTCAAGGAGGCTTGGAATCTTTCTTTGGCACAACTTGCCCTCTTTCGTGGTGTACTCAATGCCGTCTACCACGCCCTTCAGATCTCTCTCAAGATAGTGATGCTTGCTCTTGTGTTCGTAGAACGTTGTGAGGCCCCAACTCTTGACTTCCACGACGAATAGCACTCCTTCTTTTCCTGCTATCCCATCGATCTGAAGGCTCGGGTTCTTGTCATTGTCCTTTACATCAGCAACATACCTGAAACCTACCTTCTCAAACGCGTTGCGAGTTCTTGATGTTTCAAGCTCTTTCGATCGCCTCGCCGTCTCACTGTCAAAACAGTCTTTGAAGATAATCGGGTGTAGCAAGAAGTAGACCAAGAACGAAGTTCTGTGAGAAATGAATACGTAGTCATCGAGGAGAACAAACAGAGGAAAGACCTTCTCATTGGTCTCAGTGAGCAAAAGCGAATCCTTCGCCTGAAGCATTCTATCGCCAAACACGCGCTTCAGAGCCTGCTCAAATTCAGAAGGAGGCGTGACCGTAATGCAGTCTTGGACAAGCGCGAAGCTATTGACCAGTTCCATGATTTCGGCAGGATCCTTGACGATTCCCTTGTAGTTTGAGAAATCGAATGTCGACGCATAGACCACGTTCTTCAGTAGACCACAATAGAATCGGTTCAGTTCGGGGTAGAACTTCTTGATGAGTCCCTCAGGCGTGTACTTGACTTTCTTGGAGAAATCTACTGAATCCCTAATCATCTCCCATTCTTTCTGATACTCCGCGATCTTGCGTTGGCCCTCTTCTCCCGCATAGATCTCGTTGTTGGCAAATGTGCGAATCAGACGAGAGTAATCTTCCGTGTACATCATTCTGAATTCCGAGAGCTTTTTCTGGATGGTCAGATTCCTTGGATCAAAACGTTGCTTCGCGATCATCTCCGCAAAGCCCTCCTTGAGATAGATGTGCTCAGTTAGAAGACTGAGGTATTCTGAGAACTTGCTGATGATCTCCGGTGTGTTTCTGGCGTTCGCCTCTCGATATCCGTCGAATGATTGAGCCATCAGATTCTTGATCAAGTAACTGTAGGAGACAAAACGATCCATGTCCAAGCCTTGGTAGTTCTCAAAATAGTCACGCGAATACTTCTCCCTCTCCCAAACAATGTGAGCGATGAGCTGGCTCTTCTTGAACTGTCTCATGTATCTCATGAAAAGGCCGTACAGGTGGGTGAGACGTTCCGCGGAGACGCGCGTAGCAAGTTCCCTATCGACGACCAGTAGATGGTCACACACTGGGCATGCAGTCTTGTTTGACGCGATATCCGTGAAGAGCAGCTTTGTCCCACAATGTGAGCAAGGCATGAGTAGTCACGTTTCCTAGTCTGCCGAGACAATGCGCTTGTAGACCCTACTGTGCACTTTGAATGAGCGTTCACTTGCGGTCTTGCGACGCAAGTAATGAAGCGTGCTCTTTCCAATTCCAATCATCCAGGCTTCTGACCCAGTGAGACTGATGATCCGTCTTCGAAGCTCACGGTCATCTGTCCGAATCAGCTTCGGGAAAGGCTCCGAGAAGTCCAGTATGTTGGATTGCCCCACCAGATAGCGGCCAAGTTCAGTTGCTTTGTTCTCGATCACTGTGTCCCACTTCAGTGCACGTCCCTTGTAATTGACCCCGGAATTGAACCGCTCACGAAGCAAGTTCATGAATCGTTGCTTGGCTTCTGGCTCGAGGCGGTACCTATAATCGTCACCTGTGAAGTAGAAATCCGGCAAATCCAACACCCCAGATTCGAAGGTCTCCATCACCGCCACATCCGCGATCCAGCGGAACGGCTCCTGCAAGTCATACACAAGTGACTGTTTAGTCTGGTACCTACTGGTCTCGTGAAGGAATCCTACGGAGGGCTCAAGGCCGACGGTGTTGATTGCTGCTCGACACTCGCCTTCAAAGACGCCATAAGCATAGTTCAACGCCAAATTAACCGGGTCAGGCGCATCGTATCGATATTCAATCCGACGTTATAACCCAGAATAACCTAGGGCACCACTAATAACCCGAGCGCACATGTTGATCATGTCGCTCTCCAACATTCCGTTCTAGAGTCGCGCTTTCGACACTCTCCGTCGTTTCGTGCGAGGCCTTACTTGGTATGGCAGAGGACTGATGGAGAAGACTCGATGCCATCGTTCCACCGGCAATCAGTCATGCCATTTCTGTCGGTCTCCGGAGGAACCGACCCCCCACCCCCCTGGGGGGTAGGTAGCCTTGCCGATTCCTCAGTTGATGCATGACAGAACTGAGGAAATGTATGCGCCAGGGCATACAAATGAGAATTCACTGCGGACGCTTCGACTGAGTCATCGCGAGGCGGAAAATGGATAGTGCCGGCTCCGTGAACTGGAAAAACTCAGCCGTAGGCTGGGAACGGAAGTGCGTTATTGGGGAAGTCTCGCGAAGCCTACCGCGAACCGTTCATTGATCTTGTTTAGAACGTTGGGTATGCCTTTCAGCTCAAACGTCAGGACCACCAGCAGTTCGTCCACGTAGAACGCCATCAGGTACAATCGTCCGTATGCGGCAACGACAGACTTGAGATCTCCAATTCCCGTTCCGACGAGTCTTCCCCAGAGCAGGCCCATTATGGTCGGAAAGACGTGCAAGGTCAGCTCATCAGTGGCCTTATCCGTGAAGCTCTCCACATCAGGCCTCTGGATGTTTTGTAGTATGTTTCCCTGTTGATCGGCTACACCTACCCAACGTATGCCTTCGTCAAGACGGAACAGCTCATCCACGAGCTCCTTGGCGTCCAAGACTAGCCTCCCTCACATTCTAACGCATGAGATACTCCGCCTTGAATTTACCTCAAGCACATGAACCGTACGCCAGGCGTTTCAGGACTCTTGACCTACGCATCAGAATCGTCGTCGTTCCGCTATTTTCCGTGTGCGCACTAGGGTACACCTCAGCCCATAGTTGTTGACCTACGTGGGCCGGTGTAGACGTTCTCAATCAGGTGTTGGTTTGCTTGTGTATGGTATCCCAGATATCCAGGTGATCTCTGTGTCAGGGCGAGTCAAGCCAACTGATACAGGTCTACTCCGTTCCCTGAAATCATCGACTTCCCTTAGGGCCCGGGTCCAGAAGGGCTTGTAAGGCTCATATGTCCGGATCACCATCGGAGCAGGGCCGATCGGCATGCCCGCTGCATACTTTACCCTCTGAAGGGCTTCCAGGCCGTCGACATATGCGGGCACCGCATGGAACATCCTTGAGCTGTCATGTGAGAGATTGGCGTGTTGTATGGCAAGGTCGAGATACCGGCGAAGCCAAGCTTCCAGCTGTTTGGCTGATTTGTGATCGGCGACCGCGAGTCTTCGTTGCTCGACGAGTTCCTTCTCAACCATGGACTTAATCGCGGCGTACAGGCTTCTCGGTGGGATGTTCAGTTCTCGTGCCAACCGATACGTTGACTTGAAATCCTCACCAGCATTGAGCACTAATGCCACGAACACCATGTACGGCACCCTTCTTCCGACACAGCCGGCGATCCGAGTGTCCTGCATGTGTTCGCCGATTCGAGCCAACCACACGTTCGGCCCATTTTCTACGAAAGCACCTTCCTTGGTTAGGATCCCTTCGCGAATGAGCGTGCGACGTAGGTTCTTGTAAGCTCCTGTTCTTCCGGAGTAACCGATTCTTTGTGGCAGATGTCTGCGAGGACCTGCTCCTGCACCTCTGAGCTTGTAGAATAGCTCCACTTTGGAGGTGATGCGGAGCAGGTCGTACAACAAGGTTTTCACGTATGCAAAATTGAAGCCCCCCGTATATAAATGGGGGGCCACGATAATTCAATACGCTCATCCATGGCGACCCATGAGACTGATCGCAAACACTACCCGAGACTCCAACACTGTCCGGAGAATAGAATCGGCTACATTCGAACCATTCAATTTCGAGCACGCGGCCAAGACCGTGTCTGAACTCTACTCAAAGCTGTGATGATCAGCAGCAAATTGCTGACGCACACGAGATGGGTGCAAACAAGGAACGCATCCCCTCTGTCGCGTCTAACGAGGGCTTTCAATGAATCTGTAGAGCGAGACTGCCATCATTACCGCTCCTGCAAGGGAGAGCGCGATAGCGCCGCCATATGCGAGGTAGTAAGAGAACGTGCACAGGGGACTCACCCCGAGTCCCATGCATTGATACTCAGAATGCGTAGCATATTGGTATTCGTAGTATGTCCAGTACGACTCCGAGGACACCGTGTAGACAGTCACGACAACACCAAGGAAAGCGTACAAGAATGCGCCTAGAAGGAGCAAGCCGATTCCTGCGAATAGAGCCTCTCTAGGTTTCATAGGCGAACATGCTAGGCAAGTGCCGAGAGCTATTTGGCATTTTGCGGGACTCCGCCATGCTCGCACATCCGTTAATGTCTGGGACCTCTGGGCGCACGCACAGATCAGCAAAGACGTTTTACGCGGACACGGGCAATTGATCACAGGGGCCCGAATGAACGCGCAAGGTCTTTCGCTTGCGATCCTGAGGGATTCGTTCGCCGTCTGCAAACTGCGAGCTGACGAGAATATCCCAAGTTGGGCTCTCCCCGACAGCTTCTGTTCAATAACACGAACTCCTGACGAGCTTTCCATCGTGTGCTCTCAAGAACTTGTGCCAGTGGGGATTCAAGCTGTCAGGGGATGGAGATCGCTGAAGGTTGAAGGGAAGCTGGATTTCACTTTGGTTGGAATCTTGTCTTCCCTCACCTCTTCTCTAGCTCACGTCGGAATCGTCGTTTTCGTAATCTCAACATACGACACCGATTACGTATTCGTGAAAGAGAGTGATCTAGACCGAGCGGTTGCAGCCTTGCGGAACGCTGGACAAAAGATCCACTGGTAAGAAGGTGAAATGTCGATAGTGTCTGCAAAGAAGACCAATACAAAGATTGTTTGCACAATCGGCCCCTCATCATCCTCCAAACAGATGCTACTTAGGCTCGCAAAGGCCGGAATGAGCGTAGCTCGGCTCAATCTCTCCCATGGCCCTGTGGGAAAGCAAATGGCGGTACTACGTCGGATACGGACCATTTCGAGCAAGGCAGGGCTTCCAATAGGCGTTCTGGTTGACCTTCCTGGCCCCAGAATCAGGGTAGGCAGGGTCTCTCCAGAGCCCATGGAGTTGCATGATTGCACCTCTATTTCGCTGACCTCGCGCCGCGTCATCGGGAATCCGAAACTCATTTCCATTACGCATCCCTCGGTCCTAAGAGAACTCGACAAGGGAGACCCGGTTTTCCTTGCAGACGGAACGATCAGGCTGACAGTTGAGCGCGTCGCCCGCGGCGAAGCGGTCTGCCGCGTGACGAGAGGCGGGCTCCTGTTCTCTGGCAAGGGAGTAAACCTGCCTGGCAGGCAGCTCGGCCTGATGGCGCTTACTCGCAAAGATGTGAGCTTACTGCGTCTTGCCTTGAGGAACCGGGTGGATTTCATCGGCCTCTCATTCACAACAAGCGCTGACGACGTAGTTCGCGCAAAACGCATCATCAAGCAAGCGGGTCGCCAGGCTTGGGTCATTGCAAAGATTGAGAAAAGTCAGGCTGTGAAGAACTTCGACGAGATCATACAGGAAGCCGACGGTGCGATGGTAGCGCGAGGCGACTTGGGCGTAGAGATGGGCATCGACAGCATTCCGCTCCTACAGAAAGACATCATCAAGAAAGCGAACGCCGCTGGGAAACCAGTAATCACCGCAACCCAAATGCTAGAATCCATGGTGAATAGTCCTACGCCCACGCGTGCTGAAGTGACGGATGTCGCAAATGCGATAATTGACGGAACCGATGCGGTCATGCTTTCCGAGGAGACAGCTGTGGGCAAATACCCGGTAGAAGCGGTCAAGGTAATGAAGCGGGTAGCAGCAGCCACGGAGAAGGCGCTGCCTTACAGAACGTTGCTTGACTCCAAACGAACCCTCGTGAAGGCGATCGTTCAGGAAGCAATCAGTTTCTCAGCATCGGACATTGCCTACGGGCTGGGCGTCAGCTGCATCGTCGCGCACACAAGAACTGGCTTAACGGCTCGTAGAGTTTCAAAGTACAGACCCTCGGTGCCGATCATAGCGCTGGCCCACAGTCAACCGGTCGCGAATCAACTTTCCTTGCTCTGGGGCGTCTACCCGCGTCAAGTGAAAAAGCTACGAACCACTGCAGAGATCTTTGCCGCCGCGAAATCTGCCGCGCGTGCAACCGGCATCGCGTCCAAAGGTGACAAGATCGTCGTCGTGTGTGGTGACCCGTCGACTCCAGGCGGAACAACTGACCTTCTGAGAGTGCAGACTGCCTGACTTCTCGGCGCTGGGAAAAGCACATGATTCGTTGTTCTTGTGGCTGGCCTGGTAACAAGATTCAATATTGTGCTCTGTTCAGCTGTACCAAGTCATCAAGGCCATACGCATGCAGAATATTGATGCGTTGTACTTTCTCCAACCAATCGTCACGATCGCGTTCAGCGCCGGCCTAGTAATCTACTGGAACCGTAGGCGAAGCTTCACCAGAGCTGCGCTGGTTCTCTCTCTTTTGGCATACGCAGGGGCTATGGCGGTCAAGATCATACTCCAAATCCTGACATACAGTGGGTTCGTATCGCGCGTCGGAAACAATCCTGTGGCGCTAGGTGCTTACTTCGGAGTTCAGACCGTGTTCTTCGAAGTTGGTGGGGCATATCTGGTGGCAGTCTGGGCGGTTTCCCGAAGGAGGCTGAACCCTAGAGACGCTGAGAGTTATGGGCTTGGACTCGGGTTCTGGGAAAATGCAGGCTACGTCGGAACTCTCGGCACTCTCACCCTGCTGTCAATCTACATGGCGCTTGCCATTGGTGGCCCAACCGCAGAAGAAGTCTATTCGAGTCTAGTCGTCGCTCGACCCGACCTTTTCTACCCTGCAATGCAGGCGTTGACGCTTGTTGGATATGCCCTGTTGGAGCGAGTAACTTCGTTACTGTTCCATTTCTCTTGGGGATACCTTTGCCTCCTTGCAGCTTGCACCGCGAGGAAGCGGTACTTGCTGCTTGCCTTGCCGATGGGTCTGGTGGATTTCTCGGTGCCGTTTGCAGGTATTCTGGGCACTCTTGCATTCGAAGTTTTGATCTTTGTACTCGGATTAGGCTGTCTGGGATTGGTTTTGCTTGCCACCAAAGCGGAGCGGGCAGTGCTAGAAAAAAGAGGTTAGGCGGCGGATCGTTGATGTGGCAAGACATCCTTTGGAGCTTACTCCGAAAACTCGACTAGGTGATCTCCTAGACGAGTATCCTTTCCTTCTCGACTTCCTTGCCGACTACAAGCCCGAATGACTTTCGCGCTCAAAGGAGAGCGTGTAGCCTCCTGATGGCTTTGGTCTTCTCGTTCTCTCCGACGTTCGCTTTCTGGGTTGCGTTTTCGATGATCTCGATCGTCTTGTGATAGGTTCTCCTGTCGACTGGATATGGGATGCCGTCTTTGCCTCCGTGTGCAAAGCTGTACTTGGCGGGGTCTTTCCATGAGGGTGCCGTTCCGTAGATGAGTTCTGAGACAAGCGCTAGGGCTCGAATGGCTTTGGGACCGATGCCTCGGAGGGCGACAAGCTCCTCGTAACTCTCAGGTTGGAACTCGTACGCTCTGCGAAGCGCCTCCACAGTTGTTTCAGATAGTCGCGTTATCGAGTGCTGAGTCGGCATGACGAGCATAAGCGCTCCCTGATGACCGGGCAAGTATTGGTCGATCGATGCCTGCTCTGCACCACGAATGAGACTCGATAGGCTATTCGGGCTGTCGCGAACAAGGCCAAGACTGGCCTTTCTTGATTCCTCGCTCTCGTGCGCCGTCATGTCAAGCACAGACTGCCCCAGACAGTCACTCGCGATGCCTGAATGGGGCTCCTCAACGAAGCTGGCAACGTTGTCAGATAGCCAATGGTAGCGTCTTGCGAGCCGTCCCTGCATCCCCTGCTGAACAACCGCCCATTCCCCGTCTTCGCTCACTATGAAGGTGTGGTGGTAGAGTTGGTATCCGTCCTGCACGCAACTGTTGTCCACTTTGGCCGCCATCTTGCTTGCGTACTTGAGTGACTCAACCCGATGAGACGACAATGAGAAGACATCGGCGACATCTTGGATCTCGTCCTGGGTTCGTCTTGAGGCTCGGCCTTTCCCTCCGTAGAATGCAATGCCGAATTCGTGTGGCACTATTGCCTCCTTCAGCGCGCCACACACGGTTGTGGTCAGCCCTGATGAGTGCCAGTCAAAGCCCAGCGTACACCCGAATGCCTGAAAGAAGAACGGATCGCTGATTCTTCTGAGAAACTCACGTCTGCCATGCTCTTGCACAATTAGCTTGACGATGGCTCCGCCTAGGCGTTTCATCTCGGCGAAGAGCCAAGGCGGACACCTGCCAGGATGAAGGGGAAGCTCAGCTAGACCTGCCCTTCTCATAACATCCGGAGAGGCTACATTCCGGTAGATTAATCGTGAGAGGTCTAAGTGGACACTCGCTCAGATGTGCCTAGACATGGATTGTTGAACTGGCTCTAGTTTGGATGGATGATGGCCCCTGCTGGATCACAGCGTCTGAGTCCAATCGCATGATTCTTTCATCGATCACAAGGCTTCACACGCATTGCTTCCTCTTTGTTAAGCACCACGCTCTCAAACCTGCGCCCCGTGCCTCTGAGCATCCCTGATCAAAGGCGGATCGCCGCCGGAACGGAAGCACTGGGAGGTGATTTTAGAATTGCAGAATGCACCGACCAAGAAGAAATCGAACAGGGGAATATTGATCGGGCTGATCATACTCGTGCTGATCGTCGCGGGAGTGTACGCCTACTACCAATCGGGCCCACAGCCCCAGGCTCAGACCGAGACACTAAACATTGACATCAAGACGGTCACGCAGAACGGAGTCGAGCACCACATTTTCGACCCAGGGACAATAACTGTCCACAGAGGCGACCACATAGTCTTGACCGTAACCAATACGGACCCACAAAATACGCACGGCATCACGATTCCGGACCTGACCTTGAATACAGGCCCATTGGCACCCGGCCAGAGCGCGAAACTTGAATTCAACGCGGACACCGCGGGAACCTTCACAATGCGTTGCTCAGTCCCAGGCTGCGCCGACGACCACGCGCAGATGATAGGTCAGCTAATCGTGACACAGTAGCGCACGACTCTGCCCCTTTCTCTGTTTCTTTTTTCCTTTCTATGTGTTCAACGTGATCCCTGAATAGGATAGATTGAGGTGTTTGACACCCTCTGCCAGGTGTTTAACACCCTCCACATAAAACCCAACATACAAGTAAGCGCAATGCCACCATGCCCGAGTGCCTGTGCAAGGTTGGAATCCTGTGCGTATCACTTCAAGCATCGTACTGCTGGTCGGCATCATCGCAGTCTCCGCCTCCTCAATTCTCATACGCAACGCCCAAACGACGGCGCCTTCACTTGTCATCGCGGCCTACCGCATGACGATCGCGTCGCTCGTGGTCGTCCCCGTGGCTTTGTGGCGCCACCAGAACGAACTCCGCAAACTTCGGGCAACGGAGTGGTTGTTAGCTGCGGCCTCGGGGGCATTCTTGGCGCTCCACTTTGCGGCGTGGGTCACTTCTCTTGAGTATACATCGGTGACCAGCTCGGTTGTTCTGGACGCGACTTCGCCAATGTGGGTTGCGATCGGGTCGTGGCTTCTCCTCCGCGAGCGCTTGACGCGTCCTGTGATCTTTGGCTTGATCGTCGCGGTAGCGGGTAGCCTCGTGATAGGT
>Ga0315280_10010240_pt1 | contig 11811 bp, 15 predicted proteins | sample YL17G06_40_MG_FD_203697 | JGI IMG/M metagenome (GOLD analysis project Ga0315280, IMG submission 203697) | Sediment microbial communities from Yellowstone Lake, YNP, Wyoming, USA - YL17G06_40 | ecosystem: Environmental > Aquatic > Freshwater > Lake > Sediment | place: USA: Wyoming | collected... | reverse complement strand
CCTCTTGAAGTTAATTTTTCCTCATAAGGGACCCGAAACAATAGAAATTGATGAATTAAGAATATGCTTTGATCTTGCCGTTGAATCACGCCAACGAATCCTCGATCAACTTGCTATCTCTCATCCAGGCGAATTCAAAAATATAAAGTTATCCGAAAACATCAAATTTAAATAAGGACAGAACCTTGGGCATTTTGGAGATTTTATTTGCTTAAAGTTACACGGTTACTAAGTGTCATCCATAAGATGCGGCCTGGCAAGGCCGCGTAGTCTTGTAGGAGAGAAACCTACTCAGGTAGCCGTTAGCCAAGGGCCTGGAATTCAGCCTTGCAGGTGTTCTGGTAATCCCGCCTATCAGCGGGACTTGATGTGTAGGCACGAGAGGAAGCGAGGTGCAATGGTAGTCCCGCCCAGGCGGGACTGACCGTGAAGGTGTTGAGCCCCGATAAGACAGTCATGGGAGAGGCCGATGGTGTTTATGGGCCGGCAGGCAACAGTTCTTTGTACGTGAGAGGCGAGTGCAAAGGGCCGCCCCGGGGTCTTAGGCCGTGTCGAGCTTCACATGGAGACTACGTGGTAACCAGGGAGATGCACCACGTCCGGTTCTGCGAGGAGCCGGGAGTAACGATTGGATTGTTGAGATCGTGTGGCACCGCCGGGAAACCAGGCGGCAACAGAGAAGACAAACATCAACCTGTACCACTTGGAGAACCCGGTCTACTCCTCACCAAAAGTTGGCCCTGCCCTGAAGCATAGCGCAAGGGCTACAGAAGCATGGAGGGTCACATCTTCATATGTCAGATTTTCCATCAATGGATGGTGTCATCGATAAAAAAGTTGGACTTCGGACTTCGGGGTCAGGCTTGGGATATTGCGATTTGTTGTCATCCATAAAAAAGTTGACCGATCTAAAGTTGGGTTGTGCTTGCCGGTGGACAGGGAATACGGATTGCAGTAAACCGTTAAGCTGTAGAGTCACAGAGTCGTTGAGTAGTGCTTGACTGAATTATTCAGTCAAAGTTATCTAAATGATTAGAATGAAAGTGGTCATCATTAGCAAATAGACGAAGTGTTTGTCTATATCGGAAGTATATTCGAATAGGTTCGAATGTGAGCGAGTAATCTGAAATGAGGTGATCTCTTTGAATGAACGCGAAATCCCGAACTACTGGCAAGGCAATTGTTTCGGCTGCTCACGGACTAATACGCAGGGCTTGCAGCTTCGCTTTTGGCTCTCAGACCATGGTTGCTTCACTAAGTGTACCATTCCTGACTCCCTCTGTGGCTTGGACGGACTAGTTCATGGCGGAATCATTGCCCTTCTCCTCGATGAATTGGCGCAGTGGACGATGATAGGGCGTCTTGGTAGGATGGGCCTAACCCGAGAAATCTCGGTTCGCTATTTGAAGCCTGTGCTGACAAACACCGAAATCATTGTGGAGGCACAAATCATCACTCAGGATGATAAAGAGGTAGTTCTACACTCCACCATACATTCTATTGGTAATGTCTTGCTGGCAGAGGGTGAGAGCAAATGGTTATTAGCGAGCCTTTCTACTATTGCGAAAATATCAAATGTTGACGAATCAACGTTGCAGGAGTTCCTCACCAAATACTCGAGGATTTGAGAGTAAATGGTGTCATCCATAAAAAAGTTGGCCATTTCCATTACAATGAAGATGGGGAGATGAGGGGATCGGGAGATAGGGCGACAAGGTCATTCAATAAGTCAATAAGAATACACCAAGAGCGCAAGAGCATAGCGCCAAGGGCATAACTCTCTAAGTCATTGGGTCAATGAGCAACTAAGACATTAGGTGATTGAATCATTCTAAATCTGACTTCATTTTTAAGTCAAAAATCTGCCTTCCAGTCAGGAGACCAAATAAGTTGATAAGATTCTCATCTTTTGATAAACTTTTATAAAAGTCAAAGCAAAAGAAAAATAACGTGCCCAGAGGGACTCACAGTGAAGCTCCCAAATTATGAGAAGGCAGTTGTTTCGGAAACGAAAATTACAGGTTATCTGCTCTCAATCAAGCACCGCGAAGGGAGGAGTAAGGCAGAATTTTTTACACAAGTGGGATTTACGGCTGATGCTTGGGAGGAACTTGTTTCAGCTTTGTTGCGCCACGTTGCTGATAACGAAGTTGCAAAGATGGAAGATTCTCCGTTTGGTAAACGGTATATTGTTGAGGGTGAGCTTTTTGGATCGGGTGGGAGGAAGGCTATTATTCGTTCGGTCTGGTTTGTCGAGACAGGAGAGGATATTCCAAGGTTTGTTACGGCTTATCCATTACAAAGGAGGATTTGATGATGAAAGAATTAGAAAGTGTTGTGCTGACAACCGATTTGCCGGAGTATGGTCTAAAAAAGGGCGATCTTGGTACGGTGGTATTGGTGCATCATGAAAGAAAAGGATACGAGGTCGAGTTTGTGACTCTGGACGGTGAGACAGTAGCCGTTATTTCACTGCCTCCTTCACAAGTTCGTTCGATTGGTCGCCGTGAGATTGCGCACGCCCGGGCAGTAACAAGCATTTAAACAACGAAGATTCCTTTTCAAAGAAAAACACGGTGAGTCTACACTTTTCTCTTAATTAGAACCTGAAACCTGCGTGAAAACTATGGATTAGATTTTTAATTTCTCAATTTTATTAAGATAAAACTGAGGGGACGTTGTTGAAAATTGACACTTTTCATGCGTTTGTTGATACATTTGGACGTAAAGCGAGCGGAGCAGACATCGAAAAAAGGCTCCGGTGTCGTCCATAAGAAAGTTGGTCCTGCCCTGAAGCAAAGCGCCAAGGGCATAGCGCAGAGTGTAAAGCTTAAAGCTGAATGCTGAAAGCAAGAAAGGTTATTGAGTTATTGGTAAAGCCTAAACCTTAAAGCTTAAAGAATGACTGTAACGCCTGACTGAATTTTTCAGTCAAGTGTGGCAGGGTTCAAAGCTCAAATCTAAACCATAGCACCTGACTGAGTTTTGTAGTCAAATATTCCAAACCCTCTGACTGAATTTTTGGAGCACAATTTATAGGTGCTTCCATTTTTCAGTCAACTTCTTAATGGAAGAGATTAATGCTTGAAGGCGTTACGATCGTTATTGGGTCTATTTTAATGCTTCTCGGATTGGCAGGGAGTATTCTTCCAATTCTCCCGGGTCCACCGCTTAGCTTTATCGGGCTTTTTCTGCTGGCTCTATTAAAACATTTCTCGCCTCCCTTGACCCCGACATTAGTAATCATCCTGGCCATTGTTACAATTATTGTGACCGTCATGGATTATATCATTCCATTGATGGGGGCCAAAAGATATGGAGCATCGAAATGGGGAGTCTGGGGCTCCGTGTTAGGAATGGCGATAGGGATATTTTGGTCTCCATTCGCTATGGTTGTCGGGGCTTTTATCGGAGCAGTAGTTGTCGAGTGGTTAATTGGGAAGAATAAAGGGGAGGCTCTTAGAGCAGGTTGGGGGGTGGTAATGGGGACGCTGTTTGCAACGATCCTGAGATTAGGAGTTTCAGGGATGATGACATACTATTTTGTGCTTGCCTTATGGTAAGGAAGATTAAGAGGTAACGATTTTTTGGGTCAGACTTGAATTTTATATTTTAGAATCACGATGTCATCCATAAAAAAGTTGGCCATTTCCATTACAATGAAGATGGGGAGATGAGGGGATCGGGAGATAGGGCGATTGAGTCATATATGAAAAGGCTCATCATTAAAACCGCATGGGGCAGAGAGCAAAGCTCAAGGCTGAAAGGGGTTTCAATGCAGGGTTTTTCTACCAAACGGTTTTAATATAAGAAAGGTTTTGTAGCGTCCTGTCTCTTGTAATAATAGGAACATCCAGATATCTCGCCGTTGAAACAATTATTTTATCATGAAGCTCTGGTACATCTTTCAAGTCTGCCATCTTCTGAAGTATTGGATAGTCAAGTGCTATAAGCACAAAATTTTCGCTTTCATTTATTTTCTTAAAAAGTTTCTTAAAATCGAAAGAAATTTGTTTCTTTTCAAAGACGCTGAGAGCTTCTGCTATAACAATTGAAGGGATAAAAATAATGTTTTCTCCTTGTTCACATCTCTCAAATATTTCTGTCGCCTTTGGACTTATTTTAGGACTATCTGTGAACCACCAAAGGAGGGCATGGGTATCGGTAACAAAGTTCATGGATTGTCTATAGACCTACTTTGCTGTAAAGAGATTTCTTTGCAGAGTTGATATCTTCATCATTAACTTCTATACCCTTGAGAATACCCTTGAGGGAGACAGCCTTTTTACCAGTGGGCGCGAGTTTCTTGAGAACAGATACTTTGAGGTCCTTGACTTCTTTTTCAATTGCTTCTATTTTTTGCAGCATATCCACAGTACTTTTTGAAATTGTCTGCTTCATAAGGGTCACCCCCTCCGCAATAAGATTAAACTACTTACATGAAATTTATCATATAATGGAATTGATGTCAAAAAGGCCTCATTCAAAGGAAAACAGGCTTGGGGGTCAAACCTTCAAAATTCGGTTGGTTGCGGGGTCACATCTTCATATGTCACGATTTTTTTGAGGAATCATCCATAAAAAAGTTGGCCATTTCCATTACAACGGACTTCAGGGTCAGGCTTGGGATATTGCGATTTGGTGTCATCCCTAAAACAGTTGGCCATGATTTTCCTGCCAAAACCTTCCGCGTGCAAAAAAGAGAAGGAAGAACGTGTATACGGTGAATACCGAACCCGCCACCTGGTTTTGAAAGCCTGGGACATCAATAAGCCTTCCCTTCCATGGGTCTTATTGATTAGTAAGGTCTGATTGATAAGGTCTTGCCAATCCATATCCGATAAGATATAATATTTTTGATGCGAATTATCTTCTATCGATCGTTAGCTGGGCGGGAACCTGTGCGTGAGTACTTATCAGGACTTGCGCTTCGCGACCGAGCGGCTGCGGCCGATGTTTTAGACGCAATTCGGGAACATGGGCTGCATGCTCCTAGAGTCCGATTTCAAGCAGATCCGAGAAAAACTTTGGGAATTTTATGTTGAGGCTGGGGCCTCCTATCGTATCTTTTATGTCACCGTAACCGGCCCAATGATGGTTCTTCTCCATGCTTATAAGAAAAAAAGCCAAAAGGCTCCAGTTCAAGAGATCGAGACTGCCATACGGAGAATGAAGGAGGTGTTACATGAATCCTAAGAAGAAATGGATGGGATCAGGTATTGAAGAGTTTGTGGCCCAGGAAATGAAGGATCCTGCCTTCCGAAAGGCGTTTTCGGAAGCACGGACCAAGCGAATTAAGAAAGCGCTTGGGGAGATGATTCGTAAAGCCAGGGAAAGCCAGGGTTTAAGCCAAGCTGCTTTGTCTAAACGGGCCCAAACAACCCAGGCAGTTATTTCGCGCATTGAGAACCTAAATACACCCTACCTTCCAAGCGTGGGAGTACTCGCACGCCTTGCGGGTGCTTTGGGTGCGCACATAGAAATCGCTTTTATTCCTGGGGAAAGAGCAATATCATCCAAAGACAGACTCCGTGTATCATCGGGAACCTAACAAGAATAGGGGAGGAGGCAGAAATGAAGTCACCTGTTCTTGAAACATTTTTGGTGGGCGTTGCTTTCGGGATAGGTATAACTGTTCTATCCTTGTATACTCAAAAACCAGGTCGCTTCGTTACTTCGTTAGAAACAATAGGAGAAATGGGGCGAGCCCGAAGGGCCAAAGAAGAAGAAAACAAATTCCTAAGAAAAAGGCTGAAGGCAATGGGCTTTTCGGATAAGGAAATTAATGAAAACCTCTAACACTGTAAACCCCGTTAGAAATTCCAGCGAGGCATTAAACCCCGCCGGAATTTTTATAAAATCTAACCCCGCTGCAGAGCAGTGGGGCATTATTTCTAACGGGGTAAACGTCTTCGGGGGCAGGCTTGCAAACATGCATTTAGTATAGAGAGTAGGTATCATCCATAAAAAAGTCGGCCCAATCGATTAACCACAGATGGGGAGATGAGGGGATCGGGAGATAGGGCGATAGAGTCATAATACTTGGTAGAAGTAAACCAGTGCAGAGCGCATCCATCCTTCGTCCCGCCTTGCGGGACTACGGAGGACAGGTCGCGCATAGCGCAAAGATCAAAGTGCAAAACGGAGAGCTGAAAGCTCAAGGCGAGTGAGCAAATGTTTGTTTTGTTCTTGAAGCGTGGAATAGGCTTTACAATTTAATAAAATATAGATGTATGATATTCCAAGGTTAAATCAATTGGAGGTTTAGATATGAGAGGTAAGGCTAAAAGGAAAACTCCTGAGATTGTCCTCAGATAGGGTAAACCCTCAGCAGTCATTCTTGATATCGATGAGTGTCGACAAATGTTAGAGCGTCTGGAGGACCTTGAGGATTTGAATATGCTCAAAGAAATGAGGAAGAGACCTCTTAAGTTTAGAAAGCTGGAGGACTTTTTTAGTCTTTGTGAAATTTCATTGGAGATAAGGAAATGGGTGGTCCCAAAAGCGAACTGGCTATTCCAGCCTTTGAGTATTTTCCCAAGAGAATAATTTTCTTAGCTTAAGTCTTCTTTACCCCGTTAGAAATAATGCCCCGCTGGAATTTCTAACGGGGTTTACCCGAAATCCTCTCTCTATTTTTGTAAGAATGCTGGACAAAATGTCAAGCAATGGGAAAAAATCGAACGTCATTCCGCTAAAATGGAGAAAAATCAACAGGTGTTGAAATTCTTATAAATTGAAAAATTCCAAATAGTTAGTAATTGTTCAGATGGTATTACCTTCCAATTTTTCTATTTGGTATGCTTATTGCAATTTAATATCGTTATGCAAAACATAAAAAACCAAGATAGAAAAAAAGTTGTCTTAGCGCTTAGATGGACCGTAATTATTGTAACGTGTTACCTTATCCTGCTTGGCAGGGGTAGGGTCACGAACCTACATCTAAGTTATCTACTCATTTTCGGATATATCTTATCAAATCTTTTACTCACCTTTTTTCCGAAGGCGTGGTTTTGGAATCCAAAGCTCTTCTATTCGTTAGTCATCATTGACACTGGGATCGTCTCATTCGGAATGTACCTTTCAGAAAAAATGACGAGCGACTTTTATCTGGTCTTTTTCCTGATCATCATCTTTGCTTCGATCAGTCGCAATTTTAAATTGTTGATGGCGATTGGAGGTATTACCGCACTTCTCTATGGATTTTTGCTCTATTCCTGGGGGCTTTTAATTTCGCAAAATAGTGGTAGTTATACCCTTCGTGTCCCCTTCATCTTCATCATGACCGCCTTCTACGGGTATATCGTTCAAACCTTTACCATAGAGAAACATCAACAACTCACCCTCTCCGAAGACAAATATCGAGGTCTCTTTGAAAATGCCAATGATGGAATCTTCATCCTGAGAGATTCCCAATTTCTTATTGCAGATACCAACAGAGAGGTCGAACGGCTAACCGGATACAAAAAAGAGGAACTTCTTGACAAGGTTTTTATTGATTTATTCGGACCCGTGGAGCAAGGAAATGCATCGGGTTATTTAGAGGAGGTGCTTGAAAAGGGGGAGGCGAGGACGGATTCCTTCTCCTTAATGAAAAAAGACGGAACGCCATTAGAGGTGGATCTTTCCACAAAAAGAATCGATTTAGGAGATGAGTCCTTCTATCAGGTGATCTTTCGTGACTTAACAGAGCAGAGGAAGCTTGGAAAGAGAATAAGGCAAAGTAAAAGGAATCTTGAAGCCATCTTCGATGGCATCAGGGATCAACTGTCCCTGCAGAGTCCCGACTTTCGGATTCTCCGCGTCAATCAGGCAGTCATAGAAAATTACCACACTACTTTTAATGAGTTGATTGAAAAGAAATGTTATGAAGCTTACTTTCAGAGATCCATCCCCTGTGAAAAGTGTCCGGTATCGGTAACGATCGAAACAAAACAACCTGCCTCCTCCATCCTGAAGGTCCCTGAAGTTGACACCACCTTGCGGATCTTCTCCTATCCCATTTTTGACGAGAAAGGGGATCTGCTCTCTGTCATTGAACATGTAAAGGATATCACCGATGAACAGCGACTTCAGGAACAACTGATCCAGTCAGAGAAGTTGGCGGGGATAGGAACATTGGCTTCTGGGGTAGCCCATGAAATCAACAATCCTCTGAGCGGAATCATCGGGATGGCAGAAATCGCCATGGAAGAGGAAGATCCATCCAACATCAAAAGTCATTTAACGGATATCTTTAACTGTGCCCAAAGAATAGGTGAAATTACCAAAGGGTTAAGGTCCTACTCTCGAATCGCAAAGAAGGAAGAACAGGGGCTTGTGGATATCAATGAGATTCTTGAAAATTCTCTAAAGATGGTGCGGTTGGTGATCAAAACCACCCCGGTTGAAGTGATCACGAAATTCGAATCGATTGAAAAGATAGGAGCCAACCCAGGTGAGATTCAGCAGGTGTTTACCAATTTGATTACCAATGCATTTCAGGCGATGAATGGAAAAGGGGGAACCCTGATCCTCTCCACCCGATCCTTAAAAGATTCGGTCGAGGTCAAAGTGACGGATAGTGGGGTGGGCATCCCTCAAAAATATCTTAACAAAATTTTTGATGCTTTCTTCACCACCAAAAACCCTGGTGAAGGGACGGGCCTCGGCTTGAATATTGTTTACCGCATTGTGACCAAATATGAGGGAACCATCGGTGTCGAAAGCAAAGAGAATATAGGAACAACCTTTACCATTAAATTTCCAATCAGGAGGGATGAATGATGGGAAAGAAGATCTTGATCGTAGATGATGAAGAGGTGATTCGGAAGTTTTTAAGAATCCATCTCAGCAAATTGGGGTATGAGGTAAAAGAAGCCACGGATGGAGCAGAGGCCTTGAAACAATTGGGCAAGGACGATTTTGACCTCCTTATCTGCGATATCCTCATGCCGAATAAGGATGGATGGCAGGTATTGAAGGAGATGAGGTCAGATCCAAAAACAAAGGACATTCCGGTCATTGTTCTCACGGCTAAAAATGAAGATTCTGATATGTTCAAAGGATACGACCTGGGGGCCAGTTATTATATGACCAAACCCTTTACCAAGGCCCAACTCCTTTACGGGTTAAAGTTGATGCTTGTGGAAGATTCGGAAAAGATAAGAATGTAATGTTTTCGTTTATCTAAAATTCTCTCAAATCAACAGGTGGGGAGGAGATTCTCTCCCTATTAAATTACTCTTTCGGCAAAACTCACAAATCCTCGCGTCCCGGTCCTTTTTTATTAATTACTGAGGAGTCCATAATAGAATAGACATCCTCGAATTGAAGGCTTGCCCGTTTGGAAACCTTGGGCTGGACTCCGGCTTTCGCCGGAGAGACGAATTTGAGGCATCGTCCCTTTTCGTCATTCCGGCGAAAGCCGGAATCCAGTGGTATAGAAGAAGAGTTTGATGTCTATACAATTATGGCCTTTTAGTAACTCGATAAGAAGAAGTACGGAATGGGCTTTGATCCACAAGGTGGAGAAGAACTGGTCCAAAGCGGTCCCTGCGAACTCCCCCATGGACCAGACGTTTTTCCCCAAAAATCGGGTGAAGCTGGAAAGAGATCGGTGCAGAAAGCAATGGATAGGGAACTGAACTATCGAGGAGGTGTGGACTTCTTTGCTCAATTGGATGAAGTCGATCATAAAGGATGAAAAAATCTTGAATGAAGGTCTTGAAAAACTTCTGAGAAAAAGGATAATATGAGCTGGAGATCTTGTTTAACATTTTGTAATGCCATCGTATACAACGACGCAAGCATATTGTCATGACTCTGCGACACAATAAACACAATAACCCAAGGCCCAATATTTACGCCATCATCCTTGCCGGAGGGTCTGGTGTTCGCTTCTGGCCCTTGAGTCGTGAAAGCTCTCCTAAGCAGATGCTCCAGATCGTAGGAGGAGATACTCTCCTCCGGCAGACCATCCAGCGAATCAATGGTTTTGTTCCTCCGGAGAATATCTGGATCGTGACGACTGAAGACAAGGCTCAGGATATCCGTTTTCATATCGAGTCCTTAAGATCGATAGCCGAAAAGATTCAATTTATAAAAGAACCCATCGGAAGAAACACAGCTCCTGCCATAGGTCTGACTGCTATCTACCTCCATCGCCTTTCCCCTGAATCTGTGATGGTTGTAATGCCCTCTGACCATGCCATCCCTGAAAAAGAAAATTTCTTGAGCGACTTGGAATTAGCCATCCAGGGAGCGAAAAAAAACTATCTGATTACCTTTGGAATCAAACCCAGCCGACCAGAGACTGGTTTTGGATATATCAAAGCAAATCGTTCCTCAAAAACTGAAGTGAAGGGGCTCCTCAAAGTTGAGTGCTTTGTCGAGAAACCTGACCTCGAAACTGCAAAAACCTACCTGTCTGATGGAAACTACTTCTGGAACTCTGGTATCTTCGTCTGGAAAACCTCCAAAATCCTCTCAGAAATCGAAAAACATCTTCCGTCTCTTTATAAAACTCTGAGAGAAATCGAAGTTCTCCTTTTTAGCGATCTAAACGTTCGTAACGATCCAAACATTCTTAACCGTTTTAAAGATCGTTACTCTTGTCTGGAAAACATTTCTATCGATTATGGCATTATGGAACGAAGTCATAAAACCTTGATGGTTCCTGCCACGTTTCAGTGGTCTGATTTGGGAAGCTGGAGTGCTTTAGACGAAATGATTGGAAAAGATGATGGAGGGAATATCCTAAGAGGAAATACGATTGATATCGGAAGCCAAGACTCAATTATATTTGCGGGTGAAAGGCTCATTGCTACCCTTGGTCTCAAAGACATGGTCGTGGTGGATACTCCGGATGCAACCCTGGTGACTCCAAAGGAGAAGACTCAGGAGGTCAGGAAGATTGTGGAGGTGTTGAAGCGAAGTGGCCGGGAGGAACATCTCATCCATAAAACAGTCGAAAGGCCCTGGGGTAGTTATACGGTATTGGAGAAGGGGCAAGGATACAAGATTAAAAGGGTCGTTATCAAGCCTAAGTCTAAGTTAAGTCTTCAACTTCATAAGAGAAGGAGTGAGCATTGGGTTGTGGTTGCAGGAGAAGCCAGAGTCACCAAAGAAGATCAAACCTACTTGCTTCGGACGAACGAAAGCACTTATATACCGAAACAGACAAGGCATCGCCTGGAGAATCCTGCAGATGCGCCCCTTCAAATCATCGAAGTTCAAAATGGTGACTACTTGGAAGAAGATGATATTGAGCGTTTCGACGATGACTATGGCCGGTTAACCAATGACCCATGAGTCCGTGGGCATTTCTTATAATGCCTTTACCCAACTACGCATCAGTGCATTGACTCATCAACGCGATGATTGTCAAAAACGCAGGTAAGGTCCAAAATTTCATTCATTGATTGGGATATATCTGATTAGATAATTTTTTCACAGATAGATGTTTGAAACCCAATTTGGCCTTGACCAAAGATCAAGAAAGTCGTATAGTTAGAAATTAAGCGCCTGTAGCTCAGTTGGATAGAGCTACGGACTTCTAATCCGTGGGTCGGAGGTTCGAATCCTCTCAGGCGCGCCAATTGATGAAGTGAACAGTGATGAGTGATCGGTCAGAAGGTCGGACTCAAGTTAATATCTTTTCAGAAACTCAACTGATTCAGTGTTAGACCTTACTGTCCACTGGTTACCGATAACTGATTGTAGATCGATGGTGAGTGTAGCTCAGTTGGATAGAGCACTGGGTTGTGGCCCCAGTGGTCGAGGGTTCGAGTCCCTTCACTCACCCCAAAGCGCCCGTAGCTCAGTTGGATA
>Ga0315280_10010239_pt1 | contig 11813 bp, 3 predicted proteins | sample YL17G06_40_MG_FD_203697 | JGI IMG/M metagenome (GOLD analysis project Ga0315280, IMG submission 203697) | Sediment microbial communities from Yellowstone Lake, YNP, Wyoming, USA - YL17G06_40 | ecosystem: Environmental > Aquatic > Freshwater > Lake > Sediment | place: USA: Wyoming | collected... | reverse complement strand
TGAGCTACGTGATCGGCTTGTGGGAGGGCCGGATCTCTGCCCCGACTCGGGAGAATGCCACAAAATGCGGCGCCGCGAACTCCGAGTAGACAGTAGGGTGGGACAAGCGCAGCGCAGTCCCACCGACGACGGGACGGGGAAGCGGTGGGGCTTCGTCTCACCCTACACGCCCTTCATCGCTTTCCGCGCTATCCGCCGGCGGTCCACGGCGGAAAGGACGATCTTGCGCAGCCGGATCTTGCCCGGCGTGACCTCGACCAGCTCGTCTTCTTCGATGTACTCCAGGGCCGCTTCCAGCGTAATGATCCGCGGCGGTTTCAAGAGCACGTTCTCGTCGCGGCCGGCGGCGCGGATGTTGGTGAGCTTCTTCTCCTTGGTCGGGTTCACGACCATGTCCCCCTCGCGGCTGTTCTCGCCCACGATCATCCCCACGTAGACTTCGTCGCCCGGGGCCACGAACATCTCGGCCCGCTCTTGCAGGCCGTCCAGGGCAAAGGCCACCGCCCGGCCGGCGGCCATCGAGACCAAGACGCCGTTGGGCCGCCCGGAAATCTCGCCGTCCCACGGCCGATAGGAGTCGAAGCGGTGGTGCATGATCGCCGTCCCTTGGGTCGAATTCAAGAGCCGCGTGCGCAGGCCGATCAGCCCCCGCGCCGGGATCGAGAAGACGAGGTAGGTGTAGCTCCCGTGGGTGCTCATCTCGACCACCTGGCCGCGCCGCCCGCCGACCAGCTCCATCACCGTGCCCATCCGGTCGGACGGGACCTCGATCACCAGCGACTCGAACGGCTCCTCGGTCACTCCGTCGCGCGTGTGCAGGATCACGCGCGGCTTGCCGATCGACAGCTCGTAGCCCTCGCGGCGCATGGTCTCGATGAGGATCGCCAGGTGCAGCAGTCCGCGGCCGGAGACCTGGAACGATTCCGCTCCCTCGGCAAACTCGACGCGGAGGGCCACGTTCTTCTCCAGCTCGCGGAGAAGCCGTTCGCGGAGGTGGCGGGCGGTGAGGTACCTTCCTTCGCGCCCGGCCAGCGGCGAGCTGTTGATGCCGAAGGTCATTTGCAGCGTCGGCTCATCGACGTACAGCCGCGGCAGAGGCCGGGGCGTTTCCGGGTCGCTCACCGTGTCGCCGATGGCGATCGACTCCAGGCCCACCACCGCGGCCACGTCGCCGGCGGTCGCCTCCTCGACCTCGCTGCGCCCGAGCTTGTCGAACACGTAGAGGGCAACCACCTTGCCCGGGGTGACCACTCCTTCGGCCTGACAGAGAGCCACCTGCTGGCCACGGCGGATGCGGCCCGACTGGACCCGCCCCACGCCGATCCGCCCCACGTAGTCCGACCAATCGAGCGTGGTGATGAGCATCTGCAGCGGCCCGTCGGACTCCACGTCGGGGCCGGGCACCACGGCGAGCACCATGTCGAGCAGGGGGTGAATCGAATTGGTGCGCACGGCCGGGTCGCTGGTGGCGTAGCCGTCGCGGGCGCTGGTGAAGATGTGGGGGAAGTCGGACAGTTGCTCCTCGGCGTCCAGATCGAGGAACAGGTCAAACACCTCGCCGAGCACCTCGTGGGGCCGGGCGTCGGAGCGGTCGATCTTGTTGATCACCACGATCGGCTTCAGGCGGCACTCCAGGGCCTTGGTGAGGACGAACCGCGTCTGCGGCAGGGGCCCTTCGGCGGCATCCACGAGCACCAGGGCCCCGTCGGCCATGCGCAGCACCCGCTCCACCTCGCCGCCGAAGTCGGCATGGCCGGGGGTGTCGATGATGTTGATCTTCACGCCGCGGTATGAGAGGGCGATGTTCTTGGCGAGGATCGTGATCCCCCGCTCGCGCTCCAGCTCGTTGGTGTCGAGGATACAATCCCCCGCCACCTGGGCGGCGCGGAACTCCCCGCTCTGCCGCAGCAGGCAGTCGATGAGCGTCGTCTTCCCGTGATCGACGTGGGCGATGATGGCGATGTTGCGGATGTCGTGGCGAATCATGCTCGAAGTTCACCGCGCACACGAGGAGACGTGCGGAAGGGGGAAGTGCTCCTGGCGGTATTGCCACCCATGGCGTGCCCGCGCCCGCCTTGCCGAAACCTACCATGATAATGAATTATCGAGGATCAGGCAACCACCCCTCGCCCCGAGGTCGCAGGAGGGCAGACATTCTTGTCTGCCTCTCCTCGTGACTTTGACAGGCAGGAATGCCTGTCCTCGTGACTTTGACAGGCAGGAATGCCTGTCCTCCTCACCTCGGCAGACAGGAATGTCTGCCCTCCTGGTGGCGCGATCACTTGTCTTTGCGCGGCGGCGGCGAGGCAGCGTCCAACTCCTTCACGCCCGCGCGGATCACGGCCGCGATCTGGCGGCCCGTGTCCGGTTTGCGGCCTTTTTCCGCCCGGGGAGCGGTCTCCTTCGATCTTAGCCCGGCCAGCAAGCGCTCGCCGTTGCCCCCGGCCGACCAGCCGGTAAACAGCGTGCCGAGCATCTTCGGCGTAGCGTCCTTCCGCGAGCAGCGGATCAGGGCCACGCCGCCGTCGGGGTTGTTCCAGGTGGAGGGCAGCACCCGGAAGCCCTGCTCCTGAAAGAACCGGACCGACGGATAGTCCTCCCGCTTCCCATAGTGCCAGTCGCACACGACGATGTCCTTGGGAATCCGTCCAATCGCCCGGTGCGAGCCGGTCTTGCTCGCCTCCCACGTCCCGTAGGAGAACTTCGCCGCGTCCAGGAGCCTGTCGCCCCACACCAGCATCTCCACGCCCCGCTTTCCGACAAGTTGCCCGTGCAGCTCATTGACGACCTTCGCCAGCAGCTCCCCGGGGTCCTTCCCCTTGCAACGCGGGCACTTCTCGCTGCCGATCAGGAAGACCTCGTCCATGCCCACGTGCAGGGCGTCGACATCGAAGGCGTCGATCAACTCGTCCAACAGGTCGAAGACGACCTTGTTCACCCCGGGGTGCGAAGGGCACCACTCGCGGCAGTAGATGCCCTTGTTGTCGGCCGGCACGTGCGGCGTCTCGTCGAACTCCGGGTGCTTCTTCAAGAGAGCCGACGTGTTGCCCGACCACGACTGGTGCCCCAGGCAATTGAAAAGCGGAATCAGGCGGATACCCCGCTTGCGGCAGAAATCCGTGAGCTCGCGGGCCTGCTGCCGGCCGAGGCCGCGGCACTCCAGCTCGGGGTGCGAGCGAAAGTCAAACCCGTAATTCACCTCGAGGATCAGCACGTTGAATCTCATCGGCACGAGGAACTCGTCGATCAACTGCCGGGTCGCGTCGAGCCGTTGCGGCTGCGGGCCGATGAGGTGCAAGGCTCGCCACGCGGTGTTCTTCTGCTGCCAGTCTTTCAGCCATGCCTTGTCGGCGGCGGCAGCCGTCGCAGTGGCGACCACGCAAGACAAGGCCATCGTCATCGCCATAAGGCACTTCGGCAAACGTCGGTCGCGTTTCATAATCGGCTCCTCGGGGGATGGGGTTTCTTTGTCTCGCGCGAGTGAGAAAACAGCTTCAAGACCTTGTCGCTAAGCGGATGCCTTTCCCTAGCCCAGGCGTTTACGCCTATGTTTGCCGTCAGGGCTTCAGCCCGCCATTGAAGCCGCGGGAACGAAGACATTCGAGCGTTTCGCGGTCCCAGGCGCAAACGCCTGGGCCGGCGAAACCCACCATATCGCGGCGAGGAGGCCGTGTCAAAGGGCGATCCGCGAGGCCAAAAGGGGACTGGCTCCGTCGCCTCGATTATGCTCCCCCTTCGAACACGGGTTGCGACGACGGTGCCTGTCCCCTTTCCGCGCGAGGCCGAAAGCGGACAGGCGCCCGGAGCCAGTCCCCTTCTTACCACCCGCCGCTACCGCTGCCACGCTTTGAACCGCTTCACAGCGGCCAGGATCTGCTCGCGGCGTTTCTCGAAGAGGGCGAACAGGGCGATGATCGCCGCGCCCAGGATGAAGCAGCACACCCAGAGGATCCACGTGTTGTGCCGCTCCCACACGGCGTAAAAGATCATCCTCACGACGACCACCATGAGGAACGCGATCCCCAAATAGAGGAACGAGCGGATGCGCAGGAAAAGCCCCGCCAGCACGCCCGACAGGGCAAGCACGATCAGGATCAGCGTCGGCCATACCGACTCGTGGAGCCCGCGGAGAAACTCCGCCGTCGACGAGACGTAGATCGTGCTCAGGGCCAGGTAGCGCACGGCCGCGCTTTGGGCGGCGCTGAGCCGGTTGTGGTTGAGGTACTCGGCCACCAACAGGCACAGGGCCGGCGGGATCAAGTAAAGCTGCGGGTGGTCGGAGAAGTCCCACTCCGCCCCCAGCCGCGGCCACAGCACCCACAGCCCCACGTTCGCCGCCAGCACTGCCAGAAGCCCGAACCCGGTCGAGCGCTTCGTGGCCCACAGGATGCCGTACAGCAGGGCGCCCAAGAACCACACCGCCGGACTGGAGCCCGCCAAGGACCACGCGCCGTCGTCGCGATAGAAGAGGAAGAAGCCGATCGCCGGGGCCAGCGGCACCAGCATGGCCGTCCGCTCCAGCGGCTCGCTCAGTACCGGCATGTTGCGGCGCTCGAAAAGCTCGCTCAGCCCGGCCCCCGCGAAGGCCAAACCCATGACCAGCAGCATCCAGTAGTCCCGCATGATCCCCAGGTTGAACAACTCCGGCACGGTGAACCTGAGGTGGACGCCCACCAGCGCCAGGAGCACCTCGGCGGCATACACGTACGCGGTCCTCCCGCGCTCACTCAGGCCGATCGGCTCCAGGCGCGGCGCCAGCGCGAAGACCAGGCAGCCGGCGATCAAGCCGGCCAGCGCGACTCCCACCACGGCAATCGCCGCAGGCGTCATCGGCGCCGCGCCCGACGAGGCATAAAGCACGCCTTCTTGCACCAGCGTGGCGACCAGCATCAGCGAGGCCAGGCCGCCCAAGACGGGCGTGGACCGGCGGGCGGCAGCGACCCAGTTGTTCTCGGCCGGCAACACCCGCGGCATCCCCAGACCGCAGACCAGCGTCATCACCACGGCCGCGACCATCAGGATCACGCTCCGGTGCAGCCACAGGTCGCCCCAGGCCGGCGTGACCGCGGCCCAGCCCGGCTCGCTAAGAACCAACAGCCCGAGTCCGACCGCCGCGTGCTGCCACCCGAGCCGCCACCGTAGTAGTGCAGGCGTCCTGCCTGCATTCTCTCGTGCAGGCAAGATGCCCGCACTACCATGGGCCATCACGATCGCCGCCGCCAGCAGGATCGCGGCGGCCAGCGGCCCCGCCATGCGCCCGAGCGCAAGGCCCAAGGGGACGTGCGTGGTCCCGTCGAATTCCAGGGCGATCGAGACCCACACGCTCAGCCCCGCACAGACGGCAGCCAGCACTGCCTGCACTGGCCCGAACCAGCCGCTCGGCCATCGCTCGCCATCCAAGGGAATCCGCAGCGCCCGCCACACCCGTTCCGCCTTGGGAAGCCTCCACCCGGCCAACGCGGAAACCAGTCCGAAGGCAGACAGCTCCATCGCAACGGTCCAGCAGAGGTGCTTCGCGCCCAGGGCCCGGATGTCCCAGAGCATCGCCAGCCCCGTCAGGCCCAGGAAGTACAGCCCGGGCAGGACAAGCCGGGCCGAGCGGTCCCAGAGGCAGATCGCGGTTGCCGCCGCGGTAGCGCCCAGGGCGATCCAGCTCCAGTGCTCAAGCGGCGAGTGCGAGAGGGCCGTCAGGTCGCACACCACGAAGACCTCCACGATCACTGCCATGACGACCGTGGCCAACTGGGCCGCCGCGTGAGCGAATGACTGCTCCCGGCCCGCCACGCCCAGCGCCGGCACGCGGGCCGGAAACGCCAGGCGCAGCACCGTCCAAACGGCCGAGGCCACGGCCAACGAGAGGACGTTGGTCTGAAGGAACCTCAGAAGCGTTCGCTCGCCCAGGGTGACCCACAGCATCGTGCCGGCCACGTTGATCGACAGGCCGGAAAGCCAGACGTAAAGCGGCAATCGCAGCCACGTGGCCAGGAGGCCCGCCATCAGGCCCGCCGCGAGCGTCGCCCCGACCGACCACCAAGGGCCCGCCGGGTCGGCCGTCACGTGAATCACGGCCAAGAGCAGGACCAGGGCGCCGAACAGGCTGACCCAAGATTGCACCAGCGTGGCGGGGAAGTGGAGAGTCGAGAGTCGAGAGCAGGAGGACAGACATTCCTGTCTGTCGATGGTCGAGGGTCCAGCGTCGAGGCTGAAGAGTCTAGCTCTCGACTCTGCACTCTCGACTCTCGACTTCCAACGGCCCAACCAGCCAATCGCAAGTGCCACCAGCCCCATCACCGCCCAGGAGGACATGAGCACGTGATACGCCGGCCAGTCGTCGTGACTGGCGAGGACCTTCCACGCCGGGGCGGCGGACATGACTAGCACGCCCACCCCCAACCCCAGGCCCGCGACCGCGTGAAACAGCTTTTGCGGCGCAACCTGGCGCAAGTACCACGCAGCCGCCGCGGCCGCCAGTCCTAGCGCCAGCCAGCCGGAAGGCTTCGCCAGCTCGCCGATCCAAGAGGGGAAAGCCTCGGGTCGAGCCACAATACTCGCCGCCGCCGGCGCGAAGAGCACTGCGCTGGCCACAACGCCCAGCGACGTCTGCACGGCCAAAAGCGGGCTCGTGCGCACGGAAAGATCGCCAAGCTCATAGAGCCGCCGCCGCGCGGCCAGCCAGACCAAAGCCACGGCCGCGCTGGCGACCACGTTGGCCTGCACCAGGAGGACCCACCATCGGGCGAAGGTGATCTCAGGCCAGTAGTACCACTGGAAGTACCAGACGACCAGCGATGCGGCCAGGTTCACGGCCGGGGCCGCGGCAAAGGCCCAGCCTTCGCGGCGCCGCCAGACCGCCATCGCCGCGCCCGCCGTCCCCGCCAGCGCGATCGCCGCGGCCGCCCAGAGCAGTTCCTCGTGCGGGGCGCCCAGCACGCCAACGTGCAAGAAGGCCGCCTTCAGGCCCAAAAGCACCGCCAACAGGCCGGACGCGGTCACCCAGCCGGCAGCCGCGCGAAGGAAGCGGGTGGCGGGTGGCGAGTGGTTGGCCGGAAGCGTCCCTTGTACCCCGCCACCCGTCACCCGCCACCCAGCGCTGGCCGCCCACCACGCCGCCGCAACCACCAAGACCGCGTAACCCGCCCAGCCGAGCATCAGCGTCCGATAGGCCCACTCGGGAGCATCCGGCCACGCAAGGCATACCGTACACGCCAACAGGCCCATCGCCGCCATGCCCAAGAGCCCTACCGCCGAGAAAATGGGGACAGGCACCTCGCCGGTCGTCGTCTTGCCGCGGATTCCGCCCGTCGGCTCGGGGCCAGTCCCCATTTTTTCCAGCGGTCGGCGCAATTGAAGTTGACGATACGCGGCCACCGCCGCCACCGAGACCAGCGCCATCCATCCCCACGGCGAGCCCGCCGCAGCCGTCCACCGGAGCCACCGCGCCGGCTCGTGAATGCCGGGGAAGTAGCAGGCCAGCGCCACCAGCGCGGGCGCCAACAGCACCGCGTTGCCCAGCACGCCGATGCCCAATTGCACGCGCATCAGCGTCCGCCCCGGGCCCGCGACCCGGGCACCATCCGCAGGATGGTCGCGGCCGGTGCCCGGCTCCTCTCGCCACGCGCTCACCCATGGCCGGGCGGCCACCCATGCCCCCGCCCAGACCGCCGCCGTGATGGCGGCCAACTGCACGATCATCGCCCAGTGGGCGGTCTGGAGCGGCAGGCCCGGCGGCACGACTCCCAAGACGTAACCGAGCACGACGCAGAGTTCGGCAACCAGTCCGGCGGCGAAAGCGTAGCCCGGCGAAGACTCGCGCAGGGCGAATCCTACCAATGCCGCCGCCATCAGCGCCAGCGGCGGCAGGTACGAGGCGTTAGGCACGGCGGCCAGCGCGGCAAACAGTCCTTTCTGGATCGAGGCGTCCAAAACTCCAGCCGAGTGCAGCCAAGCCGCCGGAATCGTCAGAGCCAGCACGGGCAAGGCCGTCGTCGCAAGCAGCAACCCCTGGGAAATGCGCGGGCCTTCGACGCCGACGTCGATCGCCGCGCCCACCTGCCTGCACGCGCGGCAAAGCGCCGAACGGGCCCACACCGCCGCCGCCCCAAGGACGAAGCCGATCGCCAGCCACCAGCGCAGGGCCGACGCCGCGGCCCCCTCGGCGGCAAACGGCCCCGCCAGCAGATACGGCACGGTCGCTGCCACCAACAGCGCGCTCGCCAGTTCCGCTCTCCTCCACCTGTGCCATAGGGCCACCGCCATGGTTAGGGCCAAAACCCCAACCAGGACCCATGCCGTCGGTCCGTACGGGTCGGACGGTCCGGTCGGCGGGTTGAACTCGGGGCTGAGACGGACGCCCATTTCCGCCGCAGCGGCCGCCGCCACGCGGATCGCTACCAATAGCAATTGGCCGACCACCACGCCATGTCCCACGAGCCAATCCACGCTCGGCCAAGGGGGATCGAGCAAGCGTTGCGCGTCGGCCCTACGGCGCAATACCATCCGTACGACAATCCATGCCAGCGTCAGCAGGCCCAATCCGACGCCGTAGGTTTGCAGCCACTGCGGATCGAAAAGACGGTCCAGCAGGCGCCCGTGGACCGCGGCGTCCCCGGGGTGTTGCTGGAGCCAAGCGACGGTCGTCGTGACCACGGCCGCACTCAACGCCACTTGAGCCGCCGAAAACAAGGGCGCAAGGCGGCCGCGCCAGGCGATCGCAAACCACACCGCGGCAAGCCAGAACAGTCCGGCGGAGACGCGAATCATGCTCCAGTCGAAGCAGCCGCTGAGGCAGGCCAAGCCGAGCACGGACGAGACCAGCGCCGTCCCCGCCAGCGGCTCGATCAGCACGCGCCGCACGTCCTCAAAGAGACGCTCGCCGCCGCGCAAGCGGACGCCCAGTTGCAGCCCCGTGGTCGCCAAGACCGCGAGCGTGGCATGGCTGAGAAAGGCGATTGCGTAGCGCCAGGCATAGCCCCCGCCGACGAGCTCCGGGTAATTGACGACGGTCGCGTGGGTCAACCCGAGCAGCACCACGGCCGAGGCGAGCCACGTCCGCTCCCTGGAGCGATAACCCCAGCCCGACAGGAAGAACACGGCCGCGACGCAGGCCGCGGTCAGCGGATGGGCAAGCGAGCCCGGCTCCACATTCCAGAGGGCCGTCCGGGCGCCCAGCAGGGCCGCCAACGCGGCGACGGCCTCGGCGGCATGAGCAAGCGGCAAGCGATAGACCTCGATGAGCGGCAGGTGGTAGGTGGTTGGTCGGGGTGTGGGGGTCCCACCCGCCGCCTGCGACCTTCCGGCTGCTTCCTCCTTCTGGCTTGGCTCCGTGAGGGCATTCCATGCGTCGAACACCGAGCGGCCTCCCAGCCGACCGAGCAGGGTTACTCCCAGCCCCATGAGCAAGGCTTCCGCCGCCAGGATCGTCGCCCAAAGCGGCCCGACCTCGGCCGCCTGCCAACGAAGTCCCCAAAGCGTCGCCCCCACCAGCAGCGCGAGGCCGAAGTACGTCCACTCCCGCCGCATCCAACGGGCGGCCATCGCCAGGCTGCCCAACCCGTAGAAACTGTAAACGATCATCGGGTCCACCGCGTTGGCAATCGTAGGACGACCTTGAAAGCCATCCCACAGCGGACGGAGTCCCTGGTGCGTCGCCAAGATCAAGCTCAGCAGGCCCACCACGGCGCAGCCGCCGGCGTACTGGATGGCGTGCTCGCGCCGGCCCAGTCGTGCCAGCCATTCGCCGACGGCGGCGAGGACCACCAACAGCCCGACCATCGCCAGGCCGGTGCGGCCGCTCAGGAGCAGGCTGAGAATCTTCCTGCCTCCCCCCGCGCCGGGCTGCCACGGCAGGTCGCCGCTGAGCACAAGGAACCCCATGAGGTAGACGATGGCGGCTGAGGCAATTGCCCCCGCATGGGCCACTGGCAGGCGCCAGCGGAAGGCCACAAACACCAGCGCCGCCGCATTGAACAGCCCGACCGCGATCACGCCCCACGACCACGGCCAGGCAATCGCCAGGGCGGCCACCATGCCCGTCACTCCAACCAGGGCCACGGCCGTACCCGCCGTCCGGAAGCCGCCCAGGTAGGCATTGCGCTCGGTGCCGCGCATGACCGCGAGCCCGGCCGAGAGAACCGGAACTGCGGCCAGGGCGAAAAGCGGCGCCGCGGACTGCAAGGCCACGGCGAGGCTCCCATGGGCTTTGGCCCCCTCGGTGACCAAGAGCCCCAGCGCCGCGGCCAGGGCAAACAGCGCGGTCCCCAAGAACATGAACAGGCCGACCGACCGCCGCGAGTCGAACTCCTCCTTCTTCGGCAGGCGGTAGAGATACCCGCCCACCGCCCCGGAGTAAACGGCCACCGGCAGCGCGCCGATGGCACCGATCGCCAAGGCCAGCGCGTCCGTGCTGACTGCTCTTGCCGCCAGGGCCGCCAGAGGCGGCGTCAGGAAAACCGCAGCGGAATTGCCGACCACCGCCACAATCTGGAGGCAGAAGTTCTCCGGCAAAAGAACCCGGGCCGCCAGCCCGACCAGGTAGATGAAGATCGCGAGCCCCACCAGGCCGACCGCCATCGGCCACGGATCGAGGCTCCCCCCGGACATCAGGGCCATGCCGAGGAAATCCAGTGGCACCAGCAGGGTGGCGATCACCAGGATGCCGCGCCCGGTGGCGTCCAGCTTCCAGCGATGAAAGGCGTACAGCCCGATGCCGAAGACCGCCGCACAGCCCACCACGAAAATGGAGAACTTCAAGTACTGCTGCGTCTGTTGGAGTTGCTCCCAGAACGTGATCACCAGGGCCAGCGAGGAACCGACGATCAGCAGGCCGCCCACGAACACCCCAATCAGCTCGGCGAAGCGGATGTTGCGCTCCTCGAGGAACTCGGCGAGCAGCTCCATCCACGGCTTGCGCGGCGGTCTGGGAGGTGCGGGGGGGCGCGGTTTGGGCTCGCCGCGCACGGCGGCCGCCCCGCGCGGCGCCTCCGGGGAAACCGGCGGCGACAGAGGCGGCAACACCAGCGCCGGCGGAACGGCGGGCTTCGCGGCAGCCGGTGGGGCAGATTGCCAATCTGCCCCACGTGAGGGTTCGGCCGCCGCTGGTGGGGCAGATTGCCAATCTGCCCCACGTGAGGGTTCGGCCGCCGCGGCCCGTCGCTTCTCTTCCAGCCGCTGGTAATGCGCTGCCGTCCGCGCTACCAAGTCGTTGACCAACTCGGACTCCAGGACATTGGCCTCGCGCAGCCGCTGCAGTTGGCGAAGAAATGCGCTCCGGTCAGCCAACTCCGCGGCCTCGCCGCCGAGAAGGCTCCGCCCGCAACCGTCGCAGCGATATCGCGATCTGGGACTCCACCTCCCGCAACTGCCGCACCGGACCCTTTCTTCCCGAACCGCATCCGATGATGCGGCCGTGATGCCTCGCCAGATCGCCCGCACCGTGACCACTAGGCCGACGATGGCAAGGACCGGAACGCCCACGACGATGCAGAGCAGCAGGAAGCCGAGAGCCGGATCCACGGGGACACCCTCCGCTTGACGGTCTATCCAAATCAGAGCCCCGAGAGCATCCGCTTATTCCGCGTGCCAGCCGCACCGGAAGCTTTATCCGCGATGCCCCCGGGCGGGGCTGTTCTGCATGGTGGCCGAGAGAGTATTACCAGTAGGACGGATTGGCAATCCGTCCTACGCTAGTCTGCCGCGAGAAGTAGGACGGATTGCCAATCCGTCCTGCGCCAAGTAGAAGGCTCCAAGCGGCGCTCAAATATAACACCTGCGGCCGACTGGGCCGAATAACGGCAGGCTGGAGACCCCCATCCTGG
>Ga0315280_10010237_pt1 | contig 11814 bp, 7 predicted proteins | sample YL17G06_40_MG_FD_203697 | JGI IMG/M metagenome (GOLD analysis project Ga0315280, IMG submission 203697) | Sediment microbial communities from Yellowstone Lake, YNP, Wyoming, USA - YL17G06_40 | ecosystem: Environmental > Aquatic > Freshwater > Lake > Sediment | place: USA: Wyoming | collected... | reverse complement strand
TGGTGGCTGACGCACCGTCTGCTGGCGAGGCAGGCTGCGGAACTGGAACAGGCAAAGAGACCGACTTGATCACGGGCAAGACCATCCTGTGCTTTGCGAGCGGGTACGACGCCCCGCCGACCAGCAAGCATCACGTCATGGGCCTGTTGGCCGAGGGCAACACCGTGCTGTGGGTGAACTACCACGCCTCTCGCGCGCCTTCGGTGAGTTCCGTAGACTTGCTCTACGTGGCCCGGCGGCTTGCGGCTGTCGCTCGGCCGATGCGCCAGGTGCGACCGAACCTCTTCGTGATGACCCCGCTGGTCGTGCCCTTGCCGGCGGCCGGCTGGGCTAGGACGCTCAACCGCCTTCTGCTGACGCGGCGGATCAGGGCCGCTCTGCGCCGCGTCGCCTCAGGGCCGGTGCAAATCTGGTCGTTCGCGCCGGATATCTCCTATCTGCTGGGCCGGTTCGGCGAGGAGAAGGTGATCTACTACTGCGTGGACGACTTCTCGCAGTTCACCGGGTACAACCGCGAGCAGGTCCTGGCCGACGAGGCCGACCTGTGCCGCCGCGCCGACCTGGTGGTGACCACATCGCAGGTGCTCCAGCGGGCCAAGGCCCCGCTGAACCCAAACACGGTCCTCATCCCTCACGGGGTGGACTACGAACATTTTGCCTCAGCCGTCAGGGGAGAGCTGGCGGCACCGGCGGACCTGGCGGGGATTCCGCATCCGATCATCGGCTTCTTCGGGCTCATCCGTGACTGGGTGGACCTTCCCCTGATCGCGGAGCTTGCCAGGCGGCGGGGCGACTGGCACTTCGTGCTGATCGGGGATGCGACCGTGGACCTGTCGGCCTACCGGGCCTTGCCCAACATGCACTTCCTGGGCGGCAGGAGCTACGCCGACCTGCCGGCCTACTGCGGACAGTTCGACGTGGGGGTGATACCGTTCGTGGTCAACGAGATGACACGGTCGGTGAACCCCATAAAGCTGCGGGAGTACCTGGCGGCCGGGCTGCCGGTGGTGTCCAGCCCGTTGCCAGAGGTTAGGGCCTATGAGCCGATGATACATATAGCCGACGGTGCGGATGAATGGTCGGCTGCGATAGAATCCGCCTTGGGCGCCCGTTCGCAGCAGGCCAGGCGGCAGCGGTCGGCGGCGATGGCCAAGGAATCCTGGCCGGGGAGGCTGGAGCTGATCTGCCGGCGCCTGGAGCGCGGGGCAGAGGGACAGGCGGGATGAAAGGATCACACCGGTGAGTCTAGCTGAGCGGCTCTGGAACGTTCTGCCTTCCCGCCTTCGCGACGGGCTGGCTGATCGCCGGGCCTGGCGCTATCTGGCGGCGGCGGAGCAGTTGCCGCCCCTGGCGGTCGCGTCCGAGGACCTCGCCGCCGAGGTCCACATGATGCTCAGCGGATATCACATCATCAGGGCACTGGTCGCGCTGCGGACGTTCTACCATCACACGGCCCTTGCCGAGACGGTCGGGGCGATGATCCACTGCGACGGCACGGTCTCATCCGCCCAGAAGGACTATCTCCTCGAGCAGTTCCCCGGCGTGCAGTTTGTTGACTATCCTTCCAGCGACAACCGTCTCACCAGGGTGCTAGCCCCCCGGCCTTGCTGCCTGCGCAACTACAGGCTCGGCATCTCTCGCCAGCCGAAGCTGCTGCATCCGTCGGTCTTCGCCCGGGCCGACAAGATCATCCTGCTCGACAGCGACGTGGCCTTCTACGCCCGGCCGCAACGGATCATGGAGTGGGTGAGCGGCGTCGATCCTTCACCGGCCTACCTGGTCAACTGGGACCAAGAGGCCAGCATTCCTTCGTCGCTGCCGGAGATCTTTGCCACGAGCTTCGGCTCCCTGACCAGCCATAGGGGGCCATTCCAGATCCGGCATTACTGCTTTGACACGGGGCTGTTGCTGTATTCCAGGCGGCGGCTGTCGCTGGACATCGTGGAGGATTACTACCGCTGGCAGGCCTCCTCGCCGGCCAGGAAGGCGCCCCAGATGCACTGGTTCCACGACGAGATGCTGGAGCGGACGGCCTACATGCTGAACTTCGCCGCCTGGGAGGACGCCCGGCCCTTCGGCCGCGAGTACGTCGTCGGCTCCGCCCCGGCGGACGTGTGCAATCACTTCACCAATGGCGGGTACTACAAGGAGAAGAGCCTGCTGCGGATGTACGAGGCGGTACATGAAATCACCGCCGCCAGCAAACAGGGAGGCAGTGGGCCTCATGCCTGAGACCGCCGAGCCAACCCAGCAGGCCACCGAGTTGCCGGGAGCAAGTCAGGTTGCAGAGGGGGACCTGGACGACGAGCAGCTTATCCGCTCGGCCGGCAGGGGCGCGGCTTGGCAGCTCCTGGGCGGGGGCTGGCAAGCCATCGTGCGCATCGGCGCCAGCACCGTCTTGCGGAGAGTGCTCACTCCCGCCGACTTCGGAATCGTCGGCATGGCCGTCCTGGCGAGCACGTTCGTCGACGTGATCAGTCCCCTCGGCATGGCCACCGGGCTTATTGCCAAGAAGGACACCACTGAGGAAGACAACTGCACGGTGTTCTGGACGAACATGGCCGTGCACGTGGCGATGTTCGCAATCGCGGTATCCGCGGCCCCCCTTGTGCCCATGTTCTTCAGGTACCGCCGGCCGGGCGAGCTGATATGGGTCCTGCGAGCGGTGTCGCTGACCTTTCTGTTTTCCGGCGTGACCACCACGTCCAGGCAAATGCTTCGCAAGAGACTCAAGTTCGCCCCTTTGGCGATCGTGGGGGGCGCTAGGGTAGTGGTTGAGTCCGGGCTTGCCGTCGTGCTCGCGGTGTGGGGGGGCATGACGTACTGGGCGCTGGTCTGGGCGATGGTGATCGCCACCGTGCTGTCGCAGTTGGCGGTGTTCGCGTACGCGCGGTGGCGGCCGAGGCTACTGTTCAGCCTGGCCGGGTTCCGCTACCTGTTCCGCTACGGGATCAACGGAATGGGCGTGTGGATACTCAACTATTTCCACTACAACATGGACTACCTGATCGTCGGCAGGATTCTGGACGCGACGGCCCTGGGCCTCTACCAGTGCGCCTATCAGATACCTCACATGGTCCTGTGGCGGCTTGCTCAGCCGGCCAGCACGGTCATCTTCCCGGCGCTGGCCCAGGTGCAGCACAGCAACTACCGCCTGATGGCCGGCTACCTCAAGAGCGTGCGCTACACCTCGCTGCTGATATTCCCGCTGCTTGTGGGCCTGGCGGCGGTGGCCAAACCCGCGGTGCTGACCCTGTGGGGCCATCAATGGACGCCGATGATCCCGGCCATGCAGCTTCTGTGCATCAGTCCCGCCATCCGCTGCGCTCTCATCTCGCTGGACTCGATCTTCCTGTGCAAGAACCGGCCGGACATCCCCTTCAAACTAGGTATGGTCAAACTCGTCTTTACGTTCGCAGTGGTGGGACTGATGGCCTGGAGGTGGGGCATAACGGGCGTGGCCGGCGGGATGGTCATCTCGCAGTTGCCAAACGCGTTGGGCCTGTACCTGGCGTTTCGCATGACTAAGCGGCCGATGGGGCTGCTGAGGCAGGCCCTGGTGCCGCCGCTGACCTCGGCGGCGGTCTGCGGAGGCGCGGCCTTGGCGGCCACCATCGCCATCTCGCAGACAGGCGCGCCGGAATGGGTGAACCTGATCGTTTCCACGTCAGTCGGCATGGCCGGGTATCTCGCGGCGATGATGATGTGGTTCCCCAAGACGCTCGGGGAGGTAGAGCAGACCGTCAGGCTCGTGATGGGCCTGCGGTGAGATGCCGCCGGTCAGCGATAGAAGCCTTCGGCCTAGCTAGGAGCTTAACTCCGTGCGGATACTGTTCTGCGGCGAAAAACCGATGCGGGCGGCACCGTCGCTGACGATCGCTAGGAGACTGGAATCGGCCGGTTGCCAGGCCATGTTCAACCGGCCCGCCGACGTGGCCCTGAAGCAGTGGATTCGCCGCGTGCTGCGGGCCGACGTGCTGATGTACATTACCTATGGGCCCTGTCATCCATGGTTCATGCGCCGGGTCGGCGTGGCGGCGATGCTGGGCCGGCCCATGATCCGCTGGTGGGTGGGTAGCGACGTGCTTAACGCCATCCAGGACCCGGCGGTGGCCGCGGCGGCCCGACGGATGGACCGATTTGTCTTCCGCAACCTGACGCACGTCCCGCGCCTGGCGGAGGAACTGGCGGGCGTGGGCGTGCGGGCTCAGGTCATTCCCCCCCCGGCGCCCCCGGTGCCGTCGGCGACAGCACCATGCTGGTCGCCGCAACTCGCGCGGTCTATCCTGGTGTACCTGCCGGCCGAACGAGCCGATTTCTACGGCGCTCGCGTCGTGGAGGAGCTGGCCGAGCGCCGTCCGGATGTGGCGTTCTACCTGTTGCGCGACGATGGCAAACGCTTCGCCGGGCGGGCCAACGTCGTGTCAATGCCCTGGACCGACGACATGGAGAGCGTCTACGCGAAGATAGGCTGCCTGCTCCGCATAACCGAGCACGATGGGCTGTCGCGCATGGTGGTGGAGGCCCTGGCCCGCGGAAAGCACGTGATCTTCTCCTGGCCGCTGGAAGGCTGCATATTGGCCCACAACGCCGCAGAGGCCGAGCAGGCCCTGCGGACGATCGAGGCCAAGGGTGGGCCCAACCTCCAGGGGCCGCATGCGGTGGCCGATATCTGTAGCAGTCGCGAGGTCTGGGTCCAGCGGGTGCTCGCCGTCATGTGTGAGGCCCGCGCCCGACGCTGGAGTTGGGCGTTGGGGCGGCTGCCTCACCTTGCGCGGCTGACGGCAAGTCGGGCCGCAGGCCTGTCCGAGGACTCCCGGACCGATGAGGAAGACCGCGGCGACGACGGTTCGGCGGACGAGAGCTGAGCCGGCCTCCGCGGCGGTGGTGATTGAGGAAGCGGTTACGGTGAAGGCACTGATGGTGGCATATTACTTCCCGCCCTATTCGGGCTCAGGCGCCCAGCGGACGCTGAAGTTCGCCAAGTTCCTGACCGGCATGGGCGTGGACGTCACGATTGTCTGCGCCACGGCCGAGGACTACTCCTGCGCCGGCGAGCCGCGGGATGAATCACTGCTGGCCGAGGTCCCGGCGGATGTGAAGATCGTGCGCGTGCCCTCTCACCGTCCCTTTGGCATAGAGGGTCTGTTCAAGCGGTTGAGCCTCGGCAAGCTCTGGCGCGCCATGGTCCGGCCGGACGTGTACGCCTGGTGGCGCAAACACGCCGCCGACGCCGCGGTGGACCTGCACGGGCGGCAGAAGTTCGACGTGCTTTACGCCAGCGGGCCGCCGTGGACCGGTATGCTCGCCGCCGCCGATGCCGCCCGCCGCACCGGCCTGCCCCTGGTGCTGGACTTCCGCGACCCCTGGACGCAACTGGAATACACCACTTGGCCCACGCGGCTGCACTTCCTGCTGGATCGTCGCCAAGAGCGTTACGTGTTGCGCACAGCCAGGGCGGTCATCTCCAATACCAACATCTGGCGGCAGAAGCTGCTGACAGCGCATCCGTTCCTGGACCCCGCCCGCGTCACCGTGCTGCCGAATGGGTTCGACGAAGAGGAGTTTGGCGAGCTGCCTCCCGCGCGTCCGCTGGCAGCCAAGGACACGATGAAAGTCTCGTTCATCGGTTCGTTCTGGTCCATGGGCCGGCTGGATGAGCTTCCTGCCGGTTCCGCCCTGCGGCGGCTGAAGCGGCTGGTGCGCAGGTGGAACAAACGGGTGTGGGACGCCTTGGCCTATCGTCCCTCGGGCTGGGTGGACGTTACGACCCATTCGCCGTACTACCTGCTGAAGGCATGCCGTGAGATGCTGGACCGCTGCCCGGACCTCGCCGGCCGAGTGAGCATCCACCTGACCCGCACCGCCGGCAACGCCTATGCCGAGCAGCTTGTCCGCACACTCCGTCTTGAGGGCGTCGTGCAACTGCTGGGCAATCTTTCGCACCGGCAGTGCCTGGAGTTGATGCTCTCCAGCCAGGTGTTGTTCCTGCCGCTGGGTGACGTGCGCCAGCCGATCCCGCTGGGTGCCTCCTCCGGGAAGATATTCGAGTACCTGGCCAGCGGGGTGCCGATCCTTGCAGTGGTGCCCCAGGGCGAGGCGGCCGAGTTGATCCGGCGACTCCGCGCCGGTGTCGTCGTCGCCGGCAGCGACGTGGCGGGGCTGTCGGGCGAACTGGAGCGGCTGGCGCGGCAACACCTCGGCGGCGGAATCGAACATCAGCCTGATTGGCAGGCGATCCGCACCTTCGGCCGAAAGGTGCTCACCCGCCGATTGGCGGACTTGCTGAACGAGGCAGCCAGCGGACCGCGGTGAGAAGACATGATTGTCCCAATAGACATTCCAGCTCTGGTTCGGTGCAACGCTCGCGGGACGGGCAGGGGGGCCTGAACCATGCTCGTGGCGATCGACGGCAGAACGCTGGCGGGCCGCTCGGTGCGCGGCATCGGCAGGTATGTGTTCAACCTGCTGAGATGCTGGCCGGCGGAGGCGGAGCCGCCCGTGGTGCTGTATGACAGCGCGGCCGCCGAGGGCCGCCGCCCGCACCTGCCCGAAGGTTCGCTCGCCCGCCTGGAAGGCTTCAGCATGCCGCTGTCTCGCTGGCGAAGCTGGACCCTCCTTGCCGAGCCGTGGCACCTCCGCAGGCTGGCAGCCGACGTCTTCCACGCGCCGGGCAACCTCGCGCCCCTGTGGCAGCCGGCGCCGACGGTCGTCACGCTTCACGACGCGATGCTGTGGGAGCAAGCCCGTGATCTGCCCGACCGGCCGAGGTGGTACTACGACCGCCTCCAGCCGCGGGCCTATCGCAAGGCCAGGGCCATCATCACCGTCTCGCATTACAGCCGCGAAAGGCTGGAGCACTGCTTCCCGTTCCTGGAGGGGCGGATACGGGTCATTTATCACGGGATTGAGCCGCGTTTTCGGCCGATGGAATTGACAGAGGCTGCCTGGTCCGCGCTGGCGGGCTATGGGCTGCGCCGGCCCTTTGTGTTGGTGCTCGGCGGCGACCTGGAGCGCAAGAGGGTGTCCTTCGCCGTGGAGACCTTCGCGCGGGCGCACGCCGGTCGGCCGGTGGAGCACCAGCTTGCGGTGGCCGGCCTGCGCGACATCGGCAGGGAGCGGCTCAGAGGGCAGGTGGAGACGCTGAATCTCACGCCGCACGTCGTGGCGCTGCCCTTTGTGGCCGACGAGCACATGCCGCTGCTTTACTCGGCGGCGGCGGCGGTTATGTATCCCTCGGCGGGCGAGGGGTTCGGTTTCCCGTTGCTGGAAGCAATGGCGTGCGGGGCCGCCTGCATGACCAGCCGGGCGACCAGCCTGCCCGAGATCGCCGGCGACGGCGCGCTGGTGCTGGGGCCGGACGACCAGGCCGCCTGGGTCGAGAACCTGCGGTCGCTGCTGGGCGGCGGTCTCCGCTGGGATGAGCGACGGGCGGCTACATTGCGCCAGGCAGGCCGTTTCGACTGGGAAAAGGCTGTGTCCGAAACGTTTGACATCTACCGTCTGGTGGCGGAAGGCGGATCGCTGTGACGGCGAGTTGCTTCGACATCTCCGCGATCATTCCGGTCTACAACGGCCAGGCCTACGTCGGGGAGGCCGTCGAGAGCGTTCTGCGCCAGACGCGGCCGGTGCGCGAGGTCATCGTCGTGGATGACGGCTCGACGGACAGCACGCCCGAGGTGCTGAAGTCCTTCGGCGGCCGCGTTCGCGTGATCACCCAGGCCAATGCGGGCCTGCCCGCCGCCCGGAACAGCGGCGCCCGCGCTACCGGCGGGCAATGGCTGGGTTTCCTCGATGCCGACGACCGCTGGTCGCTCGACAAGGTCCGCCTGGTTGAGCAGTACCTCCCCGGGCAGGACGACTGCGGCGTCATCTACGGCGCGGCGGAGCACCGCTGGCCCGACGGGAGGGTGAAGGTCTTGCGCCGCGATCCCAACTGGACACACGAAGACCTGATTCGGGACCTGTGGTTCCGCAACCTCGTACTTGGCGGCGGGTCCGGTGCGGTGGTGCGGCGCGCGATGTTCGAGGCCGCGGGCGGATTCGACGAGACTCTTCGCGGCGGAGGGGAGGATTGGGACCTGTGGATACGCCTGGCCGCCCAGGGCCGCTTCGGCTATGTGGACGAGGTCTTCGTCCACCGCCAGGAGCGGACCGACAGCATGTCGCGCCAGATCGACCGTATGCTGGAATCCGACCTGCGGGTCTTCGCTAAACACATCCCGCTGTTCCGCGCCCAGGGCATGAGCAGCCTGCGGGCGCGGACGTCGCGGGCGGCGATACTGCGACGCTCGGGCGTGGCGTACTTCTGCTCGGGTGATCGCGGCAAGGCGTGGAGCGCGCTGGCCCGGTCAGCGTGGCTGAATCCTGCTGACATCAAGACGCTCGTGCCGCTGGCCAAGCTGTGCCTGCACCTGCGCCACGAGCACAAGAAGAAATAGACGCCATGGCGTTGATGACCTGTATATTGACAGTTGCTCTTGCCCTGGCGGCGGCGCGGTCGTCGCTGAGGCGCAGGGCGGCCATGCCGCCGGCAACGCCGTCCCTGCGGCTTGACGCCGCCGGCGATGGGGCGGCTGAGAAGGCGCAGGTGTACTGATGGCCAAAACGTCCATTCTGTTCCTGGCCGTCTTCGCGGCGATCTGCCTGGCGACGCTGATCACGCCCATGGCCGGCGTGATCGGGTACATACTGCATTACCACATCGCGCCCGAGATGCAGTGGTGGGGGCGACAGTTCAGCGGCGACATACGGTTCTCGGCCACGCTGGCGGGGCTGACCGTCATCAGCATCCTGCTGCACTACCCCTCGCTGCGATTCGGCAACAGCTCCCTCACCAGGCACGAGAAGCTGATCCTGCTGTTTCTGGGCATGGTCTGGCTGTCGCTGCTTGTGGGGGTTCATCACGAAACGTCCTCGCGCGCCGGCGGCGAGGTCGATCCGCCCGAGGTGAAGCTCGCCAAGGTTATCCTGTTCGCGATGGTCATCACGCATGTCGTGACGGACTTCAGGAAGCTCAAGATACTCATGTGGGTGCTGCTGGCTGGCGCGTTTTACCTCGGGGTGCGGGCCTACACCGCAAGCCCCGCCAAGTTCGTCACAGGCGGCAGACTGGAGTTCATCGGCGGGCCGGACTTCCACGACGCCAACGCCCTTGCCGGCCACTTCGCCCTGCTCATACCGATCATCGCGGTGCTCTTCGTTCGCAGCGGCCTGCTGGGCAAGGCTGTCAGCCTCGTCGCCGGGGTCTTCGTCGTCAACGGCCTGATCCTCACCCGCAGTCGCGGGGCGTTCGTCGCGGTGGCGGGGGGGATGCTCGCCGCACTGCTGATGGCCCCCCAAGGCCGCCGTAAGACTGTGCTCATAGGGCTGATCTTCGTGGCGGCGGGCTTCCTGCGGCTGACGGACCCGTCGTTCCGCGAGCGCGCCAGTACCATAGCCGCACCGGCCGAGCAGCGCGACATCTCCGTCCAGAGCCGCCTGGACATCTGGCAGGGGTCGCTCACCATACTCGCCAAGCACCCCCTGGGCGTGGGGGCCGGCAACTTCCCGGCGGAGATCAGCCAGGTAGTGCCGCAGTACGCCCGCAAAGACGCCCACAGCACGTTCGTCCTCTGCTACACTGAACTGGGCATACAGGGTTTCATCGTGCTGATCCTGGTGATCGTCGCCGCCTGCAAGACCCTGTGGACTGTCCACAAGAGTGCCGCCGCCGCCCCCCCGGAGCTGCGCGCGGACCTGACCTGGATAGGCTACGGCCTGGCGGTCAGCCTGGTGATAGTTCTCGTGCGCGGGCTGACGATGAGCCGGCTGTACACCGAAAGCACCTGGTGGGTGCTGGCGCTGCCTGTGTGCCTGCTGCGGGCGATGCAGAACGCATCTGCGGGGCCGCTGGCCGCTCCTGCGGAGACCGCCGCCAAGCCAGCCCGCCGCAGGCCGAGCCGTCGGCCCCGACAGCCCGTGGGTCTGGGCAGGCGGCCTTGATTGGAAGCGCCTATGCGCTGCGGGGACATCGTGGATCGACTCGGCGAACAGCAAACTCACGTCCTGCACGTGCTGCCGACCCTGGGCCCAGGCGGCATGGAGCTGGCGACGGGCAGGATCATCGCTGCCCTCGGCGAGATGCGGCATTCGCTGGTGTGCCTGAAGGGCCCGCCCACCGCCGCCGAACGATTCCAGACCCACGTTGCGGTCTGCTGCATGGACGCCCGCAGGCACGACGTTCACCTGCCCTGGCGGCTGTGCTCAGTCATCCGCCGCCTCCGCCCGACGGTGATCCATGCCCGCAACTGGAGCGCCTGGCCGGACACGGCGGCCGCCCGTCTGCTGGCGGCTGCCGGCGGGCAGGCCGTCCCGCTGATCTTCAGCTTTCACGGCCTGGATGCCACCGGGCCGATGCCACTGCGCCGCCGACTCGCCTGCCGCGTGCTTGCGGGCTTCACCGACCGCATGTTCACGGTCGTCTCCGCGGCCAGGGACGTGCTTGTAGACCAAGCCCGCCTGCCGCAGCGAAGGGTGGAGATCATCCCCAACGGCGTGGACACTGGCCGATTCTGCCCCCGCGGCGGCCCCCGCACGCCCGGCCCGCTGCGCGTCGGGACGCTCGGCAGCCTGACAGCCGTGAAAAACCAGGCACTGCTCGTGCGGTCGGTGGCACAGCTCATCGGCCGCGGGGTCGAGTGCGTGCTCCGCATCGCCGGCGACGGGCCGGAGCGGGGCAGACTGACGGAGCTCATCGAGACGCTGGGCGTCTGGCAGCGGGTGGAGCTGTGCGGCCGGGTGGAGGACGCGCCGGAGTTCTTGCGGACGCTGGACATCTTCGTCCTGCCCAGCAGCAGCGAGGCGCAGCCCAACGCGTTGCTTGAGGCGATGGCCTGCGGGCTGCCCTGCGCAGCGACGGACGTCGGGGGGGTCAGGGAGATACTTGACGGCGGGCGGTGCGGCATGGTGGTTCGCCCGGGCGATGCGGAGGCATTGAGCGAGGCGATCGCAGCGCTTGGGCGGGATGCGCCCCTCCGCGAGAGGCTCGGCGAACTGGCGCGGAAGAGAGTGATCACCGCATACGGCATGGACCGGATGGTCGAGGCGTATCGGGAACTGTACTCCCAGCCCAAGTCGAGCCGAAGGCACCTGCCCGCCCGCCGCAGCGATAAGCCGCAACCAGCGGTGCTGATGCTCGGCCCGCTGCCACCGGCCACCGGCGGCATGGCCACCGTCGTTGACAACCTCCGCCGAAGCGCACTGCGGAACACGTGCCGCCTGGAGGTGATCAACAACGGCAAGACAACCCCGCCCGGCCGCCACCTGCTCCACGGCATCGCCGCGCAGGCGGCGCTGCTGGGTCGGCTGGCGTGGACAATATCGCATACCGGCGCCCAACTGCTGCACGTCCACACGTGCAGCGGGTTCACCTTCTGGCGTGACGGCCTGCACGCGCTTCTCGGCCGACTGCTGGGCTGCCGGATAATCTGGCACATACACGGCGGGATGTTCGACGGCTGGCTTGCCTCTCGCGGCCGAGTGGCGCGATCGCTGGGCAGATGTCTGCTGGAGTCATCCGCCACGGTGATAGTGTTGGGCGAGCGCTGGGTCGCAAGGCGCAGGAAGCTTGCGCCACGGGCCAGGTGGCGGGCGATACCCAACGGCGTGGAGATTCCCCCGCCCAGGCAGTACGTCCCTGGGCCGGCGCGGCTGCTGTTCATGGGCGACCTGCTTGCCCGCAAGGGCGCGCTGGACCTGGTGAAGGCCGTGGGGCGGGCCGCCGTCGAGCACGGTCTTGCCGGCACTGTCCGCCTGGCCGGGGCAGAGGTTGAT
>Ga0315280_10010236_pt1 | contig 11814 bp, 12 predicted proteins | sample YL17G06_40_MG_FD_203697 | JGI IMG/M metagenome (GOLD analysis project Ga0315280, IMG submission 203697) | Sediment microbial communities from Yellowstone Lake, YNP, Wyoming, USA - YL17G06_40 | ecosystem: Environmental > Aquatic > Freshwater > Lake > Sediment | place: USA: Wyoming | collected... | reverse complement strand
GCAGCAGCAGGCCCGTACAGTACAACTTCAAGGGGGTGACTCGATCGGCGTGCCCTGCGGCGTGCGCCAGGCCATCAAGGTAAGCCGCAAGGCGCTTTTGTTGTGGGCCTGGCGCAGACAGTTGTGTACGCACGAAACAATTCTGCAACAGAATGTTCTATTTGTAACACAGTAGTACTAATAGAGCACGGCGGACTCACCCTTGTCCTTGATGAGCTGCTCGAAGTGGGCGACGATCTTGTCGCGCCGCTGCATCACCGCCTTGACCTCCGCGCTGGTCAGATAGCCCTTGGTGCTGGCGGCCAGTCCCTTGGCGTTGAGTTGGCGAAGTTTCTCGAGCAGGTTGCGGTCGCAGCGCTCCAGGTTTTTCGGCGACGGCAATTCTCCCCGCAGGCGAAAGGCGCGGGTAAAATCGATCATGTAGATTTTCCAGTCCTCGCCGATCAGCACGTTGGTCAGGTTCGGGTCGCTGTCATAGACGAGTTCGGCAAAAACGCGCTTGCGGTGCATCTGCTGGCCCCAGGCTTCTTGGTCCGGAGGCTCCAGCTTCTTGCGTTTCCGTTCCCCCTCGTCCATTTTTACCGGCAGCCACCAAGCCATGGAGCCGCTCATGCCGCTCCACTTCCTGAACACGGTGACCGGCATCATGTGGTCCAGGCCGAGCAGCTTGCTGAACTGGTAAGCCGCGATGTTGTACTTATAGGAATCGCGGAAGTTCAGCTCCACCGACCCGTCGGTGAACTCGCGCGTCGGGCGGGTCTCATCGATGGGCTGGAAGTGTGCGTCGTGGGTGACGTTGCCGAGGCGCATCGTCAAGCGGTACGGAGAAGTCACCCCTTTTGTGGTGTGCCGGCTGTTGATGACCTCGGCCTTGAGCAGGAAGTTAGCCATTTCCTCCGGCGTCATCGCCGGTTCCTGGGCGGGCAGGGCTCCGGCCAGGATCAGAAGCGCAAGCACGATCCCTAAACGGCAGCGTGTAATCATGAGGCCTCCATCCCGCGAAAGGGAGTGACCCCCGACGGGGCTCGTTCCTCCCTGTTTACACCCGTTGCCGGGCTCTTGCAACGGGTTTGTAGGGGTGCCTCTTAAGAGGGGCTCCCGCAGGGGACCCCTTACAATCGTTTCCGCCGCCATTGTGGCCACGGCGGTGGTGGTGGGCATCGTCGTTTCCGTTTACATTCGGCTGTCGCACCGGCTCCGGATGGAGCCACTGATCGCCGGGACCCTGCTGTTCTTTTCCGGGGCGTTCGCGCTGTTCTGGTGGCTCTCGAGGGCGCACCCCCGGCTGGCCTGTCCGCTCATTTACATCCTCGTGTATACGGTGGGCGCCATGGGGCCCACCATCGGCTGGACCCTGGCCAATTACCTGCTCACCACGCGCGAGGCGCGGCGGGTGTTCGGCTTCATCGGGGCGGGCGCCATCCTGGGCGGCGCCTTCTGCGGGTTTCTGACGCACGCCGCGACGCCGCGCTCCGCGAGCGCATAGACCACGAGTTCGAGCGCATTTTCCGGATGCTGGCGCTCTCTTACCCACCGCACGACATTCACAACGCTTATGTGGGCCTGACTTCCGGCCGCCGCCACTTGCGGGCCAATGCCCTGGAAGTACTTGAGCACCTGCTCCAACCCGAGCTGTACCGCTGGCTGGCCTACGTGCTCGACGACGACATCGGCCTGGCGCAGAAGCTGGAGTTCGCCCGGCAATTGTGCCGCATTTCCGAGGGCTCCAGAAGCCAGGCGGTCCGCACGCTGATTCATTCCGGGGACCGCTGGCTGGCTGCCTGCGCCATCTACACGGTCGGCGAACTGGGCCTTGATGAATTGCGCCAGGAAATCCGGAACCTTGAGGTGGGCAACGACTCGCTGCTTCAGGAAACGCGCCAGCGCGTGCTGAGCTGCCTTGGGGCAGGTGTTGCCGAGGGAGATGGAATGCTGACCGTCCTGGAAAAAGTTGACATTCTGCAGAAAGCGCCGGCCCTTCTCGATGTCCCGACTGAGAGCCTGGCGCGGGTGGCGGCCATCTGCGCCGAGGCGAGCTATGCGGCCGGCCAAGCGCTCTACCGGGAAAACGAGGCGGCCGACCGCATCTTCGTCCTCCTCGACGGGGAGGTGGCCATCGCCCGACAGGGGGGGCGGGCCCTCAAGCTCGGCCCCTACAACGTGCTTGGGGCACTGGCCATGCTGGCGGGCACATCCCAGTCGGAAAGCGCCCTGGCCACGCTGCCCTCACGCGCCCTGCTCATCGACCAGCAAGATTTCTACGACGTGATGGCCGGCGATTTCAACCTCACGCAGGGCCTGTTGCGCATGCTGGCCCGCAAGGCCGCCGGCACGTAGGTGGCAGCGCGCCAGTTGCAGGCGGCAAGCACACCAAGAACGCCCGGCCCGCCACCTGCTGCCTGTCACCTGATCACTTGGGGCGCCGCAGATCGATGCGCGTTGCCACCAGCCTGGCCTTTTCGTCGTACTTGCCCAGGACGATCACGTCGGCGCCGTCCTTGAACTCTTTCACGTCAGCCGGCTTGTTGCCGTCCTTGGTGAATTTTGTCGCGGCTTCCCAGACCACCGTCTTCTCAATGGTGCCCCTGCGGACCGTCATGGTGTTGTTGGCCGGGTTGCTTCGCACGATGATGCCGTGCCAGCGCTCCTCCTTGGCTGCGGCTGCCTTTTTCTCCTTCTTGGCCTTCTGTTCGCCTGCTTTCTGTGCCGTGGCCGACAACGCTGCCAGTGAGAGTACCAGCAGCAGAACCACGATGCGTTTCATGTGCTTGTTCCTCCTCGTGGCGGGCTCCCTCCCCGCGGCGGGAACAGCAGCGGCGGGCCCGTCCCTTCATCGGCAAAATGCGGATGGCACGATAAAGCCGCTGCTGCGAATCACCGGCGGAGTGTCCCGTCAGGATGTCACATTTGATGGCCCCAATTCTCCCAGTGCCCGGCTGAAGTATAGACCAAATTACAGAAAACGGTAAGACCCAGACATGGGCCGAGTTCGGGGCACTGGCCATGCTGGCCGGCACATCCCAGCCCGATAGCGCCCTGGCCACGCAGCCCTCCCGCGCCCTGCTCATCGACCGGCAGGATTTCTACGACCTGATGGCCGACGATTTCAATCTCAGGCAAGGTCTGCTGCGCATGGTGGCCCGCAAGGCCGCCGGCACGTAAGTTGCAGCGCGCCGGTCACGGGTTGCAGGTGGCAAGCACACCCAGAACTCCCAGCCGGCCACCTGCCTCCGCTCACCAGATCACTTGGGGCGCCACAGATCGATGCGCGTTGCAACCAGCCTGGCCTTTTCGTCGTACTTGCCCAGGACGATCACGTCGGAGCCGTCCGTGAACTCCTCCACCTCAGCCGGCTTGTTGCCGTCCTTGGTGAATTTCGTCGTGGCTTGCCAGACCACCGTCTTCTCGATGTTGCCCTTGCGGACCGTCATCGTATTGTTGGCCGCGTTGCTGCGCACGATAATGCCGTGCCAGCGCTCCTCCTTGGCTGCGGCTGCCTTTTTCTCCTTTTTGGCTTCCTGTTCGCCTGCTTTCTGTGCCGTGGCCGACAACGCTGCCAGTGAGAGTACCAGCACCAGAACCACGATGCGCTTCATGTGCTTATTCCTCCTTGCGGCGGGCTCGCCCCGCCAGGGTGGGAACAGTAGCAGCGGGCCGATTCGTTCATCGGCAGAATGCGGATAGCGAGGCAAAGCCGCTGCTGCGAATCACCGGCGGAGTGTCCCGTCAGGATGTCGCGATTAATGCCCCAATCCTCCCGGTGCCCGGCTGAAGTATAGATCAGATCCCAGGAGAGGGTAAGAGCCGGACAGGGGCAGAATAAGGATGCTTTTGTCTGTTGCCGGGGCTCGCGCCGTTCCTCCGGTTCTCGGCACTCAGCACTTCTCACCGGGCGCTTTCTTTGCGGCGGCGAAGGAACGTAGGCACGTCCAGGTCGTCGGGATCGAAGTCCGAGGTGATGGGCGGCAGTGCTTCTTCGGGGCGCGGCCGTTCCGGCGCCGGCGGCGCGCTTGGAGCCGGCGGGGCGGGGTGCGCCGCCGCGGGTGGCGCCGGGGCGGCTGGCGGGCCCGCCACGGGGGCGGCAACGGCGCCGGTGTTGGCAGCCGCCGGCCGCGCGGGCGGCTCGGCGGGCGGCTCAGCCGGCAGAGCCGCGCGCTCGATGGCCGGCTCGATCCCTTCGGCCCGCTCCGCGGCCGCTCTGGGCCGCTTTCCGCCAATCGCTTCCGAGCGGAAACCGGTGGCGATCACCGTGATTTTGATCTGATCGCCCATGGCTTCGTTGAGCACCGCCCCGAAGATGATGTTGGCATCTTCGTGGGCCTCCTGATGAATGATGGTGGATGCCTCGTGCACTTCGTGAAGCAGCAAGTCGCTGGACCCGGTGATGTTGATCAGGATGCCGCGCGCGCCTTTGATGGAGTTGTCTTCGAGCAACGGGCTGGAGATGGCCTGCTGGGCGGCCTCGACCGCCCGGTTCTCGCCGCCGGCCACGGCCGTGCCCATCAGCGCGTACCCCATGCCCTGCATCACCGCCTTCACATCGGCGAAGTCGCGGTTGATGATGCCGGGGATGGTGATGATGTCGCTGATGCCTTGCACCGCCTGGCGCAGGATGTCGTCGGCTTTGCGAAAGGCCTCGAAAAAACTGATGCCTCGTTCCAGCCCCAGCAGCCGCTCGTTGGGAATGATGATGACGGTATCGACCGTCTCGGCCAGCTCCGCCAGCCCTTGCTCGGCCTGCTGCATGCGGCGCCGGCCCTCGAAGGGGAAGGGCTTGGTGACAACCGCCACGGTGAGGGCGCCCAGTTCGCTGGCCAGCGAGGCCACGATGGGGGCGGCGCCGGTGCCCGTGCCGCCGCCCAGCCCGGCGGTTACAAACACCATGTCGGCGCCTTCCAGCGCCTCGATGAGCTTGTCGGTATCTTCCAGCGCCGCCCGGCGGCCGATGTCGGGATCGGCGCCGGCACCCAGGCCGCGCGTCAGCTTCGAGCCGATTTGCAGCTTCAGGGAGGCTTCCGATTGCCGAAGGGCCTGGACGTCGGTATTGGCCACCAGAAACTCGACGCCCTCCATGCCCACCGAGATCATCCGGTTGACCGCGTTACCGCCTCCGCCCCCCACGCCGATCACCTTGATCTTCGCGCCGGGGCGCGGCTCGTCGCCAAAGCTGAATTTGATCGTCTCGTCCATGTCCAAACCAGGTGTTAGGTGTTAGGTGCCAGGTGTTAGGTGGTAGGCTTTGCGTTTCCCCGGCACCTGACACCTAAAACCTAACACCTAGTTCTTCCCGGCAAAGAAGGCGCGCAGGCGCGTCATCATGCCGGCTGCTTGGGCGCGCCGCTGCTCGACCCGCTGGGCGAAATACAGCAGGCCAATCAGCGCGGCGTAAGCCGGATGGCGGAGCGACTCGGGCGCTCCCTCGAGCTTCTCCGGCAAGCCGATCTGGGCCGGCATATCCATGACCTCTTCGGCGATGTCGCAGAGGCCGACCAGCTTGGCGGCCCCGCCGGTGAAGACCACGCCGGCGCCCATCTGGCGGTCCAGCCCGGCACGCCGCAGTTCATCCAGCACGCGGCCCAGCAGTTCCTGCGCGCGCGGCTCCAGGATGTCGGCCAGGACCCGCTGCGGCACCAGGCGGCTGGGACGGTCGCCGACGCTGGGCACCTCGATCGAGGTATTCTCGCCGGCCAGTAACTGGGTGGCCACTCCGAAACTGCGCTTGATCTTTTCCGCTTCCGGGATGGGCGTCCGCAGGCCCACGGCGATGTCGTTGGTGAAGTGTTCCCCGCCGATCGGAACGGTGAAGGAATGCTGCAGAGCGCCGTGGCGGAAGACCACCACGTCGGTCGAGCCTGCCCCTATGTCGGCCAACACCACGCCGAGGGCGCGCTGGTCGCTGTTCAGGACGGCCTCGGCGGCGGCCAGCGGCTCCAGCACGGTTTCGGCCACGATCAAGCCGGCGCGGTTGGTCGCCGCCACCACATTGTTCATGGCGGCGGCCGCGGCGGTGACGATGTGGACGTTGGCCTCCAGCCTCCCGCCCACCATCCCCACCGGGTCCAGGATGCCGTCTTGCGAATCGACCAGGTATTCCTGCGGGATGATGTGCACCAGGGCGCACTCTGCCGGCAGATGCACGGTGCGCGCCACTTCCAGCGCCTTACGCACGTCTTCGCGCTGAATTTCGCGATGGCGCGAGGAAATAGTAATGCCGCCGCGGCTGTTCAGCCCCCGGAACTGCGAGGCCCCCAGGCCCACCACCACCCGCTCGATGGGCACACCCACGGCCTGCTCGGCTTCATCGACGGCCTTGCGGATGGCCCCGGCGGCCGCCTCCAGGTTCACAATCAGGCCCTTACGCCAGCCCTTGGCCTCCGCCCGGCCCAGTGCCAGGTACTTCAGCGTCCCGCCTTCGGTTTCCTCGGCCGCCAGCGCGCAGGTCTTCAGGCTGCCCGCGTCCAGCGCCACCACAAGCTTGTCTTTCCGGTTCAATGGTCCCTTACCGTTTTCGCCCGGGTGCTGTAGGGCCGGACTTCCGTCCGCACAGGACCGTGCGGCACGCATTCGACCCGCGCCCTACAGGATGCCTGCAAGCTGCTTCCCAAGCTGCTTCCGAACTGTAGCAGACGCAGGCGGCTGAATCAACTCGCCAGTGGAATGAGTGTCCAGCCAAAACAGAAATGTCCCCTTTCTTGTCAAACAGAAGTGTCCCCTTCATAGGGAATTGTTGTTGAATGGCATCTTAACGGGGATTATGCTGGGCGCGCACGTGCCGGTATTAAGCGCTTCTTTCGGGAAGCAAGGCGCGGTTGCGGGCCCGCCGGGCGGTTGGGCGCCGGACAAGGCGCGCCCAAAATCCGCCGGCAGGCCCCAGTAACGGCGCGAAAGGAGTTTGACCCGATGTTCGTGGTGAACAGCTTGCCGATTGCGATCGCGTTCTGCATCGTGACCATGCTCGGCTGGGGTTCGTGGGCCAACACGCAGAAGCTGGCGGGCAAGGAGAAGTGGCCCTTTGAGCTCTTCTACTGGGACTACGCGATTGGAGTTTTCCTGTGCAGCATTCTGTTCGCCGGCACGCTCGGGAGTTTTGGCTCCGCGGGCACGGCGGCGCTGGAAAATATCCGGCAGGCGCATCACAGCTTCATACTCCCGGCCTTGATCAGCGGCGCGATTTTCAACCTTTCCAACATCCTGCTGGTGGTCGGCATCGACGCGGCCGGGCTGGCCGTTGCCTTTCCCGTGGGGGTCGGTCTGGCGCTGGTCATCGGCACCGTCGAGAGCTTCGTCGAGACGCCGAAGGGCGACCCGCGCCTGCTGTTCGCCGGCGTGGCCCTGGTCGTGTTTGCCATGATTATGTCGGCGACCGCGCATCATCGGTTGCCGCAAGCTGCCGGAAGGCGCCCCTTGCGCGGGCTGATTTTCTCAGGCGTCGCCGGCTGCATCATGGGCCTCTTCTACCCCCAGTTGATGCGTTCCATCTCTCCCGGTTTCAACACGGCGGCCATTGCCGCCGGGAAACTGACGCCGTACGCCGCGTTGGTGTTCTTCGGCGCCGGGGTGCTGCTGAGCAACTTCATCGTGAATACCGTGTTCATGAAAGCCGGCCACCTCAATGTCTCCGACTACTTCCGCGGCAGCTTGAAGCTGCATGGAATCGGGATTCTGGGCGGTTGTATCTGGATGATCGCGCTCAGCTTCAACGTCATCGCCTCGAGTGTGGCCGGACCGGCGATTTCCTATGCGCTGGGACAGGGCGCGACCCTGGTGGCCGCGCTGTGGGGCTTGCTCATCTGGCGGGAGTTTGCAGCGGCGCCCAAAGGGACAACCGTGTACATCGTGCTGATGCTGGCAGGTTACGCCGGCGGCCTGGTCCTGATCGGCGCCGCCACTCAGTAGGCAGGAGGCAGAAGGCAGGAGCCTGTCTTTCCGCTTACTGGTTTCTGCCTTCTGCCTTCTGCCTACTATTCTTCCGGGCCGCCCATTCCGCCTCGAACCGCTCCAGCGGCACGAACGACTTCTGTGTCCCCACCGACAGCGCCGATAGCGCGGCGTACAGGTTGGCGCGTGCAATGGCCTCGGACTCCTCGCAGCCGCCGGACAGGAAGCAGGCCAGGCTGCCGATAAATGCGTCACCGGCGCCCGTCGTGTCCACCGGATCGACCGCAAACGGGGGAACGTGCCGGACGCCCTCCGGCCCCGCGCATAGCGCGCCGTTGGCGCCCAGCGTGATGATGACCCGCCTTAGGCCGCCCTCGACCAACCGCTGAGCGCACCCTCGCGCTTCTTCCAGGTTCCTCACCGGCATTCCTCCGAGCACCTCCGCTTCCGTCTCGTTCGGGATGACGTAATCGGCGTTGGCGACTTCCGGCAGATCGAGCGCTTGACCGGGGGCTGGATTGAGAATTGTGCGGACACCGTGGGAGCGCGCCAACCGTAGCGTGTAGTAGACAGTCTCGAGCGGGACCTCCAGTTGCAGCACGATAAACTCCGCGCGGCGCAGCAGGTCGGAGGCGGCATCCACATCGGAGGGCAGCAGCCGGTCGTTCGCCCCCTTCACCACCCAGATGCGGTTTTGGCCGGAACTGTCCACGAATATCGGCGCCACTCCGCTGGACACGCCCGGGGTGATCAGCACCCGGCCGGCGTCAATGCCGAACGAGGTGAAATTGCGGATGGTGGCCGATCCGAACAGGTCGTCGCCGACCCGCGCCACCATCGATACTTCGGCTCCGCACAACCGCGCTGCCACCGCCTGATTGGCGCCCTTGCCGCCGAAACCGAGGTGGAATTCCCGCCCGAAAATGGTTTCCCCGGGACGGGGGATATCGTCGGTAAACGTGGTCAGGTCCACGTTCGCGCTTCCCACCACGACAATGTGCGGTCGTTGCTTCATAGGATTACCTCGCCGCCCTGCAGCATTTCCGCAAGCGCCCGAACTGTAACAGACGCGGGCCGCTGAATCAACTCGCCAGCAGAATGGGATGGAATTGAGCGCGGATGAACTCGGACCAGCATAGCCGGAACCAACAGAGCCGCGAGTGCAAGACGCGGGGGCCGGCGGGACGCCCAATGCCACTTACTGGGAAGTGGAGCGCGCTTCAGCGCGCTTGCCCGAAGGGTCGATAGGCCAGCCGTTTAGGGCTGGTTTACGAGTGTAACATCTGTTTCAGCCCGCTTTTAGCGGGCTTCTCGCTCAATGGCTTTAGCCGTCCGCAAGCAGTGGCTAAAGCCGGTGTCAGGGAAGGCCGTTAAAACGGCCTGAAATCTGTATTGATCGCCCACCCAGGCGTAAACGCCTGGGCTACTAACCCTTCGGGAAAGCCCGCTGGAAGCGGGCTCTAAACTCTTCGGCACCTGCGGCCAGTAAGTGACATTGGGCGGGACGCCAGCGCTCCATAGGCGGCCGTTTATGGAAGTGAGGGAAAGACAAAGAGCCGAGGACGAACCACAAAGACACAAAGGGCACGAAGTGACACAAAGAAGCCTGCTTGGTGGGCCTTTGTGTTCTTTGTGCCTTTGTGGTTCGGTTACACGCGGGGTTCGATGCCGCGGATGTATTCGATGGCCTCGCGCGCGATGCGCTCGGCGCCCAGCTTGAAGTCGAACACCTCGAGCGAGACCCAGCCCGTGTATTTCTTTTCCTTCAGGACCTTCAGCACCGGTACGAAATCGTACTTGCCGGTGCCGGGATGGCGGCCGTCCATCTCGTTGATGTGCACATGGCGGATCATGGGGTAGTAGCGGCGCACCAGGACCTCGGAGGGCTCCTTCTCGTCGCCCACGTTGTGGCAGTCGAACATGGTCTGGATGGCGGGATGGCGGACCTGCTTGACGATGGCCACCGACTCGGCCAGCGTGTTGACCACATCGGTCTGCCCGTGGTCGAGCGCTTCCAGGCAGATGGTGATCTTGCGCGCGGCGGCCTGCGGCGCCGCTGCCGCCAGGCCGTCGGTCAGGTACTTGATGGCCTGCTCGCGATTGACGCCGGGGCCGGTCGCACGTTGCTTCGGAGAGCCGAACACCATGACGGCCGGCTGGCCCAGCTCCCCGCAGAACTCAATGAGCTTGCCCACGTACTGCCAACTGCGCTCGCGCACGTCCTTGTCGGCGGTGGTGACGTGCAGCCACTTGGGGGTCACCAGCAGCCAGTGCAGGCCCACGAAGCGCAGTCCTTCGGAATGAATGATGTCGCGCAGCTCCTTGCGCCGCGCCGGCTTGATATCGTCGATGTTGTCGGCCAGGGTGAAGGGCGAGATCTCAATGCCGGCGTAGCCCAACTTGCGGGCCGTCCGGCAGGTCTCCGCAAAATCCCATTTCTCGAAGATCTCGTTGCAGATCGAGTAGTTGAACAGCGGCTTTCGGGCAGGCTCCGCCAGGGCCTTTAACCGCGAGGCTCCGGCGATGGCCGCGCCCCCGCCTTCAAGAAAAAGCCTTCTGTGAATCATGGCGCCTCTTCACCACCAAGACACCAAGGCACCAAGTCTTGGTGCCTTAGTGCCTTGGTGGTTCAAATCAAAAGCCGAACAGCTTGTGCACGAACTGGACGTTGGCCGCCGTATCTTTTTCCAGGTCGCCCGAAGGCGCGCCGGTCTCCAGCACCAGCCAGCCGCGGTAGTCGATCTCGCGGATGGCGGCAGCCACGGCGTTGAAATCGATCGGCCCCTGGCCGAGCAGCGCCTTGTCCTTCAGGTGAATCTGGCAAATGCGCTTGTTGAGCTTGCGGATTTCGGCGGCCGGGTCGCGCCCCTTGTTGAAGTTGTTGCCGACATCGTAGTACACGGCCACGCCCGGCGCGGAAATCTTCTCCAGCAAGGCCATGTTTTCCTCGGCGCTCAGCGTGTTCTCCAGCCCCAGCGTGACCTCGGCGGCCTGGGCACGCGGACCGAGTTCTTTCAACACGTCCACGACGCGCTCGATCTCCTCTTTGTTTTCCGTGTGCAGCTCGCCCTTGCCGAAGAATGGAACCAGGATGTTCTTGCAGCCGAAGTCGCGGCAGGCCGCGATCGTGTCCAGCAGCCAGATGGCCGCCTTCGGCTCGCTCTTCAAGGCCACCGTGTTTAGGATGTTGATGCAGATGGAGCTGACCACCAGGCCCTGCGCTTTGGCCGCCTGCTTGTACTGCAGGCGGACCTCGGGCCGGCGCACCTGCAGGTTGTCTTTCAGCCCGCCCATCAGCAGTTCCACGCCGTCCAGGCCGACGCGCTTGGCCAGTTCGAATACGGAGGGGTCGGACTTGCGCAGCGAACCCTGGTACATGCTCATTTTCCAGGGTCCGCCCGCCGGCCGGGCCGCCAGCCTGGCCGCCATGCCCGCCACCGCCGCGCTTCCCAGAAACTGTCTGCGGTTCATCATAGTGCTGCAAGATTTACCACAACTTTGGCTCGCCACAAAGCCACAAAGAGACCTGAGACTTGAGACCTGAGACCTGAGGCTGGTAGGCAAGTCCCAGGTCTCAGGTCCCAGGTCTTCTTCTTCTTGATAGAATTCATGCTTCCGCGATGAAGCACATTATTGTCGGCACGGCCGGGCACATCGATCACGGCAAGAGCGCGCTGGTGAAGGCTCTGACCGGCACTGATCCCGACCGCCTGGAAGAAGAGAAGCGGCGCGGCATCACCATCGACATCGGCTTCGCGCACCTGGACCTGTCCGCGGAGGAAAACGCGCCGGCCGCGCGCCTCGGGTTTGTGGACGTGCCCGGCCACGAGCGGTTCGTGAAGAACATGCTGGCCGGCATCGGCGGCATCGACCTGGTGCTGTTCGTGGTGGCCGCCGACGAGTCCATCAAGCCGCAGACCCAGGAGCACTTCGACA
>Ga0315280_10010235_pt1 | contig 11815 bp, 11 predicted proteins | sample YL17G06_40_MG_FD_203697 | JGI IMG/M metagenome (GOLD analysis project Ga0315280, IMG submission 203697) | Sediment microbial communities from Yellowstone Lake, YNP, Wyoming, USA - YL17G06_40 | ecosystem: Environmental > Aquatic > Freshwater > Lake > Sediment | place: USA: Wyoming | collected... | reverse complement strand
GGCTCGATCTTTGCCGACGCGGACTGCAGATCGGCGGTCAGCGAATCCACGCGCGGCCGGTTGGCGGCGATCATTTCATCGGTCTGGCGCAGCACGCCGGCCAGGTGCGCCCGGTTCTCATCGCCGGTCAGATCGCGCACGTTGGCGGTGATGGTGTCCAGGTCGGCCGAGACCTTGTTGAGGTTCTTGCGCAGGTCGATGACCAGCGGCTCGGCCTGTTCCATGACCGCGTTCATGCGCCGCAACAGGGTGTTCAGGTCCTGCGTTTCGGCCGAGGGGATGGTGCCGCCGGGCGCGATCCGGGCGGGCGAGCGGCCGGGCTGGATTTCGATGTAGTTCTCGCCCAGCAACCCCAGTTGAGAGACCGCCGCCAGGCTGTCGGAGCGCACCGGCACGCCACGGCGGACCGAGAGCGCGATCTCGATCAGCGAGGGGTCCTGGGGCGCCACCCGCAGGGCCTTGACGCGGCCCACCTTCAGTCCGCCGAAACGCACCGGCGCTCCGGGTTCCAGCCCGCCCGCAAACTTCAGGCAGGTCTTGTACTCGACGTATTGCCCGCCGACACCCAGGTTCAGCATGTAGAAAACGGTGCCGACAAGGATGCCGAGCGCAACCAGCACCACCAGTCCGACTTTGGCATGTTCCGTCATCCTGGGAGTTTCAAGTTTAAAGTTTCAAGTTTAAAGTTGCGGCCGCCCGCCGTGCTCAACCGAACTTTAAACTTTAAACTTTAGACTCTGAACTCTGCACTTTGAAGCCGAATAACGAATCCAGGTAGGCCTGGCCCGGGGCCGCCTCGCTGTCCGGCTGCCGGTCCAGCATCTGGCGCACCCGCGGATGCCGGCTGGCGCGGATTTCCTCGGGTGTTCCGCAGGCAACCACCCGCCCTTTGTCCAACAGCAGGATGCGGTCGGCAATCAGGAAGGCGCTGGCCAATTCATGCGTGACCACCACGATGGTGACGCCGAATGCCGCCTTCAGTTTCAGAATCAGGTGATCGATGCCGGCGGCGATCACCGGATCCAGTCCGGCCGACGGCTCATCGAACAGTAGAATCTCCGGGTCCATGGCCAGGGCCCGGGCCACGCCGGCGCGCTTCTTCATTCCGCCGGAAAGCTGGGCGGGCAGGTAATCTTCGACGCCCGCCAACCCGACCTGGTCCAGCTTCATGCGAGCCATGACGCGGATGGTGGAATCCTCCAGGCGCGTGTGTTCGCGCAAGGGCAGGGCGACGTTTTCCCCCACCGTCATGGAGTTGAGCAGCGCGCTTCCCTGGAACGACATCCCGATCTTGCGGCGGATGCGGTTCAGTTCGGTTTCCGGGATCCGGCAGATGTCCTCGCCGAACAGGCGGACGGAGCCGGATGCCGGCCTGGCCAGGCCCACCAGATGGCGCAACAGCGTGCTCTTGCCGCACCCGCTGCCGCCCAGGATCACCAGCGTCTCCCGGCGGTGGACTTCCAAGCTCACATGGTCGAGCACCAGGCGGCCGCCGTAATGCGTCACCAAGTCGCGAACGACGATAACCGGCTCGCTGGAATCAGCCCAGGACATAGAAAAACGCCGTGAACACCATATCCACGAGCACCACGCCGAAAATCGAGACCACCACGGCGGCCGTGGTCGAGCGCCCCACCCCTTCCGGTCCGCCCGTCACCGTGAAACCTTGGTAGCAGCCCACCTGCACGATGACCAGGCCGAACACCAGGCTCTTGATCAGGCCGGAAACGATGTCGCGCATCACCAGGGCGTCGGCCGTGGCGCGGAGATAAGGGCCGAGGCCCATGCCCATCTCCGACAGCGCCGCAAATGTGGCCCCGCCCAGGATCCCCATCAGGTCGGCGATGGTGGTGAGGCAAGGCATCATGACCAGCATGGCCAGCAGCTTTGGCGACAGCAGGAAATGGAGGGGGTTGAGGCCCATGGTGACCAGCGCGTCCACCTCCTCGTTCACCGTCATGCTGCCGATCTCGGCGGCGAAGGCGGAACCCGAGCGCCCGATGACGATGATGGCAGTCATCAGCGGGCCCAGTTCCCGCGTGATCGACACCCCAACCAGGTCGATCACGTAATGGAGCGCGCCGAATTTCCTCATTTCGTAGGCGCCCTGGAGGGCCATGATGAGGCCCATCAGGAAAGTGATGAGGCAGACGACGGGGAGGGCGGAGACGCCCACCGCGGCCATCTGGTGGACGGTGCTCCGCCAGCGGACGCGCGCGCCACGGAAGGGCGCCACTACGGTCCAGTACAGGCCGCGGCTGGTTTGCCGGGACAGGCCGCCCAGGTAGTCCAGCAGGCGGAGAGTGCCGGTTCCGATGCGGGTGAGCATGAACCCTGGGGCGCGGGCGGCGCCTCCGCCGGCCCGCTGCCGGTGTCCTTTCCTTAGCAAACCGCCACGCTGCCGAAAGAAGGCCGGAGGCAGGGGACAGGGTTGTACCGCCCGCGTCCCGCCGGCAACCCCATGCGGGGTCGAACGGCGCAGGGTGTCGGCGGGACGCCGGCGGTACAACCGGCATCAGGCTTTCAGCGCGTCCTCGATGCTTTCGAAGATGTCGAAGACATTGATCAGCCGGGTCAGCTCCAGCACCTGGCGTGGCGCCTTGTTCAGCCCGCACAGCGCGAAGCGGACGTGCGAACGGCGCGCCAGTTGCAGCCCCTCCACCAGGGAGGCGACCCCGGAGCTGTCGATGTATTTCACCCCCGTCAGGTTCACCAGGACGCGGTTGTCGCTCTTTTCGTTCAGCGCGTCCAGGATGGTCTGGCGGACCTGCGGGGAGGAATACAGATCAATGTCGCCGACGACGTTGATGACCGCCGTCTGCTCCTGTTTACGCACATCGATTTGAATGCTCATTCGATAATTGCACCACTTTGCACGCGCCGGCCGGGATGAAGCAGCTTGGTGAGCTGCAACTGGTTCTCTCCCTCGCCGAACCGGAAGCGAACTTCGTCCATCACCGACCGGATCAGGTGCATTCCCAGGCCGCCGGGCCGAACCTCTTCCAGGGACCGCGGCTGCAAGCGGGCTACGTGCTGGGGCGCCCGGCCGCGATCGGTCAACGTGAACTCAATCCTGTCGTCCTCTGTCGAGCAAGCCAGGCGAATGTCGCCGTCGGTGCGGCCTCCATAGGCATGGCGAATGATGTTGGCGCAAGCCTCGTCCACCGCCACGACAATGAACCGGGCTTCATCTTCCTCGAAGCCGCAAAGCCCGGCCATCTGCCCGACCACCGAGCGGACCACCCGCAGCAGCCTCGGATCACTTGGAAAGCTAAGCTCCAATTTCAATCCACACACCCGCCTGCGGACGCGCGAATTATACCCAATCAGGCTGGCACCTGCCAAGGCATTCCAGCGGAGCAGCGGAGGCCGGAGGCTGGAGACCGGAGGCTGGAGGCTGACATCCGGCGCCCCCCGCCGCATCAAGCCACGGAATAAGGGACGGGAGCCTCGGCCGGCTGCTGCACGAGCAGCTTGCAACCGCGAAACAGCAGGTCTACCCTTTCCACCATGAAGTACGAACCCAAGCCCATCGACACTTCCGGAGTGCACCTCTCCCAGGAAATCCGCAATCTCACCGAGCTTCTCGCCCGCAACGCCCACGATCTCTGGGCGCAACTTCGGCTCGCACAGGGCTGGACCTATGGACCGCAGCGCGACGACGGCGCGAAGAAGCATCCATGTCTGGTTCCCTACGAGGAGCTCCCGGAGCCGGAAAAGGAGTATGACCGGCGGGCTGCCATGGACACCTTGCGCGCCATCATCGCACTGGGGTATCGAATCCTGCCGCCGGCGAGGTGAGACTCATGAGGACAGTCGAGGACCTGCTGGGGAAGCTCAAAGGGAAGCCGCCATTCGAAGAGCTTCTCGCAATCTGGCACGGGCACGACCCAGAGAGCTGGAACAAGAATCTTCAGCTTTACGTCTTGCTTGGACACCAGTTTGTTAAGAAGGATGAGCCACTGTTCGGCCTGGACGTGCTCACGACCGGACTGGCCCATAACCCCAGGCATCAACGATTGCGCCAGATTCAGGCCCTGGCCTTTGCCGGCACGGGAGCGACGGATCGTGCCCGCGCCATCCTCAAGAAGCTGAAGGAAGAAGGCTATGAAGACGGCGAGACCCTGGGCATCCTCGCGCGAACCTACAAGGACTCCTGGCGGCGGACCGGGAATCGCGCCCACCTGAAGGTGGCTCGAGACACTTATCGGACCGCCTACCGCCGGGCCAGGAACGCCGCCCGGCCCAAGCATGGGGCGGCTCTTTACAACGGGATCAATGCAGCCACCACTTCACTCCTGCTGGGCGAGCTCGAGGAAGCCAGGCGAATCGCCAGGGCGGTGCGCGGGCACTGTCAGAGAAAGCTCCGGAAGGGTCGTGACTATTGGGCAGAAGCAAGCTTGGGCGAAGCGGCGTTATTGTTGGGGGAGCTCGAAGCGGCCAGGAAACATTACGCGGCGGCGGCCGCGATCGATCCGAGCAACTGGAGAGATCTGGCTTCCACCCGGCGGCAGGCGCGCGAGATCCTCCGGCACCTGAACCATCCGAATCCGAGGGAATTGGATGGCTGCTTCGGGATCGGTCCGATCGTTGTCTTTGCCGGCCACATGATTGACACCGCGGAACGGCTCACGACGAAGCCGGAGCGTTTTCCGGTGCGGTTTGCACCGGCGGTGGCATCAGCGATCCGCGAAGTTCTCCGAGGGTTGAAGCCTTCCTTCGGCTGTTCGTCCGCCGCCTGCGGCTCGGACATCCTTTTCCTGGAAGCGATGCGGGATATGGGGTTGCCTGCGCGCGTGGTGTTGCCGTTTGCCAGAGATCAGTTCTGCACCACCAGCATCAAGGTTGCCGCAGCAGACTGGGAGCGCCGCTACCGGGCTCTACTGGAATGGGCGGGTAAAGCCAGAGTCCACGAGGTGTCGGAGCACCCGCTGGTACTCACCAGTGCTTCCTACGACTACGCGAACATGGTCCTGCAGGGGATGGCCGCAATTCACGCCGACCGTTTGGATGCTGACTTGGTCGGAGTCGCTGTTTGGGACGGGGCCCCCGGCGATGGCCCCGGCGGGACGGCCAGCATCGTCGCCCGCTGGCTGGATGCCGGCTTGCAGGTTCAATTCATTCATCCCTCTGGCAAGCCGCTCGGCGAATACGATCGTCCCCTTGCCGTCAGACCTGCCGGCGATACCCGGAACATTGCCGTGCTTTTCGCGGATGTAGCGAACTTCAGCCAGTTGACGGAGGCCCAGATGCCGCTTTTCAAGGACAAGTTCCTGGCGGCTGTGGCCGGCGTCCTCGCCAGGATGGGCAAGCCGGAACTGAGGAACACCTGGGGGGACGGCCTATTCTTCGCCTTCGAGGACGTTCGTCAGGCGGGTCTCCTTGCCTTGGAATTGCAGCAGGAGATTGCGGGAAAAGGCTGGGAAGAGATGGGCCTGCCCGCCGGCCTGAATGTCCGCATCGGACTCCACGCCGGGCCGGCACTCCAGTGCCTGAACCCGGTCACCGATCGCCGGGATTTTCTCGGTTTTCACGTGAGCCGGGGCGCGCGCATCGAGCCGAAGACTGACACTGGTCAGATCTATTGCAGCCAGGAGTACGCCGCCCTGGTCCGCGCCAATGGCATTGACGATTTCACGTTCGAGTACGTCGGCCGCATCGAGCTGCCCAAACAGGCCGGCGTGATTCCACTGTATAATCTGCGCCGAAAGAGATGATTGTTGTGCCCCCCACACGGATCGGCGCTTCGCACGGCGCTGCCGCTGCGGCGATCGTCTTTCTCTGCGGCGCTGAGGGCATAGAATCGACATTCTGGGCCAGGCGCAGGAGGCCGTGTTCAAGTACCTGGAGGCCCTGCCGATGAACCCCGACCAGGGGCAAGTCGATTCCATGCGCCAGCAAGCCCTCCGCGTCGCCGATCTGGTGGATATCGATCCGGAATGGCTGGGCCTGCTGCGCCGCCTGTTTGAAGGATAGTCATGGCACAACCTTGGCAGACTGTCCGGATCTTCATTTCCGCGACATTCCGCGATATGCACGCGGAGCGAGACCACCTGGTCCGCTTTGTGTTTCTATGAGGCATTCGGTCGGCGGTGCCTCATAGGCTCGCGCCGATGAGTTCGAGTTCGCCGTCCCGCCGGTGGTAGCCAGTCGTTTCGACTATCCGCGTGGCGGCACTGAAGCTCTGCCGCGCCTTAGCCTTGTCGTCCATGGCAAGATATAGGCGGGCGTATTCCAGGTGACAGTCAGCTTGGTGAAGGGCCATACCATCCCAGTTGGCTATAGAGATGGCTTCATCGAGGTCGAGTTGCGCGTCCTTGAAGACGCCGCGCGTTCGATGAAGTTCCACCCGTGCCGTCAGACCCCGGGGGAGATAGTCGCGTCTCCCACATTGTCGCAAGTACGCGAGCGCTTGCTCCAGATGGTAGGCGGCTTCGGCATAGTCATCCGTACGTTGCTCCATGGTTTGCATCAGGTGCGCCCTTCCGGCAACAAGATGGTCCAGGCCAACGTGCAGTAGCCGTCCGGTTCGCTGATCGATCTCCAGTGCTTTCGCGGCCCGCTCCAGAACCTCTCGAGATCTGCCTTGACCAAGCAGCAAGTCGCAGTATTGAAACCCGCGCACAGCGTGCAACAACCTGCTTTGCCACTCCCACCGCACAGAGAGTGGAACCGGGGGGAGGTCTTGAGTTTCAAGGGCCAGGGCCACCCCTTTCTGAATCTGCTCCGCGTCCTCGAACAACGCCTTAGCCTCTTGTATGCGACCGCTGTGATGCAGAGCGTTTGCTAAATCGCATCTCCGAACCATTCGTTGAAAAATATCACTGCTTCGCTCAGCCAATTCCACGCTCTTGCAGCCGCAGCTCAAAGCTCGCTCCAGGTCACCGATAGACAGGAAAAGCTGGCTGAGATTGCCGGCATTCACCGCGGCGATTTTCCATAAACCCAGCGAGACATTATGCCTCTCCGCCCCTTCGAGCGCTACTACGGCTTCCTTCAACCTGCCCAAGGCCCGCAAAGCCTCTCCTGCTTCATTCAGAGCAACTCCCTTGTCTGGTTCGTCCAGGCCGGCCGCGGGTTGTCTCCATGGCGGGTCGAAGAAACACGCAAGCGCGGCGAGGTCCGCTCCAAAGGCCCCGAGCTTCTGGGTGCTATAGAATTCGCCGTATCGCCGGGTGCGCCGCAAATACACGTCATCCCAAGCTTCCTGGTGGCGCCCGGCTTCGCAGCCGTGCCGGATCGCGGCGAAAAGCGGGGTCATTTCATCGAGGGTTTCCGGCAGGTCTTTGGTCGGCAGAGACCTGTAATACTCATACAGCCTGCCGTTAGCCTCTTTCCATGCGGCCGGCGCGTTGCGTTTGATCTTTTCCGCAAAGTGCCTGCGGACGAGCGGGTGGCAATCGAGACAGTCCGGATGTTCGGGGTCTTCCGGGTCCAGAAGCCTATCGGCTCGCAGGCGGCTCACAGCCAGCCGCCACTCCTCTTCCGACAACCTCTGCAGCCCAGATGTGAGTGCCTCAATGGGAGGTTCCGCGATCAGAGCGGTGGTGGCAGCAGTCGTAGCGGGACGGTCAAAAAGGCCTATGAGTTGCAGAATGCTCAGATCTGGTTTCCCCTTCAGCCATCCTTCGTACGCTTCCATGATTCGATCGAAAGCATCACTGAGTCGTGACGAGATCTTGTCGCACTGGCGGACATCACCTCCGCAGGCGGCGACTAGGTACTTGCCCAGCAGAGTCAGAGAAAGTGCGTGCCCGTCGAATCTCTTGGAGGCCCCTTCCAGCTCAGGCCGTGTGCCTTTCACCCCGAGTCGTGCCAGGTGTGCCGCGCCGTCCTCCAAACGGAGGTTTCCCAAGTCGATAGATGCAGCGGAGGCAGCACCTTCGAGATCCCTCACCGCCAAGCGGGTCGTGATTACACAGAGCCCGGGGTTGTACCAGACCAACTCACTGAGGAAGCTTTGCAGGCCGGCATCGCTCAGGCGTCCACCGGATTCTTCTGGAGGACCCTGAAGGGTTTCCAGCCCGTCCAGAACCAAGAGAGTTCGTCGCCTTCTAACCAACTCCGCAAGCCGCGCCCCCTTGTCCCAAGGAGTGCCCTTCGCTGGATCGGAATCGCCGAACCACTCGAGGGCGGAAGCGACGAACACGTCTGCGGAGGACTGTTCGCTGTCTCTGATGCCCTGATTGAAGAATGACCACCCGTAGACTAGTTCGGCGCCGCGAAAATTGTCCCGTGACATTCGGGTCAGCCAGCGATTCACCAGTGCTGTCTTGCCCACGCCGCCAAAGCCGACTACGGAGACGATAGTGGTCCCGGAGCTGTTCCAAGCCTCGTCAAGCTTAGCCGCCTCCGTTTCACGCCCAAACAGTTCCGGGCTGGTGCATGGCAGCCTACCGAGGCTAACTCTTTCCGGAGGACTCACGCTTGCCTGCCGCTCACTATGAGGTGCCGGGGAGCCCCGCCTCAGAATCTCGGCAATGTCCCTGACGATCGCAGTCAGGACGGCTCCAGTCTGGAAGCTGTCGCCCGGGGGTACGCGAGGGATTTGGAGATCGCACAGCCACGGGATCGCACTCCAGTCACAGGGACGGACTTCAATCGGGAACATCGGGAACCCGCCGTGCTGCTGGCGCTCCTTCAACTGAGGCAACTCGGTGCTCTTGACGAAGTCTGATTTCAAGAAGTCCTCCGAAAGCAGGAGCACTGCGCCACTGGCGTCGGCGATGGCTCCTGCAATCTTCTGCCGCCACGCTTCGCCCCACTGGATACGGGTGTCGTCCCATACGTCGATACCATGGCGGGCGAACTGCTCCGCCACGCGGGATCGCCAGATATCATCTTCTCGGCAATAGCTGAGGAAAACGCTGGGTGTGCTCATGTATCCCCCACGATGCAGACATTCGCTGCCCCCAGAGGCCGACCCCAGTGGCGATCCGATGTTACCACTCACGGTCGCGGTGCGAGTACAGGAACAGGCAAGCAAGGGGAACCAGCCCCGGTAGGAGCGAAAGAGCCGCGCACCGCCCTTTCGTCTCTACCGGGGCTCGAATTCCTTTGCCGATTCATCCCACGGCTCGGTCGCCGCGGCGACTGCGTTGTAATCTGTCGCCCGCCGCAGGCGGGCTTTGGTTCCGGCTATGCTGGCCCATGTTCTCTCTGGTCCAGATCGCCCCGCCGAGCGCCAGGCGCGACGTGACTCAGGCGCATTCCAATCGCGCATCGGCGTTCGATGGACTCAGGAACGGCTCCTGCATGCGCCAAGCATAGCAGCGGGGCGAACGCTCACTCCCGAGATACCGCCTCGATGAGAGACGGCACGGCGCAGTCGGCTCACACGGCGGCCGTTTCTGGGCTTTTTTCCCGCCGGGTGTTCGATGAATCTGATGTCATGAACAAGGAGCCCTCTGCTCTCGCCAGTTGGACACCGGAGCAGATCGCTCTCGGCAAACGGTGGGCCGAGACGTGGAGGCTCGCGGGAGCGGACCTGGGACGCATCCGCCGGAAGGAGATCCGGGGACTCGACACCTATCGAGCCATCGCGCGGCTCTGCGGTCCTGCCGACTACACTCGTGCACCCCGCGCGCCCAAGCCGTTTTCGGGCCTGGTCGAACAGCAGCGATGGTTCATGAAGGGGACCGGCCGTGACTGAGGAGGCGCCGGAGATTCCCGCTCAACTGGAGCGCCAGCGGTACAACTCCTGTGGGATCTTCGGCGTGGAACCCCACCCGACATGATCGGAACCACACCAATCGTTCTGCGCCCCCCTTTTGCCTGACACCTGAGGGGCTTGCAAAATTCGGTGGCTGGGGGTGCTCGCCACCGCCGAGCATGCCCGCGACCCGTCGGTGGGCTACAGCAAGCTGGGCGCCCTGCGGGTGAGTTTGGGGGAACCGGCGCGGGCGCAGGAGAAGACTTTTCACGCCAGCAGATGTCCCAGCGGGATGGCAAAGAGTTTGCCGTCCAGTTGCACCGCTTCGCGGCCGTTATAGGCCAGCACGCCGGCAGCAAACGCGGGCGTGCGGTCCGCGAAGGCGCGTAGCCCGGAGAGGTCGCTCTGAGTCCAGCGCGTGGCCGCCTTGACCTCGATAGCCAATACCCTGCGGCCGGCCTCAATCACGAAGTCCACTTCGTGGCGCCCCTGTTCGTGCCAATAGGCGAGATGCGCCTCCGGGTGGTGGGCTTCGAGCAGCGCGGCCAGGTTCTGCGCCACGTAGGTCTCATACAACGCGCCGCGCAGCAGGTCGTCACGGCCGGGTTCGAGGCGGGTCACACCCGCCAAATGCGCCGCCAACCCGCTGTCGGTGACGTGCAGCTTGGGAGACTTGATGAGGCGCGAACTGCGGTTCTTGAGGAATGGCGGCAGGCGGCGGATGAGGAACGAAGCTTCCAGCAAATCAAGGTAACGACCCGCCGTGGCGGCGTTGAGCTTGGCGTCGCGGGCCAGGGTGCTGACGACGAGCACCTGTCCGGTGCGTAGCGCGGCCAGTTGCGCCAGCGTCCGAAAAGCCACCAGATCGGTGATCTGCGACAACTGACGCACGTCGCGCTCCACGTAGGTCTGGACATATCCCCGAAACCACTCCGCCACGGCGTCCGGCGGCCCCAGGCACGCCGGCGGCAGCCCGCCCGCCAGTACTTCCCGCTCCGTCACCGGTTTGGCTGCACCACGCGGCAACGCCTGTCCACGGATGAACTCCGTGAGGAAGGGCGGCTTGCCGGTCTTGCCGCGCGCCTCGCGCCGGGACATGGGATGCAGGCTGAAGTAGGCGGCGCGTCCCGCCAGCGTCTCGGATACATGGCTGAGCAACGCCAGATTCGCCGAACCGGAAAGGATGAAGCGGCCGGGACGCCGCTGCTGGTCTACGCTCTTCTTGACGGCCAACAGGAGTTCCGGGCAACGCTGCACCTCGTCCAGGATGGCGGAGTCCGCCAGCAGCGCTTCGGGATTTGCCCGGGCGGCGGCCAGGGTGGCGAAGTCGTCCAGTGTGCGGTAAGTCCGGCCCGCCGCCAGCGACTCCTCGCGCTGAAGCAGGGTGCTCTTGCCGGTCTGGCGCAACCCGGACAGCACGACCACCGGCAAGTGCCGCAGGGCCTGCACCAGCCGGGACGTGATTTCACGAGGCAGATAGTCTGTCATGAACAATCATATGATAGTGGCAATATGACACCAATGCAAGTCGATTCGCGCCTCGAGGAATCCGGGAAGCGCCGGACGCCGTTCAGGCAGGCATCCGGGAGGTGGACTGGCGGACCCCCCACTTCCGGTCGCGGCTCTGGTCGGGCTGGCGCTGTAAACCTGCCCCCTCTTGCCTGGCACCTGCTAGAATACCGCTATGCGGCACCTTCTCGTACTGGCGTTGTTTTTAGGGCTGATTGCGCCGGCGGCCGGGCAGCGGCCGCACGTGGACAGGACCGTGGATCAGACCCTGCCCACCTCGCCTTCCAAGATGCTCAAGCAGCAACACGACGAGTTAAAGAAGCTGAGCTCCAAGCTGACCGAGCTGGCCAACCAGGTGGAAGAGGATCTGGACAAGGGCGGCGAGAACGTGCTGCCGCTGAACACCCTGAAAAAACTGGACGAAATCGAGAAACTGGCGCGCAAGATACGCAGCCGCATCAAGCAGTAGGGCCGCATCGGCGGCTCCCGGCCTCCAGCCCCCGGTCTCCAGCCTCCAACCTAACCTCTGGCTTCCGCCGCGAGCTTCTTGAGCAGCTTGGTCTGCTCGGTGCGCGACTTGGCTTTTCCGTCAAGAACGGCGGCGAAGAACTGGTCCAGGATGGCGCTGAAGCGGGCCGTGCCCGGCGCCACGCC
>Ga0315280_10010234_pt1 | contig 11816 bp, 16 predicted proteins | sample YL17G06_40_MG_FD_203697 | JGI IMG/M metagenome (GOLD analysis project Ga0315280, IMG submission 203697) | Sediment microbial communities from Yellowstone Lake, YNP, Wyoming, USA - YL17G06_40 | ecosystem: Environmental > Aquatic > Freshwater > Lake > Sediment | place: USA: Wyoming | collected... | reverse complement strand
CGGGAACCGGAATGGAAGAACCCATTTCTTTATTTAAAGCTTTTACAATATTACTCAAGGTCGGAGTTATTTGAGTGTCAATTGCTTGTTCTATACCACTCCTAATCATCTTATCCATCGTCTCCAAAACGTTTTTTTCTATTTCTAGCCTATTAATTACTTTAAGTTCTCTCGTTATATCTTTTTTAGGTAAGATAAAGTTTAAAATAAACGCCGCAATACCCAGAATACTCGCTATATATCCTATTGTCTCCATCATGGCTTTAATCTTTTTTCGCCATGTGTGCCAATTTAGATACCGACTAAAAATTTGCTTTATCATTTTTATATCAATTTTAGAAACAGTAAATTCTATTATTTTATTACATCTTTGCTTCAACTTTACTACCCACTTGTCCATTATTTAATCATTTGTTTATTAGCTAGTGGATGTTTTTTCTTTACTTTTTATCACCTCTTTCTAACAGTCCAATTATACCACTTCTTGAAACAGCCTGAAAGAATAAACTCGCGAGACAAACCTCAAGACAACCTTGCAAAGCAAGAGTTTTCTTAAGTTTTTTCTCGTGCTCTTTTGCAATCTTTCCTCTTAGCTTTTGGGATTTCCATAAATCCCCTCTAAACTTTCAAAGAAAGATTAGAGCCTCCCCCCGAAACTTTTAGCTTTTCGTGTAAAAGCCCAATGCCCGACTTCATCAGGGCATCTCCCCAAAACCCGAGTTAATTCTGAGGTTAATTCACTTGCAAATAGAGGAGGCTCCATTAACTCCGCCTCGCTCTCATTTACAAGCAAAAGAAATAAGGGGTACCCTCCTGCCAAGGCATTCCACCCTTCTTAATTCTTTTGGCCTTCGGCTTCAAGAGCTTACAGAATTCCCTCTCCTTTGAAATTGTTATCAGTTATGGCCTTTTGAGGTTAATTGGCTTTGTTCATAGGGTAAGGTTTTGGCTTTCCCTCTTGAACTTGGCTTTCCCTCTTGGGCTAATTTCAATATAAATGTAAGGAGGTAAGAGAAAATGAAAACAATACAGGAAATAAAATCCAATTTTGAGCAGATTCTGAGTGAAGTAAGCAAAATTCCAGAGATAACACAGGATTCAGCAACTCAGATAGCAGCAGTGATTTTGCAGGAATCTGGAAAATTTGAGAGAACAGAGATGATGAACAACAACAGAAACAACAATAATGGCAATAACAAGCCAGTAACGCAGAAACAGCTTAAGTATCTTCAGGATTTGGGGATTGCATTTACCCCGAACATGACAAGCAGAGAAGCAAGCAGATTGATTGAGCAGTCGCGCAGCAACGGAAAGGGCAGATAGCTGCCCTTCTCTTTCTTTAAAATGGCGGAATACATCATCCACTTTGAGAGCGTTTTCCTCTGGGCTTCGGATGAGCAGGAAGCATATGAAGAAGCAGGGAAACTTATCAGTGACGGCGATATTAAAATTGACCTGATTGAAGAAAACTAAAATGACAGATGACTTCTGGTATAATGCAGGGAAAGGCACAATAGTAAAATAAGAGAATTTCGGGCGTTAAATCTTTTTTCCAACGATTTGTATATGTCCAGCTAATCCAACTATGGAAGGTTCATTATTATATTTCAATTCAAGTCGGAGTATTTTGTTATACATTTTTTTATCGGATAAGACTTTTTCAATTTCATCTCTGGAAATTGACCTAGCAAAAACGGGTTTCCCAATTATTTCAACAACTTTTAATCCGTTGTTTTCAAACAGATTTCTTAATTCTCGAACGGTAAAGTCATGCTCAAGATAATCCCCATTTGGAAAGATGGTTTTGTGTTTCTTTTCAAGTATAGACAACTGACTAAAATCTCTTTTTGCAATCATTCTGTTCAATCTTGAAAAGAAACTATCTATTGAAATAACAACATAGGAACCTTTTTTAACGACCCGCGAGAGCTCTTTCACTGCCTTTTGAGGATTGCCACAATACCCCACAGGATCGCCCTCTGCAATAACCATATCAAACGAATTGCTGTTGAAATCATCCATGCTCATTATGTCAGCGTATTTGAACTCGATTTTATCACTCAATTTTTCTTTCTTTGCAATCTTTGAGCCTGCATCTAACATTTTTTGAGCAATATCTGTGCAGACCATTCTAAATCCTAACTTTGCAAGTTTTCTTGACCAAAAACCAGTGCCTCCTCCTGCATCTAAGATTAAAGAGTCTTTTTTCGGAAGGTATTTCTTGATATTTGCAAAGGTTATATCGAAATAAAGTTTCCAATAATATCCAGAATATTCTGATCCATACTTTTCGGCGATTTTATCATGAAAAATAGTCGATTGTGTTTTTTTCATATATTTCATCTCTTTTAAGATTATAAGATTGTTTTTATTTATAGAATTATCTAGACTGAAATTCTCTCTTAATAAAATTGCCTTGCCCGAATAATACTGCATATAACAAATATTGAATGCGTTAATTTAATAAATCCCATATCAGATATCATTTTATCCCATATTTAAACCATGTCAATTCAAACCTGATTGATTGATAGAAACCCATAAAAGGGGTTTACTTTTTCTTCTTTATTTTTTATTTTTCTTCTTTTTCTTTATTTTTTATTCTAACCTTTTATCAATATTTCTTACTATATCCTTCATATAACTTTCTGAACTCTTTAATGTGTTTGAAGAAGTACCTTCTACCATGAAAAATATGTTTTTATTACGACAAACGCCTGTTGCAAATTTAGCCTGTATACCATAATCTAATTCATAGCCAAAGCACGTTGCTTTTGTTGTGGGCATATTGATTTCAGTATAGCCACCTTCTTGCTTGACACCATTAACAAAAATATCGTAATACAATTTTGCATTTTCAATTGAAGAAAACTTGTATATGTCCATATTTACACCGATTAAACCATATGTGCCTTCAAGTTTAGAAATAGCCATGAGTTTTGCAGATTCTAACCCTACAGAGCTTGGTATTACTTTGATATCTAAATCCTGTGAAGAATCTATTGTAAACTCAGTTGGGATTTCGCCTCTCGAAGGGAACATATCATCGAGAGATTTTGTAATTAAAGTATCTGTTGGAGGCTGTGTATTTGAAGAACCTGTTGTTGCTGTTTCAGTTGATGGTGCATTCGTTCCTTTATCGGAAGGAATAAAAACACTGAATATACCCAAGGCAATAAATATAAACAGAGTTATTGCCCACCAACTTTTGTACCAAGCTTTCTTTACTTTGGCTTCAGCCATGAACAGACTATTTAAACACCTTATTTAAATTTTTTTGTTTCCTTGATTTTTCTTTTTTCCCCTTCGGTAGCCGCTGACGGCTACAAAGATATTTATATGGGCTTGCCTTGAATAAATTCAATATGAGAAAATATTCTGTAGGAGCTGTAGAAAAATCTGGAAAGAGCCGAGAGACATTCCTGTTGAGGAAAAAGCAGTTGTGCATACTGCGGTGAAAAGGTGGTGAAAAAATGAGGCGCATTCACTTTGGCAAAATCAGAGATGTAAGGCTAACAGAGAGTCCAAGATTTTTTAATCTTTATGTCCAGTTTTTTAAGTGGTATTTTGAGGTGATTTTATGATTAATGTCAAGCAAGATGATTACTAAAGAGGCTTAATTTTTATTATTCTTTTTCTTTTTTACTTTATTTTTGTTTTCGCCTTTCAGCAATTCTCTCTGCAAAACATCTTTTGCATTTTTTATAAACATTCTTACAAGTGCTTCTGTGTCTTGATTTACAAACCTTTCGCCTGCTATATCCATGCCTAACTCTTTCCACTTCCTGAATACATCTAATAACCCTTGCGTTATTTCCATGTCTCGCGAGTATGCCTCAGATTGATTGCACATTTTACAGATTAAGCTTGTATCTTTTAAACATTTTTATTCTTCCAACAGTTCAGACCAGTTCTCTTTTATCCATTTTTTAGCTATTTGAACTGCCTTTCTCTTGTTATTCAAGCAAGGCATTGGAATTGTCTTTACCTTTGAGCCTACACCGGCATAATTGCCTTCATCATCTGTGTTGTTTATAATGTAGCCGTGTATGCGGCCGTCGTGCAAATTGCTGACTATAATATAAGGATATGTCTTACCCTCTATGCCAACTCCGTATTCACCATCACCCATATAGCTTGTTACTATTTTTCTCTTCACCATAACAGATTTAAACTATGGATTCTTATAAAGATTGCTGAACATCAACATATATCTTGATATCGATGTTAAGCCATAAAAGGGGTTTTAGCTTATTCAACCCCAATTTAAGGCTTTCCATCTCATAGCTGTGTGCCCCAGCTCTGATTGTCGAGGGCTGATGCCACTCTGACAATCGAGGGGGCACTTCGTGCCTCTCTGCCACGACTTCACTACTACTCGCCTATGCTACTCTACCTATACTTACTACTCACCTAATTCTTCTACGACGCTACCTCTTGCTCTGCCTTTACTATCTCTGACGCCTCTTCCACTTACTTTTACTCTTACTAACGCTACCACTCCCGCGCACACTTGGTTTAATTCTTCTACTTTAATTTGTTTATTTTACGTAACCCTTTGATTTACTTTGACTTATTTTTATTTCTATATTAGATGGGGATATAATAGGCGAGAAGAAACAGAAACAGATCAGGCTTGAGATTTTCTTGTTTTAATTTCAGCATTCCTGTTATTTGTAGTTAATTCCTGGGTCCTCCTAGCCTTGACAGCGAATTTTCCAAGCGCCTCCCATATCTTCTCATTTTCTCTTTTTAATTCGCTTATTTCCTTTTCCAGTTCATGCTTTTTCTCTTCAGGCAGCTCTTCAAGCTTATACACCTGATTTTTCAGCATATTCTTTATTTCCTGCTTATCTAAATGGGTATATGTCTTGCTCATATCTGAACTATGCCCCATAAACTTGATTGCTGTTTCCTTGCTTATCTTGTTCTCATCGGCCAATCTATAAAGTTCAGTAGCTCGTGAATGCCTTAGCAAGTAATTCCAGCCTTCTCTCCCAAGAGCTTTTTTAGTCAGATTCCTGAACCAGCTTGAGACAGAGTTCTTATCAACAGGCATATTCTTCTTTGATTTAGAAGGAAAGACATAAATGCTTTTTATCCCTGTATTTTCTTGCTCCTCTTTAAGCTTCTGTAAGTAGAAAGTGGCCTCTTTGACAAATATAGTTCTTGCCCTGCTTGTCTTTGTTGCATATATGCCTATTTCAGAAATATCGCCATCAATATTAAACTTTATGCTATCCCATTTAAGAGTTCTGCATTCAATAGTTCTTAATCCGGCCTCGTATTGAGTTATCAAGAAAGATTTCCAGAATAATTTAGTCTCATGCTTCATTAACTTCTCTATATCCTGTTTTGTGAAGATTGTTTGGGCATTTATCCTCTCCTCATTTCTTGATTTTGAGCTTTGCTTTATATCCTGCAAATCAGCAAACCTTATACTCCAGTCAGGAAAAGCATATTTCAGAAAGTTCTTAAAATCAATTTTTAAGCCATTTTTAACTTCATTCTTAAGCCAAGAGGTGTTTATTATTGCTGTTATCTGCCTGACTTCATTCAAGTTTATTTTCCTCAAATCCTTCTGTAAGATATATCTTAATTGAAGGATATACCTTTTAATGTCAAGCAAGTCCCTTTCTGCTGAAACTCCTCTTGCCTTCCTGTATGTTATATAATCTTCCAAGAGCTTCTTTTCAGAACTGCTTAATTTATCATAAAATCTCCAGATTTCTCCTCTTTTGAACTTGGGATATTCTTTTAACATAAGATATACAGAGAAAAAGACTTTATAAATGTAGCGTTGTAAAGTTCGTAATAATGTGTCTGTTGTCCCACGTCGGCGTAAGTTTTTAGAACTTTAAGACGTTTGAACTGCCTTTGTAAGCTCTATATCTCTATTATATGAAAGAAGTTTAAAAATTTATTGTGTCAATATTATTCAAACCGAGTCCAAAAGCGGCATAATTATTGACCTTCAGAAGATTTTTTCTTTGCCTCACAAACAAGTGTATAAAATAACCGAATGCTGTTATAAATATCTTTTAATATGTTTTCCTTCTCTTCCAAGCTGAACTCACTCTTGTAAGCTGAGGGGACCGATGTCTCTGACTGATTCAATTCCTTTATCTGCTCTTTCACTTTCTTCTCGTAATAAGTTTCCATCTTCTCCCTCAGCCTCATGCAGAAATTCATCCCGCCAGAAACAGTTAAGGCACACATCTATGTTTTCAACTCTGCCATTAACAACTCTTGTGCTCATTATCAACTCGGACTGATCCTGCTTTCCACAATACTTGCATGCCCTGTATGTCATAAAACTATGTTTCAGCAATGCTTTTATTGTCTTTTCACCAATCTATATTACTTGTAATCATCAAAGCCATAATCAATGCCTTCAGGTAATGTGTAGTAATCTCCGCCAAATCCCTTATGCTTTATAATATAGCAGAACTTCATACTTAAGTCTCTAAGCACATTATCCATATCAATGACTTTCTTCTCTACATTCAACATGGATTTTGCTATATTTAGTACAGCTCTTACTACTTTGGTTTCCAAATTCCCCTTAGTCATTTTTTCCTCAGCCTTTTATCTGCCCTGCATTAACAGCCAAACTTCTGCTTCTTTTCTCTGCATTTTCAAGGATTGCCTTGAGGTAATTCACAGATTTTATGATTGGCTGCTCAATCCCCGGCACTCTTATTATTACCCATTTCCCGTCCCTGCTCACATTGATTTTTGGCTCGATTCTGTTCTGGTTTGATTCTTGGTTTTCCATTTTTAATTTTTGCCTCCTGTTTTAATTCTCAAGGAGTAACAAGTTTAAATATATTTTCACCATGGAATATTAATGAGGAGAAACCGTAGAATAAAGGCTTATACAGTTTGTACAGGGATTGGGGATTTAAACTTTGTAAGCAAAGAGTGGTGTGAGAAAGAAAATCCTTGACTTTGGTTTTGATTATGATAGATTTATAAGTAGAAAAATATAGTAAATATTGGGAAATTTTGCAAAATTTCCTATGCCAAAAAGAATAAAGAAGAAAAATAAACTTAAAGAAATAAGGATCCATGAAGGCTTATCCATCTCAGAGTTATCAAGATTATCTAATGTTAGTCCCCCGACTATAAGAAAAATAGAATCTAGCGAATCCTCCACAGAAGTTACAAAAAATAAAATAATTATCGGTCTTAATAAAAATCCCGATAAGACAAAAGGATATATTTTTAAGGGTGTATTTCCTCGATAATATATAAAATGAAATCTTCACCGACATTAGTCAGCGGCTTCATTAAAGGAAAAAAATTATATCTTACTTATGTTTTAGAAATTCAGAAATATTTATGGAGGATGGCAATTCCTCACTCTGCTTAAAAGCAGGGGTATCATTGCCATAAATGTAATGAACTTATTACGGCTGTTTGCTGACGAAGAAAAAATCGGTTCAAAAGTAGCTACTTTACTTAGTAAGAAGGAACATCTTAAAGAAATTATTATTGAAGGAATAAATGAATATATAAAAAATGAGTTCCGCACTCAAGATTATCAACAAGTAAGAGAAAAAAATAAAGCGCTTATTGAAGAGTTAGAAAATTCTTTATATAAAGAATTTTATGAAGAAATTGATATAAAAATAAATCAACTACAATTACTCCAGAAAGAAATATCACGAAATTATCCCTTAACAAGGTCTTGATTAGTTTAAGAAAGTATATTCCTTTCTCAGTATATTCCATATTTCTCACTATTCTTTTTTAATAAAGTCAGATAATAGGTTTCTCTTGTAATTTAAACACAACTACCATTGTGGGTGTAGCAATGTTCGCTTTTATAAAACGTTGTTTACGTAATGCGATATTATGTGCATCAATAGTGTGGATTATTTCTAATTTATCTGCCTGTTCTTTAAATCGTTTCCGCGATGAACCTTCAACTAAACCATATGAGGGGATAGAAAGTAAAATAAGCTGCCTTGAGCAATCTTTAAATAGCCTAAAGCTTGAAATTCATAATCTCTCAGTTGAAGTACATAAAATTCTATCTCATTCCAACAAGAGGAAATTTTCACTTTTTGATTACTTCGATCTGTGTGCGTTTTTTGTATTTATTATTACTTGTGTTTGTGTCTTTTTCTTAGTTATGGCCTATATTGACCCTCCTGAAAAATTTACTAAAGGTCTCATTTGTCTTTTTATGTTGCTCATCCTATCTTTCATTTTTAGTTTTATAAGTAAATTCCCCCATATTCTTTATTTTTTGGGTGGTGTATCTGCTACTTTTTTTATTTTGCAATTAATATTCCCCCATTCAGCAACAGATATCAGCAAAATATCCAATTATATCTTTAAATTGGTTCAATTTGATGTGACTCCCAAAGATGTTACGGAAAGGATAAAACAGCGCTTGCTTAAGAGTAATTTTAAGGTATAATAGTAAAGAAATACGGAGGATTTATATGCCATTTTTTTACCGAGCTAAGATTAAAGAAACTATCGCTAAGAATCTTGGGAGTGCCTATAAAGCAATCTATGTTTCAATCTTTGATAGCGATAATCTGTTGGATGAAACAGGAAAAAAAATTTTTATGGCTATTAAAGGTCTGTTTCATGAATCTTCTCCATTTATCGTTGATCTTGATGAAGAGGCTAAGATATTCTTGGATTCTCTAAATCATAAATGCTGCGAACTTAATCTAGAGGAATATGACAAATTAAGTCCTAAATGTAAACTAGAAGTCTTAACGGAAACTCAATCACGGTTGTTATGGTGCTACAAAGGTAAACCACCAGATCAACCAAAAGAACTACGGGAGGATGATTATTATAATGCTAAACGATATATTGGTTTCTTGTTGGCTGATTTGCTGCTTATCCGTTGTTCCGGACGGATTTGCCCTGAAGATGTTATAGACCCGAATCAATGTCTCTTCCCAGAATACATAGAATATTTACAAGGCATCAGTATCGAAGAGTATCTAAAATATAAAGCCTATCTGACTTGGGATAAAAGAAATAAAAATAACTTCCCGAGAGATCATGGAAAAGAAAACGAAGATTATTTTAATGCTATGGCATTTCTAGACAATACTACTATGAGAAATTGCAGGAAAAGAAACTGCAAAGTTATTTTACCTTTATGGAAAAAAATAATAGAAAAGAAAGACCTCATGCGGCAACAAAATATACTCTCCATAATCGCGAAGGCAAAAAAGGGGGCCTTAGTGAGATTATTTGCAGATGCTACTTCTTATGCATATAATCGCGACTATTTCGAAGCTTATATAGATAAATTTGTTGATAGTTTCTATAATGGCATACTTTCATTAATTTGCAGGGATGCAATTCCTGAAAAAGAGATGATAGAAAAGATTATTTCTAGTGTTTATGAAAATCCCAAAGTAGTTAACATGTTCGAATTTATTTTAAAATGCTTCTTAGTATCCAAGTTAAGCCGAGAAGAACATGATTCAATAAGAGTAATTTGGAAAAAAGAACCATTAGAAGCCATTTGCGTAATGTAAGAAATTGGGCCTTTTATAGCCATGCCCGGGGCTTTTTAGTGATAGTGTTAGTATTAGCTTTTCCCCGCTGATGTCCTTATTCCATTCCTGAAATAAGTGAGAAGGGTGTCTCACCCTCGTAGGGGCTGGTTTTAAGATAACCGGCAACTTGTTCTTTTGCTAAACGTTGTATGCCTCTAGAACTGTTGTCTGCAATTCCTCTTTCAAGGAATCCTCCAGCAACATAACTGTCGGATACCACTTGCCATCCTTGCCTTGAGTAGAGGGCATTGAAACGTACAAACCATTTCTTCCATCGGCAATTCTTACACCTTTAATTAACACCTGCCCGTTTATAATCACATCAGCAAATGCCTTAAGATGTCCATTATTCTCAAAGCGATACAGCCTCGCAACTTCTATCATCTTCGTCACCCCCTTTCCTGATTGGTTAAAAGATACTCGTATTGCTTCTTCTCCTGCGGATAGTTTTCCAAGAATTTTGCAAGCTTTATGCATGATGAACAAAAGCCGTAGTCCTCGCAAAAGTCGCAGAAAGGCAGCACTTCCGAGATATCCATATTCTTGGTTAACTCGCATTCCTTGCATTTAAAACTGATACAGTTATCACAAGGCATATTATTTAAGCTAAAGTAAGGGCAGTTCTGGCAGTCCTGCGTAGTGCACCTGTCGCAAGGGAGTTTATCCTGCTTAAAGCCAAACTGCTCTTGGCTATGCTCCTGAGTGGCGAGCGGATTAAAGAGTTCTTTTTCCGCTATCTTGGAAAAGTCTATCTCAGGGCAGCCGGTTAGATATAGTTCTACTTTCTGATAGCCGAAACCATTACAGGGAAGCTTTATCTTTTTGGTGGCAGCGCATCCTGAGCTTGAGATAACTATGCTGTAAACATAAAGGTTCCTTGCGTGGTGGTTATCTTGGGAAGAATGAAATGCGCCCATCTCGTGGTGTGAATGCAGTATCCCTTCACCTCCTAAATCTTCTTGAAACTCGCATTCAGTTGAATTTACTTTTTGCTTAGGGATTTTAAAATCCTTGATTGAGCCATCCTTAACCCAGAATACTGCTCCCCATTCCTTGCTTCCCATACGCTGCAGGATATACAACCACTGGCTAAAGATACTCCAGGGGATTTTAAGAACTTCCTTATTTTCTTCATCCAAACAGAAGCTGCACTCACCATAATTCTTTACCTTTACCTCCAATAGATTGGAGTTTTTGACTTGTTTATCATCTAAGCTAAACATTTCTCATGCCTCCTTGTTGTTTTAATGTACTTCTCCAATGCCTTTTCAAGCATTGCATCCTCAATCTCTCCTCTTTCAATCTGGCTGATGATGTCGTTAAAACACTCATCTTTTGCCTCTTCTTTTAACTTTTCTATATCATCTTCGCTGTAACGCTCCTCGCAGTTTTCGCAATAGCCATAGCCATCCTCATCGGGGTCAACTTTGTTGCAATCAGAACATTTACTACAGTCATCACAGTAACCGTAGCCGTCAGGAATGTAATCCTCAATATTGTCTAAGATGCTCTCTTTCTCCTCATCGCGGGCATCGTCAAGGATTTTCTCATTGACATAGCTTGAGTTCTGGATATGCAGCTTGCCTAAATCATCCATCAGGCAAAGCTCTTTGTAGGTACGAGATGCTACTCCTGCTGCGGCAGCAAAGGCCGCTGGAATAACCCATGAAGGAGTTGAGGTATAGCCTTCCTGTAATTCTACCTCCTTAAAGGTAAGCGGGAAGGTCTTTGAGACATTTAGCGTTGTTCCGTCATAGCCAATTCTTTGATAAGAGAGTTTATTCTTCTTGCAGTAGGCGCAGATAATCTGCTGGCTTTTTAGATTATCAGTACAGCAGAAGATAACTCCTCTTAAGACCCGGCAGTTTTGAGGGTTTTCAATGCGGCTGTCGTGAGTTTCAATGCGAATAGGTTTTCGTATCTCATGGATAAACTCTTTGGCTGCCACTATTTTTTTAAGGCCGACAAAGCTATCCTTTAGAGGCAGGCGGTTAAGATTTGATACTTCTACTGTATCAGCGTCAATAAGAATTAACTCCTCAACCCCTGACATAGCTAAAAACAATGCGGTCCAGAAGCCTGTGCCGCCTAAACCTATTACTGTAGCCACCCTTGGTATCTCTAAATCGCCTATTAAATTCTGGCGTTCATAAAGTGTTTCCTGTAACATAATAACCACCTCCTTAAAGCAGCTCTTCGATAAGATGCTCTTTTAGTAACTTCTTTAACCTGGTATTTGCGTCTTCTTCCTTGTTGGATAAAATGCTTTTAAGC
>Ga0315280_10010233_pt1 | contig 11816 bp, 7 predicted proteins | sample YL17G06_40_MG_FD_203697 | JGI IMG/M metagenome (GOLD analysis project Ga0315280, IMG submission 203697) | Sediment microbial communities from Yellowstone Lake, YNP, Wyoming, USA - YL17G06_40 | ecosystem: Environmental > Aquatic > Freshwater > Lake > Sediment | place: USA: Wyoming | collected... | reverse complement strand
AGGGTGAGGCGGTATCCGGTCATAGCTAGGTGGAGGGACGACATCTTCCTGACCATCGCCTCCATTGCATGCTTCCAGCCGCACGTCACTAGTGGGGACGTCCCGCCGCCGTTCAACCCCCTTACAATTTCGCAGCCCTGCATAAGGATGAACGACCTTGACAACGTGGGCAAGACCGGCGGGAGGCACCTCAGCATATTCGAGATGATGGCCCACCACGCCTTCTCGTCCAAGGATAAGGAGGTCTACTGGAAGGAGGATACCGTGAGGTACCACCACGAGTTGCTGACAGAGGACCTGGGGATAGACGAGAAGGAGATTGCGTACATCGAGCACTGGTGGGAGGGAGGCGGCGACGCAGGACCCGACCTCGAGGGGATAGTCCGCGGGCTTGAGCTCTCCACGCTCGTCTTCATGCAGTACAAAAAGGTCGGCAACGAGTACCGGGATCTCCCCCTAAGGATAGTGGATACCGGTTACGGGCTCGAGAGGTTCACGTGGGTCTCGCAGGGGACGCCCACAGCCTTCGAGGCGATATACGGGAGGTTATTCAACGACTTTATCAAGCTCTCAAAGATAGGGAAGCCCGACGCCAAGGTTATGGCCGAGTCGACGCGGCTCGCCGGCATGATGAATGTCGTGGACGAGGGGTCCCTTAAATCTGCCAGGAAGCACGTGGCCGACCTCCTCGGAATGGACGCAGAGTCCTTGGAGCACCAGCTTGAACCCATGGAGACGGTTATGGCAATCCTCGACCATACCAAGACCCTAGCCTTCATGTTCAGCGACGGCGTGGTCCCATCAAACGTTCAGGCAGGCTACCTCGCGCGCCTGATCGTGAGGCGCGTCAAGAGGATGATGGAATCCATCGGGATGGAAACTCCGCTCTCCGAACTGCTCTCCATACAGATATCGTACTGGAGGGATCAGTTCCCAGATCTGGCGGAGAGCGTCGACTACGTCACCAAAGTCGCAGATTTGGAGGTAAGCCGCTACATAAAGACCATAGAGCAGGGGAAGAGTCTGGTTCTTCGAATAATAAAAGAGGAGGGCATCAGCAAGGCCGGTGCGCTCCCGCTGGACAGGCTCATAGAGCTCTATGACTCCAACGGGCTACCGCCGGAGATCGTCAAGGAAGTCTCCGAGACCCAGGGCATAGAGGTAGAGATCCCAGATACCTTTGACACCATAGTCGCCGAGAGGCACTCTGCCTCGAGCCCATCCGCGGACGCAAAGACCGCGCAGAGGGACATCCTCGAGGGGGTTCCCGCCCTGCCCGCCACGATCCTCGCCTACTACAGCGACCCGAAGGCGCAGAGGCTTAAGGTCAAGGTCCTCTACTCTGATGAAAAGCGCATCGTTCTGGATCGGACCATCTTCTACCCGGAGGGGGGCGGTCAGCTGAGCGACTCGGGCAAGATAACTGGAGAGGGGAAGGCGGCCGACGTCCTAGACGCTCAGAAGTCTCGGAACATTGTGGTCCACTTCGTGAAGGGCGGTGCCCAGTTCCGAACGGGCGAGGAGGTGGAGTGCGTCGTGGACTGGCAGAGGAGGATGAGCCTGGCGAGGCACCACTCCTCAACCCACATACTCCTGGGCGCCGCGAGGAGGGTCTTGGGGGAGCACGTCTGGCAGGAGGGCGCGCAGAAGAGCGTGGACAGGAGCCGCCTCGACATTTCCCACTACGAGAAGGTGACCCCCGCTCAGCGGAAGGAGATAGAGCTCGTGGCCAACCGCGTCATCCAAGAGTGCAGGCAGATAAAGACCTACTTCGAGGAGAGGAACAAGGCGGAGCAACGATTCGGTGTCAGGCTCTACCAAGGCGGTGTGGTCTACGGTCACACCATCAGGGTGGTGGAGATCGATGGTTGGGATGTGGAGGCGTGCGGAGGGATCCACTGCGCGAATACCGGAGAGATAGGCCTGATCAAGATAATGAAATCAGAGAGGATCCAAGACGGTGTGGAGAGAATCGAGTTCGCCTCGGGCGAGCCTGCGATAAAATTCGTCCAGTCCGAGGAGTCCGTCCTGCAGGAGGTCTCGAAAACCATAAACTCCCCGGTGGAGAGGGCGGAGAAGGCCGCCTCAAAGCTGATGGAGGACTTCTCAGACTCCAAGAAGGATCTCGACCGGCTCCGCAGGTCCTTGGCAATCGAGATCTACCCCACGGTCATCGCCTCGGCAGAGCCCGTGGGCAAGTTCAAGTTTGTATCGAAGGTCTTCGAGAGTCTCTCAGGCGGGGATCTCCTAGCTGTCGGCTCCAGAACTGTAGAGCTGGCGCCGTGGGCAGTTGTGCTCTTTGCCTCGAGGGCTGACGGCAGCATAGTGGTCATGACAGGCGCCGATGCTATGAAAGCCGGCGCCAACGCAGGGAAGATCGCAGAAGCCGTAACAGCCACGCTCAAGGGGAGGGGAGGAGGAAAACCCGACGTGGGACAGGGAAGGGCTCCGCCCGCTGAGCTGAATCGTCTCGGCGAAGCCGTCTCGAGGATCAAGGCCCTACTGGAAGATATTTATAGAAAGAAGGCGAAGTGAATCATTCGACTCTGGGTGTGATACCTTGTCCATCGACTTCCGGCAGCTGGAGGAGAAGTGGCAGAGGCGCTGGGAGGAGGCCCGCATATTCGAGGCCAACCCTGACCCGTCGCGCCCAAAGTTCTATGCTACCGTGGCTTACCCTTACCCCAACGCCCCCCAGCACATAGGGCACGCCAGAACATACACCCTAGCCGACGTCCATGCGAGATACATGCGGATGAAGGGTTACAATACCCTCTTCCCCATGGCTTTCCACTACACCGGTACCCCCATCCTCGCCCAGAGCAAGCTCATCGTCGCTGGTGATCAAGAGCTCCTCGGCTACCTGAGGAGTCTCTACGGCGTGCCGGAGGAGGTCATCAAGACCTTCGACATCCCGATCAACATAGCCAAGTACTTCCACAGCGACCTGAAGCTGGGAATGAAGGGCATGGGCTTCTCCATAGACTGGAGGCGGGAGTTCACCACAATCGACCCGGCATACAGCAAGTTCATCGAGTGGCAGTTCCACCAGCTCTCCTCCAAGAATCTCATAACGAAAGGGATGCACCCCGTGGGCTGGTGCCCTTCCTGCAAGAACCCCGTAGGGCAACACGACACCAGGGGTGATATGGAGCCGGAGGTCGGCGAGTTCACAGCGATCAAGTTCGACTTGGACGGCATGAGCCTCCCCACGGCAACGCTAAGGCCTGAGACCATCTTCGGGGTGACAAACATCTGGATCAACCCGGAGGTCGATTACGTGGAGGTTGAGGTACAGGGCGAGAGGATGATAGTGAGCAAGCAGGCGGCGGACAAGCTCTGCGAGCAGAGGTCCTGCGTCTCCGTTGGCAGGGAGGTGAGGGGCTCCTCCCTCGTCGGCAGGCGGGTGACCAACCCCGTGAACGGGAGGAAGGTTCCCATACTGCCCGCCGACTTTGTCCACCCGGACAACGCCACAGGCGTGGTGATGTCAGTTCCAGCCCACGCGCCCTACGACCTGCTTGCCCTCAGGGACATAAAGAAGGCGCCCCAAGTTTTGGGGAAGTTCGGCTTGGATCTCGGCATCCTCTCAGGAGTGGAGCCCATCCCGGTGGTGAGGCTTGAGGGCGCCTCCGATATCCCGGCCCAGGACGTCGTGGAGAGGATGAAGGTCAAGGACCAGATGGACCCCAAGGCAGAGGAGGCCACCAAGGAGCTCTATCAGAAGGAGTTCCACATGGCACAGATGCGGCCCGAGACCGGCAAGTACGCGGGTATGCCCGTGAGCAAGGCAAAGGAGGAGGTTAAGAAGGACCTAATCTCCGCAAAGAAGGCATTCTCATTCTTCGAGATCCTCAACGGTCCCATTTACTGCAGGTGCGGCTCCAAGGTGACCGTGAACCTCCTCAGCGATCAGTGGTTCATAAACTACGGAGATGAGTCTTGGAAGGTACTGGTCCGTGAGCAACTCAAGAAGATGTCCCTCCTGCCTGAGGATCTGAGGGTAGAGTTTGAGAACGTCGTGGAGTGGCTCAAGGAGAAGGCGTGCGCTAGGCGATCCGGCCTCGGTACGCCACTCCCGTGGGACAAGAACTGGATCATAGAGAGCCTCTCAGATTCAACGATATATATGGCGTTCTACACCATAGTCAGGGTCCTGAACGAGAGGAGGGTCGATCCCAAGAAGCTCGACCACGCCGTCTTCGATTATGTCTTCCTTGGTAACGGCGACCCATCCAAGCTCTCCGTGGACAGGGAGATTGCCGAGGAGATGCGGCGGGAGTTCTCCTACTTCTATCCGCTTGACAGCCGCCACTCAGGGAGGGACTTGGTCCCCAACCACCTCACCTTCTTCATATTTAACCACGTCGCCATCTTCCCCAAGGAGTTCTGGCCGAGGCAGATAGCCGTAAACGGGTTCGTTCTTAATGAGGGGGAAAAGATGTCGAAGTCCTTCGGCAACATCATACCGCTCAGGAAGGTTGTTGGAATTTACGGTGCTGACACACTCAGAGTTTCCATACTCTCAACTTCGGAGCTTCTTCAAGACGCGAACTTCAGCGAGGCACTCGCCAAGAGCACGAAGTCCAAGCTCCAGGAGTTCTTCACATTTGCGATACAGTACGCAGAGGCCGGTTCCGTGAACCTCAGCTCACTGGATGCCCTCGACAGGTGGCTCCTCAGCAGGGTTCAGAGAGTCGTCGAGCAGACTACGGCATCCATGGACTGCCTCAGGGCCAGGGAAGCCATACAAAACGCCTTCTTCACGCTCCAGCAGGACGTACAGTGGTACCTGAGGAGGCACGCCGAAAGCGGCGATCCTAAGGTCAAGAGCGTGGTGCGGTACGCAGTCGAGACCATAGTCAGGATGATGGCACCCTTCGCGCCGCACATCTGCGAGGAGATCTGGGAGCGGTTCGGGAACAAGGGCTTCGTCTCCACCGCCGAGTGGCCCAAGGCCATCCCATCGCTCGTTGACGAGACTGCTGAGATTTCCGAGGAGCTACTGAAGAGCGTGGTTTCAGATACGGCCGAGATAATCAGGGTCACCGGCCTGACACCATCAAAGATCTGCTACTACGCCGCCCCAAGCTGGAAGTGGGAGGTATACCTCAAGCTCGTAGCACTCTTGGAGGGTGGAACAGACCCTAAGGCCCTCATCAAGGAGGCGATGAAGGATCCTGCTGTCAGGAGCAGGGGCGGTGAGGCAACAAAGTTCATATCCACCATGTCCCAGAGCGTGGTCTCAATCCCCACGGAGCAGAGGAAGAGGCTCCTCTCATCCAAGGCCATAGACGAGATCTCTGTTCTCAAGAACAACGCCCCCTTCCTCTCAGACTACTTCAAGAGCCCCGTGGAGGTCTACCCCGGTGAGTCTCCATCCTTCGACCCCAAGAAGAAGGCAGGGCAGGCGGCTCCACTGAGGCCTGCCATCTATGTCGAGGGCTACTCATGCTCAGCGTAAGAAGGGAAGCCGTGGAGGACCTCAGGTACCTTCTGTCGAGGGGCTATGGCAGGATTTCCGCCGTGAAGTTCGTGGGCGACAAGTACGTGCTGGACAAGTCACAGCGCCTCCTCTTGTACAGGGGAGTCTACCCGCTTGAGGCAGCCTCCGCTCACCAGAAGAAAATGGTTGCACCGGCTGACCTTAACCAGTCCGTGCTCTCAGTCGACGGCTTCAACGTCCTTTGGACGGTCGACGGGGCGCTGAAGGGAAGACCGCTGTTCCTTTGCGACGACGGATTCGTTAGGGACATATCAGCAATCCACGGCACGGTGACCGAGGGGGACATATCCAAGCCGCTCGATCTCATCATAGACGTGCTGAATGAACTGAAACCGAAGAACGTGCACTTCGTCTTCGACAGGCTGATCAGCAGGTCTGGGGAAATCTCAAAGGACGTGAGGGGGCGACTCTCCGCTGCAGGACTGAGGGGTGGCGCCTCCACGGCCGCCTCCGCCGATTTCGAGGTGCTCAAGAAAGGTGAGATTGTTGCCACGAGCGACTCGGTGATGATCGAGAAGACGGCAAAGGTCTTCGATCTGGCTGCCTACGTGATTAATGAGCGGATCCGCATCACCCCGTCAAAGATATAAATATAGACTTCCGCTATTCACTTTGGCTGAACAAGTGGGTCCGTGGCGCAGACTGGATAGCGCGGCGGCCTCCTAAGTCGTAGGTCGTGGGTTCGAATCCCACCGGACCCGCCACTTTTTAAATACACATCCGCTTGGGTGATGTGATCCATGCTTGACTGAGGTTGCAAGCCCTGGAGTCGTCCTCTGACCTATTATAAAAAAGCGCAAAATATAACTGCTTATTATTCCTGACTTATTCTTCAATTTATCTAATGTCTCGCTATGAAAATGATTAAATACTATAACAAACAGTTAATGTAATCATGTCAGAAGAAAAGAGTTCGGAAGGTTCTAAGGATGTATTTGGAGACAGCGCACTTACCGTTCTTCCAAAATCTGAGCTTAGGTCTACCTTAAACGTATTCTTCGTCTACATGGGAGTTCTTGCCGTCATGGCAGCCTTCTTCGCCGGCTCCACCCTTGGCACAATGTACGACGCCACCACCATTCTTTGGGTTACCTTAGCTGGAAACGTCATCCTAGGTGTCTTTGGTTTCTTCATCGCCTCCATAGGCGGCTACGCCAGGGTCACCACTTACATGATCACCCGCCAGTGCTTTGGCAAGGTCGGGTCAATTTTAGCAAATTTGGTGGTCTCGGCACTCCCTCTAGTACTATGGTTCGCCGTGGAGACTTGGTTCTTTGGCCTGGTGGCAGCTACCATTTTCCCGGATGCCTGGTGGGCAAGCGTCCCCATTGCCTCCCTGTGGGGAGGGGTCTTAATGACTCTGGCTTCCTACTTTGGGTACAAGGTCATCAGCCCCATCGGCTACATCACCGTACCGATTTGGTTCGTGTTGGCCGCAATAATCTTCTTCGTGGTACTGGACACCAGCGGTGGGCTGGGTGCCCTGTTCAGTGCCGTCCCGCCGTCTACTGCACCACTCGGCGCCGGAATCACCTTCACCGTTGGTCTTTATGCTGCAGGTTGCGTCATAGCCGCTGACGTAGGCAGATACGGCGAGAAGCCTTGGGCCTCTGGATTGGCATGGGCGATCCAAGTCATAGTCTTCATGACCCTGATCCTATTCATCGCTGGAGGGCTGATGCTTTTGACAGGAAACCCCAACGTGGCAGGCGCGATGGCCGCCATAGGGATGGGCGTTGGAGCCCTACTCTTCGCCATGCTCGCACAGGTCTCGACCAACGATGTCAACCTTTGGAGTTCCTATCTCTCTTGGGTCAGCATCATAGGTAAGGGGACGAGGGGCGTCTACACCATTATCATCGGAGCCATAGGCACAGTGGCCGCTTACCTTTGGGCAACCGCAGCGGGCAGTAGCATGGCAATGTTCTTGACCTTTGGTGGCCTGCTGGGCAACCTTATACCCCCTGTGGGTGCGGTTATGATCGCCGACTTCTGGATCTTCAGGAGATACGTCTTGGGCATCAAGGATCCGCGGAGGAGGTACCTCTATGGTACCGGCACAAAATATTCACTCATGAACTGGCCCGCGGTCTTGGCGATGTTCATCGGAGGCGGAATATCCTACTACACAAGCCAGATAAACTTCTTCGTTCCGGTGATCAATGGAATACTCGTATCTATGGTGATATACTTGGGCTTGGTCATCCCGCTACACAAAGGTGGAGTCAAGTACGAATCAGGGACGTGGGTGGAGAGGGAAACGGGCTTCTAGGTGACATGATATGAGCGATGATGTAGCAAAACTGAAGAAAAACGTCAGCCGTATCTTCCTCCTATTCCTGCTGGTTAACGCGCTGGCAATAGTCATTTCGGCTACAGGATCAGTGAGGACGTTGTATCTCTTCGCTACCATAGGCGGCTTCTCTGCCATTGTTTCCATCCTGTCAATCCTTCGTCTCTCAGGCGCCAAAGACAACAAACTGATAGGTAGATTTGCTATGCAGGGTCTATGGATCGATTGTTCCATGGCCATAGGATTCTTCGTGACCGCTCCTTCGTCCTATTTCGCCTCAACAGCCATCGTATGGGGCGTTGGACTGATTGCTGCCGTTTTGGTTTTCTTTATAAGCATCTACATGCTCTTGCAGGTTCGCAAGGTCACTGGCGTTCCGCTGTCAATCTAGTACAAATCAGAGCAAATCGGCATACCTTAGACTACTTGGCGAGATTGCTGTAGTAGACTTTGCCGTTGGGAACCTTAACTGCCTTACTGTTAGGGGATTTACGTCTCCACCTTGGTACCTTTTTTCAAAAAGGGCCTTGATTTTTTTGCGGCCCGAATATCACAAGACTTAATAGAAAAAACTAACTAAATAGGATTAGACTTTTGGAGGGGGTGAAAATGGAGAAAATTACCTTGAAAGATCTAAGGGATGCGGCTATGGGCGCAACATTTCTGGGCTCAGGAGGCGGCGGATCACCGGAGAATGGCTTAATGCTCATCAATGAAATAGGCAAAAAAACAAAAGAACTAACCCTTCTTAGTCCTGATGAGATTTCAGACGGAGAATACGTCGCAATGATAGCTGGCATGGGCTCACCTGTGGCCTTAAAGGAGAAGGGATTCGGACCAGAGGCCATATACGCCTTCGAGGGGCTGCAAAGGCTGTACGGGTGGATAGGGATCAACTTCAAGTACATCATGCCCGGCGAGACAGGTGGTTTTAACACCATAACACCCATTTACGTGGCTGCCACCAAAAATTTGGCCATCGTGGATGCCGATGGCACTGGCGGTAGGGCCGTGCCTGATCTGGAAACCACGCTCTATTACATATATGGGATTCCAACCTCACCATTTGTGTTGGCTGACAAGGATGGGAACATGGTCTATGGCTGGACGAAGGACCCCATGGATGCGCCCATGTGCGAGAACATAGCAAGGGGCGTTACCGTCGCTTTTGGCATGATGAGTGGACTGGGGACATGGGTAATGACGGGATACCAGATCAAGACCTACTTGGAGCCGAACGTTGTAACCAGGTCCCGCTCCATAGGCAGAGCGCTAAGGGAGGCTAAAGAGAGGGGCAGAGATCCTGTAAAGGAGGTAGTCAAGCTGGTGGATGGCCATGAGCTGATCAGGGGTAAGATCGAGAAAATAGAAACTAAAACGATGGCCGGATTCGACTTTGGAAGAGCCGTGATAAAGGGGACGGAGGGGTACAAGGGGAAAGAACTAATCATCGACTACAAGAACGAGAACATGATAGCCTGGAAGGCACCGGGTAAGCCGGTTGTAATAGTCCCGGATCGAATTGGACTCATAACCCTAGATGGAAACCCGCTCACCAACGCCGACACGAAAGAAGGCATGAAGATCAGCGTTATCGCCAGCCCTGCATCGGAGAAATGGAGAAAACACCCGAGGTGCTTCGAGCCCTGGAAACCTATACTTGAAAAGATGGGATACAAGGGAGACTACGTGCCTCTGGAGAAGCTCGTGGAGTGATAAAAGTGAGCTTAGAGAGAGCAGCCGAGGCTGCTGTGAAGACGTGTCTGGGCGTCAAAGGGGGAGAAAACTTCCTGGTCATAACCGACACGGAGAAGGAGGCAATCGGCAGAGCCCTCTTCAAGGCAGGCTTGGATGTTGGGGCCGATGCCCTACTCGTGGTAATGAAGCCCAGAACCAGACATGGGGAGGAGCCTCCGAAGCCTATAGCTGAGATGTGGGCCCATTGTGACGCCTTCCTTGCACCCACCAAGTTCAGCCTGACCCATACCCAAGCCAGGAAGAAGGCTATTGATGCCGGAGCTAGGGGGGCGACCATGCCAGGAGTAACAGAGGAGATGTTCCTTGAAACTATGGGCATAGATTATGCCAAGGTGAAGAAATACTGTGAGAGGATGAAAAAGGTGCTCGATGGGGCAAAGGAGATAAGGATAAAGTCCGCCCTTGGGACCAATCTGACGGTATCCATTAAGGGAAGGACCCCGATAATGGACACAGGGATATTACACCGCAAGGGTGACTTTGGCAACCTGCCTGCGGGAGAGATATTCGTCGCGCCTGTTGAGGGTAGTGCTAATGGACGGATCGTCTTTGATGGATCGGTGGCTGGTGTCGGGATACTGACCGAGCCAATGAGGGTTGAGGTAAAGGATGGCTATGCCGTAAACATAACTGGAGGGGGGGCCGGGCAGATCAAGAAACTCCTCGAGCCCGCTGGAAAGGAGGCCTACAACATTGCTGAGGCTGGCGTGGGGTGTAATTTCGGAGCGAAGATCGTTGGTAACATATTGGAGGACGAGAAGGTCTACAAAACCGCTCATATAGCCTTGGGGGACAGCAGCACTATTGGTGGAAAGGTGAAGGCTGGCGTCCACTTAGACGGGTTGGTCAAGAGGCCAATTTTCATCGTGGACGGTAAAGAAATAATAAAAGATGGAAATTGGCTGGTTTAGGATCGAATTTCTTACCTAAAGGTCCTAAACCCTCTTTATAATCTTAAAAAGCTACTTAATATATTTTTATTTGTAAAATCAAAAATGAGGAGTAGGGCAAAAACATAGGCGTCCGTCAGCGGAATGCCAGCGCCTGACAGGAGAAAACATCCTAAGGGCTTTGAAATTTGGAAACATACACGAAAAATGGGCTATACTGGCAACTACATTTCAATAGAAAAACTAATATGGTGAAGCCTCGAGTGAACTGCGTAAATGGAGTACTATCTTATGAAAATCTGCGTTGTGCTACCGGTTTTGAAAAAGAAAATCTTCGAGGAAATGACCCGTAAGGAACTGGAAGCCGCAAGGCGAAAAGATGTGGAAATTGACATTGTAAGTATTGAGAAGGGCCCTGCCTCAATCGAGTCTGCTTATGACGAGGGAGTGGCTGCGCCATGGATTTTGGAAAAAATAAAGGAGGCGGAGGAAAAGGGATTCGATGCAGCTATAATTGATTGTATGTGTGATCCTGCACTACAAGGGGCTAGAGAAATAGTTAGCATACCAATTGTAGGCCCTTGTCAGGCCTCTATGGCCATAGCCTCCATCCTCTGTGACAAGTTTTCAGTGATCACTGTATTAAGGAGCGTTCTTCCTCAATTCCGGAGATTGGCAAAGGAATATGGTTTCGAGTCTAAGGTTGCCTCAGTCAGATCGGTTGAGGTGCCAGTGTTAGAGCTCAGGGAAAAGAGAGGTGAGGTAAGAGCCAGATTACTGGCCGAATCTAAGAAGGCCATAGAGGAGGACGAGGCTGGCGCAATCATCCTGGGATGCACCGGAATGATAGGAATGGCAAGGGAACTGCAGGAGGCCTTGGGCATTCCGGTAATTGATCCCGCTGTGGCCTCGATGAAGCTGGCCGAATCCTTGGTGGACATGAAGATCTCTCACAGCAAATTGGTATATCCAAAACCTCCAGAAAAAGAGAGAAGACTGTAACACAATTGGTTTACCTTTAAGAATGCATCTTTGGGCAATCTATTGAGAGATATAATTTGCAAGAGGCGTCTTGGATGGCGACCCGGCCGGGTACAACGATGGCGGCAAGCTCTTCAAGAAAGGGAAGTCGTTATATGCATGAGATGCTGAAAAACATTGTGCCGAGGCAGGTGCTGGACCCGAAAATGGGTAAGTCCTATTTAGGGGCCGTAGTCTAGCTTGGTCTAGGATGCATGCCTGGGGCGCTTGTGATCCCGGGTTCAAATCCCACCGGACCCGCCATTCTTTTACACGTTGATGGCTGCTTGTGCGACTTCAAAAGTTGGAGCAATAAATAAATAATGGCACATTAATAACTATGCCTGCT
>Ga0315280_10010230_pt1 | contig 11818 bp, 11 predicted proteins | sample YL17G06_40_MG_FD_203697 | JGI IMG/M metagenome (GOLD analysis project Ga0315280, IMG submission 203697) | Sediment microbial communities from Yellowstone Lake, YNP, Wyoming, USA - YL17G06_40 | ecosystem: Environmental > Aquatic > Freshwater > Lake > Sediment | place: USA: Wyoming | collected... | reverse complement strand
TGCATAGCCGAATATAAGTATGATGGTGAGAGAATTCAAGCCCATAAGAATGGCGATGAGGTTGTTCTTTTTTCAAGACGTTTGGAAAATATCTCCGACCAGTATCCGGACGCTATTGAACTTATCACGAGATATGTGAAGGCAAAAGATGCCATTTTAGAGGCCGAATGTGTTGCCATGATCCTTGAGACAGGGGAGATGCGTCCATTTCAAGAGCTGATGCATCGCAGACGCAAATATGGGATCAAAGAAGCTATGGAAGAGTATCCTGTTTCGCTTTTCATGTTTGACGCCCTTTATGCTGATGGTGAAGACCTAACTTTGAAGTCTTACCCATTCAGAAGGAAAGTGCTAGAGAAAATTGTGGAAGAAAGCGATAGAGTGAAAATAGCTAAGCACATAATCTCAAGTGACCCAAAAGAGCTTGAAAAATTCTTTCTAGAAGCCATAGAGGAAGGCTGCGAAGGTTTAGTGTGCAAGTCAGTCGCTGAAGACTCGATATACCAGGCTGGAGCCCGCGGCTGGCTGTGGATAAAGTACAAGCGCGACTACAAGAGTGAGATGACCGACACCGTGGACCTGGTTGTTGTAGGCGCTTTTCACGGTAGAGGCAAACGTGCAGGAGCGTACGGAGCGTTGCTGTTGGCAGCGTACAATCCTGACGCAGACACTTTTGAAACGGTGACAAAATGTGGAACAGGCTTCACAGATGCAGACCTGGCAAAACTGCCCAACATGCTAAAAAAACATGTTGTTCCACACAAACATCCGCGAGTAAACTCGATGATCGTAGCTGAGGTGTGGTTTGAGCCTGCAGTCGTGCTTGAAATTCTAGGTGCTGAAATAACTCTAAGTCCAATACATACGTGTGCAATGGGCTCTATACGAAAAGGAAGCGGGCTGGCTATTCGTTTTCCGCGTTTTACTGGAAACTATAGACCTGACAAGGCTGCAGAAGACGCAACATCAGTGGTTGAAATTGTGGAAATGTATCAAAGACAGTTAAAGAAAATCATCGAAAGCTAAGTATATCCAGCAGAAAAATATCCTGTTTGAATAGTTCGAAAAGTGTGGGCGTTGTAAGCTTATAAAATAAGATTTGAACATGCCCCAGGCATGAGGTTTCAAAAATTCAGTGAAAGACAAGTTTTTATGTTAAGGATTATAGATTTTCTTTATAACTGATTAAACGAATGAGTTAAACTTGTAGAGGACGAAAAGTTGGAATTATCGAATGTTAGACAACTGATAAAATGGATTTTAATAATCGGAGGAATAATCGTAATTGTAAATATGTTCGGTGCAGTGGCATATCTTTCAATTATTCATGAATTAGATTGGACAGCTTTCATCCGTTTGCTGTCGTCTTATTTAATGCTTGAAGGCTTGGTGATCATGCTTATGGGATGTATGACATTTTTTGGTTTCAAAAAATATACTGAATGGCCTACAGAAGAAGCAAGAAGCGGATCAGAACAGAACAAAAATATGGTTTCTGGCAAGAAAATTGGTTTACGAATGAATTTTGGAACATTTCTCGTTATTTTAGGCATGTTATTATTTCTTATAAGTTTTATCGTTTTTTCTTTCTCATTCTAATATTTGTCATCATCAAGTTTAAATAACTGTTTTTTTTTTAACTAATTTCAATAGAATATGTCCATGGTTTGATGTAGATGCGGAAACATTTTATGGTTCTAATGCTTATGCTTTTTCTTTTTAATTCCCTTTTTTTGATGATGGCATCCATCACATCGGTGGAGGCTAGTGAATCCATAGTCATCAATTCTAAATTGTATCCGTATCCTTCATACGATGGAGTTATTGTTATGGGTGAAATAATAAATAATTTTACTTATGCTGTTAGCAGAGTGAACTTCAGTATTACGTTTTATGATGAGGGTGCACATGTGCTGAAGAAGGTTTACTCTTTGGCATCTCTAGCAGTTATCCCCCCTGGCAGGAGGGCTTCCTTTCAATATCCCTTTAAAAATGAAGAGATAGAGAATTTTAAGTATTATGATGTTAAGGTCACGTCATATATTGAATCGGAATCAAAACCCGCCGGGTTTTCGATAACACCTAACGTGCCCGCAGTAGTTGAATACGAAAACTATACAGAAGTTAGAGGCACGGTGACGAATACAGTGTCAAAAACACTCAGCCATATTAATATTTTTGCGCTTCTTTATGATCAAAACGGTTTCATTGGAACTACTGATAGCGACTTATCACTAGTCGAATTAAACGCGAGTGATGTAGGTTCATTTAACTGTTTTACGTCTGTCATTAATGATACGTTCAATGTTACCAGATGTATCATTACTGGAGAATCGCAAAGTTATGGTGTAGCAGAAGAGGTATTAATCACCAATCCAAAAAATCAAAACGGAGGTTTCAATTATATGATTGCAGTCGCTATAATAATTGGATTAGCAGCGTTAGCGTTGAGTTTGATTTTGTTACGGAAGAGATATAAAAAACGGAAGCACAACATAAGAAGTAGGCTTTCAAGAAAACATTCGACTTCAAGGATCAGTAAGCACTTGAATAGTTTAGCTAATTATGATGAAGTGAATAATATTGCGGCTTCAGTTTAAAATTTTGTTCCCCAAGGACACTGAAAAAAGGAATGTGCAATAAAGAATAATGTGTTACATAGAGTTGTTTTAATCAAATTTTGCCTTTCATTTATATTTCACCAGTTAAGCCACCAATGATTGCTGATGGGATACATACTGCAAGATTAAGTATCAGCAGCTTTGCAGCATAGTAGAAATATACGTTCATTATGTAATCTACATCGAATTCAACAGCTATTGATGGAGTTAGCAAGATTCCCAGTGTAATCGCTGCTCCAATAATTGTAGAGGCAATTGTATATAAAATGGCTTTTGACATGCTTTTGGTAGATAAAGAGAAAATCAATGTGAAGATAAACATTATAACCAAATAGTATGGAATTTGTAGGTGAAAGATTACTACTGCCAGATATGTAGCTGCTTGATTCAAGGAAATACCCAGCATCCATAGGATGTCTTTTGAGATTTGAGTATTTGTCGATTTTCGAATGGCAGATGTTTTCTCAATCATTTGTCTCTATTGATGTTAGAAAACTATATTAACCTTGCCTATGTAATTTTTCAGTAAAATAATAGAAAAGGTATCCATGTGCACTATAACATAATGACTTCAGCATTTATTGCAAGTGTCATTATTTCTGCGATTTTTCTAGTCTATGGTGGTGACTTGTATTTCAGAACATGTTGTCTGACATATGGCGTTCGTATTTCAATTCAAGCTTCTGATATGGAACAGAAGGCCTCTGGCATGATTGTGAAAAATGTTTTTCTTCTAGAAAATCCTTCTTCCTTAAGTTTCAAGGTTATTTATGTAAAAGAGGAGGTTTATGATGACTCCAATTTCAAAACAATGTTGGGTGACACATATAAAAGTTCATTGTCCGGTTCCTATATTGTCCTTGTGAATGGGTTTTCTAATGCTACTATCGACCTTACGGTTCCTCTTGCCGAAAGCCCTTCAAAGGAGAATTTGCTTATAAAAGTTTATATGCTATTTGTTGACATTCCTCTTTTGGGGTCCTTATATTTAACTCGATATTTTAGCCTTCCTTTGAATGTTTCGCTTGTGGAGGGTATTCCTTAAATTTGGGTTTTAAATATCCTCATACAAGGAAGTGGGTTCTGTTTAGTTGTTTGCTCATCGCGTTTTCAGTGGTTTTTGTGCTTTTTGTCTTAAGTGATGTGGTTGAGATACTTGTATACATTATGTTATCTTTTATTTTCACAGTCTTTTTCTTCTTTGTAAAAGTCAGGTTGTATTCCGGGAACATTCGTCAATCATATAAAATAGAAGACGAAGAACCTGCATCTAAAAGATTTATTTTACTTATAATTTTAGTTTTAATTTTTGGTATTTCTTTACCGTTTCTGTTATTGTTTTTGGTTGATCCATTAATATGGTTTTTGATTATTACAAGTTTTATTGCGGGCATTAACATTCCTGAAATCATTTTCTATATTAAATCCACTAGATCTTATCGTAACAAAAAAGAAGAGAAAACCTTTGGAGAAGGAGAGGCTTGACTGTCAAACATTTCGCATGTTTAACTTAAAGCTTAAATAGTTTTTGTGTCATTTTCTTCTCAAGAGGGGAAGGTCTTGGGATTCAAAGCTTATTTAACTAAAAGAGTAGCTTTTGCCATATTTACCTTATGGGTTGTGGTAACGTTGAATTTTGCTATTTTTGCAGTTTTACCTGGTGATCCGACAAGATATATGATGGATCCTAAAATGACAGATAGACAAAAAGAGCTTATACAACTATGGTATGGTGTTAATGAGTCTTGGCCAATAAAATACGTTAAATACGTGACAAACCTGCTCTCCTTTGGGCTTGTTCCTCCTTATTTTGGTTTTTCACTCACAACTCATTTGACTGTTGCTAGCGAGATGGCTTGGCGTTTACCTTTAACGATGGGGCTTCTTGGTTCAGCTATGATTTTAGAAATTCTTATTGGAATTCCATTAGGAATTTTCGCTGCTTCGAAAAGAGGGACAAAGACAGATGTTACAATCATGGGTTTGGGTCTTTTTACGTATGGTGTCCCAACCTTTTTTGTTCAGCTTTTAGCATTGCTGTTCGTCATATCTTATATAAAACAAACCTTTGGTGTCTTAGTATTTCCTCCTAGCGGTTGGTATAGCTATCCACGGGTTGAGGGTTTATTACCTTTTGTAGCAGATGTAATGTGGCATTTTGCGTTACCTGTCATAACTCTGGTCATTTGTGGTTTTGCTGGATGGGCACTTTATGCGAGAAACCTTCTCCTTGATGCACTCACTGAAGATTATGTCTTGACTGCACGTGCGAAAGGAGCTAGTGAGAGATCTGTACTTTTTAAACACGCATTCAAGTCGATAAGACCGCCTATCGTCACACTGATAAGTCTGAGCATTCCGGGTTTAATTACAGGGGCGATAATAACTGAGACAATTTTTGGTCTTCAAGGTATAGGTCAATGGTATATAGAATCAATAACTGTAGAGGCTGCTAATTATCCTGTTGTTGAAGCGGTTCTCTTCCTATTTGCCTTTTTGACAATTGCCTGTAATTTGGCCGTAGATCTAATCTATGGGCTACTTGACCCACGAATACGAGTTGGACAGAGGAGATAGGTAAATTAGATGGTAATTGGTAAATCTACTCGCGCCGTGTGGAAAAGAAGGATCCAAGGTTTCTGGATAGATTTCTCCCATAACAAAATCGGACTCTTTGGTGTAATACTCCTTTCTTTATTCATTATTACCGCAATTTTTGCACCTTTTATAGCGCCTTTCAGTCAGTCGGTAGTTTTTCAATTTGCACTTAGACAAGCAGATGAATTTGCCTATCCAGATTGGATTGGATTAATTGCACCTAATCTTGCTGATCTTCCTCCTCAAAAAAATTATGTATTGAATTGGAGCACAGTGCAGCCTCCAGCGGGTGTTGACTTACAGAGAATGAACAGTGGCATAGCGCTTTATTATAATGCAAGCCTCAGTGGAACTGACCAGCCTATCAATGTTGTTTTAAACTCGTCATTTGATTACCCTTATCTGCCCATGAGGATATTTTATCTAGGAATCGCATGGAGTGCGAGCCCAGATTTAGTTTTAACAATTTGGAAAACCAATATACTTGGATGGAAAGTCAAAGCTGGAGAAACGGGATCAATGAGTTACATGGTGAAGCTTTCCTTAATTACTCCTAATGGTACAAGATATGAACTCTGGGATCAAAACTGGTACAAATACGCAGTCACGAATTCATCTACTTCACCTGCCTTTTGGAGTAATACAGCTAGCGGAAGAATAGATTTTACCACAGACTTGGCAGTTTTGGCTGAAAAGCTGGGGTTTAGGCCTGAAGATGCTAGACAGTTGCCTTACACTCTGATGGCACAAAAGGGAGTTTATACTTTCGTGCTTAATGTTACTTTGAAGCCTGGTAGCTTAGTAGATGAAAAGGGGAACGTCTTGAAAGTTGCATTAGAGAATGCAACAGGAAATGTCACATTTGGCACTGGTATTTTTACTGTTTTTGGACGTCGTTGGGGTCTTCTTGGCGCTGATGGTAGAGGGCATGATGTGTTTTCTCAACTTGTTTATGGTTGTGGAATTTCGTTACTTATTGGGGTAAGTGCTGCGCTAATGGCTACGATGTTTGGCGTGTTAGTCGGTGTTGCCTCAGGGTATCTAGGAGGAGGAGTTGACGAGGTGCTGATGAGGACTGTAGATGTGCTTCTTTGTCTACCACTATTACCTATGCTTTTGGTTTTGATACGTTTACTTGGTTATAGCGTATATTGGATAGTTTTGATTATCGCCATCTTTGGTTGGCAAGGATTGGCGAGAGTGGTCAGATCTCAAACTCTCTCTATAAGGGAAACGGCTTATGTAGAAAGTGCTGTGGCATCTGGTTCGTCCAAGGGCCACATAATGCTTAAACATATTATTCCGAATGTTATTCCTGCAGCAATTACCAACTTTATTCTAGCTGTCCCAGGAGCTATAATTCTTGAGGCTGCACTTAGTTTCATAGGGATGGGGGATCCCTTTTCGCCTACTTGGGGTAAGATACTTGAATATGCTCGGATTGATCTGGCGTATTCTCCGGTTAACCTAGCTTGGTGGGATATCATTCCACCGGGATTAGCTATTACTCTGCTATGTCTGTCATTTGTTTTTATAGGTCATGCTGTGGATGAAATTATGAATCCAAGGCTAAGAAGGCGAAGGTAAATGACGAACGTTCAGGAAAAGCTCCTTGAGGTCAATGATTTAGTGATGTACTATCAGACATTGAGGGGACCTGTCAAAGCAGTCGATCGGGTAAGTTTCGATCTGAAGAAAGGAGAGGCTTTGGGTCTTGTTGGCGAGTCTGGCTGTGGAAAGACAAGCGCCATGCTAGCCATTCTTAGATTGTTACCTATTAACGCTAGAGTTATTAACGGAGAGATAGTTTTTGAAGGCAGAAATCTGTTGAAAATCCCCAAGAAAGAATTCAACGAAAATATCCGCTGGAAAAAAATTTCAGTAATTTTCCAAGGAGCGATGAATGCTCTCCATCCCATGATGCCGGTTGGAGAACAAATAACTGAAGCAATAATGCTGCATGAACATTTAAACAAAAAAGAAGCTTTTGAAAGGGCTGGAAAACTCTTAGATCTTGTTGGCGTAGGTGCCTCAAGGATTAACCGTTATGCACATGAGCTTAGCGGAGGAATGAAGCAGCGTTGTATGATTGCGATGAGTTTAGCTTGTAGCCCTGATTTAGTCATAGCGGATGAGCCTACAACAGCGTTGGATGTAATAATTTCTGCTCAAGTGTTGAAAATGATAAAGGATCTTCAGCGCAAGCTTAACATTTCTGTAATTGTTGTTACTCATGACCTTTCAATGGTGGCTGAGATTTGTGAAAAGATTGCAATAATGTATGCAGGGAAAATAGTGGAAAACGGGGACATAAAGAAGGTCTTTAGCGAACCTCGTCACCCGTACACTCAAGGCTTGATAGGCGCCTTCCCAAGCATATTAGGTTCAAAAAAAATTCTGAAGTCTATACCTGGCTCTCCTCCTGACCTTCTGGATCCGCCCTCTGGGTGTCGTTTTCATCCTCGATGCCCTTATGCTTTAGAGGTTTGTAGGAAAGAAGAACCTAAGTTTACTAAAATTGAAGAAGATTGGGTTGTAGCATGCTATCTTTATAGGTGAGATGATTTGTCAGAAAATGAAGTAATCTTTGAAGCACGAAATCTGAAGAAATATTTTACGGTAAAACTCGGTTTTCTCACGGCGCTTAGGGGACGTGCTATCTTTGTTCATGCAGTAGACGACGTGAGCTTTAAAATTGGGAAAGGTGAGGTTTTCGGTCTTGTTGGCGAAAGCGGTTGTGGAAAAACGACTACTGGGCGTGTAGCAATTAGGTTGCTGGATCCTACGGATGGTAAGATTTTCTTCGAAGGGAAAGAAATAACTTCCTTTTCTCACGAGGAAATGCGGAAGTTGCGTCGGCTCATGCAAATAATATTCCAAGATCCTTATGAATCGTTGAATCCAAGAATGAGCGTCTATGATATAGTTTCCGAGCCTGTACATGTTCAAGAACTGGAATCTGATGAAGACAAGATTACTGCAATGGTCAAAAATAGTTTGTTGCAGATGGGACTTGCGCCTCCTGAGGAGTTTCTTTATAGATTTCCACACGAGATAAGTGGAGGGCAAAGGCAGAGGGTAGCTATTGCAAGAGCTCTGGTCACTAGCCCTGGATTTCTGGTGGCAGATGAACCTGTTTCCATGTTGGATGCGTCTATTAGAGTTGAAGTTTCCAAGCTTATGCTTGACTTGGTGAAAAACCAGGGCATTTCTATGCTTTATATCACTCATGATATAGCTCTAGCGCGTTATATGTGCGACAAAATTGCAGTCATGTATTTGGGGGAAATTGTTGAGCAAAGTCCGACAGAAACACTATTGATGGAGCCGCTACATCCTTACACAAATGCTCTTATGCTCGCCGTTCCAGTTCCGGACCCTACTGCAAGGCGGCTTAAGGTAGTTGTTAAAGGAGAAGTTGCAAGTCCAATAGCGCCACCCCCTGGGTGTCGTTTTCATCCTCGATGCCCAAAAGCTCAAGACATATGCAGGGTACAAAAACCAGAGTTTAGAGAAATCGAACCTGGAAGATTCGTGGCTTGCCATTTCCCTGAAGGAAAGTAAAGCTTTTTCTCTTTTCGTTTTATTCATGTGAAACAAAGTTCCATAAGCCTTTTAAATATGCTTTTGGTTATAATCGAAGTTGAAAGGAGAGAATAAGAAAATGAGAAAAGATTTGCTACTACTAGCTACTTTGGTCTTTATCGCTCTTCTGATATCACCTGCATTTGCTAATGTAAATATTAACAATTACCCAAGGCTGGACACAATGATCTCAAGAACATGCACTAGCGAAACAGACATGATTACTAAGGCAACGGCTGGCGTGCTTGATACGGCTTATGACGTTAGGAAACCAGCCAATGTCAAGACGTTACAAGATTATGGCTGGTCTATTAGCACAAATAACGGTTATGGTTTCCACTACTGGGGTGTAAACTGCAGAACCGTGACGACCCCTGAGTCAGGTAGTTACTATGACTACCATGGTAGACTGCCTGGGCAGGCGGTTTTCTTCCCGCTTAATGTCAGCGAGTTCAGGTTTGCACTTCACCTCTTAATCGGCGGATCAGTCACAGATAATGCATTATCAGCGATATTCGGATGGACTCAAAAGAGAATTGACACAATTCCAGCGCCAGCAGCAGGCCAATGGTACAACTCTGAGCTTCCACCAATCCCATACGATCCTGTTTATGCTATGTCAATACTCAACAGTATTGGATTTTCAAACACGACAGCCGGCCACGTAGGCATTTGGTGGAACTCTAACGCAGACATAGGTCCAGTGGGCGAGCTTAGAACGATATACATTTTAGGCTGCCCTGAAGCACTCACGTCAACAACTGCAATGTCATATGCATATCAAGCTTCTTGGAACCATTTCTTCGGAAAGAATAGCCTCGCACAAGACTACTTCAGTTTTGATTTGATTCCATGGGTTACCATGGGTGACATAGTTTGGATGGAGAGAGACTTTGACATTGAAGGTGCAGGATGGAATGTAGGCAGAGACCCAGACTACCTCTTCGACTTCTTCCACTCAAGCAAGGACGGAGTAGACGACTACAACATGATAGGCATCAAAAATGCCCAGTTGGATGAAAAGATTTACGCTATCAAATATTGGCGATGGCCCAACGGCACCTACATAACCACCGTAGATGAACTGGTTAAGATAGCATGGGACGCAGAGGAAATGCTATACTACCTAACGCCATACATGGTTACATACTGCGCAGTCGCAACAAACGCGTTTGCCCCCGGCCTCAAATCATGGATAGAATCTCTCGGATACGGCTCAGATATAGGCGCGTCATACAATTGGATTTACTGGGCGTCGGACCTAACAAAGACCAGTATAAATCACGCTAACACTGGACCCATAAGCACATTGAACCCTGGATTTGCAAGTACAGTATATGACTTTGCAGTTCTCAACAGAATCTATGACGGCTTGTACGACATTGAACCGTTCCTGCATAAGGACATAAATTGGGCTATGTCAGGCTACACAATTGCCCCGTGGGTTGAGCCTGCAATCGGAGTGGACTATGGACAGAAAGTCACCGTAACCCTGCGTCATGGCATATACTGGCACAGTGGAGACCCTGTAACATCAACAGACATTAAATTTGACTACGACTTCATTAAACACATGGAGTTCGGCCGATACAGCGACATCGTGCTCACCTACCACAACACAACAATAATCGACGACTACCACTTCTCAATCTATATAAACTGCACAGGAATATGGACAGTCTACATCTACTTCGCCGACGCACTGATATTCCCACAGGAAATATGGCAACCATGGTGGGATGACCCAGTAGGCGCACAGGCATGGACACCTTGGACAGTAAACTACGACACTTGGACAGGCAAAACAGGCCACGGAGTCCTAACATGCCTAATCGGAACAGGCCCATGGATATTCCATGACTGGGATGTAGCAGCCGGAGCAGCAACCCTAGTTGCTAACCGCGCAGGCGCAGTTTGGTCAGGCAACCCAGGCTACTTTGCAAGCACATTCTTAAGAGAAGACGTTGACTTCAGCGGCAGAGTTGACATCATAGACTTGGCGACTGGAGGTGCTGCTTTCGGAGCCAAGCCAGGTCACCCAAGATGGAATTACGCCAGAGTTGACGTCGACAGCGACCTCGAAGTTACTATTATAGACTTGGCAAGGATCGCTAAACACTGGTACGCTAAAACCCTGCCTGATTGATAAACAGTGATTGCAGAAACACTACCCCTATCCCCCTTTTTATGACAATTTGAGTATCAATGTTGAAAAGTCAATAATATTTTGCAAAATATTATGAACTCGATTTGCCGTTCTGGAATTTTACTTTTTAGTTTAGTATTAACACAGATCTTTAACAGTTCACATAGAAGATAATTCCAGAATGCTTAAATCTTGAAAACCCTAACTTTCTAACGCTAAAAGGAGAAGGGAGAATAAAATATGAATCATTTAAAAAATAAGTTTCTATGCGTGCCTTTGACTATATTGCTCCTATTAAGCTTTGCAACAATCTTTACAAGTTCCGCTCTAGCTGAGAAACCGAAGATTTCCGTAATTCCGGCCGATAACAAATTTACTACAGATCCGACCGCTCTAAACTATAAAAAAGTCGGAGACACCTTCACTGTTAACGTCACCGCTGTGAACTGGACTGAACCAGGAATCTTCGCATTGGCATTTAGGCTCTACTACGACAACAGCATTTTGGAGGCTGTCAGTATTAGTCCAAACGCCGACGCACCAATGGGACCCCCAGACCACTTCATGAAACCGGGACTTCACTGGCCCCCAGGAACCTGGACTAAAGGCGGCTTGTACGTGGTGGCTGAGGGCACGGGGATATGGCAAGCCGACGGCTACGCAGCCCTAGCCCTAACACTGACTGGAACGGAGCCTGGCCATGTGGGAACAGGAACAATATTGCAAGTAACATTCAAGATAACAGCGGCACCAACAACTATGCTGCCCCTGTCTTGCCCGCTTGAACTCGTAGAAGTAACCTTGTCGGATCCAACCCCACTTAAGATCCCTCCAGCCAACTATGATGTAGAAAACGGATACTACGAAT
>Ga0315280_10010229_pt1 | contig 11819 bp, 7 predicted proteins | sample YL17G06_40_MG_FD_203697 | JGI IMG/M metagenome (GOLD analysis project Ga0315280, IMG submission 203697) | Sediment microbial communities from Yellowstone Lake, YNP, Wyoming, USA - YL17G06_40 | ecosystem: Environmental > Aquatic > Freshwater > Lake > Sediment | place: USA: Wyoming | collected... | reverse complement strand
CCGTGCGGTCTGAAATATCCTGATGCGGACGTGGCCGTCGTGGAGCGCGTAAGCGTGATGGAAGGGAGCGTGGTATCCAGCGAGCTGGCTGGAAAGAAAAAGGGCGGCTTTTTGTGCTCTGATAAGAGGTTCCTCCAGAAAGCTCTGCAGGTGCCATTCGATTTGGATTTTGGCGGCAAGGATTTGGAGCAGTCGATTCAAAGAATTGCAGAACAGATCACTAACCCGATGGACTTGAGCTTCGGCGATGTTGTCTTTTTTGATTCATATCCGGATGAACCGAGCATCGGCATCTATGTGGGCTACGGCGCAATATCTTTCAACTCTTGCTTTGGAACTAAAATCCACGAGATAAGCTCGAAGAATAGATATCGGGTTTACCGTCTGTTCACGGGGTTTAACTGGACGCAATACAAGATTCATCAGGGGAAGTTTATGCAAGACTATTTAGGTACCCCAAAATGAAAAGCCAAGAAGAGACAGATAAAGAAGAGAAGTCAATGCCTGATGAAGAAGACCTTAAACTCAAACCAATTTTAAAATTTGAGCTTCGTGAGCGAGGTCTGAAAAAACCCTTGAAAAAGGGACGGCTGCCGCTGTCTGATCGCGTGGTGTCCGCGGGTTTGGACACTGCTAATGATATTGTGGTCGATGCGCTGAATGTCCCTTCTAGGTTGCCGCTTGTTGAGCCTTATGGAGAGCAGAAATTCTATTTCCATTTTACGGATAAGATGAGCGGACTTATGGTCAAGGGCGGCACAGTGTTCGCGTTGGGCGACCTTATTTCACAAAAACTTGCTCAAAAGAGCGACGGTTATTATCGCATAGAACTTGACCCCGACGATGAAGCTACGTTGCTGTGGGGAAACTTGGAGCTTTGGTTCCAGCTTGTTTTGCCGCTGCCCAAGGAACTCAGGCGTGGAGCAACGTGGGGGCTGACGCTGCCGTTTTTGATCGCGTTCTTGATTTCGTCGATAGTACATGGCTCTATTGTTTTGTTCCTCTATACTAGACCTGTTAAACCAGAGGCAGCGGTGGCGCTCAAGGAGGCTGAGGAGAGGATAGCGAGGATGCTGCCGGAGGAAGTCGAACCGCCAAAGCCTCCCCCCAAGACGCAAAAAAATAAGCAAGAGCAGCCGCCTCCGCCAGAAAAAACTAAGGAGGAACAACCTGCTCGTGAGGAGAAGCTGGGGAAGCTCAAGGAACAGAATGAGCAGCGGCAATTTGGTGAATTGAGGAAGGGCGTCAAAACAGAGCAAAGACAGGGAGAAGCGTGGGCTGGACCTGTAATCCCAGGTGCGCGCCATGAAGATGTTGGACCTCAGATGCACGGCTTGTTTGTTATTACTAAAAAGGGTCCGGGAGAAGCAGGATATTCCATCCCAGCTTCGATGGCGAAAATGGGGTCGATTCCAAGAGGGGAGCCTGCGCAAGTCGGAGCCGGTGATCTCATAGAGGCTCTTGGAGAGAGTGCAGGGGGCAAGGGGAAAAGAAAATCTACGGGAACAGGCGGGACAGGGGAAGGAGAGACAACCCTTGGTGTGCCGATTGGAAAAATCACAGAGAAGAAAAAGCCGGAGGAAGAGCAGGTCTCTCAGGATTTTCAGGGCAAATGGGTGCGAATTGAGAATTTGGGGCCTCTGGCGCACCTTAACGCATTATGCTACGGGAAGAGTTACGGGGAAATCGTATATACAGGGCCGTACAAGCTGAGGTGCGGCGACAACCAGATCATGGAAGCTTGGCGAAAGGAGTGAAGGGATAGAACGCACTAAAAGGGGATAAATGAAATGGCAAAGATTCTAAAGTGCGCGCTTTTAGTCGCTGTGACGGTGCTTTTGAGTCAAACTGCGATCGGAGTGGACCCTGACACCTTCAAAAACTTGTTCACCCAAGAAAAATACAGCGAGCTGGTCGCAATGTGCGAATCGAGCAAGGCTGAAATAGAGAGCAATCAGTATGTAGACAGGATTCTCTACTACTGCGGGATGGCGAAAACAAAACTCTTCGAGAAAAGTGGCAACGTTAACGACCTGACCGACGCGCTGGATTTGCTCGAAAGGTCGGATCACATCTACTATCTGCCGTCCACTTCTTTTGCTCTTGGCAGGGCTCGACTGATGGCAGCCGACTTGGTTTCTGACAAGGAGGAGAGACTTGCTGAGGAGTGGCAGGGGCTGGATGAGATGTGGGACGCGATAATAAAGCGCCACGCTGAAGAGGGGTTCCGCACAGACGTGGTCTCTGACACGATTCTGAGCTGGTCGATTGCATACTATGAGGCGCTGATCCAGAGGGTGATAAGAGATCAGGACGATCCGGCGCGACTTCGCTGGCTGACGGCTCGCATAAGGATGCTTGCGGATAGATACAAGAACATCAACCCGACTAAAGGGGAAAGCGAAGTAAGGCAGACAAACCTCCAAACTATCTCGCAGTGGATGGACGAGCTCTATCAGGAGACATATTTCGACAGTAAGGTCGTGGTCGGAATGTATAAATACATTGGCGATCGCACAGAAGAGAAATACGACCAAACGGAAACGACCGAAGAGCAGTTCCACAAAGCTCTCTACTATTACAAGGAAGGGTTGGCCCGCGCGAAGAGCTCTAAAGCTAAGGCTGTCTTGAACGAGCGAATCGGTTATCTTTGCACCCTATATCAGAGCGGCAGCAAAGACAAAAAGATCGAATTCTATAAAATGGGGTTTTATGCTTCGATAGACGGGCTGAAGCAGATGGACGACGTTATGAATATCCTGCCAGAGAAGCAGATGTCGTTTTATCGATTCGAGCAGCCCAATGAGGATGTGGTCGCAAATCTTCAGAAGAACTATGGCCACAATCTGTCAGGCTTCCTCTATTTCCTCTGGGAGCGCGGCGATTATAAATCGGTGGTCGCTCTCAGCAAAAACGCATTTGAAGCCAACTTCGACTGGAAGACTAAGCACGACGATCTTCTGCGCATTGCAGACGCCGCGAGCAAACTTGCCAGAGAAAACATTCGTGACCCGTTGCTCTACGACAAATACAAGGAGATGTGCTTGACCTCGGCCTTCAGAGCTTTCCAGTTTACCTTGAAGAGGTTCAAGGGTGCCAGGCCGACATACGACGAGGCCTTTTGCTCCGCGCTCAATGTATACAGCGCATTTCTGGCGAGTTTCGGCGAAACCATCGAGTCCACTAATCTAGATCGCTTATACGGGCCTGTCTGCAAAGAAGCGCCGAAGGCACCAGCGCCGCCGCCGACGTCAACGGGCAGCGAGCAAAAACAAACAGGTTCAAGCAAGTAAGGGTGGAGGAGTGGATATGGCAAATATATTAGGCAGTCGAGTTAAGACTTTCGTTTTTGCGGCGACTCTCTTCCTGCTTATTGCTGGCTTTGCACTGGCGCAGGAGACAGGCGAAGCTTCAACGCAAGCGCCAGCTACAACCAGTGAGCTGAGCCAGCCTGCCCAGCCCGTATCTTCGATAATGCTCGATAAAATTGACTGGGTGATAAACGACATGGTGCGCTGCGTAGAGGAGCTCAGACGGACGCAGAATCAGTGGGATAAGCGGTATTTAGTCGAGCAGGTCGAGGAGACGCTTTACCGTGAGGTAGAGTTCCCGATGCTGTATCAGCAGGTTGTCGGCAACGAGAAGAAGATGGATGTCGTTCCCATCGGATCGACATCTGACGTTACCTACGGCAGCGACGCCAATCCGCTTGCGCCTAAATACGCGGAGGCTTTCGCGCTGGTCGGGATAGCGAAGGGGTATGAAGGATATTCGGCGGCCGCGACCGATTATATTTTGCGCGCGCGCGACATATATAAGGACGTTCTATCGCTCAAGGTCAAGCTCGATAGTTTTGAAGATTATAAAACTCTGAGCCAGTGGATGGCCGACTCGCGCGGCACGTGGGGCGGGACGCAGGCGGTCAGAGTCACGTTCAACGGCAAAAACGTGCTGCAAGACGTGGTTGACAGCTTGAACATGGAAAACGTTAAATTCCAAGCCAATGCTAAGTCTGGCGAGAAAATCGATGATTACTATCTGTATGTGGCCAAGCGCGATTTTTTGAAGGGCCTGCGCACTAGAATCGCCACAGACGACCCGCTCAAGAAGGATAGGGAAAACAAGTTCAACATATATCTGCCGCCTGGCAAATACAAGCTCTTTACCAGCGCTACCGCCGATTACGGGATCGATATTGAGGTTCAAAACGACCCAAATCGCAACCAGTTCGTTGTAGAGACCATTCAGAACGGCATTGCAGTCTATCCGCTGGCTGCGATGAGGGGTGGCGAGAAACTTTTAAAAGAGGAGAAGAAAAAAGAGCAGGCTCCTGAAGAGCAAAAAAAGCCCGAAGAGGGCAAGGGCGGTCCAACGGGCGGCGGCACGAACTGAGCAGCTAAGAGCCAAGATTAAATAGCTCAACGCCTGAGTCATTATTTCCCACGTTCATATTGTTCATCGTCAGCTTTCTCGCTTGTAGAAACCTAAACTCCGATTGCATAGCGATATTCATGGTGGCATCCATCTCAATTTTTATCTTTAAAATGTCTGAATAGATTTCAATTTTAATATTGACATATTTGATATATAGTGTTTTATATATGTAGGATATTAAGCCGAGGTGAGGATGTGATGAAGGAAAAAATTTTCGACGGAGAGAAAGCGAAGAAGTATGCCGAGATCTTGAAGGCCATCGGGCATCCGGTTAGGCTGAGGTTGTTGGACATTCTGGCATTTCACGGCGAAAGGACCGTGAGCGAGTTGGGCGACATCTTGGAGGTTCCACAGGCGATCGTTTCGCAGCAGCTCAGGATTTTGAGATTGAACGGTCTTGTGAAGGCTGCCAGAAAAGGTGGGAACGCATTTTATTCGATCGGGGAGGATAATCTAAGGAATCTTTTGAATTGCTTGCGCAACTGTCGCACAATTTAGTCCTGTGCGCATCCCCATCTGATTTGAGTTGACTTTTGCAGATGTAACTATTTAAAATTATTGAAACGGTTAGACTGGGGAATTTGTGCTGGAGGGAGTACAATAAAATTTAGAAAGGGAGGTGTAATGATGAGATCAAGAGCGCTGTGGATTATTTTGCTGTTAACTTTGGGCCTTGTCTTAGGCCTTATTGTTTCTGGATGTGGCGGCGGCGGCGGCGGTGGTGGCGGCGACGATGACGACACCGATGATGACGATACAACTGACGACGACACAGACGTCGACCTCACGCCGTGTGATCCTGACTTTGAGACGGGCATAGAGCCCAACACGGTGGGCACAATCGATAGCGCTACAGAGCTTACTGTATGGGCCATCAATGCTCTTACTTGCGAGCCCATTGAGGGTGCTTATGTGAACTACAATGGCACAGGCGACACGACGGGCGCCGATGGCAAGGTTACTTTCCCTCTTAAGAAGGCTCTAGGCTCAACAGTCCATGTTCTTCATCAGGATTACAACTTCAGGAGCTACGTTAATGTCGACGCAAACACGTTCCTCGTGAGGCTCACTCCTTTGTCCGATGTCGCGAATTTCAATAAGCTTTCGGGTACGTTCTACTGCCCAGATGGCGACATCAACACGCTTTTACCACAGGCTGAAAGCGTGCTGAAGGCTGCGTTAAGCGGACAGAGGCTCGTCGCTGGCCTCGCAATAAAAGGCCTGATGCGCGACGTTCTAGCTACGCTGAATTTCGACGCAATCTTCACAGGCACGACTACGATTACCATTCCAGCGATACCCGGCATTCTCCCTGATGGGGCAACAATTGATGATGTTCCTGAGAACATCTGGATTCCTGAGCTGCCCTTTGGCATAGGGAGCGGCAGCATCCAGCTCGACCCATACTACATCTCATTCGATCCGAACATAGCGTATCAGCCAATTACGGGTATGGCACTTTCTGCTGACGTGACAAAGATCGTGACAGAGATATTGCCGTATATAACTCAGGATCCGTTCCCAATCTGGGATGTCGACTGGGGCGAGGTAATTAAGTGGGTCAACATCGAGCGCGTGGGGCTTGAGCGCAATTACAAGCCGTCCGACATGAGCGACTCCAACATCGGCTTGAGCGTGCCCATCACGACTGGCTTTGGCTCGGGAGTGCCCGTGTATCCGTTTACCGTCAGCGTGAGCGGACTGCCGAGCAAGGCAGTTACTTATGACGTCATCGACATCGCTGCGGGCGAGATGCCATACAGGGGCATCGAGCTGTTCTGGTTTGGGATGGGGACAAACAGCATTCTTATGGGCGCTGCACCAAAGAGCGGCGTCTTGAAGGACATGAAGTATCTTGTGCTCAGCGCTGCAACGGATTTGCTCGCCGTCGAAAACCCAGTTGGATACCTCTCGGTAGTTATCAAGGAGCTGGACCAGCTTACTGCTGGCGATAATGTCAGCGTCAATGGCTTCTTGGACTTCCTCAGTTGGAATACCAACGATCCGGATACTCCGACGCAGGTTAACTGGGATGCAGTTTCGGGTTCAGACCTGGCAATGATTGTTTTCACATTGGAGCAAGGTGATACGACCTACTCCTGGACAATTACCGCACCGCCTGATGCTGGAACGTTCTCTATACCGGCATTCGACCCGGGCTTCACAATGCCGACTTCAACCAGCGCAGTCCTAATGGTTACGGCGAACGAAGGGTTTGACTACAACGAGTTCAACGAGCTCAACCTGATGAGCACCATGAAAGCTATCACGACGACGGTAGGCAGTCTCTTCTAGGATTGACAAACTTCATGTGAAAGATATGCGCCCGGCTACTTGCATAGGTAGCCGGGCTTTTTTATTATTCAATGCTGGACAAATATGTTGCTGAAAACGATGCGGGGGCTGTAAAATGCGCGAACTTCACAAATTCTTTTATCCGGAGAAGGTGGCGGTGGTCGGCGTCTCTCAAAGGAAGGCGAATCTCGGTCGGAACATAATCTCGAATCTCTTGGAGCACGAGTATTCAGGTGAGATATATCCTGTTGGTCCCAAGGGCGGTGCGATTTATGGGATGAGGATTCTCACCTCGATCGAGGAGTTGCCTGATGGAATCGACCAGGCGGTTATCTTGACGCCTGCTCCGACCGTCCCTGAAATTGTCGAGCGCTGCGGGAAGAAGGGAATAAAGCACATAGTCATAGAGTCGGGCGGATTCGATGAGTATGGAGAGCAGGGTCAGATTCTGGCTAGTAGCATAAAGAGGATGCTTGCGCAATACAAAATGAGGTTAATCGGCCCGAACGGTATCGGCGTGATCAACACCGAGAACGGGCTCTGTCTTCCATTCCCTAATTTAGAGCGCGTAAGCCCTGGTGCCACGTCGATTCTATCGCAGTCGGGCGGCGTCGGCATAAGCTTCATACAGGAGTTCAATACGGAAAACATCGGAATAAACAAATTTATTAGCATCGGAAACAAGTTGGATGTCGATGAGATCGATCTTCTGGACTACCTTGCAACCGACGATGGCACGAAGGTTATTTTCATGTATTTGGAAGGGATCAGGCGCGGGCGCGATTTTTTCGAAGTTTTGAAAAGGGTTAAGAAGCCCGTAATAATCTTCAAATCCAACACTTCAAACTTGAGCGCAAAAATCGCGCACAGCCACACCAGCGCGCTCGTTTCGGATGATAGGGTTGTCGACACCGCGATAAAACAGGGGGGCGGAATCAGGGTCAGTGAAGTGAGGGAGATGATAAATCTGGCTAAAATATTCAAGCTGCCGCTGCTTAAAGGGAAACGGCTAGCTGTAGTCTCGCGCTCGGGCGGGCACGCGGTCATCGCTGCAGACTACTGCCAGAGATATGGTTTTGAATTGCCCGATTTGCCGGCGGAGGTGCTCGATCGGGCGGAAAATCGCTTGCGCGCGAAGGTTATCAAACTTGCAAACCCGATGGATTTAGGCGACCTCTACGACGTCGAAGCTTATAGAATGATAATGTCGGATATAATAAAACTCCCGGACATAGACGGCATCGTGTTCTTGTTCACATACTTCAGCTTTTACGACCCGTCGATCCCAGAGGATATGATTTCATATATAGTAGATTTAGCTGAACAGTACAAGAAGCCGATAGGACTTTGTCTATTATCGTGGTTTGCAGAGGAGCAGCGACTTAAGAAACTGTTTAAGTTCCCCATCTTCACGACCACTGAAGAGGTAATAGGCGCGTTATATAGAAGTCATGAGTTTTACTTGAGGCGGGGGCAAAAAGACGAAACAGCTCCCGAGATTACGGTTGACAAGTTCAGGGTCAAGAAGTTGGTCGAGGGCGAAACCCTTGATGAGGCGAAACTGCCGCTGCTGCTCGGCCAGAGGGCGTTTGAGGTTATAAAGAGGTACGGGGTCAAGACCGCCGAATCGGTTGAGACAAGTACGGCTGAAGAGGCCGGTGATGTTGCCGAGAAGCTCGGATACCCCGTTGTTCTCAAGGCTACAAGCGCAAAGCTCGTTCACAAGACGGAGTTCGGCGCGGTTATATTGAATCTCGACTCCAAGGAAAAAGTCGTTGAGGCCGCGAAAAACTTGATGAAAAGAATCTCTGATAAAGCGCCGGACGCGCTCGACGACCTGAGGTTCCTCGTTCAAAAGCAGTTGAAGGGTTCTGAGCTTATCGTCGGCTCAAAGAGGGATAAACAGTTCGGTGCGACGATACTTCTTGGATGGGGCGGGGTTTTAGTCGAGCTATTGAAGGAGAGCGTTTTGAGGCTCGCGCCGGTGAGCTACGATGAAGCAAGCAGGATGATTCAAGAGTTGAGAGGGCATGAGCTGTTGGGTGGGTTTAGAGGCGGTTCGCCTGCAGACATCGAATCGCTGAAAGACGCGATCGTGCGATTGTCGATCCTTGTGCATGAGGTGGACGAGATAGCGGAGCTTGATATAAATCCCCTTATCGTGACGCCCAATGGCGCATACGCGGTCGACTGCCGCATCGTGAAGAGCACGGTAGATGAGGGGGAATTTTAACCACATAGAGCAGCAGAGCAGTAGAGCAGCAGCGCAACGGAGAAGCAGTGACTACAATGCAAAGTGCAAAATGAAAAATTCAAGTTTTAAATTTTGCAATTTGACTTTTGCATTGCGTAGGCTGAAGCCTGCGACTACTGCACTACTGCGCTGCTGCTCTATTGTGCCGTAGTCAGATGTGCAGCTCAATAATGTCTCCCTCTTCGAGCGCAAACTCGCGGTTGACCATCATGCCTTCGACGTCGGCTCTGCCGTAAATTCGAGCGAATTTCAGCTTCGTAACAAAATCCTTGTGTATCTCTTTTGCGAAATCCAGAACCGTGCTGCCTACGCGAAGTATCACGGGGTTTTCCGTTATCGGCTTTTTACCGGGCGGCTTTGTGTAGACCCGAATGATTTTTAACATTTTATACGCGTAGCCTCTGAACTCTTCCATGCCCTGTCCGGTTACAGTAGAGAAGAGAACTATTGGCAGTTCGGTTTTTGCGCACGCCTCTTTGAGCATCTCGAGCCGATCCTGTGCGCCTGGGTCGTCGGACTTGTTCGCCAAGATGACCGATGTCTTTTCTACCCACCCTCCTTCGAGCGGGTCGCGTTTGGCATCGCGGACGAATTTTATCCTCGCTCCCTCGAATTTATTAGTTACGATTTCCCAGTCCTCGAGAAGGTCGTCGGACGATAAATCTGATACGAGCGCGCACGCCTCGGCGTTGCGCACAACTCCCGATATCCACCCCTCAAAGAAGTCGTGCGAGATAGGCGGCATGTCGACAAGTTGAATCTTTATGTTCTCGTAGGCCATCATAGCTGGAGCGGGCTTTTGAGTTGTGAACGGGTAGTCTGCTATCTCGGGTTCGGCGTTGGTCAGGCACTTTATGATGCTCGATTTTCCTGAGTTCGGCGGGCCGATCAGGATTATCTGCCCAGCCCCTTCCTTCGGAACGTTGTATTCTGCGCCGCGCTTTCCTGAGCGTTTCTGCTGAGCCGTGATTTCATCTTTAGCTTCAGCGATCCTGCGCTTGAGCTGCGCCTGCATCTTTTCTGTGCCCTTGTGCTTGGGCAGAAATCTGAGCATGTCCTCAAGCGCAAATAATTTCTCTTCGGTCGTCTTCGCGTCCCTGTAGCGCTTCTCCGCTTCGAGATATTCAGGCGTCAGATTCGCAGGCATTACCTTTACCCTGTTATCTAAATCATATATTTCAAATTATACTTAATTTTGGGACAAGCCATGCACGTTTTAATAACGGGCAAGCCAGGGACAGGTAAGACGACCGCGGTCATAAGAGTCGTGGAGCGATTGAAAGCGCTTGGCGTGTGCATAGCGCTCATTTTTCCAATGCATAATCTACAATCTCATCCTTCAGCTCGATGAACCAGCGCATGTCCTCTTTCTGCCCGTCTTCCTCTGAAGAATTCCAGACCTCTGCCGGATTCATGATGAACATGTTAAAGCCCGCGTAGCCGTAGTCGATCATGATTTTTAAAAATTTTTTCATGTCGTCTTTAGAGGAAAACTTAAACACCGGTTCCTCATCGCTTCCATCGCTTGCTCCGTCCACCCAGTAGAATTCGTTGGCGAAATACGCCTTGGTTTTTTTTGCTTTTTGTACTGTCTCGTCGAGATATTCCTCGAAATTTTTCAAATCCTGACAGCTTATCGTCTCGTAACCGAGCTCCTCACAATACGCGACTGCTCCGTAGCTGTTGCGCACGAGTCCGTCTGTCCCATGAATCATAGCCTGACGGTGGACTTTCAGATCGTTTATATTGGTGTTGCTCCAGACCGTCGTGAATATCGGGACGTTGCCGATGATCTGGCGAGCCGTGTCAGCATATTTTGCAAACCACGAGCCATAAAAGTCGTAGCGGAAATCGTTTTGCGACCGATTTATGTTCTCGACCGCTGTTACTGATTCGTAGACGCCGAAGAGTTCGCCTGCCTCGGCAAGATTTGCCATACTCTCGTACGGCAGTGACTCGACATACCACGGCACATCGTCAAAGCTCGAAAACGATGTGCCGATATCTTCATTCAGGGCGGATATGTCATCGTTATATTCATCGGAAAGCCAAGAATGGTAGGCGTTCATAACATCTGTGTCTTGATTGAAATCTTCGGCGCTCCACATGAATAGCAGCGCGTCGAAGATTGCTATCTCGTCGCCAAATGACAATCCGCGCAAGCCCTCCTTGCGATACGCGTTTTTAAAAAATTCGAGCGATGATTCGTAATAGTCCTGCACGTCGCGTTTCCACAGCGCTGGAAGGTCGTATGCGAATACAGTTTCGTGATAGGTCGGGACGCTGGCTGTAATGGCGAGTCGCTCGGACGTCGGAAAATCGATGGTATCGAGCTGGATGACGATTGCGTAAGGCTTGTCCTCACCCCCGTTCTCTTCCCAACTTATGTCTATGATCTTATCGGATATGTCGGCGCGTTTAGACGCATCGAAATCGAATAGATAGACTTTGATCTCTTCTTCGTCCGTGTAGCTCGACAGGTTGTCGCTGGCATACACCTTCACGTTGATGGCTGCGCTTGTGCCTGCGTATTCGGTCACATCTGTAAAGTTCCGCTCGACAAATCTGACCCTGCTTGCGTCTGTGATCTTGCCGCTGGTTTTCCATGGTAGAAGCAAATTCAGGCTCGTATAATACGTCCCGCCGAACCCCGTGACTTTTTTAGTGTATGCGTCGATCTCATCGCGGTTTTTCTTGTATTCTTTTGGATCATCACCGAAAACATATAGCTCCTCACTTGGGCCGACAGAGAATTGTTTGATCCCAAGCGAGAAGAACTGTTCGAGTTCATCGATTGGCGGGCTGCCAGTAAATGAGTAGCGAATGTAGGGTTTGT